>Ga0209211_10004301_pt1 | contig 22325 bp, 20 predicted proteins | sample RifGroA2_FD_183992 | JGI IMG/M metagenome (GOLD analysis project Ga0209211, IMG submission 183992) | Groundwater microbial communities from Rifle, Colorado, USA - Groundwater A2 (SPAdes) (version 2) | ecosystem: Environmental > Aquatic > Deep subsurface > Groundwater | place: Rifle, Colorado...
GCATTGCCGCGGTAAAGAAAGGCAAGATTAAATTTATCCCCCAAAGGTGGCTTCGTCAATATAATCTTTGGATGAAAAATTTACATGATTGGCCGGTGTCCAGACAAATTTGGTGGGGACACCAGTTGCCGGTTTTTTACTGCGCTTCCTGCCAAAATGAAGCGGGCAAAAAATCAGGGCAATTAATTAAAGAAAACTCTCCTTTTGCTGATCCCAAAACTCTAGAAAATCCCATTGTCTCGGTCAGAAAACCTCAAAAATGTCCTAAATGCAAAAGCCAAGATATTATCCAAGATCCGGATACTTTTGATACCTGGTTTTCATCAGGACAATGGCCGTTCACAACTTTGATGACCGGGCAACCAAATGACTTTAAAAGATTTTATCCAACCAATGTTTTGGATACGGGTTGGGAAATTTTTTGGCTGTGGGTTACCCGCATGATTATGTTTGGCCTTTATGTTAAAAATGATGTTCCTTTTAAAAACGCTTTAATTCATGGCATGCTCCGCGACGAAAAAGGCCAAAAAATGAGCAAAAGCAAGGGTAACGGCGTTGATCCTTTAGAAATGATTAAAAAATATGGGGCTGATGCTGTCCGCTTGGCGCTGGTTGCCAGCCGCGATGTGACGGCTGATTGGATGATTTCTAAAAACCAGCTAGAGCAACGAATTGCCGGCTATAGAAACTTTACCACTAAAATCTGGAATATTGCCAGATTCTTGCTCCTGTCAGAAAACAAGGCTGGCGAATCGCAAGAAAAAGATGAGTCTTTGATTAAGGCGACTAAGAAATTAGTCAAAGAGGTAACTTCTGATTTAAACAAGTTTAAATTAGGCAATGCCGCAGAAAAAATCTATCAATTCAGCTGGCACGAGTTTGCCGATGGCTTTGTTGAAGATTATAAAAAAGGGCTTGTTTCGTATCAAGCTATGCTTTCTTCTTTTCAAACAATCCTAAAACTTTTGCATCCTTTTATGCCCTATATCACCGAAGAAATTTTTCAAATCTTGAGACAAAACGGTCTTCCAATTAAAGACGAAGCCCTAATTATTTCCCCATGGCCAAAGAGATAATTATTTTTGGCAAATTGCTTAACAGTCAGGTTTTTTTCATTGGCGTCGGCTTTTTCCTCTTATTAAATATTGTATCTGCGCTCTTCTCCCTATCAGGCAAGGCTCTGGCACTTCAAGGCCAAATCCTTTTACAAAACAGCCAGGAATTAGCAAACGCGCAAAAAACTAACGAGGCAATTAACTCCTTTGAAAAGGCTCTAACCTTAAAGGCTAGGCCTCGAGCCGACGAATACCTTTTAGCCGGAAAACTATATTTACAAGAAAAACAGTTGAACAAATCCCTGATTGCCTTACAAAAAGCCCAAGAGCTTAACCCCAGTCTTTCCGAGGCAGACTTTCTCTCCTTCTTAATTACTCTCTCACAAAACCCGGCTCAGGCTAAGATTAAACCAAACAACATACCTCCAGTCCTCAACAGTTCCTTGTCTGACTTCGAAAATACTATAAATCAATATAGTAAAAACCTTGGGGCGGCTAAAATCCTGCTCCTTGCCAACCAGCCCTATCTAGCCCAACCGCTTTTGCAAAAGATAGTCGCTCAAAACCCCACAAACCCCCTAGCCTTGGTCTATTGCGGGCTGGCCGAATCCAAGCTCCAAAACAAACTCATGGCTCAAAAATACTGGTGGCAAGCCGTAAAACTTGATCCTAATAACAAGGATTTAATCGCCACTATAATCAATTTAAATAATCAAACCGATGATTTCAGCCGGGTTTTAGGGGAAAGGGTTGGAGATCTGGAAAAAACAAAAGACTAAGAATGCCCAAAGGATTTAATATCAAGAGGAACTCGGGGTGGCTCGCTTCAGTGGTTCACTTCAACAAAAACCTTTTCCCAAAATTATAAACTACCTCGCAGTGAACTGCGAGGTATTCCCTTACGGGAAAAGTTTGATTTCTCGCTCTTATCTTCGCGACATAGTCGCGAAGTATTCTCGCTCGAAAATAATCACAATCTAAATTTTCTGTTAAAATATCCTCATGCCCCAAATTGAGGAGACTTACACCTTGAAGGTGTAGTTTTTGTAATAAAAACCCCGTCTATGAGACGGGGGAAGAACTTTGTACATAAAAAATTAAGGCGTAATCAAGTTACCAATAAAAATTGGATTGGTGTCCATATCAACAATCGCATAAACAAAAGGATGATCAGCCCTGAAAACAATCGGTTTTTCTACTGGGACAATCCCCTTGCTTCTTGTCACAATCGCTGTAGCCGCAGCCGCCTCTGTCCCTTCTTCATTAACAACAATCTTAGCTTTGTGCACAACCTGACTGACATAAAGTTCGCCAGCCAATTCAATACCGGAAAGATCAGCTGCATTCGGACGAAATACTTTTTTCATCCCCATTGCCATTAAAGACGGAATCAGGTTTGTTGGCCCCCATTCCATAGTAAACTTTGGAAAATGAACTTCCACGCGCCTAGACTCAAAATGGGCAACCCAATCGTAAAGATGAGCAATCTTCCAAACAACACCTTGAAGTGAAAATCCAGCCTTTGGTAAAACAACAATCATCTGGACTTTTCCACCCAAATAAGGCATTGCCAAAATCTGGACATCATCAGTTTCGTAAAATGGAAACCGACCAATCTGCTTCATCATATCAACAGTCTTACCCTGACCTGGCAATGAATAAAAAGGTTCGGCTTTAGTGTCTTCTTTCTTAAACTTGGCTGCCCAAAAACCGAAAAAATAAACCGCATTGGTAATGACAAGGCGAACCATTGAATCAAGCGTCCCTGATCCCAAAAGATCTTTAATCATTCCCTTGGTATCTTGTTCAATTGAAGCATTAATGCGCAAACGCGCCGCCTCGCAGTTTCTCTTAAAATCCACACTTTCAACTCCGCTTCTACAAAGCTGCAAAAACTCCGGTAAAAGTTTGTAACCTGCCTGAACCCAAAGTTTGTTTGCTAAGTTTAAGGTACAACCTTCGGCTCCACTAAAAGCTGCTTGAAGGCGAGCATCTTCTTCATTAAGCCGCATGGCAGTTCTTTCTCGACTGTTATGAAACCCTAAAACTGTTCGCATTTCCGCCTCAGTGTCCCCGCGAGCGCCAAAAAATAAACGTGAAAGAGCGGCCCTCACGCTGTAGGGAGATAGAACCAAATTGACATTACCATCAGCACCAAGAGCTTGATAGAGTCTAAACGAAAAATCATTCATCCTTAGGTTCTCAAACGAAATGCACCACTTAAGGTAGAATATCTTTCTGCCAAAGGGGGTGCATTAATGTGAGAAAGCAGTTTAAACATTTAAATTTGTTAGAACGGGAGCTGTTATTTGGAGGGTTGAAAGAAGGAAAAAGTTTAAGGGTTATCGCTCAAGATTTAGGAAGAAGCAACGGATCATTATCTCGTGAACTAAAAAACAATACTAAGTATGGAAGAAAATACTTGCCTTGCCTTGCTCAGAAAAGAGCTGAAAGGGTTGGTTTTAACCAAAGATATCAAGCTCCCTTAAAAAGTACAGCCATCTTTCTCTATGTCAGAGAACACCTGCGGTCACCTCACTTCTGGACACCGCAGATTATCTCTGGCCGGATTGGCTTGGATCTTAAAGGAGCGTCCATCGGCGTTGAAACCATTTATCGATATATCTTCTCCCGTAAAATCAGGAAGGATAAACTCTGGCGGTATCTTCCTGCCGGAAGAAAGAGAAGACAGAAAAGAAACGGTCGAAAAGTCCAAAACAGAGGCAGGGTGCCCAACGCCATTTCCATTGATTCAAGGCCCAAAAGGATTAACCAAAGGAAAGAGGTCGGACACTGGGAAACAGACAACATGGAAGGAGTAAAACCTTTAAAAACTGCCCTTTCGGTTACCGTGGAAAGAAGCTTGCGTTTGGTCATGATGACCAAGATATTAAACCAGACCTCTTTGGAAAAAGTCAGAGCCTTGGAAGAAGGATTAAAACCTTTGCCTTCTCAACTTAGGTTATCAATAACCCAGGATAATGGAAAGGAGAACTACGGCCATGAAGAAACAAGAAAAAGCCTAGGGACCATGATGTATTTTTGCCATGCTTATCATTCCTGGGAGAAAGGAGGAGTTGAGAACAGAAACCGAGTCATCAGAAGATTCTTTCCCAAAGGAACTGACTTTTCTAAGGTTTCTGACAAAGACATTCAGAACGTTGAACAAACCATCAATTCAACACCAATGAAATGTTTGCAGTTTCTGACTCCTTATGAGAAAATGCGGCAGCTGATATCTAAGTTGGGATCAACTTAAACATCAAGTGGTGCATTTCCAGTGAGAATCTACCATCTCAATCTCCTTTTTTTATTTAACCGATAGGATTATAACAAAAAGTGGGCGTTTGTCAACCGTTTGGAATCCAGAAATTCCAAGTGATAGTATCTGTTAAGGTTTTCATCTTAAACAAGGCTCGCGTGAGGGTTTGACAGAACAAAAAGGATTGTACCAAAAAATGTTTTCTTTGCAAGCCAAGGGGTATCAATAAATCCTAGTTTTACTTCTTCTCCTTCACATCTTTTTTCTCTTTTCTTTAATAAAAATTTTCGCTGGTCGCAATTTTAGTCTGGGCTAGGGGGTAATGATTGGTAAAAGCCAAAAGACCGGCTGTCCTTTGCACGCCAAGTTTAATCTCAATCCCCAAAAGTTTATCAATCTTACTTAAAACCAAGTCAACTTCAGACCCTTGTTTTGTCCGCCAATAATTTAAATTAAAACCGGCGCTTTGGTAAAAATTGGCCTTAAGCGCTTCGTTAACCAAAAAATTTTCAAAAAGTTCGCCGCTATCCGTCCGCAGTTTCAGCGGCGAAAAGTTGTTAATAATGGCGTTTCTCAAACCGGTATCATAAAAATAAATTTTAGGAGACTTGCTTATTTCCAAACGCTTATTCTGAAAATAAGGATACAGACGATAAATAATAAAGCTTTGTTCAAAGATTTCAATGTACCTTTTAATCGTTTCCTGGTTCAAACTCAAACGGTTGGATAGCTCGGAATAATTAATAAGCTTACCAATTTGAAAGGCCAAAAGCTTTAAAAGATTAAACGCATCGTGGCGTTTTTCAATGAGCGCCAGCTCGTCAATATCCTTAAAAGCCAAAGTCTGAGCCAGATTAGCCAGATATTCAATGTTTTGGGGCTGGTCAACCAAATGGGGATACAAACCATACAACAGGACATTTTCCAAAGTTTGAGAAAGATCAAAAAGATGCGCAATGCTTTGAGGTTTTGATTCCAGTAAACGTTCAAAAAGGTGATAATTTAAACTCTGCTCAATGCCGGTTTGGGTAAGATACTCGGAAAAAGTCAAAGGCATTAAGTTGTATTCAATAACTCTTCCGGCCAAACTTTCGGCCGTTTTGTTTTTAATATTTAAAGATGAGGAACCGGTAATTATTAAGTTGATCTCTGGAGCCTGATCAAAAATTATTTTGGCGGCGCGGCCCGGATTAGAGAGAAGATGAATTTCGTCAATGATAAGCTGCTTATTAACGGGAAAAAGCTGTTTATAGACATTCAAGTCGTAACTCTCAAAAGCTTTTTTGACCGGTTCATTGTCCATTAGCAAATAAGCGGCTTTGGGGAACAGACGTTTAAGAAGAGTGGTTTTCCCTGACTGCCGGGGGCCCAAAAGCATTAAAACTTCTTTATATCTGGCGAAATGCCCGGTCAGACGGCCGTCAAGATGGCGGACAAGGTTTGCCATAGCAACTTCACATTAACATACTATTCTTGTATGTCAAGTAGTAAAAAGGGATACTCTTTTGTTATGTTTAGCTCACTTTTTTTCTTTCTTCTTTTCTGCCTTAGGTTTTTCCGGAGGTTCTGGGACAGCGGTTTCAGAGGTTGTGGCTTCGATTGGAGTTTCAGGAATGGCAGTTTCAGCAACTACTGGCTTTTCTTCTTCTTTTTGCTGTTCTACAATTTTACAAATCAACTCGTTGGGGTCAACTTTGACAATCACGCCTTTTGGCAAAACCAAATCAGAAACTTTTATAGCCTGGCCAATCTCTGATAAATTAGAAATCTCAACCTCCAAATGCGCCGGCAAATCCTGCGGCAATGCCTCAATTTCAATTTCATGCAAAATCTCCAACAGGTTTCCCTTGCCGTCCTTAACAGCCTGACTCACGCCCGTAAAAACCAAAGGCACAAAAGATTTGACCTTTTCCGTTAGAGAAACTTGTAAAAACTCCAAGTGCAGAAGCTTGCCGCTGACCGGGTATTTTTGTTCTTGATGGATTAGAACCGGCCGGGTTTCTTTTTCACCTTCAACCTGCAAATCTAAAAGTTCAGTTTCGCCGCTTTTTTGATAAATTTTTTCCAAATCAGAAAGGTTTAATTCAATTGATACAGGTTCAATTTTGTGACCATAGACCGTGGCCGGCACTAGGCTATTTCTTCGCAAGGCCTTATTTTTTTTACCAAAGGCTTGACGTTTATTGGCTTTTATTCTTAAACGATCAGTTGGCATATATCGACAAACACTAAATCCTAATTTCTAAATTCTAAACAATTTTCAAATGTCCAAATTATAAAAACTTCAAAAGGTGCTTTAAACATTTAGGTTTTTGATAATTTGATCATTGTTTAGATTTTAGGATTTAGATATTAGAATTTATTGGAGTTTGCATACTCAAGCTTTACTAAACCCGACTAGGTCAATAATTTTCAGGTTTCTGAATTTTACAGCAGTTTACGGCTGGTTGTCAAATCAAAAGAATTGTCCCTTACCAGATTCAGGTTAAAAGAAGTTTTTCCCGTTGTTTCCAGAAAAACTGGCAGATCAATTCTGAAGGAAAAACTCTCATCCCCTACCCCGCTTTGTTTTTGAATCAAAAGCGAATAATTGCTCTTTTTAAGAAGAGAGAGTGAATTTGGAAGCTTATAAGAAATTGAGATTTCTTTTTGCGAAGAAATTGGAACCTCCACTAATCCGGCAAAAACCGTTTTACCCTGTTCTTCTCCAGTTTCTATTTTTGAAGCAAATCCTGCGGTTTTGGCAATCTCTGACCCCAATGGAACATAAATCCTAAAATAATTTTTGTAATCTCCGCTTGGCCAGGTTTGTGAGACAGCCTGATTATCCCACAATACCGTCAAATTAGCCAAAAGATTAGCGTCCCTGTCTACGCTTAGCACATAATTGGCGCTTCTTTTAACCCAAAGGTTGGCTTTGTTGGCCGATACATTGCTGTCAATCAACCACAAATAATCGCCATCTGTTTCTTTCATTCTGCCCAGCCAATCAGAACTTTCTAAGGTTTTTTGCACAGCAGGATCAGAAAAATAAAAGAAGATATCTTTTTGTTCTAATCTTTGAGCCAAAGAAAGAATCAATTCACTCCAATTAGAGTCCTTTTTGGTTTTTGCAATCTCAAAAAGACGACCGGCCAGAGAGGATAAAAAATCTTTTTTCTTGGTGGAACCCGGTTTAAAATCAACTTCAGCCTGGATTTGGGCTTTTTCAAATAAATTATCCGCGGTAATTGTTTCTTTGTAATCAGAAAGATATAAAGGCCCAACAGCCTTTAAAAAATCCTCCATCACCAAAAGATTTATGGCCGCGACTCCGTCGACCTTCTCACCGGTGGCATCTTTATATAAAAAAGCTATTCTTTTGGCTGATGTTTCAAAATCAGGCGAATAATTGGCATCGCGCATGCCCAAATTTCCAACCGCAAGATACTGCTGCAAGAAGGCTGGGGCTGGCAGTTTGGTTTTAATAAGGCCATCAGGGTTGTAAATATCGTTAATGGCAAGATCAACCAAGCGGCCTTTATTGACTGTTAAAATGCCGTAACTGCCAATAAAACCGCCGGTGGCCCTAAGTTCGGTGCTGTTTTGAAAGAGCAAAAGATAGTGTTTTGTCCTATCTTCAGCCAAAACTTTAGGCAGTTGATCAGAAATAACCGCAAGTTTTGTTAGGGTTTCTTCCCCCAAATCTAAATCAACCATCAGCTTTGTCCAAATATCCGCTGATAATAACCAATTGGGCATTTTAGAAACATCAATTTTATCCCAATGTTCTTTAGCCGCGTCAATATCATCTTTTATAGTAGAAAAATATTTAAGGTTCTTCACAATATCCGGTAAAAGTTCAACCGAGGAATCACTACCGCCCAAAAGAGGAGAGGAGTCGGCTAAATTTAGCAAATCCTGCTTGAGTTTCAAAGACGGCCCCACATATTTTTTAACTGAATCCAAAAGAACCATACTCCCAGCCAGTAATTCCTTCATATTTTGATATGTTGTTAAATTGCCCGAAACCCAAAAGAAAGGTTTTTCTAAAACCAAAAATTTTTGCTGCCAGGTTAACTTGTTTTTAAGGCGCAACAACGATTCGGTTAAAGGCTTTTCTTGATTACTTTGCCAATTTTTGGCGACCAAACTCAAATCGTTTTTAAGGGAAAATAAAAGGAACACCTGGCCGGCCGCTAGCACAAAGAGCAAAAACGACAACCCCAAAATTACTTTTTTAGAGAAAAATGGCCATTTAAATTTAATTTTTTTACCCTCCACGCCCTTGACCTTATCTATCACCGGCGGTAAAAGACCGGTAAAAAGAGAACCTTTCTTAACTCCTGAAGGATTAGCTGAGAAGACTCTATTGTTTTGAGTTTTTAAAAGACTTCCGGAATTTGATAGGGATTCGGGGCGCTCAATAATCTTACCTTGAAGCAAATTCATATTTTGCGGCAAAATCTCCGGTTTTTCGTTTTGTCCATCAGTCAGCGACTTTAAACCTCTGAGATTTTTAAAATAATCAACAGTTTCTCTTAACCCTTGCGATAAATCAACCTTGGCTTCCCAGGCTAAAAGCTTTTTGGCGCGGGCAAGATCGGATTGTAAAACGTAAGCTTTTGACAAATTTTCCGATGAAGCCAAGGGTGGCAAAAAGTCAACTTTTAAAGACGGATTAATCAATTCTTTAAGGATGTAAACAATTGAAAGGTTAGAAACATACTCCCGGCTTCCCAAATAAACAATTTTTCCGGCTAAATCCGGGGTTTGACTGACCGCCAATTTGGCCAAACCAAAAGCCGCATCGTCAACATATAAAAGCTCCCGTTTTTGTGACCCGTCTTCATTAATAAGCAAGTCCTTGTTATCTAAAGCCAATCTTAAGACCTTAGATACCAGAGAACCGGCTTCTAAATTCATAGCCGGACCATAAATTTCGGGCAATCTGGCAATCCTTATATCCAAATTAAAACTTTGAAAATACTCCTGACATAAGCTTTCGGAAAACCTTTTGGCCTCCAAAACCGAAAACTTTGCCGAGGCTTGCCGGCCATCATAATAATGATCCAAGCTTAACCGGCTGGCCAAGCCTTCGTAAACATCAATCGTGGAGCAAAAAACAAACCGCGCTTTTTTCCTTAAACAAAAATCCAAAAGATTTTTAACCCCAAAAGCGTTTACCACCAAAGGATTAAGGTGGGAGGGAAGACCGCTGGAATAGTTTTCAATGGAGGCCGCGTGCACTACGGCCAAAAGCGTACCTTTAAAAGCCACGGCCGGCATTTTTTTGGTTAAGTCAACCTCTAGAAAAGAAAACTGGGGATTATCACGAAGTTTTGAAAGATTTGTTTTTTGCGAGCTTAAAAAATTATCCAAGCCTATTACTTCAAAACCCAAATCCAAAAAATTTTCACACAGTTTGGCGCCTAAAAATCCGGCCGCGCCGGCAACCATTATTGTAACTGGGGCAGTTTTTGATAACATTAGTTTCATTGTAGAAGCAAACACCCACTCTGTCCAGAAAATCCCAGCAAAAAATTGAGGGTTGACAAGCCCTTCTTATTGTATTACTTTGTATTACAATAACTGCCAAATGCTCGAGATTGAAAAGTTAATCTGGGACAACTGGAATAAAAATCACATCGCCAGACACGGCGTCTCGTCGGATGAAGTCGAAGAAGCCTGCCATGTCCCACATGCTATCCGTGAAACTTACAAAAATAGGCTGATGCTAATTGGGATCACTAAAAAAGAGCCGAATTTTGGCCATCGTCTTAGAGAAAGAAGCCGAAAAAACTTATTACGTTGTCACCGCGCGAACGGCTAATCGCAAAGAACAACAAATTTTTCAAACCGAAAAAGGAGGTGTTTCTATAAAATGACTGAAACAAAACGAACTGTTAAATCAAAAAATCATATTCCCGACTTTAAAAGCCGCGCAGAAGAAGCCCATTTTTGGGATACCCATAGCTTTACCGATTACTGGAATGAACTTAAACCCGTTAAAGTCCACTTTGCCAAAAACCTTTCCGATACTTTAACCTTAAGGCTTGATACTCCTACCTTGATTGAGCTTCGCCAGAAAGCTCAAAATATTGGCGTTGGCCCAACTACTTTGGCCAGAATGTGGATTTTGGAGAAATTGCAGCCAAAAATAAAAACGGCAATAACTGCGTAAGGCAAAACGGGAAAAGGCGTCTAAACAGGGGATTCTTTTAGGTAGTCTTTAAAACAAATAAGTATCAACACCAAAAGAAAACTAGTCAAAGCTCCAATCAAAGAAAAAAGATAGGGATTAAAAACTGATTTTTCTACCAAAGGATCGGGGTTGATAATATTGATGGTTAGGTTTTTGTCGCCTTCCTGATTTAAAAGACGGGCCCGTTCTGACGCAGCCTGTGCCAAACCTAGGGCCAGTTTTTTAGCCTGTTCTCTGTCTTCTAAGCTCACGGTTACTTCCACCAGTTGCGGCGCGGATTTGGCAATTTTGATTTTTTTGGCTAAATTTTTGATAAAAATTGCATCAGTTGGCAAATCTGCAATTTCGGCGGCTCTTTTGGTAATATCCAGGGTTCCAACTAAACCCTTAACCGTATCCGTGTAACTCTCGGCCGCCTGGCCCGCATAATAACCATCATAACTGTAAACATTTTCCGCTTTTTCCGGCACGCGCTGGATATACATAGTCACAATAGCTTTATAGGAAACCGGGTAAACTTTGGCAAAAAGAAAAAGCGCTATTGCCCCAAAAACTGCGGCCGCTATAAGCAAGCGGAGATTTTTTTGTAAGAGAATTAAAACTTCTTTAAGTTCCATATTGCGAAAAACTCTAAGCACGAAATCCTAAATCCTAAACAATGACCAAAATTCAAATGACCAAATGACAAAGAATGTTTTGAACCTTGGCATTTTCGTCATTTTGAATTTGTTTAGAATTTAGAAATTAGGATTTAGAATTTTCAGAGTTAACTTTGTCGCAGGTCAACGAAATTCCCCTCTGTTTAGTCTTTTGCTGTACGATCTAGCGCCTGATTAACTAAAGCATCAGCCCTTTTGTTTTGCGATCTTGGGATATGGGCAAGTCTAACCGTTGTAAAATCAAAAAGCAAAACTTTAACCTTTTCAAATAATATTTTTAAGCCTTTGTCTTTAACTTTGTACAAACCGTTTAATTGTTTAACCAATAATTCTGAATCCGAAAAGACCTTTAGGCTTTTGATCTTGAGTTTCATGGCTTCTTCCAGAGCCAAGATTAAGGACTGGTATTCGGCTTGATTGTTGGTCAAGTTTTCCCCCAAAAAAACTCCCTTTGCCGCTAGCTCCCTGCCCGCCGAAGCTTCAGCGTAGGTGGGCTTTCCCCTCTCCCCTATTATAACAAACCCCGCGGCCGCCGGACCGGGATTCCCTCTGGCCCCGCCATCACAATAAATTATAGCTTTGTCCATAAAAACCTTTCGCTATTATAGAACCATTCCCGCCTTTCACAGCTTGTGTCTGATCATACAGCTATTGACAATTTTCGTAAATGTGATATAATACTAACAGTCGGACAGCCAGTGGACCCCGACCGTAAAAGCGGCCGGTGAGGCCAACTTTGCCCGACTAATTTTTTGTCTTAAGCCAGTTTAAGCAAACTCAATACCTCGTTTTCGCTGATCACCCGTGACTGATTTGACTTTTTTAGACGATGCAAACTCCACGCTAATCGATGGGCTGGCGAACCATGGCCTATCATTTTAAACCCAATACCGCCTTGCCATTTTCCTCTTGTTTGACGGTTTAGCAGTTTGAGCAAAATTTCTTTGATGATTGACTCTTTTGCGGTGTATTCTTCGTCAATCACAATAACATTAGGTAATTGCGGCAGAGTTTTTAAAAGAAGAAAGCATAAAACTGCAAAGAAAATCGGCAATAAATCCTTTTGGGAAATGCGGCTTTTTCTTAATCTTTGAATCAGCTTTCTTTTGACTCCGGCGGATAACCAAATAGCTCTTGCGTCTTTATTGGCTCCTGCCACAACAGTATGCGTATCCAGCTGTTCAATTTTTCCGCTTTGATCAATTTCAAAATTTTCCACGGATTAATTTTAACAGACAAAACAGCAAGGGGGTGGTGAGTCAAAACTGCGAAGGTTCGCAAAGTAAACCTCCGTAGTTTAATCGTCTTAGCTTCTGCTATAATCAACCTTATGAGAATTACTTTTTTGAGGCACGGCGAATCAATTGACGATGTAGAAAACCGTTTTGGCGGCTGGGCTGATTTTCCCTTAACAAAAAAAGGTCAGGACGAAGCGCAGATAACTGCAAGAAAACTTTTAAATTCTAAAGAGAAGTTCGAAGTAATCCTCTATTCCCCATTAACACGAGCCGTTCAAACAACCCAGATAGTGGCCGAAGCTCTTAAAATCCCAATTCAATCATTTGTCTATTTAAAAGAAAGAAACACTTACGGCTTGCTGTGTGGAGAACAAAAAGAAGAGGCGGCCAAAAACTACCCCGAATTAAGCCAGGCTTTTGAGAGTAACGAGTTTGTTTTGGGTAGCGAACGATATGACGATTTGTTATTACGAATTGACGCAATGCTTAAAAAAATCCAAGCTTTGGGTTTTAAAAATGTCTTAGCCGTAACCCATGGTAAACTACTAGCCGCTTTATGCAAGAATTTTTTAAAACAAGAAGCCAAAAAGTTTGAGGATAATTGTCTTTTAACTATAGAGCTTAACCAAAGTTCTATCAAGATTTTATCCTCCGAGGGAATTTCTTTTAGCTAAATCGGGCACTTCTTCTTTGTTCAGAAGGCTAAAGAGGCTAGCTTAATTACTACCCTCCTGTCATAATCTTCACCAACCGATTCGGTTTGAAGATCGGAAATTTTGGAAACAGTCAAATGGATAAAACGGCGGTCCATTGGAGACATTGGCCAAAGCTCAACAGGCTCACCTGTTTCCTTAACTTTTTCCACGGCTTCTTTAGCCATTTGTTCTAGGGTCTCTTCCCTAGCTTTGCGGTAATCTCCAATATCCAAAAGAATTCTCAAGAAAGGCGCCTTGCCCTTATTAACCATCAGGCTCAAAAGAAGTTGGAGCGATCGCAGTGTTTCGCCATGATAACCAATCAAAAACCCCAAAGGCTTGTCATCTTTTTCAAAAAGCTTGATCCTGATTTGGTTTTCTTCATCAGACTCCACCATAATTTCCGGGCTCACGCCTAAGTGTTCCATAAATTCTTCCACTTGTTTTTGAATTTGCTGTAAAATTTTAGTTTCCATTAAAGCCTTTCATTGATCCACCACTGCTGAACTATAGCAAAAACTAAAGAGATTATCCAGTACAACCCCACGCCTGACGGCAGGCTTAAAACCAAAAACGCGGAAAAGAGCGGAAACAAAAACTGCATCTGTTTTTGCGCCATAGCCATAGAATCCTCCAAGTTTGACCCTTTGTCTTTGGAAGAGCCTGATGACGCAGCCGTTGTTTGGCTCATCGGCATCATCATTTTTGACGACACAAATTGCAAAAGAGCGGTTAAGATTGGCAGGATGAAAATAGGATCTGGCTTTCCTAAATTTAACCAGAGAAACTGCGTATCAAGACCGGTCTGACCCAAACTTCTACTCAACACTTGATACAAAGCAATAACAATTGGCAAAGATAAAAGAGTCGGCAAAATTCCGCCCCAAGGAGAAACGTTGTGTTCTTTATACAAATCCATTTGCGCCTTAAATAAGGCTTGCTTATCCTCTTTGTGTTTTTCCTTTAAGGAGTCCAAATGAGGCTTGAGCTTCTGCATTTTTTTGGCTGATTTTAACGAAGGCAAACGCAAGGGAACCAAAATTAATTGAATAATTAAAGTTAAAATAATGATCGCCAATCCTAAATTACCTATAAGTCCATTTAAAAAAGAAAGGCTAAAAGCTAAAGGTTCAATAAAAACAAAATTCCAAATATCAAACATTGTTCAAAGAATTCATTTTGCCTAAAAGAAATTCTATCTGCGGCAAAACATCATTCAACTTTTTTTCTGTCAAGGACTTTTTGGCTGTAACCACCGCCCAAAAATTTCCCCTTAACATCTCCATCTTTTGACGAACCGCCTCCCGCAGTAATCTTAATGTCCGATGCCGAACAACCGCATTGCCGATTTTTTTGGAAGCCACAAAAGCAAAACGGGAAAAGGGTTGATCAAAAATTCGAACAAAACGAAGGCTGGCAAAATCAGTTTCCAGCTTTTTGCCAAAACGCCAAACCCTTCTGATTTCAAAGTCTTTATTAAGTCTAAACTTTTGGGAAAGCATTTTAATTTTCTACCTCAGGCAACTTTTTCACGAAAAATTATATGCCCCATCATGTACCTTGTTACAATTTTAAGCATGATGGGGTCTATACCCACCTCTTAGAGATAGACACCGTCAGCTTTTTTCTGCCTTTTCTCCTTCGCCGCTTTAAGACCTGACGGCCATCGTGGGTTTGGCTTCTTTTTAAAAATCCATGTACCCGCATTCTTCTTCTCTTTTTGGGTTGATAGGTTCTTTTTCGCACAAGGATATTTAAACACAAAAAAGTTAGTTATTCAAGATGTTGAACTAGCAGCGTAATTTTCTTCTTGACCACTTATCAACATGTGGATAAAGTCAAAGTATAGATCCCCACGAACAAAGTTCGTGGTTCTCTTTAACGCTTTTTCGCCGCAGGCGAAAAAATTCTAAGGAGTTAACCACGGCTTTTAGCCGTGGTTTCTTATATCTTGTTATGACCCCTTTGGAACTTTGGCAAAGAACTTTAGCCGAACTTTTTATTGTGGTGAACGAAACCTCCTTAACCAAACAATGGCTCTTGCAATCCCAAGGCCTAGAACTTCAAAACAATGTTTTAAAGGTTGCTTGTCCGCATTTTTATATTCGGGAGCTTCTTTTAAAAAAACACAAAGATACGATAGAAGAAATTTTACAGCGCTTAACCCAAGAAAAAATTAAGATTGAACTTGTTATCCAGCCCTTAAAGGCTAGCGCTGCCATTGCCGGTCCTTTATTTGATCAAGCACCCAAAAACTTACCAATCGAAAGTGTGGAAACCATCAAGCCCCTAAATGCCTTAGGCCTTAACCCCAGTCTTGTTTTTGAAAATTTTGTCGTTGGTTCTTGCAACCGCATAGCCCATGCCGCGGCCTTGTCAATTACTGAAGCTCCAGGTCAAGTCTATAATCCCCTATTTATCTTTGGGGGCACCGGCTTGGGTAAAACTCATCTTCTGCACGCCATTGGCAATGAATTAACTTTTAAAAATCCTAATTTAAGAATTAGATACTTCACCACAGAAAAGTTTGTTAATAGTTTGGTTGAGGCAATAAGATTCAAAAAGGACCTTAGGGAATTCCGCGCTTCTTTTAGGTTAATAGATGTAAGTTTAGTTGATGATGTTCAGTTTTTGGGCGGCAAGGATTCATCTCAAGAAGAGTTTTATCACACCTTTAATGAACTGCAAGCATTGGGTAAACAAGTCGTTTTAGCCTCTGATCGGGCACCCAAAGAAATTGTCCAGCTTGATGATCGTTTAATCTCCCGTTTTATGGGCGGGCTTTTGCTGCAAATGGGTCTGCCGGATTTTGAAACCCGTTTGGCGATTATTAAAACCAAAGCCGAAACTCTAGGGGTAGTTTTAGAAGATGAAATTGCTAATTTTTTAGCCCAAAATATTTCCGAGAACATCAGAGAGATTGAGGGCCTAGTTCAGAAAATTAAGGCTTTTCATCTTTTGAACCAAGCAGTAACTTTGCAAAGCGTTCAAAAACTGTTTGGCGAAGAAAGACAGGAGCAGATTAAAAATAAAAACATTACTCCCGATGCGGTTATTTCCTTAATTTCTCAAAACTTTAATACTTCTCTTTCAGAGCTTTGCGCCAAAAACCGTAAAAAGGAGATTGTTTTGCCGCGGCAGTTGACCATGTATATTTTGCGAAAAGAATTGGGCTTGGGTTTGGAAGAAATTGGACAAACCTTAGGCGGCCGGGATCATTCAACCGTTCTTCATTCAGTTGACAGGATTGAGCAGGAACTAGAGGCAAACAACTCTTTTGTCAGAACCACCATTCAGAATCTGAAGTCCTCTTTGTTTGTTTAATTTAATGTGGATTACAACCCTATCCTGTAGTATTGACAAAACAACAATTTTGTGCTATAATTGAGCAAAATTGAATCCATAAAGGAGGAGACCAGTGCAAATCGTCATTAAGTTCGACCTTGCCAATCAAGACGAGGTCGCAAGAGTCTTAGCCATGATTAGGGAAAGATATCCTAAACTTTTTGGGGGCGAGGCTATCTTATCGCCACAAGATGTCTTAGAAGACTTTGTTTTGGCAGTATTAAAAGGACTAAAAGTTGGTCAATTTGCTACCAGTTATCCGGTCCAAATTTTGGTAAGCCGCATTAGGGAAACAAAACCCAATGTTTTAGCGGCAATTGAGTTTTTGCAAGAATTGATAGCAACCAAAGCATCGCCCGATGACCTTATCGCGGCTTTAATAGAAATCGAACCGCAATTGCAAAGAGGGCCGGCTTTGGAAAAATTCACTAACGCCTTTTGGACAATATCACAGCAAAGTGGTGCCATGGCGACTAATGGAATCGGCCAAGCCTGCCAAGAGTTGCTCAGTTGTTTACATATTAAAAATTTGGTCATTGGCAAAAGTCTACGCGCGTTTGTTGCTTTGCTGATTGAACGAGGTCAACCGATCGGAGAACTTGCCGACCAGCTTTGGCAAATGACTGGTGATGTTGAAAGCCCCAATGACTTGATTCTGAAATTACGGGAAAGATATCCTGATATAAAATTTGATTATGAACAAGATGAGTTCGTGGACTTTTTGATTGTTTTGATTAAGATTTGGAAAGATTACAATTTTGGTGATTTTGCAGAGAAGGTCAGCGGGTTTACTGGTCTTGACGTCGGCTTGAAATATAATTATCCTTTCAAGCTCATCGTCAGAAAAACAATGGCAAAGCTGAATATTGCAGAGGCAAAAGCGAACTTAACCGAAGATAACGCCCGAGCGATTGCTGATGAACTCAAGAGCCAATGGGAGAAATTGGAAAGACCGTTGTTATCTGAGGCCGTAAAACAATTTCTTTTGTATTCTTACGACCTCACAACAACAGTAAACGGTTCTTTCAACAAAGCCCTTAGCTGGCTAGTTAGCAATATGGTTCGGTCGTTTAACACGATTTCTTGAGTATTCATTCATTAAGAGGATTTCCCAAAACCGGAAATCCTCTTTTTTTAGGGCCGTAGCCCGTAAGGTTCTTTCAGTCGTAATAAGAAAGGAATTGTGGATAAGTTAAATGATTTGTGGATCGATTGTGGATAACCATATTGAATTGTTAATAACTTTAGTTATCAATTATTTCCTTTTCACAAACTATCAACCTCTTGTTCATAGTCTCTCAACAAAGTCTTGGCGTTTCCGCCATTTCTTTTTTGGTTGTCAACTTTTGCACCTTCTCTATTGCTACTACTAAATAAGTATGTTATCTATTAGTGATGAAGGTAACGTGTTTAAAGGAAGATTTGCTGCAAGTTTTGTCATTGATCAATAGAATCTCCGGAATTAAGACTAGCCTGCCATTCCTAGGAAAAGTCCTGCTTGAAACCAAAGAAAACTTTTTTTTCCTTAAAGCGACCAATTTAGAAATATCCTTAACTGCCAAACTTTCTGGTAAAATTGAAAGCGAGGGATCCCTTTTATGCTCGGCTCGGCTTTTAGGCGAATATGTCAATCTTTTGGAACAGGAAAAAATTGAGCTGATTTTGGAAAAGAATAATCTTTTAATAAAAACCGCAAGTAGTCAGGCCAAGGTAAATATTGAGGAAGCTAAAGATTTTCCCTCATTTCCTGCGCTCTCCCAAAAACCATTCTTTTCTATCCCCAAAAGCGCTTTTTTGGATGTAGCTAAAAAAACAACCTTTGCTACCTCTCAAGACTTATCTAAGCCTGTTTTAAGCGGAGTAATGCTGCAAAGCAAGAACGGTAGATTAGTGGCGGTTGGAACTGATGGGTTCAGATTATCGGAGATGGTTTTGCCGTCAATTTCCGAAATCTCAACCCCCGAGTTTGAAAAAGTAATTGTGCCGGCCAAAACTATTTTGGAGATTACCCACCTTTTAGAAAACCACAAAGATTCAGCCGAGCTGTTAGATTTTTATTTAACAGAAGATAAAAATCAATTGGGCGTTAAGGTTGGCGAAGTTGAATTATTATCTCGTCTTTTAGAAGCGGATTATCCGGATTATGAAAAAATTATTCCGCAGGAATCACAAACAGAGGTTTTGGTAGAAAAGGATCCATTTATTAAGCTTTTAAAAACCGTTGCCGTTTTTGCTCCCAAAGAAGGATTAGTTATAAAAATGGAAGTTAAAGAAAACGGTCAGGTAAAACTTTTGGCTGAAGATAAAGAAAGCGGTCAAGGAGAAGCTGAAATTGAAAGTGAGGTTAAGGGAGCTGAAGTTCTTTTGGCCTTTAACAGCAAATTTTTGATGGAGGGGTTAAATTCCATTGATGAAGAAAAGGTGAGGTTTTTGATTAAAGACAAATTTGCGCCGGTGGTTATTAACGGAGTAAACAATCAAAATTATCGCCATTTGATCATGCCGATTCGGTTGAACTGAAGAGATAAATTGCCAAAAAGTTGCAAGCTTCCCCAACCTTTCCCGCAAGATTCCCGCATAATTCCCGCAGAATTGGCGTAGAATAAAACAAAGGCTTTAACGAATGAGAACAAGCAGTTTTTGTACCTGTTCTTTTAATGGAGGAAGGTCGTTTTGGACAACATTCCAGACCAGTCTTGCGTCTACCCCAAAATATTCGTGGATAAGTTTGTTTCGCATATCGGCAATATCCTGCCAAGGGATATTTGGAGTTGATTGTTTTAGATCTTCGGGTAGATTCCTGACTGCCTCGCCGATAATTTCCAGTCTTCGAATGATTGCATCTTGAATTTGAATGTTATTGAAAAATTCTTTTTCAGGTAAGTCATTAATATTTTTTTCAATCAGATTAATGCTTTCCAGAATATGTTTTAAGAAGACTTGAGGATCTTTGTTCATATACCCATCATACTGTAATTTGAAAAAAGGTACATGATGGGATATATAATTTTTAAGCTTTGGACCTGCAAAATCAAGATTAAAAATTATATAGAGCTCACATCTCAAAAGTGGACTAAGGTAAGCTCTATGAAGATGTCACAAAGAACTTTGAGTACGCTTTTGGAATGTGACATCTATAGAATCGTAACTTGTTCTTTTAAGATGCGTTCTTTTAGCAAAGGATGTAAAGAGCCAAAGGTTAAAAGATCAACGTTTTTGTTTATGGCCTCTTTTAGTTTTCTTTCCAGCCGGATTAGATCCAAAAGACTTTTTCCTTGAGGGAACTCAACTAAAACATCCAAGTCGCTATCCGGGCGGGCTTCGCCTCTGGCTGCCGAGCCGAATAAAGCCGAATGGACAACACCGGCTTCTTTTAAAACCGGCAGCATCGTTTTTTTGATTTCTTCAAGGCTGGGAGACATACTTTTCTAGCCCCGACCAAGTCGGGGCGCAAGCTCTGCTTATTATACCATTTTTAACGAGATATTTTCTGCAAGATTCCCGCAGGATTAACAAAATCACCTTAAGAGGTTGATGCTTCTTAGATACTGTAAAAATTGGGCAGGGGTTAAGCACTCAATTTTGAAGTTTCTTTTTATTTCCTCTATTTTAAAATGCTTCAGATTGTAGCTGATCAAGTATTTTACTTTGGCTTTTTGAGCGCCGGCAATGATGTGGGAATCGTTAATGTCAAAAACATAATGGCCATAGGCGTTTTTGATTTTTTCCTTAGTTTGAAGCAGGGGAATAATATTAAAGAGAGAAATAATTCTGGCCCAATTTTTGGATTTTAGTTTCAATTCCTTAACGACTATTTTGATTTCTTCAATTGAGCGGTTGGAAAGAAAGAGTTTGAGATTTGCTTTATGGATTAAAAAGTAGGCGGCGCCTTTTTGAGAGATCAGGGAAGAGATAAAAACGTCGGAATCAATGAAGACCTGGGGTAATTTGGTCATTGCCGGGTTTTGGTAAGAGATTTTTGGATCTTTGTTATCTGCTTCAAGTCTTCGCTTTCTGCGGTTTGCAGATCGCTGTCTAAGCCGGTAAAAGCAAAAGAAAGAGAAGAGGCGGGCACGCGGTAAACCTTGCCGATTCTTTTGGCAATAATCTCGCCGCGGTTAATTAAACCGTAAATGGTGTTTTGACTTAATTGTAAAATGGCGGCAACTTGTTCCGGCGTATAGGTTTTAGGTAAAGAAAGATTACCATTCATGGCTATTTTGTATCAAAGATGATTAAAGTTGTCAAGAGGCGTGGGATTTTTCCGCAAAATTCCCGCACAATTCCCGCAGAATTATTGTGGATTTTGAGCCATTTTTTCCATGGTTGCCAGTTCTTCCGGATTGGTGGTAACAAGCTTGTGTTCGGTTAAAGAGGCAATGACTTGCATGGCAACATGCGATTCGCCGGCAAAAAAGATCCCCTCGCCAATATTGCACGAGAGCAGTAAATTTTTTTCGCCTTCTGATAAATAAAAGACATCCGCTAGTTTGTCTATTGCTGCCGGTGATTGTTTAAACAGAACTTGTAAAGAGGAGTTGGTAACAATGGTCTTGCCTTTGTCAGTTGACAAAAAATCCTCAACATCCTGCGTTATAGTAGTTAACCCCAAATAATACTTTCGTCCTCGTTTAGCAATGGAATGTATAAAATTGGCGGAATCCGGATTTTTCATCATAATCCAAGCTTCATCCACGATCAAAAGTCTTTTTTTACGGTCTTTTTTAATGCGGGTCCAAATATAATCTAAAATCAAAAACATTCCGACCGGCCTTACTGTTTCTTCCAAATCACGGATGCCAAAGCAAGTAAAGGTATTAGTAATGTCGATGTTGGTTTTTTGGTCAAAGAGGCCTTTGGCCGAGCCGCGCACAAACTTTTCTAAGCGATCAGCTAATCCTCTGGCCTCCAGTTGTTCCATGCCTAAAAGTAATTTGTAAAGATCTTCTAACAAAGGAGGTTCGAACCTTTGGGACTCCGGATCAGAGGTAATGCCTTTAAGCCGGTAAGTTTCCAAAAGGCTTCGGTCCAAGGTTGCTTCTTCAGACGGATTTAAATCACCCAGCATCACTTTTAACAAAGAATGCAAAGTTAAGATCTTTAAGCCCAGCTCATCTTCGCCTTCTTCATAGACGGAAGATAGATCAAAGGGATTGATTTTGGTGGGAGAATTAAAATCCAGCTGAATAAATTGGCCGCCAATTGTATTGGTTAAGGTTTTATATTCGTTTTCCGGGTCAATAATAATAACCTCGGTGCCCAACATTAAAGAGCGCACGGCTTCCAGTTTGACAAAGTAGGATTTGCCCGCGCCAGCTTTGGCAAAGATAACCATGTTGGCGTTTTCCATGGTAAAGCGGTCAAAAATAATTAAAGAGCCGTTGTGTTCGTTAATGCCGTACAAAACCCCGGTTTCCGAGGTTAAAGATGATGAGGTAAAAGGAAAAGTGGTGGCAATTGAGGTGGTGTCCATATTGCGATAAACCAAAAGCTTATCATCAAAATAAGGCAAAGTGGTCTTAAACCCCTCTTCCATCTGCAGAGTAGCCTTGCGGGTTAAAAGCATAATTGAGCCTAAAATGGATTCCAATTGTTTGGATAAAAGCTCCAATTCTTTAAGATCAACAGCTGAAACAGTAATGTAAAGGCCAAACTGAAAAAACTTTTCTCTTTCTGCCACCAGTTCGTTTTGCAAACCTTGGGCGTCCTGTAAATTAAGCTGTACTTCGGGGTCTAAAATGCGGCCTTCTTTATATTCAATATTAAGTTCGGTTTCCATCTCGGTAATTTTGCGGCGCAGATTATCCAAAACCTCTCGAGCTTCAATAGGATAATAAAACATGGCAATATCCAAGGAATGCTGAAAATTAATTAAAGGCGAGAGCCA
>Ga0209211_10004304_pt1 | contig 22321 bp, 19 predicted proteins | sample RifGroA2_FD_183992 | JGI IMG/M metagenome (GOLD analysis project Ga0209211, IMG submission 183992) | Groundwater microbial communities from Rifle, Colorado, USA - Groundwater A2 (SPAdes) (version 2) | ecosystem: Environmental > Aquatic > Deep subsurface > Groundwater | place: Rifle, Colorado...
AAATCAGTTGTACCCGAATCCCGAGTATGAATGCAGGACAGTCCAATATGAACCACTGACAATAAGCACACAAGTAATAAATGCTTTTTGTTGAGCCAGTCTCGTACAGTTCGAACCGTTTGCTTCATTTTTATGTCCATAGCCGCCTCCTTCTTACAATCCGGGACTGCCCTACAGACGTACTCGGTAGCCACCAGGCTCTGTTTTGCAGAATCGGGAATCGAGTACAACCGACATAGTGAGCACAGCATAACATTCAAATCCTCAAATCCGTGGGACAATGGACCGCCACTTCATCCACCCCATGGAATGCCTTATCGCTTGATACGAGCGCATCCGCTTTCAGCCGGATCGCCACAGCCAGCACTACAGCATCGTTTGTTAAAAACCCGTACTTCTCCTGCATCTTAAAGGCGGTCTTCGTCAGATCGTCCAGAGTGCAAGCCTCAAAACCAAGACCAAGGTCCACCAACGCCTGCACCTTTGCCCTGTAAAGGCTTAACCCTTTAACAGCATCAGGCTTAGCAGCAAGACGACCCGCTGGATTGCCGCCTGATATAAGCCCGCGCATCATGGCCTCGGCAAGCATGAGTTTATGCGTCACCTCCTGCCAGACCGTCTGCGGTAAAACACCGGACAGTTCTCCGCGCGCACAGCGGAGGAGGAATCTCTGGGCCTGATCTGAAGCCCCATGCTCCGCATAGAGCAGAACGTTCGTGTCAATCACGCAGAGGCTACCGCCGGAGATGCCGTCAAGATTTACAGGTCCCATGCATCCTCTTCGAGCACTGCCTTGAATTGTTCCGTGCTGAGCTTCATCGGTCGTTCGCAATAAAGCTGATAGGCCGCTTCGCGCTTTGCAGGCTCAACAGTTCTGTCCGACAGATAACTTGCCAGTGCGTCTTGTATCAGATCACTCAGCGGACGGCCCTCTCCTGCTGCACGGCGCTTGGCACGACGCAGCACCTCTTCCTCAATTAATGTTCCGACTTTCTGTTTCATTTCATTCCCTCCATTACTGCACTGGCCCAAGCACGATCCACGGAGTGAGCATCTCCATAAGCGTCAGGGCACCGTGCCTATACACGGATTGCGCTCCCGGTCCCTGAAAACGGTTGTGACCGCGTCCAGCCATCACAGCCAGTCTCCGGCCAGCATCAACCCAGAGACCGTTGCTCGCCTCCGGCAAAGATTCGTTAGGCCCAAAAAACCGAAAACGCTTGCCGTCCAGTGCCTTATCCACACCTTTCATGCTTGGATCACTCATACCAAGGAAAATGTAGCCGTGATCACTGGTAACGAGTATCGTGCGGTCAGGGGGCACTGACTGAACTGTACGCTTCCATGCCTGTTCCAAACCGTCCCATATGCCGTCGAACATGGTCTCATCATTTGCCGTGCTATCGGTATACCGCTGGTCCGGAAACCGCGACCATAGAAGAAGCTGTTCGTCTCCGTCCTCAATGGTGTGATAATCACTTGTCCGGCCGTAGTAGTAATATCTGATATTCCTCTGCTTCAACTCGCCGCGGCCTGATAGTTGCGACGGCCCCATGGCATCTAAACCCATACCGAGACGGTCGGAGACAAAATACTCTGTCTCGCTCGGAATTGCGGCGCGTCCACATCCACACTCAACGACCTGGCGGCGGGAATCACCTGCAAGGGCAAGCAGCTTCGGAATCTCTCTCAAGGAACAGCCATCGAATATCACAACTGCTGTCCTGGAATTGCTCTGACAAAAAGATGAAATCGTCCTGTCTTCGGACGGTGCAGAGACAAGCTCGTTAAACAAAGACGAAGCTGCTGTCCTCAGAAGATTTTCGCGCTCGTTCACCATAGTCTCGCCCCGCAGCAAATATGCTTGTGGAGAACTGCCGGCAGCCTCGAATGCGGCCTGTGTCCATACTTCGTTCATCAGCCAATTCTCAATTCCAGGCAGACGCTGGCCCGGCAACGTGAGGAGCTTGATCAGTTCACGGTCCAGCATTGTCGCTTTCATGACTGCGGTTCCTCCTTGTCCTTCTGACCTTCAGGCGGGATCTCAATACTGAAGCGCGCCGAATAAACAGCACCAGAAAGATTTGGCAGTCTCTCACAGTGTTGTTCAAGCGCGGCTTTGGGCATCGGTCCGCGTACCGTAATGTCGAGTTGAACATCGAGATCGCCCTGGCCGCTCAATGCGCCGCGATAGGCAGCAGGTAACCCGGAGAGTTCCAGCCCCCGATAATCCGCAAATACAGTGAAACGTGCTGAGTGAATAACCGGCCCATCCACATCCGCAAGCCGTATTGCAACCTGTTGGCGAAGCTCGCCGAGGCTGCGGCAACGGACAGTCTCTCTTTGTTCAACGATAGCACGCGGCGTTACTGAAAGATCGGGGTCAACCGCTCCGTTTTCAGCAGCCGTCGGCTCAATTTCATCATGAGTATGCGTACTCTCGGTAGGACTGAAAAGCGTTGTTTGTGAAGAACGGTCATGCATTGCAGGCCAAGGGGGAGTAAGCACTGCCTGGTTGAGTTCAAAATCAGTAAGGGGCTTCCGTTCGCCGCAGAATGACTTGCCGGGATACTGCAAACCAAGGATACGATTGCTGTCTTCCGCCAGGGCCATTACAGCATCGCCCACCATGCCAGTCGTTAATGGGACAGGGAACCCCAGGGTGTTGCGATATGCGCGATCCACCTGTTCAACACGTTGACCAAACAGATTTGGCAAATTCTCGCGTAAATGCTCCGCCAATAGGGATTGAGGATATACCTGCGAAAGCATATAACTGCGAACATCATCTTTGCTTGCAGCCTGCCCTAAGCTCTCTTCCTCGAATTGCGCCTGCGACGGCTGATCTCCCCACCCTTCGATCCTTATGTACACATAACCGCACTTCAACGTGCGCTGAATCTGGCTCAACTGGTCCTTTTCAATCTTTTCAAATTTAGCGCGACGTTCAGCATTTGAGGCCGACCCGGCAAGCAGTCTGGCGGCCTTGAGCCTCTTTGCGAGCGCCAATAAATCTGGATTTGCAAGGTGGTTTATGCGGCTATCGCGCGGCTCCAGAAGAATCACCTGGTTTCGGAACGAGAGCCCTTGATAGAGTGCAAACCGTTCTTCCAGAGATAAACGCCGAGGAGCAATAACATAGCGCTGGCCATGTGTTGAGAAGCCCTCAAGGGCAAATCTCGTCTTTTCCACATCTATATAGATGACAGATTGGTGCGTGTCCCGGAAAATATCCTGCAACCAAATCTGCACGACCTGATCGCGCGCTACATCATCATTGTATTTAAGGGCATCGAGTTCGACCTTTGCATATTCATTCTCCTCAGTATCGAACACAAATCGCCCTTCGCGCTCGTGGAATCGCGTTCCAAACTTTTTGAACGCCTCCAATCCTGCATGGAATTGGTTGGGGTCATCGCCCGGTTTGACCACATGCCGGATTAGTTCCTCAGACGACAAACCAGCCGCACGTCCGCCTGGGACCAGACTCGCCAATAATACCGATGAGGCAATTGCCTCAGAATAAGGCTGAGAAGCAAGGTCACGGTAGTTTGCCTGTGCGGCATTGACCAATGTCCCGGTAGGGTCAAGATCAAGAAGGCGGTCTGCGCATTGGGAATCGCTGATCCGGCAATTTGAGGCGGTCATTAGATACGTCCCTTCAGAGGTTGCATCCAGCATAGAGCCAAGCAGGCCTAAAGCGCTCCTCGTTCCCTGAAATCCGCCGCTCTCAGTGATGCGTTCAAAGACCAGTTCTATAAGGTCCGGTAGAAAAGGAAATGCTGTTTCCATGCGGCTGCCAAACCCGTCAGGCGCTTCAACTCCGAAACGCCGCCATGTATTTATGTAAGACTGGATAAGTGCTCGCGCAGCTTCATTATCATAGTTAGCGGCATTTTTAAAAAGCCGATGTCTGACAATAGATGCGCGGTCATCAGCTTTGCGGAAATGAAGCTCTATCCGTTGTGTACGCTTAAGCGTTGCGCCCGGCTCCACATTACCATCATAGACTGCGGCAAACAACGTGACCAGCGTGTCGCGACCAGCTTCTTCACTCAACATTTGGAGAAACCCGATATTCTGATTGCGGCGTACAGGATCAGCAATGCTCTGGATGCCGCGCTCTAATTCATCGAGGATCAAAACAAGATGCCGATTGTTAATTGCAGCCCTTAAGTCGTCCAAATCCGGGGCGCGATCTGCACTCCAGTTTTGACCGAGACGGGAACCGATCAAAAGCCATAGTGCATCCTGGGGCATGGACTGATCGGTAAACTTATGGACAATGATTTCAGAGTTCTCGGGTGGTGACCATTCGTATCCGGCTTTAGCTGTCCAGGCTTTTGCTTCAGCAGGGCTTGCAAAAAGATGGTAGCCAAGAAGTAGAGTGTGTGACTTGCCGAGTCCTTTAACAGCCTGAGCCAGAACTGTCCCCGGTCCTTTTTCTTTGAAGCGGCGGCTAAGTCCTCTGAGGACCTTATGCAAGTCCTCTGATAGATAAGTCAACTCAAAAAACTTTTGAGCGTCCCGTTCCAGGCAATCCGCCTGTCCAGAACGTAGCCGTTCAAGATCAATAACTCCATCAAGTGATTCAGTTGATATATAACGTTTTTCAAGCATAAATATAGAATACAGTAGATTTCTTGACTTGTCAAGAAAAATATTATTTGCATTTACATCCTGGAATATAAGTAATCATTGGTGCCGACCAACAGATGCTAGTTATTATAGGGATCAGGTCATACCGACATCCAACACAGGATCCATTATTCAGTTTAATCTTCAGGCTATATGATTTATAGCCAAAACTCATGAATGGTTCAAAAATATTTTCCGCAAAATTTCAGAGTGAGCTTAGGAACTGTCGAAATGAGGACAACAAACACATCGGGCAGTGTTTGCCGGAGGACAAGGGAAAATCATATCCACCTCAGGTAGCCCTTCAGCAGTTTACTGATGATACTCCTGTATGGACTTAATGCTCAGTTCCTTCTTCTGGAGCATCTCTATGGCCATTACAACAGCCCTTGCAGCTGAGATTGTTGTGGTGTAGGGAATATTGAACTGCAGGGAGTCCCGCCTGATGAAAAGTGAATCTTTTTGGGCGTGAGAGCCTGTCACGGTGTTGATGATAAAACTGACTTCCCTGTTCTTTATGAGGTCAACCACATTGGGCCTTCCCTCCATGACCTTATTGATGATGTCTACCGCAATGCCGTGGTCTGCAAGGTATTTTGCAGTTCCCCTTGTGGCGATAAGTTGAAAGCCCATAGCGGATAATTTCCTGGCTAGCCCGGCCGTCTGGTCCTTGTCCCTGTCTTTGACGCTAATAAAGATTTTGCCGGAGGTCGGTATCGTGTTATGACTCGCCATCTGGGCCTTTGCGTAGGCAAGGCCGAAGTCTTCGTCTATGCCCATGACCTCGCCGGTTGACTTCATCTCAGGTCCGAGTATGGTATCCACTCCCGGGAACCTGTCGAAGGGAAAGACCGCTTCCTTAACGGCCACATGCCTTATTTCCTTCTCTTTATCGAATCCGAGTTCTTTCAATGTCTTCCCCATGATTACCTTAGCGGCTATCTTTGCCAGGGGAACACCTGTTGCCTTGCTCACATAAGGGACTGTCCGTGAGCCGCGGGGATTGACCTCAAGTATGAATATCTCATTGTCTTTTACCGCAAACTGGATATTCATCAGGCCCTTTACATCCAGCTCCTTTGCCAGCGCCCTGGCCTGTACCTTGATGCCGTCAACGATTTCAGCAGACAAGGAGTAAGGCGGAATAGAGCATGCTGAATCGCCAGAATGTATACCGGCTTCTTCTATGTGTTCCATAACCCCACCGATAACAACATCAATGCCGTCAGAAATCGCATCAACATCAACTTCGATAGCGTCTTCAAGATATTTATCTACAAGGATCGGATGCTCTGGAGAGGCCTTGACAGCCCTGTTCATGTAACCTGTAAGGGACGCCTCGTCATAGACTATTTGCATGTCCCTTCCGCCAAGTACATACGATGGCCTTACCATCACAGGGTATCCGATCTTGTTGGCTGCGTTTACTGCATCTTTAACGGACATCGCCGTATCGCTTTCAGGCTGTTTAAGATTAAGTTTGTGCAGGAGTTTTTTGAATCTCTTCCTGTCCTCTGCCCTGTCAATGGAATCAGGTGAAGTGCCGAGTATCTTCACTCCTTCTTTTTCAAGAGGCACCGCCAGCTTCAGCGGGGTCTGTCCACCGAACTGCACTATAACTCCTTCAGGCTTTTCGATTTCAATAATGCTTAATACGTCCTCAAGGGTCAGCGGCTCAAAATATAATCTGTCGGCAGTATCATAATCGGTACTCACTGTTTCAGGATTGCAGTTGACCATTATTGTCTCATGGCCGAGTTCTTTAATAGCAAAAACGGCATGGACACAGCAGTAATCAAATTCAATGCCCTGCCCTATCCTGTTCGGGCCTGAGCCAAGAATAATGACCTTTTTACGGTCGGTCGGATTGGCCTCGCACTCAAAAACAGGTTGAAGCTTGCCTGTATCCATCCTGTAATATGGTTTTTCATACGTCGAGTATAGATAAGGCGTATGCGCCTCAAATTCCGCAGCGCAGGTATCAACAAGTTTATAGACAGGTCTTATTCCAAAGTCTTTCCTTAATTTCCTTATATGCTTTTCAGACTTGTCCGTAAGCTCTGCAATGCGTTTATCAGAGAACCCGTATTCTTTTGCATTTCTGAGGATAGCGCCAAAATTAGTGTGGTCCTTTTCTTCTGAGAGCTTTATTGTTTCTTCCATCTCAATTAACTGTTTCATATTATGCAGGAACCAGGGGTCAACCCAGGTAATCGCGTATATTTCATCTACATCAATCCCATTTCTCAGGGCCTGGGCTATATACCAGATTCTTTCAGCATTAGGTGTCTTTAATTTGGACCTTATGTCGTCAAGGCCTGATTCAACCGGTTCAAGACCTGCAGATCCAATCTCAAGACTCCTCAAGGCCTTTTGCAAAGACTCCTTGAATGTCCTGCCTATTGACATGACTTCGCCAACAGACTTCATCTGTGTTGTGAGTGTGGTGTCTGCATCAGGGAATTTCTCAAAGGTAAATCTCGGAATTTTGGTCACCACATAGTCTATGGTCGGCTCAAATGACGCAGGTGTTTCCCTTGTAATGTCATTGCGTATCTCATCCAGGGTATATCCCACTGCGAGTTTTGCAGCGATTTTTGCTATAGGGAACCCTGTTGCCTTGCTGGCAAGGGCAGAACTCCTCGATACCCTCGGGTTCATTTCGATTATGATCATCCTGCCGTTATGCGGATGAAGGGCAAACTGTATATTCGATCCGCCTGTATCAACCCCTATCTCCCTTATGACAGCAATGGAGGCATCCCTCATCCTCTGGTATTCTTTATCAGTGAGCGTCTGCGCAGGGGCAACTGTTATAGAGTCTCCGGTATGGACACCCATAGGGTCAAAGTTTTCTATGGAGCAGATTATAACGACATTGTCATTGGTGTCGCGCATGACCTCAAGTTCATATTCCTTCCATCCAAGCGCTGATTCTTCTACAAGCACCTGGCGGACAGGACTCAGTTTCAGTCCCTTTTCGAGCAGGTCACGGTACTCCTCTATATTGTAGGCTATGCCGCCGCCAGTACCACCGAGGGTAAAAGCAGGTCTGAGAATAGCAGGAAAGCCGATGTCATCAATGATCTCAAGTCCTTCTTTCATGGCTGTAATGGCATAGCTCTTAGGCACCTCAAGGCCGATATTTTTCATTGCGACCTTAAACAATTCCCTGTCCTCTGCCTTTTTAATCGCCGGCAGCTTGGCCCCTATCAACTCTACACCGTATTTTTCGAGGACACCTGACTCTGCAAGTTCAACGGCAAGATTCAGCGCAGTCTGGCCGCCCATTGTCGGCAGAATCGCATCAGGTCTCTCTTTTTTGATTATCAGTTCAAGTATCTCCCTTGATAAGGGTTCGATATAAGTGGCATCAGCTATCTCTGGGTCGGTCATTATAGTGGCCGGGTTTGAATTGACAAGCACTATTTTATAGCCCTCCTCACGAAGGGCCTTGCATGCCTGCGTACCTGAATAATCAAACTCACACGCCTGCCCTATAACAATCGGGCCTGACCCGATCAAAAGGATCTTTTTAATATCTGTTCTCTTAGGCATTATTCCCTCTTTCTATAAAATTCTTTAGATTAATTGCAATATCATCAGCCTCTGCCGGGACCTTTGATGAAAAAATCAACTCACGTCGTCCATTTTTAAACTCAAGCTCTACTGTATAAAATTCCACTGGCTCCCCGAATCCCGGTATTACAGTGCCGTGCTGGAGGGCGATCTTTTGGACTATCTTTATCCCATCAGGGTTTACAGGTGCAGAGGAAATATAATCCTGCCTGACACCTTCCAGGTCCGACAGCGGAAACGACACTTTTTTTCTCCCGAATATGTTTTCAGTCGAGAGTTCGATAATACTTTTCGCCTTATCTATTTCAGTGTAAAGTACGGGTTCCCGGAATACATATGTCCTGAAAAGCAGGAAGAGTATCGTAAATATCACTATTGCAGACACAAAATGAAGAGCGGTTATTCTGCCCCTTGTCGCAAAAAAAAATCCCGAAAGAGTTAAGCAAGCGCCTGCCGCAAGGGTCGAGGCCATCTCCCGGTTGTAAATACCGCTATGAAGGACACTGCCCTTGTCAGACCTGAAAGAGGTCGTCCTTAAAGTCAGAGTATCGTTTTTTATTTCAATTTGATAAGGGCCGTTATTCATAAATTCATAACTATTAACTGTTTTTTATAATGTCCCTGAACCTTCCAAATATATGCGTCGAATCATTCGGCCCCGGGCCTGCTTCAGGGTGGTGCTGGACAGAGAAAACCGGCAATTCAACATGCTGCATACCCTCTTCTGTGCCGTCATAAAGGTTCTTATGGGTCAGCTTCACCTGGCCCTTAAGACTGTTTATGTCTACACAATAATTGTGGTTTTGTGACGTTATCTCCACCCTGCCTGTGGAGAGGTCCTTTACAGGATGGTTGCCGCCATGGTGGCCGAATTTCAGTTTGTATGTCTTCCCGCCCAAGGCCAGCCCCAATATCTGATGCCCGAGACATATGCCGAATACAGGTTTCTTGCCGACCAGTTTTATTGCGGCCTCTATGGCATAAGTAACTGTCTCAGGGTCTCCGGGGCCATTGCTTAAAACAATGCCGTCAGGATCCATCTCAAGTACTTCCTCCGCCGGTGTTTGTGCAGGCACAACATTTACATTGAACCCAGCTTCAAAGAGGTTCCTGAGGATGTTGAACTTTACGCCAAAGTCATAGACAACTACGTTCAGTCCCGAGCCTATCCCCTGCTCCACTGCGCATTGCTTCCAGCAGCCCTCTTTCCATTCATAATTATTGGTGGCTGTAACGTCCTTTACAAAATCAAAGGCCGAAATTCCGGGATGGGCTTTTACCTTTTTCAACAGACCTTCAGGATCCATATCAATCGAGGAAATGATGCCCATTTGAGCGCCGTGATTTCTTAAATGCCTTGTCAAAGCCCTTGTGTCAATCCCTTCAATTCCCACTATTTTGTTGTCCTTCAGATATTTTCCGAGAGACATCTCAGAGCGCCAGTTACTGGCAAAATCAATGTATTCTTTCACTATAAACCCTTCTGCCTTAGGGCCGCCTGCTGATTCGATATCATCATTATTAATTCCATAATTGCCCATCTGGGTATATGTCATAGTGACAATTTGTCCCTTATACGAACAATCAGTAAGTATCTCCTGATACCCGGTCATGGAGGTGTTAAACACTACCTCACCAATGGTCTCACCTTCAAAACCAAAACTCTTGCCCTCAAAAAAAGTCCCGTCCGACAATACAAGCAAAGCCTTACTCATTAAGCCTCCATTTCCAATGTCCGGGGACAGTCCCTATTCTACGACTTCGCTTCGCTACGTCCGTAAATTGGGACAGTCCCCTAAATCTTACGGCAAGGTGCTGATGTATTCATCATGATTGAAAGCACACCGGGGCAGGTAACGTCCTGTCCCTTCGCCGAAATTTGGCAGTGTCTGCGCAATGGGATAAAGCACGATTCAATCATGCTGAATAGAGCAGTGCCTTGCCGTCACACATACCGCTCTCTTAATCATATAATTCGTGGACCCTGCCTTTAACTATAGTCACCACAGGACATCCTTTAAGCAACCAGCCGTCAAACGGTGTATTCCTGCCCTTTGATACAAACTTATCAGCCTCAACCTTATACTCCTTGCTCAGGTCCACGATTACAACGTCCGCATCAGCTCCGGACTTAAGTGTCCCGGTCTCTTTTTTCAAAATCTTCGATGGATTCAGGGCCATTTTTTCAACAAGCTGTGAAAAAGTTAATATGCCGTCTTCCACAAGTTTCAGGCAGAGGCTTAACGATGTCTCAAGTCCCGAGATACCGGAAGGCGCCCTGTCGAATTCCAGCTGCTTCTCATCTGAATGATGCGGTGCATGGTCTGTGACTATTATGTCAATCGTACCGTCAGCCAGCCCTTCCCTAATCGCCTCAACATCCCTTTGGGTCCTTAGCGGCGGATTCACTTTTGCATTGGTATTGTAACCCTCAACCGCATTTTCGGTAATGCTGAAATAGTGGGGACATGTTTCAGCAGTTATGGCGATTCCCCTTTTCTTGGCAAGCCTGATAAGTTCAACAGAATCCCTTGTGGAAACATGGGCTATGTGGAGCCTGCCGCCTGTCAGACCCGCAAGTATTATGTCTCTCGCAACCATAATATCTTCAGCAGCTGCAGGAATACCTCTGAGGCCAAGAACTGACGATACAACACCCTCATTCATAGAACCGCCTTCAGAGAGCGAGAAATCCTCACAGTGAGAAATAACAGGCACTCCGAATATTTTTGAATACTCAAGCGCCCTTCTCATAATAAGGCTGTTCATAACAGGCATACCGTCATCTGAAAAGGCAACACACCCGGCCTCATACATGATCCCGAGTTCAGCAAGCTCCTCACCTTTCTGACCCTTCTTTAATTGCCTTTTTAATAATAAAACTCGTAACAGTGGCATTGTCATTAACAGGGTTTGTATTGGGCATGCAGCAGATGGAGGTGAAACCGCCCCTTACCGCTGCAAGTGTGCCTGTCCTGATGGTTTCCTTGTGTTCAAAACCAGGCTCCCTCAGATGGGTATGCATATCCACAAGACCTGGCAGGATATAAAGACCGGAAGCATCAAATACCTGACGCGGTGACTCGGCGACGCTGTGTCTCCGTATCTCAGAAATCTTCCCGTCCTCGATCAGTATGTCCCCAACCTCATCAATGCCCTGCGAGGGGTCTATAATATGACCGTTTTTTATAATGAGTCCGTTATCCATTTTCCTTTGTGCCTCCAAGCAGATAAAGCACCGCCATTCTCACAGCAATACCGTTTACAACCTGTTCAAGGATCACTGATTGCGGGCAATCCGCAACATCCGAGGCGATTTCAATACCCCTGTTCATTGGGCCGGGGTGCATGACAATCGCATCAGGTTTTGCGAGTCTCAGCCTGTCTGAAGTGAGTCCCCATAACTTGAAATATTCGCGTGTTGACGGGAAAAAACCTTTTCCCATCCTTTCAGACTGTATCCTCAGCATCATGACAACATCCACATCCTTCAGGCCTTCATCCATGTTATAAAAAAATCTGACACCTTCAGGCATATGATACGGCAGAAGTGTTGGAGGACCTATCAGCCTTACATTTGCCCCGAGCATAAGAAGACACTGGATATTTGATCTTGCCACCCTGCTGTGTATAATGTCGCCTACTATAGCTACATCGAGCCCCTTAAAACCGCCCTTCTTTTCCTGCATCGTAAACGCGTCAAGCAACGCCTGGGTAGGATGTTCGTTTATCCCGTCTCCTGCATTTATGACCGAAGCAGAGACGTTATTTGCGATGAAATGCGGCACGCCGCTCGATGAATGCCTTATCACAATGTAGTCGGCGCCGTAAGACTGGATAGTCCTGATCGTATCCAGGAGGCTCTCTCCCTTGACCACGCTGCTTGTCGGCACTGAGAAGTTGAATACATCCGTGCTCAGCCTCTTCTCTGCGAGTTCAAAAGAAGTCCTTGTCCTTGTAGACGGCTCAAAAAAAAGGTTTACGACAGTCTTGCCTCTAAGCGCCGGCACTTTTTTTATGTCTCTTTTCAATACATCCCTGAAAGACATGGCAGTGCTGAGGACCAGTTCAATGTCCTCCTTTCTGATGTCTTTTATGCTTACAAGGTCTTTCATATTTCTTCTTCCACTATTACTACCCTGTCTTCGACACTCTCCTCTGATAGCTGGACCTCGATTTTTTCAGCCATTGAAGTGGGTATGTTTTTCCCCACATAATCGGCCCTTATAGGCAATTCCCTGTGTCCCCTGTCTATCAGGACAGCAAGCTGTATCACGGCAGGCCTGCCGAAATCCATCAGGGCATCCAGCGCGGCCCTGATTGATCTGCCGGTAAACAATACATCGTCCACAAGCACGATCTTACGGCCTGTAATATCACAGGGGATATCGGTCTTCCTGACAACCGGCTGGTCCCTTCTCATTCCGAGATCGTCCCTGTACAGGGATATGTCGAGAGAGCCGACAGTGATGTCAACGTTTTCAATGTCCCTGATTTTCGAGGACAGCCTCTTTGCGATATGGACGCCACCACGCTGGATGCCTATCAAGCAGAGATCTTCAGTCCCCTTGTTCTTTTCAATGACCTCATGGGCCATCCTTGATATGATTCTCTCGATGTCTTTCTTATTCAGAAGTTCTTTTGTCATTTTTGGGGCCATTTCGGGCATAAAAAAAGCCTCCCCCTGTTTTCAGAGGAAGGCGTATTTATCTGGTATTTTTTCACCGGGTCTCCTTACCTTTTTAGCCTCGCAGTGCTATCATTAAAGGTCGTTATATTTAAACATAAATGATTAATAATGTCAAAAAGGGCCTGCAATGACACAGGGCAACGTCAAACGAAAATTCCCCGGAGGTCAGAGACCTCCGGGGAGATTCATTGCGGGCTGAAGGCAAAACAATATCAGGGGGAAGAAATTGTTCTGCAGCTCCGGGTCCCGCAACGAAAGATTGAAAACTAATCCCTGTTATGCGGAAATAACAGGCATTTCGGGGGATTGCCCCAATTCATTGGCCTTCTTGCCTGTAAAAGTCACTTTCTTTTTTAACAGCGATGAGGTCCGACAGGCTATGCTGAACAGTTTGTGGCATGAAGGATCAAGGGCTGTCACACTATCAATGTCAACCACCAGGTGCTTTGAGTTGCTGAGAGACATCATTAATACTTCCATAAGATCATCAGTGCACTGTGCATTCAATTCGCCGTTGAGGGTCAAAATTCCTGTTTCACCTGAATTTTCATATGTATAGTTCATTTTTCTCCACCCCCCTCTGTATATGGTCATAACCTGTGTGCGTCATGCCTGTTTATTGCTTTATGATGTTGACTTTACCGGTCTTTTCATAATTAACTGAAGTCGTGCATATGCCGAGTTTCCCCTCGCCATTCGGGTGAAAACCTACATCCTTGATATCAGTTATAAAAAAATCAAACTTGTCCCTCATGCCTTCAATAAGAGCATTTCTTATTTCAAGCGTCTTGACCTTTGAACCTGTGTCAAACCCGTCATGAATACCGGCTGCCCAACCGATTATAAACGCAGGCCCGATCATTATAATTGTAATTAATAATGCAATCCATAACCTGACCCGGATATTAAAAATATTATGCATAAGACATTTCATTTGATTTTCCTTCCAATGATTTTCCTTCCAAACTTAAAATAGATTGACCCCTGTGGAATAAACGAATTGCGAGGTCAATGTTCAGGAACAATATAGAGCAAGGTGCATGCCAAAGAAAAATATCCTGATAAATCAATAGGAGATTAATATTTTACAGTTTTCCTGATATGCCATGATGTCATGATAATATGTCACATAGATGATAAGTGTAACTTTTGAGATTTGATGCGCCATACATACACATCTATACTTGTTTGAACCGTCATTTTTTGTCTGTTTGGCGCAAGTAGATATTTTAAAAGAGAAATTAAGGCCAATCATTTTTTTTGCAGGAAAACATTATCAATTAAAGACATTTCAGGGTATTGGAATTTAGGTAATTAACAGGCAGAATTCCAATCTGAGGTTTTATTTATCCGAGTATATATACATTGAATAAAAGGGACATTTCCAGTGCTGTTTATTTTTGCAATATTCTCTGAGTTGGAAGGGACTCGGCTTATAAGGCTTATCAACCGGCTTTGGGCCTGAACTTACGGATTTACAGGCTAGTTTATTGACTAATTTCACCAGATTTGGACATCCCATGGCTCCCTCCGATTAATTCTGCGTTGCAGTAGTCAAACAATCTTCGCGCCAAAGACAGTTGTCCTGACCGCATTCTTCAACCTGCAAGGTATTAAAACAAGGCTGATTACCCTCCGTCAATTGGATGGCCCTGATCAGCTCTGTTTTTCCCATATTCATTGCCTTAATGCCTTTTCCACGCGCAAGCGCCCTTATCCTTTGCCATTTCATAACCTTACCTCTTACAATATTCTCATGTATTTTCAAAATTAACCACCTTCTCTATTATTGATAGGTTAATTATTAAGTATAGCAAGTCATGTGCCAAAGGGAAATCCCCTTATAAATCAATAGCAGGTTATTATTTGCATCTTAACTTTAGACATCACTGCTGTACAAATACTTATTGGGACCCGTGGTGAGATGCCTTTTCGCATTCTTATCCTGGACAAGTATGATCAGACGTGATCTAAGATTATAGACGATATCCTATCCAACGGCGATATCCTGTCAACCGCCCCGATTTCTATCGCTTTCTTGGGCATCCCGAATACCACTGAAGATTCCTCATCCTGTGCTATTGTGACCCCGCCATTCTGTTTCATCTCGAGCATACCCCGTGCTCCATCTTCACCCATACCTGTAAGGATCACTCCAACCGCATTTTTGCCTGCATATTTTGCGACTGACCAGAAGAGGACATTAACGGAAGGCCTCACATAATTTACAAGCGGACCATCGCCCAGCTCAACATAATACATAGCGCCGTTCCTCTTTACGGTCATATGCCGGTTCCCCGGAGCTATCAATACAGTACCCCTTAATACCCTGTCTCCTGTTGCCGCTTCTTTAACATCAAGTTTTGATATTGAATTGAGCCTTTCAGCAAAAGATTTTGTAAACACCGGCGGCATGTGCTGTACTATTACAACCCCCGGGATGGATTCAGGAAGCCCGGTAATGACTTCTGTCAATGCCTGCGTGCCTCCTGTGGATGCCCCGATGGCAATGATTTTGTCCGTGGTGGTGCTAAGTCTTGGACTTTGAGCTGCAAGTAATGTCTTCTGTTCGACAGATCCGTCTTCAGGGGCAAAACTCTTAACTCTTTTTACCTTTGCCTTTGAAGCTATCTTGACCTTTCTGATTATTTCATCGCCAAGCGCTACTATCCCGCTTGATATTTCCAGTGTAGGCTTACTTACATAGTCAACTGCTCCCAGTTCAAGGGCCTTTATCGTTGTATCGCATCCCATCCGGGTGAGAGAGCTTACCATTACGACCGGAATAGGGTCAGTCTGCATTAATTCCTTAAGGAAAGTAAGACCGTCCATCCTCGGCATTTCGACATCCAAAGTTATAACATCAGGCCGCAGGTCCCTGATCTTATTCAGGGCAAAGAGCGGGTCCTGAGCAGAACCTACAACTTCTATGCCACCATCATCATTAAGGATCTCCGTAAGAAGTCGCCGCATGACCGCTGAATCATCAATGACCAATACTTTTATTTTATTGTCTCCCATCTTAAAGCACCCCTTGAATCAAGAGCAGGTTCTGCTTGCAGGCAGGACAATGCTTTATATCAAGCTTTTTGACAAAGGCCTGTCCTGTGTCAGAGTAAAAGACGACCTTTATGCCAAAGTCATTGCCTGTGCACTCCTTGACAATAGGTATCCCGTAATCCTCCAGCGCCTCCCTGGCCACCCTGACGTTTTCTTTCCCGATCTCGTTCCCTTTCAACTGCGCTTCAAGTACAGCGCCTCCACCAAATACTTTTGCCGTCAGATTTTTTATGTCAGAGCCTTTTCCAATAATCATTGCTATCAGTGCGTCAATCGAGTCAGGTCCGCACATCAGCGGGTCTCTCATGGTATTTAGCCAGTAAGGCATCATGTAGTGGTTCATCCCTGCTATTTTCAGTTCTTTGTCCCACAGACAGACCGCAACGCATGAGCCGAGTATTGTTTCAAGCATGGAGGACCCATCCGAAACGGCTATATCCCCGATGTTCAGTGGTATCTTCTTTATATTCAATTTCATGCTATCCACTATTTCCCCTTTTCTTGTATACCGTTATATGGACCGGGACAAATTTCTCGGCCCCATGCATCGTCTCGGAATGACCAAGAAAAAGATGACCGCTGTCCTGAAGATGATCATGAAATTTATTGATAACATGCAGCTTCATCTGCTGATCGAAATAGATCATCACATTCCTGCAAAAGATAACGTCCATCATCCTCTTGAACGGATATACGTGGTCTTTCAGGTTCAGTCGCCTGAAACAGACCATGCCTTTAACAGAGTCCTTGACCCTGATCTTCCCTGCACTGCTTCCCACACCCCTAAGAAAATACCTGTTCAACCCTTGCGCCTCCATATCACTGTTCAATTGTTCATGCTCATATACACCTGTCATCGCAGTTTCAAGCACCTTTGTTGATATGTCTGTAGCAAGTATCTTTATGTCCCATCCACTGTTTTCTTGACCAGTGTATTGTTTCATCGCTTCATGCACTGCTATTGCTATGGAATACGGCTCTTCCCCTGTTGAGCAGCCAGCGCTCCATATCCTGATGGACTTCTCCGAAGACTTGTTTTTCAGCAATTCCGGGATTACCTTATTTTTAAAATATTCAAAATGATGGTTCTCCCTGAAAAAATGGGTTGTATTTGTAGAAATGCAGTTAAGCATTTCGACAAGTTCTTCCTCATCGCATTTTATCTTATGATAGTAGTCATAAAATCCACTTATGCCCAGGGACCGGATGCGCTTTGAAAGACGCGAGGAGAGCAATACCTTCTTCTGGCTGCTCAGCCTTATCCCGGCCTTCCTGTATATGAAGGCAGAAAACAGGGAAAACACCTCATCGCTTAAAAAAAATCCGGAGTTGTCTGTCATTGTTGTGACAGAGGCAGGGTGGTTGTCCCCTGCCTCTGTCTGCGTTCCAATACAGGAACTGTTAGAACTCTTCAAAGTCTCCATTATGTCCATCTCCCCTATTGGATGCGGATACCTGGGCTGTTTCCAGGGCATGAGACGGCGCATGCGACCTTTCTTTTGGAACTGACAGAAGCGCTTTTCTGGATGCAGCAGATTTGTGCATTACCTTTTTTTCTGTTTCCATTTTACCGTTTACCTTGAAAAATGCCACCAGGTTCTGGAGTTCTTTTGCTTCAGCCGCAAGCTCCTCTGCAGAAGCTGATGTCTCTTCCACAAGTGATGCGTTCTGTTGCGTTGTCTGGTCTATCTGTGCCATTGCAGTATTTACCTGGTTGGTGCCTGCTGCCTGCTCCTGAGCTGCAGAAGCCACTTCGTCCATCAGATCAGTCACTTTCTTTATCCCTGTACTGATCTCATCAAGTTTCTTGTTGAGTTCCTCGGCAAGCTGGACACCTCTTCCGGTCTTTTCGACGCTGTCCTCAATAAGTCCTGTTATTTCCTTTGCAGACTGAGAGGCCCTCTGTGCGAGGTTTCTTATTTCGGAAGCGACTACTGCAAAACCTTTACCGTGTTCACCGGCACGGGCCGCTTCAACTGCTGCGTTTAGCGCAAGCAGGTTGGTCTGGAACGCTATCTCTTCAATGACATTTGAAATATTGGCTATCTTGGTCGAAGACCGGTTTATCTCATCCATGGCCTTTATTGTGTCGCCCATGACAGTGCTGCCTGACTCCGCAATGCCTTTTGTGTTTTGCGCCAGCTTGTTGGCCTCTCTGGAGTTCTCGGCCGTCTGCCTTATAGAAGCAGACATTTCCTCTATAGTTGCTGATGTTTCCTCTACCGCAGCTGCCTGTTCTGTTATCTTCTGCGAGAAATTCTGGCTTGCATCCGCTATCTGGTCTGCAGCAGACGTTACCTGGTTAGCAGCCTCTTTTGTCTGGCTCACAAGCTGTCTCAAGGTGCTGACACACTGGTTGACTGCTGCGATAATCTCTTCAAATGAGCGGCGCGCATCGGCAACATCTCCATCACCGTCACTAACAGCAAGGCTGAAGGTCAGGTCTCCGTCCGCCATCTTTCCAAGGGCCTCTTTAAGCTTTTGTGTTTCGACTGTCTGGTAATCAAAAATTTTCCTGGAAACCTTTGCTGCTTTCTTCACAGTTGTCTGATCAACAACCACCTCAAAAGCGCCTATGATATTGCCGGAAAGGTCTTTTACCGGTCTCCCCGTATACTGTATTTCAAGGTCCATGCCCATTGGGTGAGCATCAGTTTCACAGGTCGCCTCTATACCCTCTCTCATGGCCCTTCCGCATGCGCATTTGGTTGTATTGCAGTCAGAGGTCTTGAAGAGGTTATAACATTTCTGGCCTATAATCTGTTTTTGAGATGAATTGAGCAAACGCGCCCCGGTCTGGTTCATATACTGGACGGTAAACTCCTTGTCTATAATCATTGCCGGCAGGGGCATGGTATCTATGTTCCCTACCAGTGAATCTATCGTCCTGTTTATCCCTTCAACCATCTGACGATAATCGCCCTGGTGTTTCCCGGCATCAGCCCTTACATCAAGGTTCCCTCTCACCGCTGCATCTGACAGCATCTTAATATCACCTGTCAGCCACATGATTTTTTCAACCATGTTTCCCATGGCATTGATCAATTGGCCTGTCTCATCTTTAACGGTTGTTTCAAGTTTGACGCTGAGGTTTCCATCAGCAATCTGGTTAGCTGCCAGGACTGCCTGGGAGAGGGGTACGGTTATGCTTTTAACTAACCCAAAAGCTATACCGAACCCTGACAAAACAGCAAGGGCCAAAACAATTAATATTGAAGTACGCGCGCTGCTATAAACTTCTCCTGCATGTTTGCCTTCCTCCTCTACCATCTTTTTCTGGTACGAGACCAGGCCGTCAACTGACCCAAAATATTTGACCTGAAAAGGACGGACTTTTGTAATAAGGAACTCAATTGCCTCTTTTTTCCTGCCATCCGTTGCCATTTTCATCGCTTCTTCCTGCATCGGCTCATAAGCAGCACGGGCATCTTTTATCGTCTTCATCAATTCCCTGCCTTTTTCAGACCTGACTGTTTTATCAAGGCCCTCAATGCTTTCAGAAATCTTTTTCCTCGCTTCTACTATACGTGCAGCCTCTTTCTGGATGTCTTCTTTTTTGTCAAGCAGGAGCATATTGCGTACGGCCCTTGCGGTTAGATTCACATTGTCGGTTATATCGCTGGCAATGACCGCCTTGGGGAACCTGTCGAGAACAATTGTGTCAATTGATCTGTCTACCAATTCAAGCCTGTTTATGGACATATAACCCAAGATTCCCATTAGCGCAATTATTATGCCGAATCCCAGCCCCAGCCTCATCCCGATCTTCATATTTTTGAAAAGCTTCATCTTAGTCCTCCTTTATTTATGATATCCTTTGCGTTTACACGGTCACCGCTTCTTCGCCGGCTGCAACGTCCTTTATTATTGTTGCCTCGTTGTCCGACAGCACCCTGTCCACAACGAGGACCATGACAAGGTTATCGCCTACCTTACCCATGCCCCTGATAAATTCCGTATTTATTTTTGCGCCGAAAGATGGCGTTGCCGATATCGATTCTTCAGGTATCTGGAGAACGTCAGATACCGAGTCCACGATAAGCCCCATAACACCGCCTGAAAATTCCGTCACGATAATGCAGGTGTGCTTCTGGTATTCGCCTGCCTCCATCTCGAATTTGTCCTTCAGGTCAACAACCGGGATTATGGTCCCCCTGAGATTGATCACGCCTTTCATAAAATGCGGCAGATGAGGGACCTTGGTGATATTTGCAAGCTCTATGATCTCCTGAACGCTTAACGCATTAATGGCATACAATTCATCCTTGAGATAAAAGCTTACATATTCCTGCCCTACGACTTCTTTCATTAAAGTTGTCTCTGCCATGACCTGCCTCCTTTTAATTAAGACTTGTTTCTATAATTCCAGGCACATCAAGTACCAGGGCCACTTTCCCGTCACCGAGGATTGTGCCTCCTGATATTTCAGGGATTTTTGGCGTTGCAGTGCCGAGGTTCTTTATGACCACCTGCTGCTCCCCAACAAGCTCGTCCACAAGGATGCAGCGTTTTTTATTATCGTGTGACACAAGCACTACAATCGCTTCCCAGGGATTTGTCTTCCATGGAGTCAGACCGAGTTCCTCATGAAGTCTTATCAAAGGAATAAATTCGCCCCTGACGTTGATCACCTCACCTTTTTCAGCAAAGGTCTTTACGTTGTCTTTTGGGGGCCGCAGTGATTCGAGGACAGATGTTATGGGAATGATAAAGATATCATCTCCGACAAGCACCTTGAGGCCGTCTATGATTGCAAGCGTAAGCGGCAGCTTGATGGACATGGTAGTACCAACATCTGTTTTTGTGCGTATATAGACCTTGCCATTTAACATATCTATGTTTTTCTTGACGACGTCCATGCCTACACCGCGGCCTGAAATATCGCTCACCTTGTCGGCTGTCGAAAAACCCGGCAGGAATATCATGTTGTAAATTTGGTCATCAGTCAGTCCTGAAGGACTGCTTATGATCCCTTTTGATATCGCCTTTTCTAAAATTTTATCTTTGTTCAGGCCTTTGCCGTCATCCTCCACCTCGATGTAAACTGAATCACCCATCTGGTACGCACTGAGATGTAAAGTCCCTTTTTGAGGTTTTCCCTTGGATGCACGTTCTTCCGGCGTCTCTATTCCGTGGTCCATGGCATTGCGGATCAAATGCACAAGCGGGTCAGTAATTTTTTCAAGAACACCTTTGTCCAGTTCCGTCTCTTCACCGGTTATGATCAGCTCTATGTCCTTGTTTTTGGACTCGGCAAGCTCTCTTACAAGCCGCGTGAACCTTTGGAACACCTCTCCAACAGGCAGCATCCTTAAGGACATAGCGCTTTCCTGTATGTTCTTGCCGATCCTCTGGAGCTGTGAAAATATAATATCCAGTCTTTCAGGTGTGCTCCGGCCATTGCTATTACCCTGAATGGTTTGCTGGAACATGGAGTGAATAATCACCATCTCACCAACAATATTAATAAGGTGGTCTAATTTTGCAATATCAACCCTTATAGTTGATGAGATCGAATTTTTGAGGGAATCGGCTTTTTTGTTCCGCTGTTTTTTAAGTACTTTCTCCAGATCACTTGAAGCGACCTTGCCCTGTTCAACAAGTATTTCCCCAAGCCTTTTCTGTTCCCTGAGGGCAACATCCACATCTTCAGCCTTAACAATACCCTCATCCACAAGCATCTTGCCAATGGGAGACATGTCTCTGCCGGGAGCTGTAACAGGGAATATAATTATCTCGCTTCCATCTTCAACAAATTCGAATGCTTTTTTTATGTCATGCTCATTTTTTTCCGTTTTAAGAAAGATGTCCCACCTGAGATAAAGGTTCTCATGATTCAATTCCGAAAGTACCGGCACATTGTCCGTACAGGCCTTTATGTCCACAATAGTGCCTATATCTTTCAGGTCATCAATTATAACGGACGGGTCTATCCCCCTTTTAAACATGTCAGGATCAGGGACAAACAATATCTTATAGAGGTCCCCTGTTCCCTCAGGACTGGATTCCCCGGAGGCCTCCGGCCCCCGGGTTGATTCCTTGCGGGTTGAAGGCAGAACAATATCAGGGGGAGTGACTTGTTCCACAGCTTCAGTTCCCGCAATGACAGACTGATCTATTATCGCCCTAATGTTATTTATTGAATTTTCACATCTGCCGAAATCAAAAACAGCTTCCGATGTAACTCCTTCAACCATCTCTTTGATCAGGTCGTTTGCCTCAAGAAGGACATTGATCGTCTCTTTTGCAGGGGCCAATTTCTCCTGGCGCATCAGGTCCAGCACCTCTTCCATATGGTGGGTGAACCTGGAAATGTCCGGCAGCCCTATGCTGGCGCTGGAGCCCTTTATAGTG
>Ga0209211_10004306_pt1 | contig 22302 bp, 17 predicted proteins | sample RifGroA2_FD_183992 | JGI IMG/M metagenome (GOLD analysis project Ga0209211, IMG submission 183992) | Groundwater microbial communities from Rifle, Colorado, USA - Groundwater A2 (SPAdes) (version 2) | ecosystem: Environmental > Aquatic > Deep subsurface > Groundwater | place: Rifle, Colorado...
GAAAATACGACTGATCTTTATTTAAATCTTTCGCCATAGCGAGCGCATTATTTTTAAGTTTTCTAACATAATGGCCAGTGGCGATATAATCCGCTCCCATCGCCAAAGCTTTTTTTAAAAACACGCCAAACTTCACGCTCTTGTTGCACATAATATCCGGATTCGGCGTCCGGCCGGCCTTGTATTCGCTTATCATATAATCCACTACTTTTTTCTTGTATTCTTTTTCCGCGTCCACGGTGATAAACGGTATGCCCAATTGGGCGCACACTCTCATTGCGTCCCGCCGGTCATCCTTCCAATTACAAACGAATCCCGGCGGGTACCAGCCCTTAATGTAACAGCCGACCAAATCATCGCCCTGTTTTTTCAGCAATAAAGCCGCGACGCTGGAATCCACTCCGCCGGACATCGCCACGAAGACCTTTATTTTTTTGTTATTATTATTTTTCATTTTTAACCCTTATTTAAAGCCATATTATCACTTATTTTTCCTTGTTCCTCAAGTGTTCGGCGAAAGTTTTGGCGAAATGAGTTTTGCCGTCCTTGCCGGAAAGATAATACAGATAGGAAGTTTCTTGGGGATTTTTGGCCGCTTCAATGGCGTCCAAACCCGGGTTGGAAATCGGCCCAGGCGGCAAGCCTTTATGGAGATAAGTGTTGTAAGGGGAATCAATTTTTAGGTCGTCCAACAAAATTTTTTGTTTTCCCGTTATGTAGGGAAAGACTGCGTCCACTTGCAAAGCCATCCCCAATTCCAATCTCTTCCATAAAATACCGGAAACAATTTTCCGGTCGCCGCTATCCGGCACTTCTTTCTCAATCAAAGACGCCATAATGACGATATCTTTCCCGATATCGCCCGCTTTATTTTTAAAATTATCCGTTATCGTTCCGATAATCTGCCCTGTTTCAGCAAAAGGCAAAAACAAATATGTATCGGGAAACAGATAGCCTTCCAAGTTTACCGTTTTTTCCAGAAATTCTTCTTTGTCAAAATTTTCAAATATTTTGGCGGTTAAACCGCCGTTTGGCGGTTTAACCGCCAAAAATAGCTCGGCTATTTCTTTTACCGTCAAGCCTTCCGTTACCGTAACTTTTATCGGCTTAAACCCGAATTCTCCTTTGGTCAGCCGGCCAGCCAAAGAAAAAACGGAAATCGGCTTATTGAACAAATATTTGCCGTATTTTATTTTTTTGGACTTATTGAAAGCTCTCGCGTATAAAGCGAAAGCGTATTTGCTCTTGACAAATCCTTCTTTTTTAAGCTTGCCGGAAATTTCCGCCAAACCCATTCCCTTTTCAATTACAATCGTCTTGCCCGACGGAAAATTTTTAGGAGCCGACAGAAAAAAATATCCCGAAAAACCGGCCAAAACAAAAAAAACAATCGCCGCCATCAATATCTTCGCTTTTGAAATCATTATTTTTTTGTTTATACGGGCAAGCCGGCCGGCGGTTCGCCTTTCTTTGATTCTATTCTGCCCAGCGCCGGGGTTCTCACGACACTGCCGGGGAAATGATAAATAGTGGCCAATTCCTCGGTGTTTAAAATAAAAGTTTTTCTTCTATAAGGCTTATAAAAGGCCGACCTGTTTATATAAGCGTCAAACATTCTTTTTTTCTTCCAACCCTCTCTTGTTTTTTTGAAAAAATAATCAACATAACTGGTGCTGTTGGTCCTCTTAAATCCGTTCAAGTTAAGAGAGTTGAACTGTTGCATTGAACCTCTAATAGAATTGGAAACCGCAAACCTAAATTTATCCGGCTTGGCGATATAGACAAATCTTACGCAGACATCAAACCCAAGTTTGGAAACATTCCTTTCTATGGCTTCCACGATCATCCTTTCGCCCGGAGACAAAATCATACTGCCGAAATCAATTTCTTCGCCCTCTTTTTTCTTTTTGTCTCTTTTCATTACCTTATCCACGATTTTAGCGCCGGCATCGTTCCATTCTGCGCTAGTCTTTCGAATAAGTATCTGATACCACAGGTGTTCTCCTTCCTTCATTGTGCCCATTAGTTCTACCAGAGAGGCAAACGGGTCGTTTTTCATTTCTTCTTCCGTTTCCAGTTTGTCCAGCTTATAATCTACATAAGTTTTTATCGGGTAAGCGTCTTCTTTGCTCAATTTATATTCAGCCGCATGAATAGTCCAATTTTTTTTGGAGGCTTCGGTGTCTTCGCCGATAAACTCCTTAGTGTAATCCGCCGCCTCGTGTATTTCCACCTCCGGATAATGAGCGTAGATCTGAAACTCCACTGTGCTTCTGAAACTTTTCTGAATATAAAAATAAAAATGGATAGAACCTTCTTTGCTTATAATTTCAAGGCTATGCCATGTGGGCACTCTTCCTTCCCAGTATTTGTTAATCGCCACTATGCTTGATGTTTGGTGCATGGCGCTTAAAATAATTTCCATCACCTGCGGACTCTTGGGCATTTCTCTGGGCAATTTAATTTCCAAAAGAACCCAGTCAATTTTAGACACATAACGCAGTCTTATGTAATACAGCCAAAATTTCCAAGCAAAATAAGCCGTAATGGCCGGCAACCACAGATACGCAGAGCCTATTACGACGCTGAAAAAATCGTACAGGAAACTTTGGACTGATATTGTCTCCATAATTATCCCACCAAGTACCGGCCTTCTTTGTTTTTTTTGAAATAATCGCGATTTTGCAAATTTACCAAGATGGTGTTTTCTTTGACATAGCGTTCTTTTAAAACTTTTTTGACTATGTCCTCTTTGGAGGAAGGCCCTTCTGACTTGATGATGTATTTTATTATATCCCGAACCGTGCCGTATTTATAGCCCCAGTCAGATAAAGCGTATAAACCCCGTCCCACCAGCACAAACCGGCCGTCTTTTATAAGCTCATTGTGAACGGTCGCCGAGTTGGCCGGCTTGCTAAAATAAGAAGAAATCTTTTGGGCCACTTCCCCGAAATGCATCGGCGAGCCTTCTTTTCTTAAAACTAGATATGCCAAATCCCTGACGCCCCTCGGCCTGATGCTTGGAGAAGACGCCGTCCCCCATTCTCCCATGGCGTTTTGCCCCAGCATTTTTGACAAATTGAGCCATGTCCTGGCCGTGTCGTTATCAACGCTTTCTCCCGCTATTTTCTCGCTGTGTTTTTTCAGGGCGGAAATAATATCCTTTTCCAGAACAAGGTCGTCTTCGCTTATTTCGTTATGCAAAGCTCTCAACGCCTGATGAACCTTGTCCGCGCTGTCCAAGTGAACAGTCCACCGGTGATGAAACTCTTCGTCTTCTTTTATTTTCGTGAACTCATCGCCCAAAACTAGCAAAAAATAAATATGATTTTGCGCCAAAGGATCGTTGCCTGCCAAATGAGTAAGAACGTCTCTTTCCGAAAGAATTTTCCCTTTTCTTTCTATGCTGTCTTTCATTTCCGAAAATATGTCTTGGGCGGATTCAAAGGCCTGGCTTTCTTTCATCAGATTGAAAGCGAAATTGGTTATCTGTCTGATTCTCTCTCTGGTAATGCCGTATTTGTCTCCTATGGCTTCAAGAGTTTTTTTGTCAGCGTCTTCGGCCAGACCGTAGCGCTGGACGACTATGTCTTTGGTTCTGTCTTTAAGACAAGAAACCAGCTGTCTGGTAATTATTTTCGGCTTAAAAGTTAATATTGGCATATTTTTATCGCATTACGATATTAATTATTTTATTTGGCGCATAAATTATTTTTTCTATGCGTTTATCGCCTACCCATTTTTTAACATTTGCGCGTTTCAATGTCAAGTCTTTTGCCTCGTCTTCGGAAATTCCCGCCGGAACTTCAAAAAAATCTCTTTTTTTTCCGTCTATTTGGACGACCAGTTTAAAGCTGTTTTCAATGGTTTTGGAAACATCAAATTCCGGCCATTTTTCAAGATGAATTGTTTTTTTGCCGCCAAGCTCCGACCACAATTCTTCAGCAATATGCGGCGCGAACGGGCTTAACAATTTAATTAACAATTTATAGTTTTCAGCGTCCAATGAATCTTCTTTTTCCATTTCATTAAGCAGTATCATCAGCGCGCTGACGGCCGTGTTGAAATGAAAATTTTCTATGTCTTCCGTAATTTTTTTTATCGTCTTATGAAGCAGGCTTTCCAGTTTTGAATTTTCTTGCGACTTTATGGACTTTACAGACTTTATGACTTTTGACTGCAATTTCCAAACTCTTTCTAAAAATCTTTTCACGCCTACGATATTTCTGGTATCCCACGGTATCATTTGATCAAACGGCCCCATAAACATTTCGTACAGACGCAAAGAATCCGCCCCATATTCTTTTACGACATCGTCCGGATTGACAACATTTCCCCAGCGCTTGCTCATCTTTCGGCCGTCATTTCCCAAAATCAAACCTTGATTTTTAAGGCCGGCGAACGGCTCTTTGCCGCCGACAATTCCGATGTCGTACAAAAACTTGTGCCAAAATCGCGCGTAAATCAAGTGCCTTGTCGCGTGCTCCGTTCCGCCGACATACATATCCACTGGCATCCAATGTTGAAAAGCTTTTTTATATTTGGAAATTGGAAATTGGAAACCTGCCCGTCCGGCAGGCGGGTTGGAAATTCCTCGCATTATGTATGCGAGGCAGTACCAAGACGACCCCGCCCATTGAGGCATAGTGTTGGTTTCTCTTTTTCCTTTCCCTCCGCATTTCGGACATTTGACATTGACCCATTTATCTATTTTAGCCAAAGGCGATTCGCCGGTATCCGTCGGCTCGTAAAATTTCACCTTCGGCAACTTCACCGGCAAATCTTTTTCCGGAACAGCGACCACTCCGCAATTTTCGCAATGAATGAGCGGTATCGGCTCCCCCCAATATCTCTGCCGCGAAAAAACCCAATCTTTCAATTTGTAATTTATTTTTTTCTTTCCATTTACTTTTTTTATCGCTTCGTCTTTATCAACCAAAGCCGCGTTAGAAATCGGCAAATTATATTTCTTGGCAAACTCAAAATCGCGCTCATCATGAGCCGGAACGGCCATAATGGCGCCTGTTCCATAATCAGCCAAAACATAATCCGCCACCCAAACTGGCAATTCTTCTCCATTGGCCGGATTGACCGCTTTTACGCCTTTTAATTCCACCCCCATTTCCCCCCTTTTCCCATCGACATCGGATGTCGAGGGAGTTTTTTCCTGAATTAAGGGATGCTCTGGAGCTATGACCAGATAAGTAACTCCAAAAATCGTATCTACTCTCGTCGTAAAAACTTTGATATCATCGACTTTTGACTTTTGACTTTTGACTTTAAAACTTATTTCCACTCCCTCCGACTTCCCTATCCAATTCCTCTGCGCTTCTTTTATATGCTCCGGCCAGCCTTTTAATTCTTTCAAATCTTCCAGCATTTTTTCGGCGTAGTCGGTAATTTTCAAAACCCACTGGCGCATTGGTTTTTTGACGACGGGCGTAGCGCATCTCTCGCATTTGCCGTCCTCCACATCTTCGTTGGCCAGACCGGTTAAGCACGACGGGCAGAAATTTATCGGCTCGTAAGATTCGTAAGCCAAACCTTTCTCAAACATTTTCAAAAATATCCACTGCGTCCATTTGTAAAAATTCGGGTCGGAAGTGATTATTTCCCTGCTCCAGTCATAATCAAAGCCGATAAGTTCAAGCTGTTTCTTGAATTTTTTGACATTATTTTTAACGGCGATTTCGGGATGAATTTTATTCTTAATGGCGTAATTTTCCGCCGGCAGTCCGAACGAATCAAAGCCCATCGGATGCAGGATATTAAATCCGTTCATTCTTTTGAAGCGGGAATAAACATCGGCGGCGATATACCCTCTCGGATGGCCGACATGAAGCCCTTCGCCGGACGGATACGGAAACATATCCAACACGAAGCATTTCGGCTTCTTCCCGCCCTCTTTCGTCTTATAAATCTTCTTGTCAGCCCAATATTTCCGCCACTTTTTTTCTATTTTTTTATGGTCATATTTTTTCATAAAATTACATCTTCGGATTTTTTAATATGGACTGGTAATTTTTCAGCATGAATACGGCATCAGCTTTCAGATGATTTCTAATCCAATCCTTTTGCTTTTCACTTTCAATAAGTTCACCTAGTCCCTGCAACATTTGGTTATCTTTGATTTTCTCAATAAAGGCGATGCAATTCGGCAAATATTCTTTGGCGCTTTTACCGGTCAGATTTTTGACCACTTCAACATTGATATCCCAGCGGTTCTTGGCAAAATAGTGGATATCAAAAATATCTCTCATGGCGGTTTCAGTTCTTAAAGTTAGAGCCGCCAGCTTGCCGGCAAACAGATAGTCTTTCTTGGCAACGAACATTGAAATGCCCAGATACTCTTTCATTTCGTAGAGATTTTTTATATTTTCCGCCAACTTCCTGATATTGATTTCAACCTTGATGTTGTAATCCTCATCGCCGTAAGAGAGCAGGGCGAAGACAGTAAACCTCTTGATGTGTTGATCCTTGACCTGTCCGTATTTGCTTAAAATCGCGACAACTTTTTCAAAGACAATTTTTTTGTTTTCATCGGTTATTTCCAGCAAATCAAAATCCAAGTCCACCGAAAATCTTGGCAATTTGTAGAAAAAGTAAGCGCAAGTACCGCCCTTGAATCCCAAAAGAGGACTGATTGAAACATCGGTATAAATGTCCTTTAAGATTTGCCCCATTATTAACTGATGTTTTTCTCTATTGAACATGTTTTTTGCGATATTTATTCAATCGTTTCATTAATTCCTTGTTGTTATAAATTTTTGCCAACTCGTCGCATTTTTCCCAGTTGATTGATTCCAGATTGTCGAAATAGTAATTCGGAAATAAATAAATCATATCCAACAAAGCTCTTTCCGGAGTAGCTATGCTGTAGTTGTCTTTGCTGACGACACCGGTCGGATTGAACAGGACAATATCTTTCAATTTTCTGAAAGTGATAATGTTTTTATCTATAGTCATTGTTTTTGTCCATTTTGTGGCTACAAAGATTGCCTCGTAATGCTGGAAAATAATTCCGGTTTCCCTTAAAACAGTCTCAAAACTGATATAGGACGGGGCGTAAATACTTGCCGCTAATTCTCTCCGAGAATAGTCTTTATTCTTGGCGAATACGCCTCGAGTCAGCCTAATTAGAGCTTCTTGCTTTACATAGTAAGCGGTTTTTGCATACAAGCTTTGTTCGTCATTTATTCCCCAAATTAAAGCTAAATCCTTATTAGACAGAATCGTTTTCGGGGATTGGTATAATTTTGCCATTAAACTGTCCATAGTGATGTTATACGATGGAACTGATAATTATTCGTAGCTCCATTGTATATTGCTGACAAAATGAAGTCAACTTGCCGAAAATATTTTCTCATTTCCAAATTTCCAAATTACATCTTCGAATTTTTTAAGATTGGGTATAAATCTTTGGTCACCAATGTCAAGGCGAGACCTTGACATTGGTGGACTTGGCTTGGAATAGTGGGATAATATAAACAATAATCGCTATCAACAATCCGGGAATGAACGCAAGATTCATATTTATCGGTAAAATAATCAAGGTCGCCAAAAATCCAAGGAGTATGCTCCAATAGGCGGATTTTTCATTTTTTACTTTCCAAACAAGTCCGCCCAACAACGCTGGCGCAAAAATTAAGAGCACCTGAACTGACACAACGGCTAGAGTAATAATATCTTGGACAAAATACGCCACCGCAAGTCCGCCTATTCCAAAAAGAGACGCCGATATTCTTCCCACTCTCAATATTTCTTTTTCAGAAGCATTTTGTTTTTTCGCAAGAAAGAAATCTTTCGTAATCGTTGCGGAGCCAACCATAATACCGGTGTCCACAGTAGACATAATTATTGCTAAAACACTTGCGATTCCCAGTCCAAGAAGTCCTGACGGCAGTATTTCCGCCATCAGCGCAAACATGGCTCCGTCCGGATCGGCTTGGGGAACGATATGATAGGCGAACAAACCAATCAATACAGCCGCGCCGATAACCCCAACTTTCAGCGCGCCTGACCAATAAAATGCAATTCTGGCGGTTTTTTCATCAGTTGCCGCAAATACCCGCTGCCATGCGTCTACAGAAGTTAAAATTAGAGGAAACCCAAAAATGAGACCGGCCCAGAAAAATATTGGACCGCTATAATTATACAAACTTAGAAATCCTTCCGGAAGAATAAAAAGCTCCCTTACTCCAACCAAAGCAAAACCTTTTATGAAAAGAAATATGAAAACAGGAAACATCACAAAAAATTGAAGCGCGTCAGTGTAAAAATCTCCTTTTACCCCGGCGGCGACCGTGTATATAACTGTTATTAACGCGACAATCAAAAGCGCGGGGGTAAATGACATATTCGTCGTAACATTTATAAGCTGCGCAAACGCCACAAATTGAATTCCCGTTGAGAAAAAATAAGCAACCAAAACAACGAGCCGTCCGATTTTTCTGGTTCTGCTTGAATACTGATGAGCAAGATAATCTCCAAAAGTATATGCTTTTTGTTCGTCTCCAAATCGCTTAATTTTCGGCGCAAGATATCCCATTAGCGCCCAACCCAAAGCCGAAGCAATCATAAAGGTAACACCCAAAGAAATTCCCGTTTTGAAACTGGCGCTTGCCACGCCGAGCACCGTACCGGCTCCAACACTTGTAGATAGGGCGGTGAAGATTAAGAAAAACAATTTCGTCTTTCTGTTGTTGACAAAATAGCCCTCCGACCCCTCTTTTTTACTTAAATATAAACCGAGTCCAAGACAAGCCAATATATAAATTGAAAGAATCGTGATATCAAGGGATGAAATATTCATAACTAACATTCTTGCATTATTTTAAAAAGATATCTACTGCCTGCCCTAATGGTAAATATTTTTCGTTCGCCTCTTACATCTTCGGATTTTTTAAGATTGGGTATAAATCTTTGTCAATTTTTCGGTCAAAGCATTGTCGGCCGGAGCTGTGCCGCCAGTTTTCATTAAGAGGAAAGGCTTCTGAGTTTATCGGAGTCGGTCTGGACACACCCTTGGAATCAATCTGCGCGCCGCTCTCCAAACTGAAATCAGCGCAAAGTTTGAAACTTAAACCTGCCTCGCCGGCAGGCAGGTCAGAAATTTTTTCGTAGCCGTAAGAAACGGCGCTAGCTGGGTCATTAGGAATATTAAATCCGGCAATAGGGTCTTTCAGCTCATCCAAACTTTTTGGCAACACTCCTTTTCTCTGATAAAAATTCACGATTTGATACTGGATATTCTGCAAATCGTTCACCCGTCTCTCGTCAAACCTTTTCATCCTCAAAGTAAAAGGCGAACCCATTATGAAAAACCCGCCGATAATTGAAGCCAAAACGGCGAAAGACACCGCCCATGCCAGCAGTTTAATCTTGTTTGACTTTTGGCCGACATCTCTTTTTAAATCATAAAAATAATAAGCAAAAACTGTTCCGGCGACAATCAAGACCGCCAGAATCTTAAAAGCAAACCGCGCCGTTATTTCTCCGCCGAGAAAAGTGTTGATGAGCAAAATCAAATCCGTGATAATCGCCACCCCCGCGACAAAAAGCGTCAGGTAAGTGAGCCATTTTCTTACGCCCAGATTTTTCTTCAAAAAATTGGCGGTCAAGTCTTTGTTTATAAACCGCGACAGGAAAATATAAACGGGAAAAACGATTATAAGCGAAGCGATGGACCAGCGCATTCCGGACGAAAAATTATCGTAGCTGAAATTAAGCGCATCCGGAAACGAAGCGTTGATAATTTCAAACAATAAATTGATAAGGCTCGCCGCGCTGGCGTAAAGCGCCGCCATTGCCCCGATAAAGACAAAAAAATCCTTCGGCGCCGTCTTGATTTTAGTTTCAATATTTTCCATAGATATATTTTAGAAAATCATCTGATAATCTTATATTCTAAACTCTATCACATCGCCGTCTTGGACGATATATTCTTTCCCTTCCGTCCGCACTAAACCTTTTTCCCGGGCTTTGGCGTAAGAACCGGCGGAAAGCAAATCCTGCCAATTTATCACTTCGGCTCTGATGAATTTTTCTTTGAAATCGGTATGAATGGCCGTTCCCGCTTCCGGCGCGGTGGAATTTTGCTTGATTGTCCACGCCCTTGTCTCGTCTTCGCCGGTGGTGAAATAGGTTATCAGATTCAAAAGCTCATAACCTTTTTTGATAAGATTGTCTATTCCGTCGTCTTCCGCGCCGGCTAAACCATCCCTGAATTCTTTCTTTTCTTCCGGCGATAAATCCTTTAGCTCTTGCTCTATGCCAGCGTCCACAATCACCCATTTGGAGACTGAAGAATCCAAAAAATTCAAAAGTTTAATAAATCTTTCATCATTAAGCTCATCAAGATTTTTCCCGCCGGCTTTTTTATTAAGAACATAAAGAATCGGCTTTATCGTGAGTAAATTAAGCATTTTTATTATGGCTATTTCTTTTTCTGAAACCTCAAGCGAGGACGCCAACTTGCCGTCTTGAAAAATCTTTTCCAGTTTCAACAGAGTTTCTTGTTCAAAAATCGCTTCTTTGTCTCCTTTTTTCACTTCTTTATTCAAGTTGGCGATTCTTTTTGCCGCAGTCTGAAGATCAGCGAGAATAAGTTCCAAATTTATAACTTCAATGTCTTTAAGCGGGTCAATCTTTCCGTCAACATGAATGATATCGCTGTCTTCAAAAATTCTCACCACTTCGGCGATGGCGTCCACTTCGCGGATATTAGATAAAAATTTATTGCCCAATCCTTCACCTTCGGAAGCGCCCTTGACGAGTCCGGCGATGTCCACGAATTCAATCGCCGACGGCATCGTCTTTGCGGATTTTGAAAATTCAGAGAGCTTAAGCAACCGCGCATCCGGCACGGCAACTACTCCCACCGACGGGTCAATGGTGCAAAACGGATAATTTTGCGCCGGCACGGACTTCTTGGTCAGTGCGTTAAAAAGCGTGGACTTCCCCACATTCGGCAATCCGACTATTCCTATGGATAACGACATGACAAAATTTTAGCATAATTTCTTTTGTTATAACATTAAAAACTTAAACTAAAATCAACTCTGAACATTTTTGAATTATTAAATCTCAAATAAAATAAACTTTCATATTTTAATTTTACCCACTTCGGTTTTGAAAAATTCTTCCAATTCTTTTTTGGAAACAGGTTTTTTTAGAAACAAGATGTTTGTTTCTTCAATGTCGTTAAAGTAGACAAGCTGTTCTAAAAACAATCTGTCATTAAATTCATTTCCGAATTTGCTTTTTGCCGTTTCCATAATTTCATCCAAAAAAGATATTCTCTCTGAGAGAACAAAATACAAATCAACATAATCTTTAATCGTTCCCCTTCTGCCTATGGTGTAAGCTTTAGTGGAAGCGATTTCTTTCGCATCCAACAGTTTGATTCCATTACAATCAATCAATTTATTTTTAACGGGAAAAGGATATCTAAGAAAAGTGGTCTTAACGCCGTTTAAAAAAACGGTTAACTCGTCCGGATTATTAACCGAAGGAATAATTGTTTTATTTTCAAATATCCGCTTGACTTTGGCCAATAAATTTTTACTAATCTCTTTTTCTGAAAACAAATCAAAATCAACGGAAATTCTATGCCCAATCTGCAAAGCCAATGCCGTTCCTCCGGCAAGATAAAAATCTTCAAATTTGCCCAGTAAAGGAAAAATATCTTTCCCCGCTTCAGTTAAAACTTCTAGGTTCATAATTAAAATTGTTTATTGAAAAAAGTATGGAAACCAAATTCCTTACCCTTGATCTGATTTCCGTCCCCCGCGACTTTTTCAGCGCTTCCGCCACGGCTTCTTTGCCGTAAAATCCAATCAGCCATTTCCAATGCCTCAAGTCGCCGTAATTTATGGCGTTTATTATGATCGTTTTTTTGTCTTTTATCGGATCAATCGCGTTAAAATCATGCGACCACAGAACAGTCTTAAAATATTCCGGCAGAACATTTTTGCTTACTTTGAAAGTATTTAAAATTTTCATATTTTTGTTTTGTTTTGATTGTTTATTGTAACATTTCAATATCGCCTCCGCAACAAAAATCATTCAATCTGAATTATCGTTTGCGTTTAGGGATGTCGCGCTTCACCCGCTCCGCGCTCACCGTAAAATCGGGGTCGTCGTAAGGAGTGATGTATATTTGCAAACCTTCTCCCGTTTTCTCGTTTTGGATTATCAGCCGCTGCTGGAAGACAGAGAACTTGAGGAAGATTCTTCACTGCTTGAATTACTAGAACTTTCGCTTGAAATGGAAGACGATTCAGATGACGAACTCGCCTGTCCGGTAGGCAGGCTCGCCTCGCTGGAAGACGAACTGGAAAAAACGGAAGAAGACTCTGTTGAGCTGGCGGTTGATGAACTCGCTTCCGATGAAATTGATGAATCCGATGACGAAGATTGGAACGATGAAGATTCGCTGGATGTGGTCGTGGCGGTTAAACCGCCACTTGGACTCGCTTCTTCCGAAGATGAACTGCTGGACACGGAGCTGGCTGACGATGCGCCAAACACAGCCTTGAATTGCTCTTCCGTCACGCAAGTTTCCCCGACGCAAATCTTGTTCGCTTTAACCGCCCCGTTTTCAAATGATATTCCCAATGTCGTTTTGAATTTATCCAAAATCCAAGAGAATAAGTTGTCCGTTCCAGCTCCGCTGGAAGCCGCCGCGCTGGCCTGCAAATCGCTCACTTTCAAATTCAATTCCTGTATCGCCTTAACCGCCACCGACATTATCGCCCTGTCGTCTATGCCGGTAATCTCTCCTTTCTCATTATGGGTGGCCAGCCTGTCGTCCACGACAGCCGTATCTTCCGCCATAAAGCCGTATCTTGTCCTGCCGTCGCCCTGATTATAAATAAAGGAAAAGGGTTGCAGTTGATTGATTAAAGAAATTCCGTTTAGGTCAAGGTTGGCGATGTTGTGTTTTGTCGCTCTGGTTGATGAAAGACAAGCGTCCGAAGCGGAGTTATAGACCACCTGCTTACTGCTGTCCAAGCAAAGAGAACCGGCTCCCGTCGCTCCAGTCAGCCCGTCAAACCCCACCGTCCCCGTTACGCTCAATGTCCTCCACGGCGTCGTCGTCCCGAGGCCGACATTGCCGCTTGAAATTGTCATCCTATCTATCGCCGCCGTTCTAAATGTCAAAATATCAGTAGCATCGTTACCAGTCATACCATTATTTGTAGCAGCCACACCACCAGCAATCCTAAAATATACACCTTGTCCGTTATCTAATTGTATATTTCCGCCAGCCACCTGGAATTTAGTAACTGGCCCCGTCGTCCCGATGCCCACATTGCCGTTCTGCAGAACCGTCAATCCCGCTGTTCCGGCGACACTCATTCCCCCCGCGAAAGTGGAAGTGGCCGTGGTGGAGGTGGCGGTGAAGTAAGAAGAAACAGTTTCTCCGACCACCGACAATTTAGCGTAAGGCGAGGTGGTCCCTATCCCGACATTGCCGTCGTTATCAAAAGTGACTAAGTCCGTCGCAGCTCCGCCAGTAAACTTCAACTTGTTTGAGTCGCTTTCATCAACATAAATCAGTCGACTGTTGCTTGGCGTGTCGAAACGAATAACTGCGTCGTTGCCAGTGCCTCCCGCACCTGTCCCAACAATTCTCAACTGGGCAGTGTTAGTAAATGCCGGAGCAGTGGCATACCCACCAGAAATTTGCAAACTTGCCAAAGGCGTCGTCGTCCCGATGCCGACATTGACGGCTGAACCGCTTGCCGTCAATCGCATTCCTTCCACAAGCGCGGCGCTATGGGTATTTACCGCAAGAGCAACATACCCGTCTTGATTGGCGCTTGTATTGTTTGTCTTCGCGCCTTTAATCACACCCCACTGGACGCTATTGGTAGATGAAGTCGTATCTCGACCGGTAAATGTGATCTGCCCTCCAGTATCAGCCGCCATTGCTGAATTGCTGTTAATGAATACGGTGGCGCCGCCGCCGGTAAGTGTTTTGTTTGCTCCCGTTACGCTTAATTGTGAAGGATTATTGACATTGGCGCCGGTATTGCCTGTGCCAGAGAGGATGTCCGCCAGGAATATAGGCGTCGTCGTCCCGATGCCGACATTGCCTAGACTTGTAAGTCTCATTACTTCTATTGGTGTAGTGCTACGAGAAGTCCAAAGTGCCATATCATTTATATCAGTAGCACCAGCATTTACTCCTCGAATTGCCACATATCGACTGCCGGTAACCGTTGTCTGGCCATAAATTCTTAACTCATTATAGTCCGTAGTCCCATCACCACTTGATGGGCGAAGTTCTAACAAGGAGGTGTTAGAAGGTCCTCTCACATCTAATTTAGCATTCGGCGTCACCGTCCCTATCCCGACATTACCATTCTGCAGAACCGTCAATCCCGCTGTTCCGGCGACACTTATTCCACCGGCGAAAGTGCTTGTCGCCGTCGTGCTTGTCGCCACAATGTAATTAACCGTCGGCGAAGTGGAAGCGGAGATAGTCGTCCCGTCCGAGTTTAGCCACCCTTGCCCAAAAGAAGTTTGCCCCGTGCCTCCTTTAGCCACCGAGAGAGTGCCGGTGATGGTGGAGAGAGTGGAAGTGGCCAGCCAAGTGGGAACGCCGGCGGACAATCCTAAAACGAAACCGTCCGTTCCGGCGGTGGTGGTGGCCAGTCGGCCGACTCCGTTGCCGAGAAGAATCGTGTTGGCTTGAAGGTTCTGCCAGCCTGTTCCGCCGTAAGCCGTTGAGAGTGTGGAAGAAGCTGACCAAGTTCCGGCTACGATTTGAGCCAGGCCGGTGAGAGCGGAAGAGTCAATGCCGGTGCCGCCGTAATTGTTGGCGATAGCGGTTCCATTCCAGACCCCCGATGATACCGTTCCTAGGTAGGAATTGCCGGAGACGGTCAGGGCGGTGGTGCTGGCGTAGACGAAATTGGAAGTGGAGGAAGCGTTCAGTCCGCCTTGCGCCCACCAGGGCATGGTGGTGGAGCCGGTCAGATTATTCGTTCCGTAATTAGAGGAGAAAGTCCAATCGTAATTGGAAAGGGTGGAGACGGCTTGAGTGCCGGTGTGATTGGCTCGGGCCAAATAATAGGTTCCTTCCTGTCCGTCAAAGGAGCCCGTCCAGTCCCCCGTCGCGTTCAGAGTCAGAGCGTTGCCGGAAATCTGCAAGCCCGTTCCGGTGATGTCGGTGAAATAGTCCGAGCCCATTTGGAAAGCGGTGGCGGCTTTGAGAAGAGGAAAGGTGCTGGTGGCCGTGGTTGAAGTGGCGGTTATGTAATTAACTGTCGGACTCGTTGAAGAAGTCAAAGTCGTTCCGTCGCTGTGGAGCCACCCTTGCCCAAAAGAAGTTTGCCCCGTGCCGCCTTTGCTGACCCCTATCGTCGTTCCGTTCCAAGTTCCCGAAGTGATTGTGCCCACCGTGGCGAGATTGGCCAGGGTGGTGATGTTGGGCAACGAGGTGGTGGCCGAAAGCCTGTTGTCAAATCTGTTGTCTGTCCAAAAAAGATTGGAGCCTTCAATGAGGTCGCTGGTGTTGATGCCCAGAGTGGAAGTGGCCGCGAGAGAATAGCCTGACCCTGTTCCTCTCAATATCTGCCCGAATGACGGCGCGGCGGTCAAACCCGTTCCGCCGTATTGATAACCGACGGAAGTGGTGGCGGAAACCAGACCGCTATTGGCTTGCAGGGGGCCGTTGAGCGAGCCGAGGTAAGCGGAGCCGGAGACGGTCAGGGCGGTGGTGCTGGCGTAAGGAAAAGTAGAGGCGGTGGTGGAGGTGGCGGTGAAATAGGAGGCTCTGACATAATCGTCAAACGAGCCGATGCCGGCGACGGACAGTTTCCAGTTGGGCGAGGTGGTCCCGATGCCCAAACGATAGTCAATTGTTGAGGCCTGCGTGGTGGAAGTGGCGGAAAAATAAGGGATAGTGATGGCGCCGGAAAGCGTTTGCGTTCCAGACACCGTAAGATTTCCGGAAAGAGTTAAATCAGTCCCGGCGAGAGCTCCCGTCAGTGTTCCTCCCGCAAGAAGTAAATAATTGCTTGCGGTGATGCCGTCCGGAATGTCGGCGTCGGTCAAACCGGCAACGCCGGAGACGGTAATGTTGGACAGTCTTGTTCCGGACAAGCTGTCTATCTTGTTGGTTAGACTGACGGCGCGATAGACGGCGGATGTTTGATCGGACGCTTGGACGGAAAGGTTGTTTATTTTGTTTAAGAGATTGGTATTTAAATTATTCAGTTCGTTTCTAATGGAAGAGATGCCGGAGTCTAAGTCGTTTTGAGAAAGGCCGGAAATAATTTTTTCAATTGTTCTCTCTATCGTTTTCTGCTCTATGATCGGCTCTTTAACGACAATGCCTCCGGCTTTTACTTTGCTTATTTCATTTTGAAGCTGGTTGAATTTTTGATTTAAAACATTCGCCTCGTTTATGGCGTCTTCATATTGCTGTTTGAGCGCGTCAATTTCTACCGCGCCGAGATTGTCTTTCCGCGACGATAAAACCTTCTCGCCTTTTTGGTCGGCGACGTCGCGACAAGTCCCCGGGAAAACAAAATCTTTGGCGGCGCAAAAAACTTTTCCAAAATACTGCTTTGGCTTGCCGATAATAGTTTCATTTATCGGCCCCAAAACGGCCGACAAAAACGATGAACCGGCCTGTCCGTCCCGCTTCGTCAAAACATCAGTGAAGCGAGCGGATAAGTTTGCAGAATTAGATTTTTCGCCATAATTTTCAATTTCTTTCTTTTTAGCGTTAAGAAATTCAATCAGTTTGGAAAACGGCTCGGAATAATAATTTTTTTGTCCGAAATCAAAAATACTTCCCGCCTTTTCGGCGGGCAAGTCCGCCGCGAAAGAAAAATTTCCCGAAGCAAAAAATAGCGTCAGTATATGCGCCAAAAGAAAATATTTAAACTTATTTTTTCTTTTTGGTTTTAACTCTTCCGACTTATTACACATTAGGTTAATTATACCATTTCTAAACTATTTATAACAAAAAATACATGGCGGGGTGTGGATAACTTCCCGCAACGGGACTAGTCTATAAAGTCATAAAGTCCAAAGTCTATAAAGTCTTTATGAACCCCAATAATAGTAATGTTTCAACTCTTTGTCTCCTCTTATAAACATCAAGTGTTAAGTTTTTAGCTTTCTGCCAACCAATTATATCTTCAAATTTTTCTATTTTCATAACTTTATAAACTTTACGACTTTATAAACTTGATGGACTTATTACATTCTTATCCCGCAATTTTTGACATATTTTTCCATCAATAATTTGAATTCCGCCAGCTCTTTTTCCGAAAATCCTTTCTCTTTTTTGTATTCTTCCGACAATGTTTTTTCATTTCTGAAATTTTGGATGAAATATATTTCCGCCCCCTTGAGCCACTCGCCTATTTCTTCAAAAATTTCCTTTGTGTGTTTGCCTTTCACCGCCGTCGTCCGGAACTCGTAAGGCAAGCCGGAATTTTGGATTATTTCTTTGGATTTTTTAACTTCTTCTGCGGAAAAATTTGACTTTATTATTTCTCCGTAACGCGACAGGCTGGTCTTGATGTCCATGGCGAAAAAATCCACGACTTTTTCCGCGATCATTTTTTCCAAAACTCCGGACTTTGTTCCATTGGTGTCCAGTTTGACCAAAAATCCCATATTTTTTATTTTTCGGGCAAATTCCAAAATATCCGGCTGTAAAGTCGGCTCGCCTCCGCTGATACAAACACCCTCCAATTTCCCTTTTCTTTTTTCCAAAAACTTGAAAAATACTTCTTCCGGAATGCTTGATGTCAAGGTTTCGCCTTGACATTGAACAAACTGCGGATTGTGGCAATAGCCGCAGCGGAAATTACAGCCCAAGGTGAAAACCACCGCCGCCAAACGCCCCGGAAAATCCAAAGTGGTCAATTCTTGCGCCCCGCCGATTAACATAAAATGTTAGGCCTGCCTGACGGCAGTCAGGCGTGTTTTTTGCAGAAATTGGAGTTGACAGTGGCAGTTTCGGAAAAATGCTGGCGGGAGTAGTGTTCGGATTTCTTGCCGAGATTGTAACAGGAAACCGGGCGGTGATAACCCATTACTCTGGACCAAACTTCGCACTTAGTTCTCTGCTGGCCCGCTTCGCCGGAGCTTGAGCGAGGCGAGCTGGAGTTGTTTTGATTTTTCATTTGTTTGAATTTTAGATTCTGATAATTGTTTCGACCTGTGCTTGCGCAATTCTTTATCATCATAATTTCCCCCTTCATTATACCCTATTTCCAAATCGCAAGTCGGGCAGAAATGATACTCGCCTTTCAAATAACCGTGTTTGGGGCAAATGGAGAAAGTCGGGGTGATGGTGATATAAGGCAGATGATAATTTTCCAAAACCGTTTTGACCAGCTTGCGGCAAGACTTGGCATCGCTCACTCTTTCTCCCATATAAAGATGCAAAACCGTTCCGCCGGTGTATTTGGTCTGCAATTTATCCTGAAGTTCCAGCGCTTCAAAAGCGTCGCCGGTGTGTTCCACCGGAATCTGGGACGAGTTGGTGTAGTATGGCGCTTCCGGCGTGCCGGCCTGGATTATGCCGGGGAAAATTTTCTGGTCCTCTTTGGCAAATCTGTGAGCAGCGCTCTCGGCCGGCGTGGCTTCAAGGTTATAAAGATTGCCGGTTTCCTCTTGGTATTCTCTTAATTTATTTCTCATAAAAAGCAAAACTTCTTCGGCGAAATCCTGCCCCCACTGGGAGACGATATTTTCTTTCCCGTCAGTAAAATTGAGAATAGCTTCATTTAAGCCGTTGATGCCGATGGTGGAAAAGTGATTGTTAAGGTTCGGTAAATATCTTTTGGTGTAAGGGAATAATCCTCTTTCCAGCCATTTGGCTATTTCCTTTCTTTTAATTTCCAAAGATGTTTTAGCCAAATACATCAAGTGTTCAATTCTCTTCAAAAACGCCTCTTTGTTGCCTTTATGGACATACCCGATTCTAGCCGAATTTATCGTTACTACCCCCAAACTGCCGGTCATCTCGGCGCTGCCAAACAAGCCGTTGCCTCTTTTAAGCAGTTCCCTCAAGTCCAACTGGAGGCGACAACACATTGATCTTACCTGATTTGGCTTCATATCGGAGTTGATGAAATTTTGGAAGTAAGGCATACCGTATTTGGCCGTCATTTCAAAAATCGGCTCATATTTGGAATTGTCCCAATCAAAATCTTTGGTGATGTTGTAAGTCGGGATGGGGAAAGTGAACACCCTGCCTTTGGCGTCGCCGGCGGTCATCACTTCCACATAAGCTTGGTTTATCATATCCATTTCTTTCTGAAGCTGGCTGAAAGCGTAAGGAAAATATTGGCCGTCCAGCTTTAATTTTTGATTCTTCAAATCTTCGGGGGGGACAAGGTCCAGGGTGATGTTGGTAAACGGCGTCTGCGTCCCCCACCGGGAAGGAATGTTGAGGTTGAACACGAAAGACTGGATATTTTGTTTGACATATTTGTAAGTTTTTTCGTCAATGAATTTTTGCCTGACTTCTCCGGACGGGAAATTGTAAAAGCCGGAATTGTTTATTTCTTCCTCAATTTCCATGGAATATTTTTTCACAAAAGAAGAAAGATAAGTGTCAAAGGAGGAAAAAGCCTGCGCCCCCGCCCATTCGTTTTGAAGCGTGCCGAAAAAGTTGACCATCTGATTGACGGCGCTGGTGAGATGTCTGGGCGCGCCGGATTCCGTTTTGGCCGGAACGCCGTTAAGCCCTTCTTCAAGCAAAACCCTCAATGACCAGCCGGCGCAGTAGCCGGAAAACATATCCAAATCGTGAATATGATAATCGCCGTTTCGGTGGGCGGCGCCGACATCGGCCGGATAAATATGAGAAAGCCAGTAGTTGGCGGTAACCTTGCCGGAAGTGTTGAGTATCAGTCCGCCCAAAGAATAACCCTGGTTGGAATTGGCGTTGACCCGCCAGTCTTGCTGGTTGAGATATTCGGAAATCGTCTTGTTCACACTGACCGTAACCTCTTTGTCGTATCGTCTCTCGCTTCTTTTTTCCCGGTAGATAATATAAGCCTTGGCCGTCGTAGCATGACCTTCTTCTATCAAAACTTTTTCCACGAGGTCCTGCACTCCTTCCACATCGGGAATGTGGTCGGCGTATTTTTTCTCAATTTCTTTGACGACAAGCCGGGTAAGGAGCTTAGGGGTCTCCAAATCGCTTCCGCCGACAGCCAAAACCGCTTTGGCGATTGCGTCCTGGATTTTTTCCGCGCGAAAATCAACTATCTCTCCGTTCCTCTTTATTATTTTGGAAATCATTTTGAAAAAAATTAAATTTAAGATTAAGTAATTTAATTTTACTCCGACTTTATAAAAATAAAAGAGAGAGCCGCCTGTGGATAGCGCTTTAAAAAACAAAAAAATAAAATTGTAAATACAAAAAAATATGTCAAGGCGAGACCTTGACAGTACTTGACGGTAAAATTAAAAAATTAAGACGCAAAGCCAAATAAAAACAGCCAAAAAATTAAAAACCAAAGAAACTTTGGCGGTAACGGAAGAAACGGGATTTTCTCCGTTGTTTATAAACAACAAAGTTTTTTTAACCATCTTCGGCAAAATAGCCAAGTTAAGAACGGCTGAAATAAGCACAAGAACGGCCGCGATGGCGGACTTATACAAGACATTGCTTATCCCCTCGTCCGAAAAATAAAGGCCGAATCCGCTTAAAATAAGAATAAAAATGGAGAACCATATTACCTGCGTAAGAGTTCTTAAAATATCGGCTTCAAAACCAGACATTTTTAAATCTTTGACGAACTTCCAGAGCATTATGGCGCCGACAACGGAAGCGCCGAAGCCAAGCCCGGCGCTCAATAAATGCCCGGCGACCAAAATTTCGTAAAATTCTTCAAAAATTTCCGCCGGAATAATCGCGAAGCCCAATTTAACATAAAAAACATTGGCCAAAAAAATAAATGACGACAACCCGGCCGAGGCCAGACACCAGACGCACCATTGCTTCAAGTTAAAAGCTTGGATGAAGGTGAGATAAAGAGAAAAAAGAAAAGAGAAGGAAGCCAGTCCGAACATCGCAAAAGCGGCCAGCGGAACGGCCAGACCGGAATAAAAATAGAAAATGGAATAAGCCGCGGCCGCGGCGGCGTAATAAAGCATGCCCAAAATTTCCACCGGAACGCCGAAAAACTTGGAAAATTCGCTTCGGACGACATCGTCGCAATGGCCGTCCAGCGGGCAAGCGATTGGTTTCGCTTTCCGCTTGCTTATGAAAATAAAAAATGCCAAAACAAAACCGCCCAAAGCCGCCGTTATCAAAAATAAATTTAAAAATGTTTCCATAAGCCACCCGCCGGACTTGAACCGGCAACCTATGGTTTACGATACCATTGCTCTACCAGTTGAGCTAGGGTGGCAAAACCAAGCCGTTGGCCGGAATTGAACCGGCGACCTACTCCTTACCATGGAGTTGCTCTACCAGCTGAGCTACAACGGCAATTTTGCCTTATTATATTAGTTTTATTTGCTTTATTTTGCAATGTCGGATAACATTAAAAAACATCGCGGGGTGGAGGAGTAGTACCTCACGAGGCTCATAACCTTGAGACGCCGGTGCAATTCCGGCCCCCGCAACAAGAAAATTAACTATCAAGATATTCTTCCTTTCCATTTTTATCGTATGCGTCAAGAATGCGATAATTTGTCAGTATTTCCTCTCCTTTTTCTATATCACGATTTGCAACTCCGCGAATTTCTGTTTCGCCAGGAAACGCCCTTGCATCCACATTGTTGTTTTTTGATGAATGATTTGCAAATCTACTGTCATCAATAGAATAAACATATTTGCCCGACTTGGTGGACAGATAAGCATAATTATCTATAAGTTCTTGATGTTCCGACGGCATCCGCTTTACTTCCTCCGGATCAAAAAGAATATCAAAGCGTGGATTAAATTTCCATGTCACAGTTCCTTTCGGAATTTTCTCGTCGGCAAATAATCCTAATCCTTGAATTTTGCTTGATTTTGCGCTTGCTTTTACTGTTAGCATATAGATTATTCTAAAATTATTATTTTCATAATTTTTTAGCACTTGAAGCCCTTTTGTAATTAATTTTAACAAAAATGTTTATTTATAAAGGCTCGGCCAGAACCAGATTTCAAATACTTCTCAAATTTAAAGGCTTTATATTTATCTTCAATTGCAAAATAAAAATCTAATTTTAAGGGAAGTCTGTTTACTGTAGCCGTTACATAACCATTTTTATGCCTATCAATTCTATCTTTTAAATCGTCAGTACAGCCAATGTAATAAC
>Ga0209211_10004310_pt1 | contig 22290 bp, 26 predicted proteins | sample RifGroA2_FD_183992 | JGI IMG/M metagenome (GOLD analysis project Ga0209211, IMG submission 183992) | Groundwater microbial communities from Rifle, Colorado, USA - Groundwater A2 (SPAdes) (version 2) | ecosystem: Environmental > Aquatic > Deep subsurface > Groundwater | place: Rifle, Colorado...
TCGGCATGGCAAAAACAGAAACATTTAAATATAAGGTAAGATTACTCTTACTTAGGTGATATTTATGGAAGTTGCTATAACAAAGATGAGTTCAAAAGGGCAGGTTGTAATACCTGCTGAAATGAGAACAGGCATATCAGAAGGAGAAAAGCTTCTGATAATACAGCACAATAAACAGCTGATTATGAAGAAAGCAAGCGATTTGGATAAGAATATGGCCGAGGATATAGAATTCGCCAGAAAGACCGAAGAAGCTTGGAAGAGGATTGAAGAAGGCAAGGGCATAAAGATGGATTTTGATGACTTTCTTAAAGAAATGAAAAAGTGGTAGATGTAATTTTTGATCCAATATTTAAGAAGAACTTTAAAAAAATTAAAGATTCAGCTCTAAAAGAAAAAATAATTAAACAAATTTCCAAAATAAAAGACAACCCTGAAATCGGCAAACCTATGAGGTACGACAGGAAGGGAACAAGGGAATTGTATATCTCTCCAATGAGGTTATCGTATAAGGCAGAAAGAGACACAATCTATATTCTTGCTTTGTATCATAAAGATGAGCAGTAATAGGTTTTTGCCATTTTTTCTTTAGAAAGCCGAACAGACCACTGCGAAGTTCGGGAAAATTGCGACTGAAAAGTAATTTTTAGTGGCTTTAATTTGATATGGACATTTTTAACAAGAACTAAGAGGTTAAGTTCATATTTGTTATATGCTCGTTTAAAAAGATTTATATACTTTAAAGAAGAGTAATTAAATATGAAAGGATGTTCGCTAACCGTGATTATTGGGATACTCATTCTTCTTACTGGGTGCACTACTGAACAAAGTGGTATGAGCAATCCAGCGAGTGCAATCGGTCCACTGCAGATAAATACAAAAGAGCTTCCGACTTGGGAAGCGCCTGGCTCTGCGACATACAAACTGGAAGTTATTGGGGGTGTGCCTCCATATAGCTTCTCCGGCGCACTACCATCAGGATTCAACATCGGCCCGGATGGTACCATCGGTGGAATGGCACGATTGCCTGAAGGAACATCACACAGCGAATCTCCGCCATTCACCATCACTGTGGCAGATAGCGAAGGAACCACAGCACAGGCCTCATTCACCATACGCTTGGTCGCGAAAAACACCCTCCAAATTATAACCACTCCTGTTATATGCGTATTAAATCAGGAATGTGACGAACAGTTAGCGACTGCAGCAGATGGAAATCCCCCCTACAGCTTTCAATCAGACTCGTTCATGGAAGGTGCCCCTCCCTTTGGCACAATTATTGATATAAACGGGCATTTGACCGGGAAGCCAAGCAAGGATGGTGAATATGTTGTTGGTGTTTGCGTTAAGGACAAACTGAGTTATCAACGCTGCGGAAAGGCAACAGTCACAATAGAAAAAGGGATAAAGCTTGCAGGAACCTGGAGCGGACAATATGGAGAGACGGAAACCTCGGATTATTGCACCTTGAGCAACAGCGGAACGATGACCCTTTCAGTGACGGAAAGTGACGGCGCGTTCAGCGGAACCGTCGATGACAGTGGAACTTCATCAGCCGGCCAATCATCAGAAAGTGCATCGTGCGAAGGTGGAGCGTACCATCTCTCGGGAACAGTAACTGGCACGATTGTTGGTGATACTCTCGCAGGAACATTGCAAGTGTCAAACGCGGATTTGCGCTATGAACTTCCCTTCACAGCAACGCTGACAACTGACACTATGACTGGCAGCTATTCCGGGACAGGAGCCTTCGACGGCGGTTCGTCGCGAATATCTGCGGGCAGCTTCAAGTTAACAAAGAAGATATAATCATTGTTTTGTCAAAGAAAAAGCGACGGGAAGTGGCTGTTCACCAAGTTCTAGCCCTAAGAATTCATTGCTTTGTGATACCTTAACGACTCGGCAAACTGCCTGATCATTGTCACTTCTTCTTTTTTAAGGAAATAATATTACTTATTATCCGTTTAGCCTCTAAAAATTATTGAGCTTAACCTCGATTCCTGCTATACACCCCGAGCCGAAGGCTCTTTTAGCTAGTATGTTTAGGGCGTTTTTACTAAAAAATCAAAAGGTTTATATAGTAGTTATGACTATTAAATTATAGTCAAAAAGAGATGATTGCGTGTATTGGGAAGAAATCAGAAGAAGTGAGCATTTTGAGCTGTACCATAAAGGAACATTGCCTTGGAATGAAGTTATCCACCTGATATATGCCATCAAAAACAAACGAAAGAAAGGAGATAAAATTGAGATTGAAGATAATAAGTTTTACATTTTGTGCGAGCTAAAAGATAAAATCTTGTATGTGATAAATGTTAAAAGAAAATAAAGGTGGTTAAAAATGGAAAAATGCCCTAAATGCGATGGAAAAATAAAAGAAGTCAAGGTAAAGATTCAAGACGCAGATAGCCCTGTAACCAGCTATCAATGCGCTAAATGCGGCTATTTTGATTTTGAGGAAAAATCAATAAATAAAGCAATTAATGAGATAAAGCTGAAAGAAACGCCTTTAGCCATAAAGCAAAAGATTATAAAACTTTCTCATGACAGGCTGGGAATGTATATCAACAGGGATGTTGCTAGGAGTTTAAACCTTAAAGGCGGAGAAGAAGTATATGTTTCTGTGCCAGACAAAAAACATCTGGTTGTTAATGTTAAGAATTAAATAAAAAGTAAGAATTTTATTTGATATAACATATTGGACCCGGTTCATTGAACCGACCACTGCGGAGTTGGGGGAGGAACCCTGCCAATAAATCGAGCCGAAGCTCTTTTAGCTAGTATGTTTAGGGCGTTTTTACGAAAAAATAGAAAGATTTATAAATGTTTGAGTATTACAAACATATGTTTGGAAAATGCAAACAATAATCAAGCCAGGAATATGGAAGATTCTAAATATATTTTATAATAATAAGGATAAGCCCGTGCATTTGAGGGAAATTGCCAGATTATCCCATATGAATGAAAGCACTGCTTCAATGCACTTGAATTCGCTGGTAAAAAACAGAATCTTAAGGGCGGAGGCTGATGGTAACCTAAAAAAATTTTATATCAGCAAAAACTATATCCCCATGGTATTCCCCCTGTTTGATTATGAAAGGCTGGAAAATCTTCCATTGCTCAGGAAAAATGCAATAAAACTGTATATTAAATCCCTGGAATCCAAGCCCCTGCTTACTGTTGTTTTTGGCTCAACAGCAAAGGGAAATTTTAAAAATGAGTCTGATCTTGATATATTGGAAGTAAGCAACAGTAAAGATAATAAAGCTAAAAAGATTGCAGAGGCACAGACAGGAATTCATATGCAGGTGTTCAGGATGGGTGAAAAACAATTTATGGAAGAACTGATATCAAAAAAAGATAATGTTGTGCAGTCAGCCTTAAATACTGGTTTTCCTGTATTCAACCAGAAATACTATTATGAGGCAATCTATCATGAATGAGAAACAATTGAAGGCGTTATTGGAAAATCCAAAGCTTGTTGATGAGAAGATTGATTTTTATATAAAGAACAAGATACTGTTCAGGCAGGAATTTGATGAAGCGGAGATGAAAGGCCATATACAGAAGGCAGAGCATAATTCCGGCTTTATACAGGATACTTTAAAGCAGAATTATACTGACTGGGCCATTGTTGGCTGCTATTATGCAAGCTACCATATTGCTCTGGCATTGCTCCTTAAGAGAGGGTTTTCATCAAAAAACCATGATGCAACTCTCTGCGTGCTAATCAGGCATTATTATGGCAGGGAATTAACTAAGGATGATATTGAGCTTATCAACAGGATATATCTCGACAATAATGATATTCTGTTTTATGTCCAGTCAAAACAAGAAAGAGAGAAAGCATCGTACTCGAGCCAGGTTGTTTTTGATAAGAAGCTGGTAAATGAGCTGAGGCTTAAGACACTCTTGTTTGTAAACAAAGGAAAAGATATTATTGACAAAAGTTGAGGAAAAGAAAAGTAAGAATTTTATTGGATATAATATATTGGATACGGTTCATTGAACCGGCCACTGCGAAGTGAGGGGAGGAACCCTCTGCCAATAAATCGAGCCGAAGGCTCTTTTAGCTAGTTTTTCGAAAAAAATGGAAAGATTTATAAACAAGTGGAAATATATACTTCCAAATGGAAAGAAAATTAACCATATTAAAACCATTTTTTGAAGACCCAAACAGGAAGTTTAGTATTAGGGAGCTTTCTAGAATTCTAAAAATAAACCATACAACTGTTAGGCAGTATCTTAATAAGCTGGTTAAAGAAGAGCTTCTATCTTCAAAAAAAGAGAGAGTATATTTATTTTATCATCTAATCTTATCGAGGAAAACACTAAACTTAAAGCTGTATTATAATCTGGAGAAAGTTAGAAATTCCAACCTTATTGAGGAGCTGGAGAAGGCATACGATTTGCCGGTTATTGTATTATTCGGAAGCTATGCTTTTGCAAGAGATGATGTTAACAGCGATATAGATGTTTGCCTGATATCCAATGTTGAAAAAGAGTTTCTAACTGAAAAATATGAAAAAAGCCTGAATAGGAAGATAAGCTTGCATAAATTCAGCAAAGATTCATGGGGCAAAGCAAAAAAATCAAACCCCAATCTGGTAAACAATGTATGCAATGGAATTGTGCTGTCTGGTGAATTGGTGGTTTTATGAATTTTGAAAATAGTTTAAATGACGGAAAAGCGAAAAAAGTCATGCCTGCCAGTATAAGGGCTTCAAGCCTCTTTAGGTCTTCAATCCAGGCAATTGAAACTGCCAAGGCCATACAATTAAACCCAAACACCTTAAAGTCAGTATTAAGAGAGCTTTATGAAGGGCTAAGGGAATATTGCGAGGCAATTGGCTATTTGAGGGGGTATAAATTCCTGGATCATGAATCAGTCGGCTATTTCTTAAGGGATATCCTCAAGGAGCAGTCAGTTTCTATGAAATTTGACAGGTACAGAAGATTAAGGAATGGAATAAACTATTACGGCGAAGATATTAACATCGAAACGGTAAAAGAAGCAATCATAGAGATTCCTGAGATAGTTAAGAAACTGGAGAAATATTCCAAGAGTTAGTCATTTGATTAATTAAGCAGCTGTGCGTTTAAGCTTAAGTCTGGAATTCCTTTTTCCACCCTGTGATTGGCGGTTCTTGATAGCTGAACTGGTCCCTGTGAAGTGTGGAGAAATTTTGACCGAAAAGTAATTTGGGCTAATATTTTTTAATCCATTTTTATCAATATAATCAGTGATTAAATTTTCTGTTATTTTGTCTATATTATAGAGTATATTCTAATTACATTATATATTTTACTATCCTTTTCTAAAATTGTCCCCCTTTCCGTTCGTTAGCTCTCTTTTCCGATTGGATTTAACATATGCGATCGCTGTTATGCGAGTCGACCCTACGAATGAAATGGAGTGGGGTCGACCTTCTGAAAGAAGAGTTGAGAATAAGTCCGTATCCACAGAGTGAAACGATACACTATGTAAGAGGATTAAATGGCAAAAACAAAAGATTAATATATTAGTAAGTTATACCTTACTCAAGGTGATAAATATGGAATTTGCAATTGCTAAAGTAAGTACAAAGGGTCAAATAGTCATACCTAACCCTTTGAGAAGAAATATTCAGACAGGGGATGAATTTTTGATTGTAAGAGATGATAGTAGGATGATATTGAAAAACATTAAAGATATAGCTCAAGACCTTAAAGAGGACCTTATTTTTGCTGAAAGAGTAGAGAAAGCATGGCAAGATTATGATAAAGGTAAGTTCGTAACTAAATCCAAGGATGATTTCTTGAAAGAGTTAAGAGCATGTTAAACATTGATTATAAGAAAGGATTCTTGAAGATAATTAGTAAAACAAAGAATCAAGCTGACAAAGCTAAAATAAAGAAACAGATTGAGAAAATATTGGAAAACCCAGAAATAGGTAAGCCTATGATGTATGGGAGGAAAGGAACAAGAGAAGTTTATGTTGCTCCGTACAGATTAGCCTATTCTTATAATCCTTCAGAAAATAAAATAATCTTCCTGGATATTTATCATAAAGATGAGCAATGACTTTGTTTTTGCCCCTTCTCGTTTTTAGGACTTATTCTCAATTACGCCTAACATATGCGATCGCTGTTAAGTTCGTTTCCAGTTAAGAAGTTTTGGAAACCTGCGTCCGCAGAGTAATTTTTAGTGGCATTGTGTTCAATCAAGCGAACAAAGTGAGCAATATAGAACAAGAAACAATGGGACAATTTTAATACATCAAAGGCGGTAATGTATTCTATGAGTTCCTCTAAACTATTTGCCCCTGTATAAACGAAACATATTTAGATAAGATATGCTATATCTATACTCGGGGGTGAGATTTATGGATAATAAAGAAATAAGAAGAAAGATTTTGGAATATGTCTATAAAATAGATGAGGAGAGCCCAAGGCATTATGTTAGTAGGGGGGAGCTGATTAAATTCCTCGAAATTGATGAAAAAAGGGTAGATAGTAATGTGCTTTATCTTGAAGAAAAGGGATATTTGAAACTGCTTAAAACTTTAGGTTCCTTATTTCAAAGTGTTCAAATTACAAGTTATGGAAAAGATTTAGTTGAGGATCCTGAACAGTTTAACTTGGAATTCCCACTAAATATTACACAAAATATAGTTTCTAATAGTGTTGGTACTATCATAGGTAGCGGAAACACACAAAATCTTAACATCACAAATAGTTTTAACTCCCTATATGATGAAATACAAAGAAGAAATCCTGAAAAAAAAGATGAAATCACAAAAGCTGTAAAGACTATTGAGGAAGAATTAAAAAAAGATAAATCTGATAAAACAATTATACAAAAATCAATAAATTTTCTTAAGCAAAATGCAGCTTGGATTGTTCAGGGTATTATTGATTTGGTAAAAGGTTCATTTGGTATTTAAAGATTGAGAAAATGATGGAAATCGAAAAAAATATTGTTGTTAAAAATAGTATTGGGACGATTATAGGTCCAAATAATGTTCAAAATATCACTATAATTAACAAAAATGGAAAAAATAATGATATCCCTTTTATTGATATAAAAACAAAAATAGACACAATTTCAAAAAAATTTAGTTATTTTCCAAATAATGACGACTTTGATTCAAGATGTGTAAAAGTTAATGACGATGATAAATTTCGTGCACTATGGGCACTTGATAACTTTAATGAAGCGGGGGTAATGGGAGTTGGGGTTTCTGGTAAAACAACATTTAGTTTTGTTGTGGGATATAAATTTCTTGAAGAAGACTATCAAGTACTATATTTAAATTTCAATGAAAAAGATGATTTTTTAAAAATTGAACAAATCCTAAATGTTATCAATAATTACCCAAATAAAAAATTATTAATGATTTTGGATGATATTCATTTATTTAAGCACTCTCTTGATTTATATCAGGAACTTCGGAAAAAAACATCAAGCGAGTTCAAAATAATTTATGTTGGAAGAAAAGTATATACTCTTTATGATGATGAAGTAAATTTCTTTAAAACATACATCTCAGTTATCAAAGGTCAATTTGTACACCTTAAATATAACATTCCAAGATTTGTTAATATTTACGATTATTTTAAAGCTAAATACAATCAAAAAGTAATGCCTAATAATAAAGTTTTTGAGATATGGTCTAATATTTTTCAAAACGAAATACGTATTTTTGCATGGGCGTTGCTTGATTTTTTTAATAAAAATAAGAGTTTGCCAACAATGGTTCCAGAATTGAATTCAAAATATGTTTCAACAATGATAAAAAAGGAGTATCTAAGCAAAGCAGGAGAGGATATTGACCGTTTTTTAGACCTATGTAAGATAGCTCAACTTGAGTTATATACCCCAGTAAGATTGTTCAATCTAAAAAATCCGGATTCTCCAATATTCACAAATTTTCAGGAAGAAGGCATAGTCTACCAATTTTATGATAGGAAGAATGAAAGACAGATTGGTATGCTTAGTTCAAGACTTGCAAAATTAATCTTAAATGTCCATTATGAAGGAGATAAAATTCCTGGAGAAAATAAGCAAAAGGAATTAAACGAATTTGTCGAGGTTATAAAGAAGGTTCCGGAGATAGCACCTGCTATTCTTAAAAAAATAAAGAGGTATAAAAACTTAGATATACCCTTCATTTTAAAAGAGATTTATAAAAATGATGACTTCGTAAAGGCAATTTGTAATTCTGGTCGTTGTCCAACATATTCTCAATTATTAGATGCAGAAGAATATTACCCTGATTTTAGGATTAGGTTTTTAAATATAATCAAAGAAAATCCTAAACTTTTGTCATCATTCATTTTAGATTTTCAATTAGCTGATTTAATGAACTTTATAAGATATCTCTATTCAGTTGATATTAAATTAGCAGAACAAACACTTCATCTGATCAAAGACAAATTTGGCAGTGTATTATTACAGAAGTGTCCCAAAACTTCTTTACATGAGTTAGGAAGTTTTTTAGATTTTTTAGATAAAAAAGGAAAAGTATCTAAAAAACTCTCAGAATATCTAAGAAAAAATCTAACTGAAAAGAGCAACGAATTTAACATTTATGAATTATGCCTATCTGAAAAGACAGATTTAGAGTACCTTAGTTCTTTTCTTGATTATATTAAAGATAAGAATCAATCCTTTTTTAATGAAATAATCCAATCAATATCTGACAAAAGTTATATTAACACATTGATAAAAAGGGCACTAAAAACCTTTAAAGATAATCCTCAATATTTAATTAACTTTTTTAGATGGTTTAAGAAACTTAATCTTGCCGCTACACAGGAATTGATGGTTAAATTTATAGAAGAACATAAAAAAGATATTATTGATACCCTAAGAGGCTCTTCATCAATATACTCTACAAGTTTTCTAACTTTTTTGACTAATGAAGGGATAAATGTAGCAGAAATCTCTGACAAAATTATCAAATCTGACATAGAGTCAATTACAGTCATATCTGGTTTACAAAAGAAAATGGAATTTTTACAGAAAGATTCAACAAAATTCGATACATTAAGAAATAGATTACTACAATCCGATTTTAATAGATTGATTGACTTAATATTAAAATCTCCTTTAAACTTGGTAATCCCCTTTTTTAGGTATTTGAATAAATCTGGCACAGAAAATCAAGTTATTTTAAAGAGAATAATCCAAAATTTGTCCCAAAAAAATATTAAGAAAGTCATCCAAAAAATAGTTGATTCTCCATATGACCAGTTCAAATCTTTTATTGCATCACTTTATAATTTAGAGAACGAGGGTCAAGACTTAGCAGTGGGGATTTTATCCAGATTAAGTAAAGATGATATTAGAAAAATGATTAATAAGAACATTTATAATGATTTTTCAAAAATCAAGGCTCTTGATTATATCTTTCAGAAGAATGATAAATTAGCTGGAATATTCTTCACAGTTATATCTGAGAGTTTTTATGTAAAACGGGCTATAAACCAATGTTTCAAACATAATGATTTTGGGAATTTTACAAATACATTAAAATACTTGGATAACTTAAGCGAAGAAAGTAAAAAATTCTCTAATCTTGTAAAATATCAACTTAAAACTGGTGAATATTCTAGAATGTTAATAGAAAAATCGTTTAAATGCAATTCAGATAGACTGACAAATTTTCTAAAATATTTAGATGACACAGACAAGGAGTTGCTCAATCAAATAATCGGGGAGATATTCTCAGATAAATATTCTTCCCATCTAAAAGATGCTTGTGTTAAAACTCCCCCCTACCAAATTGTTTCTTTTCTAAGATTTCTGGATGATAAGGATAAAGAAAAAAGAGATATAATATTAAATTTTCTTTTTGGGCCAGATAGTAGATATTTAAATTGGTTTAAAAGACTTAATGAACCTCTTCTCACTAATTTTTATTGGTATATTGAGGATAATTTCACAAATTATAAAATTATTTTGAACGCCTATCTTAAAGAAAATAATTTACCAATTCCCAAAAGGAAGGTTCATATAGAAGAGTGCCCCCATCTAAGAGATAGGAACCTCCATTTATAGTTTAAAATTGTACCCCTTCTTGTTTTTTAGCCACTAAAAATTATTGTGGATTTACGCTTTCTATACAAAAAACCACAATTTTTGAGTATATCAACCCAAAGAACATTCTGTAGTCCCTAACTCCCGCAACCCTTAAATATATGTAGTACCTAAACCTTCTTATGGCCTATGTTATAAAAAAGCTCATCAACGGCAAGCCATATTACTATCTAAAGCAATCAAAAAGAGTTGGTGATAAAGTTGTTTCTAAAAACATTGCTTATTTTGGCAAGAAAAAGCCTACAAAGAAGGAAATAGAAGAGAAACTGAAGAGTGTAGAACCTAAAAAAGAGATTAAAGAAGAGGTTGTAGTACCTAAAGAAATACAAGAAAAACCTCAGCAAGATAAAGCTTTTAAACCAGAGCAAAAAACCCAAGCTATGAACATAAATGATATGGCAGTATTCTGCAAGAAGAAAGGCTTTATCTTCCAAAATTCTGAAATATACGGCGGCATGGCTGGTTTTTTTGATTACGGGCATTTGGGTGTTGAATTAAAGAACAACATAAAGGAAGCCTTCTGGAACACATTTGTAAAGCAGAGAGAGGATATTGTAGGCATTGACGGAACTATTATCACGCATCCAATGGTATGGAAAGCATCCGGCCATGTTGATTCTTTTACTGATTATATCTACAGATGTGATAAATGCAATATTACCCTTAAAGGAGATAACGAGCAGGGCTTAAAATGCCATAAATGCAATGAAGATATGAAAAATGAAGGCAAATTTAACCTTATGTTTGAAACACAGGTAGGGCCGGTAAAAGGAAACATATCCTATCTAAGGCCTGAAACAGCACAAATTATCTTCACTAACTATAAGCTGGTCCAGGAATCAGCAAGAAAAAAGCTTCCGTTTGGCATTGCGCAAACAGGAAAAGCATTCAGGAATGAAATAAGCCCGAGAGACTTCTTATTCAGGTCAAGAGAATTTGAGCAGTTTGAGATAGAATTCTTTGTGCATCCAAACAAGGTAAATGAATGCCCATTCATAAATGAAGTGGGGGATATGAAGGTGCAGCTCTTAACACGGGATAACCAAAAAAATAATGAAGGGCATATTGAATTAACCATAACAGAAATTATAGAAAAGAAAATAGCTTCTTCATGGCATGCTTATTGGCTGGCAAAATACTGCCAGTTCTTCATTGATTTTGGGATTAAAAAAGAAAACATAAGGCTAAGGGAGCATCTAAAAGATGAATTAGCGCATTATGCGAAAGCATGCTTTGACATCGAATACAATTTCCCATTCGGCTGGAAAGAGATACATGGAAATGCTGACAGGGGGCAGTTTGACCTAAAGCAGCACATGGAATTTTCAAAAACTAATTTAGAGTATTTTGATGAAGAAACAAAGGAAAAGGTAATGCCTTATGTTGCTTCCGAGCCTTCACAAGGCATTGACAGGGCTTTTTTAGCTTTTTTATTTGATGCTTACAATTATGACAATGAAAGGGGGAATATTGTTCTAAAGCTTCATCCTAAATTAGCCCCTATTAAGATTGGTGTTTTTCCTTTAGTAAACAAGCTGGAAAATGAAGCAAAGGAAATATTTGATGAGATAAAGAAAGAATTTGCAGCAATATACGACCGTTCAGGCAGCATTGGAAGAAGATACGCAAGGGCAGACGAAATAGGAATCCCTTACTGCATTACAGTTGATTTTGACAGCTTAAAAAACAAGGATGTGACAATAAGGGATTTATTGACAACAAAACAGATAAGGGTAAAAATCAAAGACTTGAAAGAAACAATAAATAAATTAATTCTGAAATAGAGTTTGAGAAAGCAGGTAAACTGATATAACCTACCTGTCATAAATATTCTTTCTATGCCCAACTTTAAGAATTTTAATTGCGCCACCATAAATCTCAAAGATAACTCTGTAATCCCCACCCCTTAACCTAAAGGCAGCTATCCCTTTTAATTTTTTTATGTCTTTAGAATAAGGATCATCCGCCAATTCGCCAACTTTCTTGATAATTCTACGGGAGAGGTTATATTCTAGCTTACCAAGCTCGCTTAGAGACCTCTCTGTCCAGCCTATTTTGAACATTATAACCCATACTTTCTTTTTACTTCTTCATGAGAAACCACTTTTCCTGCTTTTACCTGTTTTCTTGCTTCTTCTATCTCTTTCTTTGTTCTTTCATTTATCTCTAAATCGTCTTCTATCATTCTTTCAATTATTTCATTATAAGTTTCTCTCTCAAACATTTTCATTCTCTCTAGAGTCTGTTTCACCTTACCCGAGATTTGTATTGTTGTTGGCATTTTTATAACACCTTATAGTTAGTTATAACCTATTATAATATTTAAATCTTTCGTTTTCCTAACAAAATAACAGAATATTTATAAATTAATTAAGACTTCCTCATATTATGGCAATCAAGGATTTGCAGATAAGGCAGGGAAAGGTTGATATCACTGTAGAGGTAGTTGACATTTCCGAGCCAAGGGAGTTTGAAAAATTCGGGAAAAAAGGAAAAGTTGCTTCTGCTAAAGTAAAGGATGCCACTGGAGAAATTACCCTGTCCTTGTGGAATGACCAGGTTGACTTGGTAAAGCCGGGGCAGACGCTAAAGATTATCAACGGCTATGTTTCTGAATTCCAGGGAGAGCCTCAGTTGACAACCGGCAGGTTTGGCAAATTAGAGATTATTGAAGGGATAAAAAAGGAAGAAGAAGAGAAAAAAGAGCCGGTTTATACAAACATTCCTCCGGAAAAATCAGAGCAGGAAGAGCTTCCTGAAGAGCCGTTTACTGAAGAAGAAGATATTGAAGAATAATAATATTTATAAACTATTTACTGATTCTCTAGTCCTATGGGACGGTAGCTCAGCCTGGGACTGTTTGCGTAAGCAAACGCACAGCAGCAAAGAGCACACGGCTGAAGACCGTGTTGTCACGGATTCAAATTCCGTCCGTCCCATTTTTTTCTTTATGTTATTGACTGGGAAAGTATATTGCTGGCTACAAGATTAAACAGCAATATGACTGCAAAGGAAATAAAGCAGTAAATTAAAGTGCTTCTTGTCATATTAGCGCCTAAGGCATATCTTTCGCCTAATTTGTCAGAGCCATTCTGCACGCCATTTGACAGTATTGTCAGTACATAGATAACCTGCACAACGTATAAACCGACTATAATCTGGAAATAATAAGTTGGAATCCCTTTTCCGAATAAATCCATTATCCCGGCCTGCGCTGTTGTTGTGCCTTCTGCTGTTAAGCTGCCAAGCTGCTTTGTTAATTTTCCGATTATTGCCATTATCATTGAGGTTATCCCGACAACAATGGCAGCTATTGTTGGGGTCAGGAAGTTTATCTGCGAAGTTATAGAGCTTATTTCCTCTGCCATTAAATCCTTCAGCCTTTCATCTACTTTGTGGATTTCCTTGATATACCTTGAAACATTCATCAAAGCATGTGCTGCTATTACCGGGCCTTTTTTAACCCCTTCAATCAATACCTTCATTGAGCTTTCAATCAGATTGGACGGAAAATAAACCAATGCGCCGTATTTAGGGTCAAAGATTGCCCTCTGCACACCCATGCCAAATTTCCTTATGTTCTGGCTGACCAAATTAAAAAAAGAGCCCGATATTGTGCCTTCCATCATTTCAGCTACCTTGCCAACAGCCATTTCTGCGGGAATTCCGTCTCCAAGTATATTCCCAAGCTGGAACAAAGCAGATGCGAACTCCTGCTCCAGCTGTTTTCCTTTTTCCCTTATCTTAACAAGGTTTTTTGACCTGGATTTATAATAAGTCCCTATGCTTAGCCCAATGCCTATAATAATTGCCAGGCTCAAAAGAGAGGCTCCTAATCCATAAGGCCCGTCGCCATCGTTATACCCCAATAAGCAATATTGCTTTCCGCATGACTCAAACTTATCCTCTTTGCCAAAGCCTATATCCCTCATGCCGAGCCCATGTAAAATTATGGGGCTGATGCCTATAAAGAAAAAGATAATTGCAATGAAAATTGAGAACCACAGAGGATTAACCTTTATCTCCTTTGTGCCAATCCTGAACAGGACATTTCTGTACTTCTTAAGCTCCGGGTTTTCCTCTGATATGTCTGTGTCCCCATAGCCAGTTGGCCTCTTTGACAGTATATTCTTTCCCATGAAATACACGCCTATCGGCAGCCCCACATTGTAGATTATTGCAATATGAAACCATTTTACGCCCTCCATAAACGAAACCATCAAAGGCAGAATAACCAATCCTAAAATAGGCAGGATTATCCCCATCATATGCAGAGTTGTAATTGGGCTTTTCAGGTTATGCGCATAATGCAGCATCTTCTCATAAGTCTCCTCTAATATAACATCCAGTGCCTTGTCAAGCAGGCTCAGCCTCTTTTCCTCGCTGCCTTCATACAAAGAGCCTTCTATCAGGTGAAATGCCTCTATAAACTCCAAATTCCATTTCTTCCATGTTCCAAGATAAGCCTCCAGGGATTCTTTGACAGTAGAAAATTTTTCAGTCTCAACATCCCACAAAACCTTCCTTAAATCAAGGCTAAGCGGCGGTGCCAGGTGCTCAGAGGAAAACTCTATAGCCAATTCCAGGTTTGACGTATGCCTCATAAATGTTACAACATAAAAAATGCATAAAACCATCTGGTTGCTGGCCCTCATCCTTATGCCGGCAGCTATGAATTCCGGCAAGTTGCCTAATGGCCTTATAATCAATAAGCCCGCTAAAAAGAAAAAAAACACAAAAAACATTGACCTTAATATCATATACGAAAGCAGGGAGCCAAAGAGGATTAGCAGTATGGGTGTTATTATCGAGAAAGAAACAACACCTGTAGGAGTTACATTCAGGTGGGATATGCTGATAGCTTCCTGTAAAATCTCTTCCCTTTTTTTGTCAGGCTTGACCTTTAATATTTTCTCGCTTAAAGAGCATAGCTTCTCATAAGCTGTTAAATGCGGGAGCATAAACTCTTTCCTGAATTCCTGGTATTCCTTTGTCGTTATCCTTTTGGGCGCTTCTTCAGTTTCAGCGCCTAATTCTTTCTCTATCTTTTTCTTGTACTTCTCTAATAAATCCTCCATCTCCTCATTCTTTCTGTCAGGCATATTATTCAATGCTTTTCTTCTTAATATCCCTCTTTAGCCATTCTTCCAGCTCAAAAGAAATCCTCTTGCTGTCTAAAGCTCCAACCTCATCCTTTACCTTGTCTGATATCCTGTGAAACTCGTCATTATACCTCACAACAAAAGCTGCTTCCAGTAAGTCCAGCCTTCTGCTCTTGTCTGCAAAATTTACCAGCGTTTCCTTTGTTTTTGCCCTCAGCATTATATTGTCCCAGACAGCATCCCAGTTGCCTGCCCATTCCTTTACACTGCCTGCTATTGACTTAAGCACCTCGCTGTCGCCATTAATCAAATCGCTGCTTGGCTCAAGCTGGTCTGACTTTGTTTCATAAGCCATCAGGTCAACAAATCCATTTTCCAGCAATGGGTCTTGCTCCCAGTGCTTCCTTACCTCAGTTATCTGTGTTACTCTTCTCCATCTGTGCAGCCCGTCTGCGCTTCTTACAGGATTAGCTACCACAACAACATCTGTTGCCTTAAAGCTTGTTCTGGGAACTTGCAAATCATTGACAACCCTGTCAAAAACACCATAAGGGCTGTCGCCATGAATTGTTCCGGCAACAACATTAGCCATTGCCCCTATCCTCATTGCTTCGTACAAAGCCCTTGCCTCTGTGCTTCTGACTTCGCCTATAATCAGGCAGCTGTCGCCCATTCTTAATGTTGTCCTTATTCCTTCATCAGCTGGAACCTCTGCTGTTCCTTTTGTCATAGCAGATGCAACCTTCATTGACTGTATGTTATAGCCGAGTTTTCTTAATGATTCAGTTGGCAGCTCTAAAGTGTCTTCTATGGTTATTATTCTGTACTTCCTCATTATCTCTGTGAGTATTGCCCCCAATAATGATGTCTTTCCTGCTGACCTTGTTCCTGCTACCAGCATTGTCCTGCTGCCGTCAACTAAAAAGCTTAAAATTCCTGCTGCCAATGGGTTAATCATTTTTTGGTGGATGAATAAAGGCAATGTCCACGGCTTGTCCCTGTGCCTTCTGAAGGCATAAGCTAGCCCTGTTGGGTTTAATGGGGAAGATATTACTGCAACCCTTGTCCTTGCTCCGGGCAGGCTAAGCTCTGTATCTAAAATGGGGTTAGCCTCATCTAATGGCCTTCCGGAGACCATTCTTAATTTAGAAGCCCATGACTCTGCTTCCGTTACAGTGGGTATAATATTTGTCTTGCAGTCAGTATAGTCCTGGTGAACAATAAATATCGGGATGCTGCCCATTGGGCTGTTGATTGTTATATCCTGCACCCTGTCATCCTGCAGTAAAACTTCAATCAGGCCAAATCCCACTGTATATCTTACAAGGATATTTACCATCTTCTCCATATCCCTTGCCGACATCTTAATTCCTCTCGAGCTGACTAGCTCCTCAATTAAATCAGAGCCAACATCATAGAAAACCTGCCTCATCCTTTCGGGATCAACAAATTCACTTCTCTTTGGCTTATGCTCAGCCATTATTTTTCTTGCCGTATCCAGTATCTCATATTCCTCTTCGCTCAGCTTGAACTCAGGAGGCATCATATGGTAAAGGTACTGCACTGTTTCAGGAACTTCAAAAATAGTAACCTCTGTATCCCCCACATTGTAGCTTTCAAGCTCCTCCCCGTCTGGCGGGTAAGAAGCCATTAGCTTGGTAAACATAAAATCCGGCTTGATTGTTGGCTTGAATATCGTCCTGTAGACATCCCTGTCGCCGATTTTATATCCAGCTAGATATTGCTTTGCCGAGCTGATAAGCTTTGTTTTGTCAAGCAAATTTATTAAATACTCAATTAGTGCAACAAGCTTTTCCTCGCATCTCAGCTCTGTTTCATTGGCAGCGCTTTGCTCTTTTATCTTTTCCCTTCTGGATATTCTTCTTAATTCCACATAAGCCCCTAAAGGGTCGCTTTTTAAAAGGTCGGAAATTATGTGCCTTATTTCAGCATACCAGCTTCCAAGCCATCTGGCGCATGCAGGCTCAAGGGCAGCATAGCTGATTATGTCCTTTCTTTTTATTAATTGGTTGTACAGAGAGGCTATCTCTCTGAGCAGTTGAACCTGGTCGTAGTCATATTCGTAATTCCTTTTTTGTGTAAAAACAATCTTGGTGGTATTTTTTACCTCCAGCAATAAATCGCATGTTTTTGACATTGTAACAGGATCATCTTCTATAGAAGGCAGCTTGCTGTATTCCTCACAGTCAATTATTAATACAACATCTTCCCCTTCCCTTGCTACATCATAGCTGAAAGGCTTCTTCTGGTCAAACAAAGCCATATTACCTATCACCCTCTTTTTTATTCTTGGTTTTAGTTTATATTGATTATTGAATTTTATTTTTTATATTGTTTATTTTTTATTGCTCTCTTTTTTTAACAGCTCCAAAGCTATCTCAATCAAATGCGACTTATTCCTGTACCTTGTTTTATCCTCTAGCTCCTTATCAATCCATTTAATCAATTCTTCATCAATTGTCGCTGATATAGGCTTTTTGCCCATTTTCTTATTATATTATAAAATATATTTCATATTTTTAAATTATTTACTATTATTATATATATCTTATAATATATTCCATATATAAATGTTTTGATTTTTAAAGACACTACCCCAACATACTCACATAAATTTATTATAAGCTTGTATTCTGTATGCATTAAGAATGGCAGAATTTTCATTTGGAGATCCCAGCGCAGCTCAGAAAGCAGGGGCTTTTAAGCCAAAGCCTTTAGGTATAGACATAAGCTCCCTTACAGAAGAAATAAGGAATCTCAGCAGGCGCTTAAGGATTATTGAAGAGCGCTATACTAACTTAAGGACAAAGCAGCAGGTTATAGAGCAGAATATGCTGAGCAGGCATAAGCAGGTTACAACAGAGATTAAAACAACAAACTCTGACATGCACGAGCTTAAAACAGAAATAACAGAGATAAAAGACAGGCTGTTATTGATGATAAGGGAATTGAAGGAATGCGCAAAAAAAGAGGAAGTCAAGGTATTGGAGAAATATATCAACTTATGGGATCCTGTAAATTTTATCACAAGGAACGAGATAGAGGGGATAGTAAGAGAGATAGTTGATAAAATCAAATAAAACGCAAACTTTATATACATTTAGGGTAGTATATGTAGTAGATGACCTAAATTTTTATACAATAAATCGTCATCTACTATATTAGGAAGACATAACAAATTTGTATAAATACTTATGTCTTCCGCTATATTTAAAAAAGAGGTGTAGAGTGCCATTATTTGCTAAAAAGAAAAAAGAGGAAGCTGGAGGCATATTGCCCAATGCGCCAAATTGGAACGAGCCTGCTTCAAATGTGCCTGTTGGTCAAATTCTTAACTTAAGGCAAAAGGGCTATTCAGACGGCCAAATAAGCCAGTACCTGCAAAATCAGGGCTTTAGCCAGATGCAGATTTCTGATGCAATGGGCCAGTCAAATTCAGGGATGCAGGCTGGGCCTATGGAGCCGGAATTTCCAGTTCCTTCAATGGAAGAGGAAAAGCTGGCAGCCTCTCCTGAAGAAAGGGACAAGATTGAAGAGATTGCAGAGGCAATAATAGATGAGAAATGGAATGATTTGTTAAAAGATATAAACAAAGTTATTGAATGGAAGGAAAAAACAGAGTCAAGAATATCCAAGATGGAGCAGGCTTTTAAAGACATAAAATCTTCTTTTGACTCTTTGCATCAGGGAATGCTTGGCAAGATTTCCGAATATGACAAGAACATAACTGATGTGGGTGTAGAAATAAAAGCAATGGAAAAGGTATTCCAAAAGGTATTGCCAACATTCACAGAGAATGTAAACAAGCTTGACAGGCTGGCAAATACTTTTTCTCCTAAAATTAAGAAATAGCTAGCTTGTTTTCCCAGCTAATAAAGCAACAGTAAAGACGGCTATTACCAGCACCAATATCCCGCCAAGTATCTTTGGATGGAATATAATGGAAACAGCGGAAGAATATGCCCTTGTTCCTGATTCATTCTCTCCCGGAATTGTTGTTTGATCCCTTACATAGCTCAAAATGCCAACCAATAGGGCCACTACTATTAAAACAACTAAAACTCCTTTAAGGGCGCCATAGGAAGCCAGCTCTGCCGGGGTTGCTCCTAAAGTCTTTAAGGCTACAGTAGACAATATTATGAAAACAAAAACCAGCACAAACCATGGGGCAATAAACTGGATTGCGCCTGTAACAACAGGCACGAATAGAGACAGCAAAGCAAGTATGAGCCCGATTAAGATAGATACAGCCTGATTGTTTCCAAGCACCTTTGTATAAGCCAGCACTGCATATACAACCAGCCATACAAAAAGGAAAACAAAAATCTTTGAAAAATACTCTAGGCCGGTTACATCCAAAAATGTTGCCATTTTATGCCTTATTTTCCCCCACCAAACATCTTGCTCCAGTCAATGCCTAAGCGTTTGGCTGCGCCTACCTTCTCCCTTTCACCCTCTCCTCCGGTTATAAATGCTATTATCACGCCAAAGATTAGTATCATCAGCACTATTGCTACTCCATCATCTCCAAAGAATTCAGACATCCATCCTGTAAATCCCTCAGCCCACCACCCTGCTGCTCCGCCAAATATTATAAGGATTACTACAAGTGAAACAAATGCAACCCATCCAGGCATTGACAATCCCAAAAATATCTGCTCCTGGCCAAACAGCCCTATCAATATAAGCAGCATAATAATTGCTACTATAACAATAGAAACGCTTGGCAATGCATTGTTCATAATCTCTACAGGATCCATCCCGGAAGGGAATGTGCCGGTTATATGTGGGATTACAGTTATTAAGGAGATTACCAAAGCAATAACTGTATTTAAATTTCTTCTTTCAGCACCTAAAAGTTTGCTTTTCTCCAATACAGCAAATATTATTGTAAATATCAATAAAAATGGCAGCATGACATCAGTCAGGCCCCATGACTCCAATCCCTCAATAAACCCTTCAAGCTTCCAAAATGTACTAGCCATTTTTTAAACACCTCTCAATTTTATTTTTTTTCAGTAACTTTAGGCTCCCTAACAACCCAAACAACAATCAAAATAATTATTAATAATAAGACTATTGAGCCAACAGCAGTGCTATTGTCGCCCGTACTGCCGCTCACCCAGTTCCAAAAAACATCCAGCCAGCTTTCCCCGCCTTCTGTTTTGATGGCATTCAGGAATATCATGACAATGCCTATAAACATTATGAGCATGAAAAAAATCTTCCAGCCGCCCTCCAAAAATACAGATTCCCCTTCTTTATAAAAAGAGCCTACCAGCAATAAGAATAAAACTGAAGCCATTAGCAATATTACAACCTGCGACGATACAATATTCAATATCTCAACAAGCTGTGAAGACGCCACAACCAAAAAAGAAATGACAAAAGAAGCCATTGCATCAAGGTTTTTCTTTGTGTACTTTTTGCCCTCTATCTCATCTGTCCCTAAAACCTTTGTTTTTTCTAGGATAGCAAAAACAATCACAAAAACAAGCAGGAATGGCAGAACAACATCATATAGCCCCATCTCCCCAAAAAAATCTATTATTCCTCTGAATGGAGTTACATCTGCCATAATATTCTTTCCTTATATTATACATATTTAAACCTTTCGATTCAAAGAATTTAGATGTTAAATAATTATTATCAGCTATCCACCATCTATCCAAAAAATAGAAAAAGGGAAGGAAATGGAATGTGAGGGGTTATTGGTCTCATTCCATTCCTCGCTTTTAATATCTCCTAAAATTGGAGGTGTTTAGGTTTTATTATAAAGGGTATAATGGGGGGGCTTTATAAATACCTTATGAAAGGTATATAAAGAATAAAAATTCATAAAGCTTTTAAATAGTAAACAAGGTAAAAGAGCGTAAAGCTTTTAAATATGGGGGTAATTATAGTATCTAATGGTAACTTATATCTATAGCGCAGACTGGTTCCATGGCATAGAGTCTATATTTGATATAATCTATATAGTTGTTGGCTTGCTGATAGCTTATTTTGCCTATAAAAGCTATAAGTATATCCCAAAGAAGAGCTCTCTTTATTTTGCCCTTTCTTTTTTCTTAATAGCAGCTTCATTTTTTATTAAGATGCTGTCAGATGTTACAATATATTCCAGAGTGCTGGTGGAGAAAAGTGTCGGGCTGAATGTTGTAAAAACATATGTTGCGCAAAGGATAGACTGGATATCAAATATGCAGTTTTACGGCCCGATTATTGCAAGATTCTTAATGCTTTTAGCTTTCCTTATATTGCTTATAGTCACATTAAAGATAAAGGACAAAAAGCTGACAAGCCTGTTGGTTTATTTTATAATGATAGCTTCCCTGCTCAGCGAGTATTCTTATATTATATTTCATGTGACATCTGCTTTGGTATTGCTGATATTGTCAGCGCATTACTGGGATAATTTCAAAAAACAGAAAAAGGCAAATTCCAACTTCGTGGCTGTAGCTTTCTTTACTATCTTCCTAAGCCAGCTTGTGTTTGCCTTTGCAAATTTAAACCAAGACGTTCTGTATGTTATAGGAGCTGTATTGCAGTTAATTGGCTATCTTATCTTGCTTTATACAATCATCCTGGTGCTTAAAAAATGATTACCAGAAGGACAAAGATAGAGATCGTTCATGATATCCTGAAGGCTATACAGGATAAGGGGGGCAGGATAAAGCCGACACATCTTCTTTACAAGTCAAACCTTTCCCATAACAAGATGAAGGAATATATCGAAGAATTGAAAAAGAAAGGGATGATAGAGGAAAAAATAAATGATGACAACAAACTCTATCTGATAACTGATAATGGGATAAGGTACATCAATGAGTTCAGAAAGATAAGGGAGTTCTCCGAGACTTTTGGGCTCTAAGCTTGTTCTTTATTAAACCGCGGTTTAATTATTCCAGAACAGCCTTAATCCTCCTAACGCCTGCAGCAATGCTCTCTTCTTTTATGATTTTAAAATGCCCTAGCTCTTTTGTATTTTGAACATGAGGCCCGCCGCATATCTCAATTGATTTGCTGCCAACAGAATAAACAAATACCTTTTCGCCGTATTTATTCTCAAAAACCCCTTGTGCT
>Ga0209211_10004313_pt1 | contig 22286 bp, 20 predicted proteins | sample RifGroA2_FD_183992 | JGI IMG/M metagenome (GOLD analysis project Ga0209211, IMG submission 183992) | Groundwater microbial communities from Rifle, Colorado, USA - Groundwater A2 (SPAdes) (version 2) | ecosystem: Environmental > Aquatic > Deep subsurface > Groundwater | place: Rifle, Colorado...
CCAGCATCGTTTGTAAATGAACTTATGTTTGTTGGAGTTCCAGAGAGGCTACTATACTGTCCATTAAAATCGTCTGTTGCATCTATATCAAGATTTGCAGGAACATTTGATAAATCTGAAAAATCCCCGCTAAATCCTACTGGTAATTTTACAAATCCACCATTACTTAAATAAATTGTATCGTTACTTATACTTATTGCTTGAATTTCGTTTGTTGTTGAAGCATCTACTTCAGTATCTAATTTATTGTTCCAAGTAGTAATATCGCTTGAGCTGATTCCACTTGCTGGTGATGATGTAAATATTGGATCTATTTCCGATATACCACCAATTATATTTTCGGCAGTTTTAGCATGTAGAGCGTAAGGAACACTCAACAATTGACTTGTTCCAAATATTGTATAATTATTTCCACCTAAAGGATCAGTTTCTGTTAAAATGGAATATAGACCTGCTGACCAATCAATTGAAGTAAAATCTCCAGAAACTTGGTTTCCATTACCTATTTCAATACTTACTAATCCATTTGCATTTGTAGCAGTAGTATGTGCTTCAACATAAACTGCATTTCCGCTTGAGGAACCCTGAAGAATACTAATTTGCATTCCTATATTTGATGAAGTAACAAGGTTATTACTTGCATCTCTGATTACTGCTTGGTAACTCATTTTCTCTGGTGTTTGAGCAAACAAATTTAGGGACAATAAAACTGTCGCAATTAGGATAAATACTTTCTTCATTTTTTAATTAATTTAAAGGTTTTAATTTCTTTGTTATTATTTATTACAGTTAAAAAATATGTGGCTGGTAAATATTTACTCATTAATATATTTGTGCAATTCTTATTTATTTTTTCACTTTCTAGTCGTTTCCCATTGATATCAAAAAGCTGATATTCCATTTTTTCGTTTTTGTAGTTTTCTATTTGCAAAGTTAGCCTTTCAGTTGTTGGATTTGGAAATGCAGATAGATTAAGGAGAATTCCTGTTTCTTCTTTTCCTATTGTAACGGAGATTTCGTAAGGTTGTTGAACTCCACTTGCAACAGAGCCATTTGTCCCAATGTTAGTTAAGGTAACAATCTGACCAACTGAGTATGCTACTGAGCCACCACTCCCAGATGCATCTGCACCAGACGTTATTGCCGTTTGTTGTGCTTTTACGGATGTTAGTTCTAAAAGACAAAGAAGCAAAGTAAAAAAAATTGCTTTTTTTCGAATCTGATATCTATTCATTATGAAAAATTTAAAATACGTCATTTCTAGTTTTTTATGCTTTCAGATACTGAAAGTCTGTGTAAAGATAAAAAGAAAAACGGTTAATAAACCTTATAAATTCATAAATTATTCGGAATATTTTACAATAAATCAATCTCAATTTTTCTATATGGGAAAAATTATAAAGTAGATATACCACTTACTAGTAGATGGTTCTTGCAAAACATTATTCAAGTTTTCCCAAAATTGAAATAATCACAAGCGTTTTCTTATGATTTAATTTTATAAGGAATTTGTCCATTTCCGTTTAATCCAATTCTCTACCTTTATATCTGAAAATTGCATCATGTGAAAATTACTTTTTTAACCTTAATCTCCAATTCCCGTAAATGTTCCATTTTTTTGTGTTCCAAAAACTCTCGGATTCCTTCAAAATGTTCTTTTACTCGTTTGTTTCCAAATTCAAATACTTTGGTCACCATTCCATCAAGGAAATCTCTGTCGTGTGAAACAAGAATAAGAGTTCCATCGAAATCCATAAGGGCTTGTTTCAGAATATCTTTAGTTCGCATATCCAGATGATTTGTAGGTTCATCGAGTATTAGAAGATTAACTGGTTCGAGCAGCAGTTTAATCATTGCTAATCGGGTTCTCTCACCTCCCGAAAGCACCTTTACTTTTTTGTCCCAATCGTCTTTGCCAAACATAAATGCTCCTAAAATATCTCTGATTTTGGTTCTAATGTCACCTTTTGCAACATCGTCGATAGTTTGAAAAACTGATAAGCCTTCGTTTAACAAAGAAGCCTCATTTTGAGCAAAATATCCAATTAGTGTATTATGACCGAGAGTTATTTTTCCATCATGTTTAATTTCGCTCATAATTGCTTTAATCATGGTCGATTTTCCTTCGCCATTTTTACCTACAAAGGCAACTTTCTCGCCTCGCTGAATTGAAAATGAAGCACCTTCAAATATCAAATTATCATCGTATTTTTTTGAAATATCTTCGGCAATAACCGGATAACTTCCAGAACGTTGCGAGGGTGGAAATCGCAATTTAAGATGAGAAACATCAATCTCGTCAACTTCGAGTATCTCAAGTTTTTCGAGCATTCTGACTCGTGATTGCACTTGGTTTGTTTTTGAAAAAGTTCCTCTGAATCTGTCGATAAATTCTTGATTTTCGGCAATCATTTTTTGTTGCTCTTCAAGTGCTTTTTGTTGTTGTTCTCGTCGGTCTTTGCGAAGTTCGAGGTACGATGAATAATTTACTTTGTAATCGTAAATACGTCCCATTGTAACTTCAATTGTACGAGTTGTAATATTATCGACAAATGCACGGTCGTGGGAAATAATAATTACAGCTTTTGCACTTGTCATCAGAAAGTTTTCGAGCCATTGAACAGACTCAATATCAAGATGATTTGTAGGTTCATCAAGTAAAATCAAATCAGGATTCCGAAGAAGTATTTTTGCAAGCTCAATACGCATCCGCCATCCTCCACTAAATTCGGTTGTAAGACGCTGAAAATCTTTTCGCTCGAAACCAAGTCCTAAAAGTATTTTTTCAACTTCGGCATCAAAATTTATTTCACCATGACTGTAAAACTTTTCGCTAAGAGTAGAAACTTTTTCAATAATTTCGTAATACGCAGGCGAATCATAATCGGTACGAATTGTAAGCTGGTTGTTTAGCTCATCAATTTCTTTCTGCATTTTAAGAACTTCAACAAATGCTTGAGAAGCCTCTTCAAACACAGTAAGATTGTTTTCAACCATTAAGTGTTGAGGCAGATACGCAATTACTGAATCTTTTGGAGCAGAAACCCGCCCCGAAGTTGGATTTTGAACTCCTGCCAAAATTTTCAGCAAAGTTGATTTTCCGGCACCGTTTTTTCCCATAAGGGCGATACGGTCTTTTTCGTTAATTGCAAAAGTAATGTCTTTAAAAAGTGTAGTTCCACCAAACTCCACCGCTAGTTCTTCTACTGAAATCATTGATGATTTTTAAAATTATACCGATTATTATTCATTTAACCGATAAATTCATTTTATTCTTTCTCAGTCAATGAATATATATCGGCATTAACCATTGTAAAATTCCAAATGTCCTTGTAGTTCATTTGGAATTACAATTGTTATTAAATGGCGACAAAGATAACTAAATGATGCAGATTCGGATTTAGTTGAATAAAGATTTAATTTTTTTAGACACAAAGTTCTCTATACGTATTAAAATCAAAATTAAGCATAACGTTAAGTTTGCAACAGATTTCACAAATTCACACAGATTAATCTGTGTGACAAATTGGTGAAAATAGGTGCAATCTGTGGAAAAAATGTTTAGTTTAATTTACTCAAGTAATTTTTTCAATTCTGCTTTATAAACTTCGTTTGAATTGATGCCATTGTGCTTTTGTCCGTCCAGAATAATTAACTTATCGCTGGGCTTTAGGAGTTTTTTAAGTCTGTAAGATGATTCAATATAAATTGTTTGATCGTCGGTTCCATGAAACATAACTATCGGACATTTAGACATTTGAACAAACTCATTTGTTCTGAATTTATATTTCATTATAAACGAAGGTGCAATTTTTATAAACTGATGCACTAAAACAGGAAAATTGTAATACGGCGTTTTCAGAATCAACATTTTGGGATTATTTACGGAGGCAAGTTCGGCTGCTAGTCCTGTTCCGATTGAATATCCAATAATTATTATGTTTTTTTCGTTGTAAATCGTTTTCATAGAATCGTAAACAATTTGAAGGTCACGATATAATTGTTTTTCGCTCGAAATTCTGCCCTCACTTTTTCCATAACCACGATAATCTAAAATAAAAAAATCGTAATTATTTTTTGTGTAAACATCCGAAATTTGACCCCATGAGTCTAATGCTCCAGCATTTCCGTGTAAATAAAATATTAATCCCTTGCTAGAATCAGCTTTAAACAAAAGTCCGCTTAGGCTTGTTTTTTTATCGACTTTTATAAAATATTCCTGAAATTTTTCGTCAAACGTAAATTTGTAATCTTTAGGCAAGACATCAGGTCGGAAAATGTATTTCTCTTGACGACATTCAGAAAAAATTGAGAATATTCCTATTATGATTATGATATTTTGGATTGAAATTTTCAACATCTGAGCCATTAATTTAGTAACTGTAATTGTTAACTAGGTCGATTATTTTGAAAGAAAATGTAATGCTTAATTCTGAAAAGAAGTTGTATTCTTGTTTTCTAGCAGATAAAATATAACCTTCAATTCTTGCATATAATTCAGTACAAAAAAACGAAAGCAATTTGATATTTTCTGTTTGATTTTTATTGATTTAATATCTCTTTCAGCAAGGTTTTATCAATTACAGAGTACGACTGAAATTGGTTAACCTTCATTTCTTTAATATACTTTTCTTCTAAAGTTGCTGTTCTTTTTGCTTACACCCCATTTTCAAAGTTTGTCGCCATCGCATATTTGTAGAAGCATTCGTTTCGATTTTTATGATTTTTTTGCATTTGCAAAACTACAATGGTTGTGTTAAAGATACAGTTCTAATAATCCTTCAGGAATTATCAAATAAAGCTGTTTTTTATTAATATCCAGATTGGTTATTAAGTCTTCGTTAAATGGAATTAAAATTTTTCTTTTTTTGTATTTGATTTCTAATACAATATTTGAATTATAATTTTCAACCGCTATAATTTCTCCTAATTGTTCTGAATTATTGTCAAATAATGAAAAACCTACTAAGTTATAAATATCGAATTTTGTTTTTTTCTTAGCTTTTTTTATACTCGAATTATAGACTTTTTTGTTTAACAATAGCTTTGTGCGGTTTTCTGTAACAATATCATCAAAAAGAATTAAAACCGATGAATTGCCTTTATAAGAGTATTCTTTAATAAAAAAAGGAACCGACCTATTATTTATTTCAATAAAGACCGGTTCTTTAATTTTAAAATCTACGAAATCCTGATTTTCTATCTTTAATATAAGCTCACCATTATTACCATAAACTTTGGTCAGCTTTCCAATATAAATCATTTCCTCCTTCATTTAGAAAGGAGTTATTGTATTAATTTTCAGGACTTTTTTCAACTTCTGCAACAACTTCTGGTGTTGTTTCTACTTCAGGAACTGTTTCAACTACAGCTTCAGGAGTTTCTTCAACTTCTACTTCTGCCTCAACTGCTGCGGCTTTAGCATTCCTTTTAGCAATTGCTTCAGCTTTTGATGCTCTAACTTTAGACTCGTCATCCATACGTTTTTTCATTTCTGAATTAAACTGATGATGAAGTTTGTCTTTCTTAGCATTAATCTTAGAATCCTTAGTATTAAGCCATTCTTCGAATTTAGCTTCAACTTGTTCTAATGTTAAAGCACCCTTTTTAACTCCGTTTAGGAGGTGATTTTTGTACAGAATTCCTCTGTACGATAGAATTGCTCTGCAGGTATCTGTAGGCTGAGCACCTTTTTGCAACCACGATAACGCCTTGTCAAAATTAATGTCAATTGTAGCTGGATTAGTGTTGGGGTTATAAACACCCACGTTTTCAATAAACCTGCCATCTCGTGGCGCCCTGCTATCTGCTATCACAATGTGATAGAAAGCAAATTTCTTCTTACCTTTTCTTTGTAATCTGATCTTTACAGGCATTTTTTTACCGTTTTTAAATTGTTAATAAAATTTGAACGGCAAAGATACAATTTTTATATTTATTATTAATGCACGATTCAAAAAAAGTTCAACAAACTTCATTTATTTAATTCATTTTCGACAACATTTATCATAATTTAATTTTAGACTAGATATATATTAATATTTAAATATGATAATATTAGAAGTCAAAAGTCCATTTAATCAACAATTTAATAAATTAATAAATATTTTTTTAAAATTTATGCCATCAAAAATATTTTATTATTAGAATCATTATACTAACTTTGTAAAGTTTTAAAGCATTGCTATTTAACTTAAACACTATGAATTCAAGAGAAATTAATTGCGAAAGTTATTTTGATAATAAGCGTTCGATTTTTTATACCCTTAGCCCAGAGGAGAAAAAACAATTATCAAAAAATATTTCTTCATCATTTTACAAAAAAGGCGATATTATTTTCAAAGAAGGCGATAAACCTAGCGGTTTAATTTGTCTTGCCGAAGGAAAAGTAAAAATATTTAAAGAAGGTGTTGGCGGAAGAGAACAAATAGTTCGTTTAGCCAGACCAATTGGTTTTATTGGCTATAGAGCTTTATTTGCTGAAGAAAACTATAATTCTTCTGCCGTTGCTCTGGAAGATTCTTTTGCTTGTATTATTGATAAAGACAGCCTTTTTAGAGTATTGCATAACAACAATCAACTTACTATGACTATTCTAAGAACTATGGCTTCAGAGCTAGGTCTTTCTAATAGTAGAACTGTAACTTTAACACAAAAACACATCAGAGGTCGTTTAGCCGAATCGCTTATTTTCTTAAAAAACACTTATGGTTTTGAAGAAGATGGACATAGCTTAAAGGTTTATTTATCAAGAGAAGATATTGCAAATCTATCGAATATGACAACTTCAAATGCAATCAGAACATTATCATCGTTTGCAAGCGAAAAGGTTATTTCATTAGATGGAAGAAAAATAAAAATTATGGATTTATCGAAGCTTGAAAGAATAAGCGACTTAGGGTAAACAAAATTACATTTTAAGATATTTTAATAAACTCGGATATGTTTACATATTCGAGTTTATTGCTTCTACAGGGTTTAGTTTTGCAGCACTTAATGCTGGTGCAATTCCTGAAATTAGTCCTATAAAAGCAGAAATTAACAAACCAGAAATAATATTCCACAGTGAAAGACCAAGGTTAAAATCAAGTGCATAAGTTACGATTAATGTTCCTATATAAATCAAAAACAGCCCAATAGCTCCTCCAATTAAACAAAGAATTACTGATTCGTATAAAAATTGAAGTAAAATAAAAAAGTTTTTTGCTCCTAACGACTTCTGAATTCCAATAATATGAGTCCGTTCCTTAACACTTACAAACATAATATTTGCTATTCCAAAACCACCAACTAAAATTGAAAAACCTCCAATTATTAAACCCGCAATATCAACAATTTTAAAAAGCTCATTAAAACCTTTTGTGAGCATACTTGTTTGATTTAATGCAAAATCATCGTCGGCAATTGGCTTAATTCTCCTTATTGCTCGCATAATTCCTTTCAATTCTTCCAATAATTCTTCGTTATGAATACCTTCTTTTGCTTTAATCATAATAAAAGGATTCATATTTTCATTTCTTATATCAACAATTTTTCGGACATAATTAATAGGTGCTAAAACAATATTGTCGGCACTATTATTAAAAATATCTTCACCTTCTTTTTTGAAAACGCCAATTACATTTAGTTTATAACCTGCGACTTTAATATCTTTACCAATTGGATTTATTCCACCAAATAATGTGTTTGCAATATTACTTCCTATTATTGCTAACGCTCTTCCACTTTTTGATTCAAAAAATGAAAAATATCGACCCTTTTCTAATTCAAACGAACGTACTTTATCGTAATCGTGTGAAACGGCAATAATTCCAACATTTTCGGCATAATATTTTTTGTATTGAACAGTTTGTGAAGTTGAAATCATAAATGCTGATGCTTCAGCTTTTTCGGAACGTTTATTTATTTCATCTAATTCTTTTATAGTTGGAAGCGGTCGATTCATGTATTTCCACCAAGGATATTCATCGCCAAATTCCCAAGGCCACTTCTGAACATAAACAACATTATCGCCTAAAGACTCAATACTGTCCTTGATTTTCTTTTCCATTGAATCGATAACTGTAAAAACCGAAATTATTGCAAAAATTCCAATTGTAATTCCAAGTAAAGACAAAAGTGTCCGTAACTTATTTACAACTAGTGCATTGATTGCAAATAGAAGACTTTCTTTAAGTAATTTTAGATAAATCATTTTTTAGCAAACTGTTTTCTGTATTCAGAATCAGAATTGTATTGAATTTTTGAACTATATTTCTAAACCCTTACTTTCATCTTTTTCACCATGAATAATTAGCGTAAACAGACTTTTGAAGTTTATTAATTTAATTAATAAAGCTATAAATAATGAGAACAATGAAACTACTAATAGACCAATAAACCAATTACTTATTAACGATGTAACGAAATATCCTGCAAGCAATGAAACAGATATAAAAACAAATAAGCGAATAGCAAGCATATAATTTATTCGGAATTTAAAAATATACATAGCTATTATTACTTGAACAACTGCTGTAAACGTTTGAGTTGTTAAACTTGCATAAGCCGAACCCAATGCTGCAAATTTTGGAATTAAAATTAAATTTAATACAATGTTCAAAACCATTCCGATTGTTGCCATTATGTTTAAAGCTCTTAAATTCCCATTTGCCGTAAGCAAAGTGCCAAATATATAAGTAGTAGATATTGAGACAAATCCCATCATAAGAATTGCAAAAATGGCTGTTGAGCTTCCAACATGATGATGATATAACAATTCTATAATCTCACTTCTATAGAAGTACGAAATTAATGCAAGAATAAACGCAGGAACTATCAATAAAACATAAGAAAGCTGAACTAACTGACCAACCGACTCTTTAAGTTTAATCATCTTCGCAAATATTGGCAAAAGTAGAGTTGAAAATAAAAAAGCAAACATTGTAGCCGCATCTAAAACCCTGAAAGCCTGAGCATAAATGCCCGCTTGTTCTTTTCCATCGGGCAACATTCTTTCTAGCATAACAGAATCAATACGATTATAAAACGACATCAATAATATTAGCAATGCATAAGGATAACTTTGTTTTAAAAAAACTATAAAAAAAGTACGATCAAAATTAAGGTGAAGAAAATCTAATTTTGTCCAAACAATTACAAATGTTATTAAGGCAGTTAACAGATAAGCTATTGTTTGTGCATATACAAACCAAGCTATACTAAATGGACTATCTGTAATATGTCCCCAAATTAAAACAGAACAAATAATTATCATTAATATCCTATCAAGAATTGAAACAACACTATCGGTTTTAAAAAGATGAAGCCCCGATAAATTCGACCTGAGATATAGAGTAAATGAAATCAAAAACTGATTCAGAACTAAAAACAAAAGCAATTTCATTTGCTTCCATTCATATCCTATTATTACCGCAACACTAACACTTATAATTAAATATAAAATTGCCAATAAAAACTTAAGAACAACAATGTTCGACACATGCTTACTTAACAACTGGCTATGTTGTGCAATATTTCTATTATTATAATTTGTAATTCCTAAATCAAGAATAATATTTAGTAATAACGAAAAATTGAACAAAGCAAAATACATCCCATACTGTTCAGCACCAACAATATTCTGAACTGTACGATCAATGCCGAATATCCAGAAAGGCTTAACAAGAAGATTTAGAAAAATTAGTAAAGCCAGATTAGTAAGAAACTTTCTTTTCAATGTTCTAAAAAAATGTTATATTTTTACAAATGTAATAAAGCATTTTAGCTTTTATTTATTTTTAATAAAAATCTGATTTGCACGAAATATTTTTTAATGAAAATTGCAGTAAATACTAGACTCTTAATAAAAGACAAACTCGAAGGAATTGGTTGGTTTTCTTACGAAACTTTAAAACGAATTACTCAAAAACATCCGGAGCATCAGTTTATTTTCATTTTTGACAGAGATTTTGATGAAAGCTTTATTTTTTCTAAAAATATAACTCCTGTTAAAATTGCTCCACAGTCACGACATCCGTTTTTGTGGTATTTGTGGTTTGAGATTTCTGTTCCGAAAATACTTTCAAGGTTTAAAGCAGATTTGTTTTTTTCGCCTGATGGTTTTTTATCAACTAAAACACACATTCCTTCTGTTCCTGCAATTCATGATATTAATTTTGCACATCGTCCAGAGGATTTGCCTTATTGGGTAAGAAATTATTACAACTATTATTTTCCTATTTATGCTCAAAAAGCAAAACGAATAATAACAGTTTCAGAATATTCAAAATCTGATATTTGCAATACATATAAAATTAAACCTGAAAAAATAGACGTTGTTTACAATGGAATTAACCAAATTTACAAACCATTAGACGAAGAAACAAAAAAACAAACAATCGAAAAAATAACAGACGGAAAACCGTATTTTGTTTTTATTGGAGCATTGCATCCTCGCAAAAATGTAGCAAGATTAATTCAAGCTTTTGATTTATTCAGAAAAGAAACGGCATTAGGGTTTAAACTCGTAATTGTTGGTGATAAAATGTTTAAAAACCAAGATATTGAAAACTCTTATAACAACATGAACTTTAAAGATGATGTGATTTTTACTGGACGTCTTCCACACGGTGAATTACATAAAATATTAGGTTCTGCTTATGCAATGACATTTGTTCCATATTTTGAAGGTTTTGGAATTCCAATTATTGAAGCAATGGCTTGCGATGTTCCGGTTATTACATCTAACGTAACCTCTATGCCCGAAGTTGGTGGAGATGCAGTACTCCTTTCCGATCCTTTTTCTGTTGAATATATTAAAAATTGCATGGTAAAAATTGCTAATGATAACGAACTCCGAAATAAGCTAATTATTAAAGGTCGAGAACGAATTAAAAAATTTTCGTGGGATAAAACAGCTGATAGGGTTTGGAATTCGTTGGAGAAAAGTATTAAGTAATTTTCTTAATTCATTTTTATGCCAAACCTCAACCCATACTATAAACCAAAAACAATAGAAGCCGGCGTTGACGAAGCTGGGCGTGGAAGCCTAATTGGACCTGTATTTGCTGCTACTGTAATTCTTCCATCAGATTTCAAAAATGAATTTTTAAACGATTCCAAAAAAATTTCAGAAAAAAAACGAGACGAATTAAGAATTATTATTGAAAAAAAAGCTATTGCTTGGTCGGTAGCACAAATGAGCCACGAAGTAATTGATAAAGTTAACATCTTAAACGCTACTTATCTGGCAATGCACGAAGCAATTAAAACACTCAAAATCAAACCTGAATTATTACTAATTGATGGTAATGGATTTAAGCCTTTTCCAGAAATTCCCCACAATTGTTTTGTTAAAGGCGATGGAAAATTTGCATCAATTGCAGCTGCTTCAATTCTTGCTAAAACACATCGTGACGAATTTATAAAGAAAATACATCTTGAATTTCCACAATATAATTGGGATAAAAACAAAGGCTACGGAACCGCAAATCACAAAGAATGTTTCGAAAAATTTGGACCTTCAATTTATCAAAGAAAAACTTTTCAATATAAGCCAAAGCAAATGGAAATTGATTTTTCAGATTAAAAAACTAAAAAATTAATGCTTTTTCTAAATCAAAGCCAAACGCCGTAATTTGCTATCATTTTGTAAGTTATTTTTGCCACATGCCTTAAAACAGTTACTAATTTGACCAAAACTGCTCATAAGTGTTAGGAAATTTAATCCTAATTTGTATCTTTGAAAGCAGTAAGTATTATAATTCAAAAGTATTTTATAATGGCTAAGATAAAAGGTGCTATTGTTGTTGACGTTGAAAAGTGCAAAGGCTGTGAGGTTTGCGTTATTTCATGTCCGACTCATGTTATAAGCATGACAAAAGATGTAAATGGTAAAGGATATCATTATGCTTATATGGAAAATTCCGATGCTTGTACTGGATGTACAAACTGTGCAATTGTTTGCCCAGATGGAGTAATATCTGTATATAAAATTAAAGTTGATGCCTGATTATATATTTTTAAAACATTTCTAAAAAATGAAAGAATTAAAATTAATGAAGGGTAACGAAGCATTTGCAGAAGGTACAATTCGTGCCGGAGCTGATGCTTATTTTGGTTATCCTATTACACCACAGTCAGAAGTATTAGAATATCTTATGGCTGTTAGGCCTTATGAAACAACAGGAATGGTTGTACTTCAGGCAGAAAGCGAAATTGCAGCTATAAACATGGTTTATGGCGGAGCATCTTGCGGAAAAAGAGTATTAACTTCTTCATCCAGTCCTGGCATAAGTTTAAAACAAGAAGGAATATCATACCTTGCTGGAGCCGAACTTCCTTGTATTATTCTAAACGTTGTTCGTGGAGGTCCAGGATTAGGAACAATTCAACCTTCGCAATCAGATTATTTTCAATCGGTTAAAGGCGGCGGTCATGGCGATTACAAATGTATCGTTTTAGCACCTTCATCAGTTCAGGAAATGTACGATTTTCCAAAATTAGGTTTTGAATTAGCTTTTAAATATCGTAATCCTGTTTTGATTTTATCTGATGGAATTATCGGACAAATGATGGAAAAAGTTTATTTAGACGAACCAACTCCAAGATGGTCAGAAGAAGAAGTAATAAAAAACTCACCTTGGGCAACAACCGGAAAAGTAGTTGACAGAGAACGCAATATTATTACATCTTTAATTCTTGAAGCTTCTATTCAAGAAAAACATGTAATTAAACTTTATGAAAAATACAAAGTAATAGAAGAAAACGAAATAAGATACGAAACATTCCAATGCGAAGATGCTGAATATCTTTTTGTAGCTTATGGATCAAGTGCAAGAATTTGTCAAAAAGCAGTTCAAATCTTGCGTGAAAAAGGCATTAAAGCTGGATTATTAAGACCAATCACACTTTTACCATATCCTAAAAAAGCAATTAACGATTTATCAAAACAAATAAAATCAATTGTAGTTGTTGAAATGAGTATGGGACAAATGGTTGAAGATGTAATGTTAGCTGTTGAATGTAAAATTCCTGTTAATCATTATGGACGAACCGGTGGAGTTATTCCTTCGCCAAAAGAAGTAGCAGATTTTATGATGCAAAAAATTAAAGGAGAATAATATATGCAAATTTCAACTAAAGATATTATTAAACCTGAAAATCTGGTTTATACAAAAACGAAATTACTTACAGACACTCCTCTGTCATACTGTCCTGGTTGTGGTCATGGAACTGCAAACCGAATTGTAATGGAAGTGCTTGACGAAATGGGTGTTCAGGACAAAACTATTGGAATTGCTCCTGTAGGTTGTTCAGTTTTAGCATACAACTTTATGAATGTTGATATGATTCAGGCAGCACACGGAAGAGCTCCAGCTGTTGCTACTGCTGTTAAAAGAGTTTTTCCTGATAAGTTTGTATTTACATATCAAGGCGATGGCGATTTAGCTGCAATTGGAACTGCTGAAACAATACATGCTTGCAACAGAGGCGAAAACATTACTATCATTTTTGTAAATAATGGAATTTATGGAATGACAGGTGGACAAATGGCTCCAACTACATTGCCAAACATGAAATCTTCAACCTCTCCTTATGGACGTGATGTTGAAATTATGGGACATCCATTAAGAATTACCGAACTTGTAGCACAATTGCCAGGAACTTACTTTGTATCACGTCAGGCAGTTCACACTCCAGCTGCTGTTCGTAAAGCAAAAAAAGCAGTCCGAAAAGCTTTCGAAAATCAAAAATTAAACAAAGGTTTATCTTTTGTTGAAATAGTATCGAATTGTAACTCAGGCTGGAAAATGACTCCAAACGATTCAAACAAATGGATGGAAGAAAACATGTTTCCTGCATATCCACTTGGTGATATTAAAGTTCCAAAAGACGAAAATATATAATTTATAAACAATAAACTTAGTGTCTTAGTGCCTTAGTGGCAAAAAAGTTAAATTATGAATGAAGAAATTATTATAGCAGGTTTTGGCGGACAAGGAGTTCTGTCGATGGGAAAAATATTAGCTTATTCAGGAATAATGCAAGATAAAGAAGTTAGCTGGATGCCTTCTTATGGTCCTGAAATGCGTGGAGGAACTGCAAACGTTACTGTAATTATCAGCGACGAAAGAGTAAGTTCGCCAGTATTAAACGAATTTGATACAGCAATTATTCTTAATCAGCAATCGATGGATAAATTTGAAACCTCTGTTAAACTAGGAGGAATACTTATTTACGATGGAAACGGAATTACTCGTCATCCAAAGCGAAAAGACATAAAAATTTACCGTATTGATGCTGCCGAAAAAGCTGCCGAAACTGGAGTTGCAAAAGTCTTTAACATGGTTGTTTTAGGTGGTTTTCTTAAAATCAAGCCTATTGTAAAGCTTGAAAACGTAATTAAAGGAATCGAAAAGTCATTACCTGCCCGTTATCATAATTTAATTCCGCTAAACGAAAAAGCTCTTAAAATTGGAATGGAATATATTTATGAGGTAAATATTAATTAAAAGATACTTTACTTAATAATATTAAGCCCATTATGAAATTTCATAATGGGCTTTTTGTTTATTTATAAAACTAAATGTTTATTTATTGAATTTTTATTATATTCGATTTTTATTGTAATCAACAAAAAATGATTTCACATTAAACCAAAACAAATAACTAGAAATATAATATATTATTCAAACCTTTGACCGTTAAAAGAACTTTCAAAAAATAGTTACTGAGTAAATTATTAATTAATGCCTGATTTGAATAAAACATATTTATACAGAATGACTCATATTGAGAATATACCACATATACTCAAATTCGGCATTACACATTACTCTTCGTCCAATGCCAATCCGAATTTTGTGCCTATTGGAGATAGTTCTATTATTACTAGTAGAAATTGTTTTTTATTAAACAATGGCAGAACATTAGGAGAATACATCCCATTTTATTTTGGAGTAAGAACACCAATGTTGTATGTGGTACAAAACGGTTATAATATGGTATCCCCCACTTACGCAGAAAATATCGTTTATTGCGTTTCCTCGGTTCAAAAAATAATTGACCTTCACCTTGATTTTGTTTTTACTAACGGACACGCTATAGATTGTTTTACAACTCAATTTACCCCTGATAATATTAATAATATAGACAGCATAATTGACTGGAATGCTGTCAACTCAAAATATTGGAAAGACGATAATGACCTTGATATGAAACGAAGAAAAGAAGCTGAATTTTTAGTTTTAGGAGATATAGCATCTGAAGGAATACTTGGTTTTTTAGTTTATAATCAAACTGCTCAAAACAAAATGATTGAATTAGGTGTTGAAAATGTTCACATTAAAACAAATTTTTACTTTTAAATATGATACACTACCAAATAGGGAATTTACTAGACAGCGAAGCTCAAGCTTTAGTCAACACTGTTAATACAGTAGGTGTAATGGGTAAAGGAATTGCTTTACAATTTAAAAACATGTTTCCAAATAATTTCAAAATATATGCTAATGCTTGCAAAAATAAAGAAGTAAAGGTTGGAGAACTCCTAGTTGCCGAAGAAGAGACTTTGCTTAAAGGGAAAAAAATAATTATTAACTTTCCTACTAAAACTAATTGGAGATTACCTTCTGAATACAAGTACATTGAAGCTGGCTTGTTAGATTTAGTAAAAGTAATCAAAGAGAAAGACATTAAGTCAATAGCTATTCCTCCTTTAGGTTCTGGCAATGGTGGTTTAGATTGGAATAAAGTAAAGGTGATTTTGGAAAAACATTTGTCAACATTGAATTGTGATATATATATATATGAGCCAACTATAGCAATACAAGACGTTTTGAAAAAGGAACGAGTTAAATTAACTTCTGCAAGAGCTATGCTTTTATCTGTTTTGTATGATTTGGTTAGAAATGGAGAATTTGTATCAGAATTTGCAGCAGAAAAAGTTGCTTATTTCCTGCAACGTTTTGGAGCAAAAGAAATTTTTAAATTAGAATTTCAGCCCAACTTTTACGGACCTTATTCTGGCAAAGTAAAACATGTTTTGTATTATCTTAATGGTAGTTATATAATGGGATATAGCTCTAAAGACAAAAAACCGTTTGAAGAATTAGGATTAGTTATGGATGCAGAAAAAGAGGTAGATGAATTTCTTCTTCAACCTGATAGCATTGCCTTGAAAGAAATAGTAAATAAAACAAAAAACTTTCTTACAGGATTCTATTCTCCGTTTGGTTTAGAATTACTTTCAACAGTGGACTTTATTATACAAGATAAAAATGTATCTACATTAGAATCCATTACAGATGAATTAGAAAAATGGAGCGATAGAAAAAAAACACTATTCACAAATTCAAACTTTATACAAATTGCAACTAAAAATATACAGTCGCATTTAATGTAGTTCGTTTTTAATAATTTGATAGATATATTCTTTTCATTCATAAACTCGTTTCAACTGTCTTCATCTTTTGCGTTTTTATAAATAATTTTAGTCCCTTACAATCTCAATTCAATATTTATCGTTAATTTTATATTGATTTAAAAAAATTATAATCCAGTAATAACATGAAGCATTTAGGTGTATTAATTTTATTTATAGCATTTTGTTTTAATTTAAAAGCTCAAAAATCAGTAACAGCCTGTCTTTCAAAAGACGAAAAAAACCTATACGATTTAATAATGGCTTATCGAAAACAAAATAAATTGCCAGTAATTCCAATTTCAAAATCGTTGACTTTTGTAGCACAAACTCATTGTAAGGATTTATCAGAAAATAAGCCAGATAACGTAACAGGCTGCAATCCTCATAGCTGGTCAAACAAAGGAGAGTGGACTGCATGTTGTTACACTTCGGATCACAAACAAGCACAATGCATGTGGGATAAGCCACGAGAATTAACTAATTATAAAGGAAATGGTTACGAAATTGCTTTTGGAAGTTCTGATTCTAGGTACGACGATTATACTGCATCTTCTGAATCTGCTTTAGATGCTTGGAAAAAAAGTTCAGGACACAATAATGTAATTTTAAACAAAGACATTTGGAAATCTCAAGGATGGGGAGCAATTGGAGTTGCAATTTACAAAGGTTATTCTGTTGTTTGGTTTGGTGAAGAAGCTGATGAAGATGGTTCTATTGATGAATGTGAAATATCAAAAAACTAATTTCTCTCGTAATAAAAGCTTCCAGTTGAAGCATTCAGAAACATTATTACATCATTGTGATAAATATTTATATTTTTGATAATTAAATTATATCACGTAGGAGAATCATTTTTTTTAAATAACTATCCTACTATAAATATTTGTGAGTAGTGAAATTCAGGATTTTTGTGCTTTTAATTATATTAATACTTTCAATTGTTATTATTGTAAGAATTAGATTACTTAACATTCCGTTAGACCGTGATGAGGCTGAATACGCATACGGTGGACAACTTATATTAAATGGCCATTTTCCTTATCTAGAGCAATATTCGTTGAAATATCCAGGAATGTTCTTTATTTACTCAGTTATTTTATTTGTATTTGGTCAAAGCTCAATGGCAATTCATATTGGGCTCTTATTTACAAACTTATTAAGTTGCTATTTGCTTTTCGCAATTAGTAAAAAGTTGCTTAATAATTTTTCAGCGATAATAATTACTTCGTTTTTTGCACTGCTTTCTTTGAACGAAAATATTCAAGGATTTTCAGCCAATGCTGAGCATTTTGTAGTACTATTTACTTTGGCTGGATTATTTTACCTTTTTAAATATTACGAAACTTATTTTAAAAAATATTTGTTTTTGTGCGGCTTAATGATGGCAATTTCCTTTACTATGAAGCAGCATGGTTTTGCATTTATTATTCTTGGATTTCTGCTAGTATTACATAAACAAATCATACTTAAAGTGACTTTTTTTAAGGCAGTTAAAAATATTTCAATTTATTTTTCAGGAGTACTTTCTTTTATAATATTTACTTTATGCCTGATATTCTTTTTGGGTGCTTTTGAAAAGTTTTGGTTTTTAACATTCACATATGCAAGAGAATATGTTTCTTATATAAATCTTGAACAAGGCTTTAATAATTTTATTAAAAACATTTCTAATGTAATAAAAGAAGATTATTTATTCTGGATAATATCTGCATTTGGATTGTTTTCATTAATCTGGTCAAAAACTAATAGACTGCAAATGTTTTTCGTTATTGCATTTCTATTAACATCCTTATTAGCAATTAGTCCAGGATTTTATTTCAGGCCACATTATTTTATTCTATTATTGCCAATAGTTGCAATACTTTCAGGTTTATTCTTTAATAGTTTTAATAATTACAAGCTCGAATCTTCCAAAAAGATCTTTGCTTTAGGGTTTCCTGTACTTCTTTTTATATCATTAATTTCATTTTATGTTTATTCGCATTCATCATATTTATTCAAATTATCTCCGATACAAGTTTCAAAAATGATGTTTGGTTCAAATCCATTTTCTGAATCGCCCGAAATAGCTAAATATATATCTGAAAATTCATTAGAAAACGATAATGTTGCAATTATTGGAGCAGAGCCTCAAATGTTATTTTATAGTAAACGAAAATCTGCTACTGGATATCTTTATGTTTATCCTTTTTTGGAAAACAATCTTTATGCAGATCAAATGACACATGAGTTTTTTAGAGAAATTGAAAAATCAAATCCTAAAATAATAGTATTCTCTAACCATTCAGGAACCTGGTTTGGCGATGAAACAAGGAAAAAAGAAATTATGGACTGGTTTAATAATCTTGTAAATAATAATTATTACAAGTCGGGCATTGTTGATATTATAAACGACACTACTACAAATTATTATTGGGACAATGATGTCAATAATAATTCTTTCAATGGCGACGATTTGCTTACGGTTTATAAGAAAATAGAAAAGAATTAGATGCTTAAAAAATTAACTGAAATATCATCTTCAATATTTTATAATATCACTATTAATATATTATTCGCAACTCTTATAGTCTTTTCTGTTATTTTTTACAAAGAACGAATATTTGCCGACTCAAGCTATTACCTTTTCAAGGTTATTGACCATAAGTCCTTTTGGATTGAGCATAACAGATTTATTCTTATATTTTCTCAGATATTTCCACTTTTTGGAGTTTTAGCTGGACTTTCATTAAAAACAGTTTTAATTTTATATTCAATTGGGCATTCAATCTTTTTTTATTCAATATTTTTGATTTGCAAATACTTACTCAAACAAAACTGGCCAGGATTAATCCTTTTATTAATTCAAACTGTTGGCATATTAAGCGGTTACTTCACTCCAATGTTTGAGTTATATTATGGTACTGGATTTTTGATTTTATTTACAGCTATACTTTACAATAACAATCTTAAATGGCAAAATATTACAATACTTATTCTTTTATCGTTATTAATATTTACTAGCCATCAATATACATACTTTTTAATGATTTTTGTAATGTTGTTTCATTTCGAAACTCATAAATGGAAATATTTTAAGATTTATGTTTTGATGTTCTTTACTTTATTAGCAGTTGTGATTTTTAAAAAATTTACCGCTACCGAATACGAAATTGGTAAAACTCAGGCTTTTATCAACACTTTTAAAAATGGAAAATACGATTTGATTTACATTAAATCGTTTTTTAGTTTTCTATTCCAATATTATAAAGAAATGCTTGTAATTACGTTAATTACAACAATATATTTAATCTATAAAAAAAACTATTTATCAGCATTTATTTATTTGATATTTATAATATTAATTAGCTCGATGGTAAATATATCAAATTATGGTTTTGAGCAAAGCAGATATCAGGAACAAGTATATTTTCCTTTGATTTTTATTTGTTGTTATCCTTTTGCAAGGCTTGTGTATAACGAAAACAAAACCATATTAAGAACCTCACTTTTTACAATTGCTGTAATAATAATAGTTGTGCGTTTAATACTGATTTCTTATGAAGGCAAAAAATTCAGCAATCGAGTAAATATAATGCAAAACATTATTAATCAATGCCAAACAAAAGAAGGAAACAAGTTTTATATAAATGCCGGAAAAATTAATTCTATTGAACCAATTGGAACAAACTGGTCGTATCCGATTGAAACATTGCTTATTTCTGCAATAAATCCTTTACAAAAACCTGTAACAATATGCACCGATGAGGACATTAATACCGATAATAACATTGTAAAATTAACACCACATAACTACTTATTTACAAAAAGGAATATTTATAATATTAATACATTAAACATCTATTATTTCAATTTTGAGCAAACAGATTATTATTATTTGGATGTTGATTATTAGGATGTATAGTAGAATTTATACCGAATAAGCATTTTTTAAAGCTTTGGCAAAATTCAGCACTAAAGCTCAAAAAAAATTCATTTTTTTTATCTAGTATCAAATTGTTTAGATTTATCCAAATTAACTTTCAATTTTTCTCGAAATAACATTTTTTTTACTGAATCTTAATACTAATATTTCAATTTTCTTGCATATTCATTATACAAAAAACAAAATTATTACTGTTTAATAACAATTCGTAATTATGTAATTAACAAAATTACAAATAGTTGTAAAAGAATTAGTTTTAAACTGTTATAATAAATAAATCTGTAATTAAAATATATATATCTTTGTGGAAGTATTAACCAAATAATCAACATTAATTAAATAAATTATGGAAGCGGTAAATAAGTTTATGGCAAACGTAATTGCTAAAAATCCAGGCGAAAATGAATTTCATCAAGCTGTGAGAGAAGTAGCAGAAACAATCATTCCTTTTATTGAGGAAAATCCAAAATACAAACATGCAAAGATTTTGGAAAGATTGGTTGAGCCAGAAAGAGTTATTATGTTTAGAGTTTTATGGCTAGACGATAAAGGCGAAGTTCAACTTAACAGAGGCTATAGAATTCAGTTTAACAGTGCTATTGGACCTTACAAAGGTGGTTTAAGATTTCACTCAAGTGTTAATTTAAGCATTCTTAAGTTTTTAGGTTTCGAGCAAATTCTAAAAAACAGTTTAACTACTCTTCCTATGGGTGGTGCAAAAGGTGGTTCTGATTTCGATCCAAAAGGAAAATCAGATAATGAAATTATGAAATTCTGCCAAAGTTTTATGTCAGAACTTTATCGTCATATTGGACCAAACATTGATGTTCCAGCTGGTGATATAGGTGTTGGTGGACGTGAAATTGGTTTCTTATTTGGTCAATATAAAAAATTAACTAAAGATTTTTCTGGAGTTTTAACTGGAAAAGGTTTAGAATGGGGCGGTAGCTTAATTCGTCCAGAAGCAACAGGTTTTGGAAATGTATATTTTTCAGAAGCAATGTTAGCTACAAGAGGCGAAAGCTTTAAAGGAAAAACTGTTGCTATTTCGGGTTTCGGAAACGTTGCTTGGGGTGCTGCAATTAAAGTAAATCAATTAGGCGGAAAAGTTGTTACTATTTCTGGTCCTGATGGTTATATTTATGATGAAAATGGTATTTCTGGTGATAAAATAGAATACTTATTAAAACTTAGAGCATCTAACAATGATGTTGTTGAGCCTTATGCAAAACAATATGGTGCTAAATTCTTCGCAGGAAAACGTCCTTGGGAACAAAAAGTTGACATAGCATTACCTTGTGCAACTCAAAACGAATTAAATGGCGACGATGCAAAAATGCTAGTAGCTAATGGCGTTATGTGTGTTGGCGAAGGTGCAAACATGCCTTGTACTCCAGAAGCAGTTGAAATTTTCCACGAAGCAAAAATATTATTCTCTCCGGGAAAAGCTTCTAATGCTGGTGGTGTTGCAACATCTGGTTTAGAAATGAGTCAAAACTCAATGAGATATAACTGGTCAACAGAAGAAGTTGATAAAAAATTACATACAATTATGAATAATATTCACGATGCTTGTATGAAATTTGGAAAAGAAAATGATGGTTTTGTAAACTATGTAAAAGGAGCAAATATTGCTGGTTTTGTTAAGGTTGCAGAATCAATGTTAGCTCAAGGATTAGTTTAATAATTCATTAAAAATAAAAATAAAAGGGGCTTTTGCCCCTTTTTTTATTCAAAAAAAAATTAAAAGGTAAAATCAAAAACAAAAAATATTATATTTGCACTCCTATTTCAAAATAGGAATTTGTTGGCGGGGTAGCTCAGATGGTTAGAGCGCATGATTCATAATCATGAGGTCGCGAGTTCAATTCTCGCTCCCGCTACAAAAATGGAGGATTTACAAATATTGTGAATCCTTTTTTTGTTTCGGGCAACGAATAAGGATGATAGAAT
>Ga0209211_10004314_pt1 | contig 22282 bp, 15 predicted proteins | sample RifGroA2_FD_183992 | JGI IMG/M metagenome (GOLD analysis project Ga0209211, IMG submission 183992) | Groundwater microbial communities from Rifle, Colorado, USA - Groundwater A2 (SPAdes) (version 2) | ecosystem: Environmental > Aquatic > Deep subsurface > Groundwater | place: Rifle, Colorado...
CCAATATTATCGGGCCCGTGCTTTGCTTTTATTTCGCCAAATTTGCTGGCAACCAGACTAAGCGCTTCGTCCCACGTTGCCTCTTCAAATTTTCCATTCTTTTTTATGAGCGGATGTTTTAACCGGTCGGGATGATGGATAAAATCATACCCAAAACGACCCTTTACACACAAGTTGCCATCGTTGGGAATAGACCCTGCCTTTGAAGTGACTTTGACGACCCGATTCCCTTTAACGTTTAAATACATCGTACAGCCCACACCGCAATAGGCACAGGTGGTTTTGACTTCCTTGAATTCCCATTCGCGCCCCATTCCAACGGCCTGTTTCTCTACCAACGAACCCACGGGACAGGTAGACACACACTGGCCGCACAATACACATGTTGTATCACGTCGAGGCTTTCCGAATGGCGTCCCAGTCTCTGTATCAAATCCCCTGTTCTTAAAATCAATCGCATAATCCTGCTGTACTTCGGCGCAAATACGAACACAGCGACCGCACAGGATGCACTTACTTGTATCGTGTTGAATGACAGGATTTTCGTCTTCTGTAACACCACCATCAGGCTCTTCAAAGAATCGGCTCTCCCTCACGCCATACTTGTAAGCAAGGTCTTGTAATGTGCAGGTGCCGCACTTCCCACAGGTCATGCAATCCTTCGGATGGTCTGAGAGGATCAGTTCTAAAACCATCTTTCTGGTTTTTAATACTTTTTCAGAATCAGTACGGATCACCATACCATCGGCAATCTCTGTATTGCACGACGTTATGAGCGCAGTCGATTTGCCTCTCTCGATCTCTACCATACAAACACGGCATGCCGCAAAGGGTTCCAGGCGTGGGTCGTGACAGAGCGTTGGGATGCGAATACCGGTCGAATTGGCCGCCTGCAAGATTGTTTTGCCTTTATCTACCTCTATGGGCTTACCGTCGATATTGACTTTAATTTTTGGAATCATTACCATGCTATTATTCTCCTTAATTTTCAATTAGGACACTGATTATCGCAGATACACACAGATTATTTTTCAATTTTTATATACTGTTAATCCGTGTTCATCTGTGTCCACAAAAAATTCAACTTACCATAATTCCTGCATATCCTACGACCTGATCATAATCGCCCGTAGTGTCGCCGCTGGTTTCATATCGCACCAGTTCGGCCGTTTTAGCCCCACGTTCCTTAGAACATACCAGCATAGTAACCGTCGGGTAAATGCCGCACATCGTAATGCGCATATCGTGAACCTTGCTATACAAATTATCCTCGTTAAGGGACAGGACTTCGTCTATAGCAATTTTGTCCTTCCTGTTAGCAGATGCCTGTGACTCGTGGTGCGTCATGTCAGAAGAAGCTACCACCAACGCATCCGGGCATAATTTCTGTAATACCTGTGATAAACTTTTCCCGATATTTTTGAGGTCTACGATATTCCTGGAAGAAATGACCATCACAACGATTTTAATATCAGGATTAAAGTATTGTATAAAAGGTATCTGCACCTCTGCAGCATGCTCGTACAGATGAGCTTCCTGGTCTTTTTCAACAAGGTCGCAGACGCGCACCAGTTCATCCACTATCTTTTCATCTACCGCAACATCCCCCAGCGGTGTACGCCACAACCCGCCAGGCCATATGGAATACGGCACACCATAACCTGTATGATTGGGCGCTAATATAACCACGGTATCAGGCATTTTGATCCTGGAATACAGATTCCCTGCAACACGCCCTGAATACACATATCCGGCATGCGGAGAAACGACGCCCAAAACGGCTTGTTTTTTACAATCTCTGACCACAAAACCTTCGATATCGCTCTTTAATTGGTTTGCATCTCCGCTATAAAAACTGCCCGCCACAGCAGGACGTCTTATCATAAACTTCTCCACTATACTTGCGGTGGATATAAACATGGTTTTTTACTTACAAATTAAGCACAATATAATTTAACATGACATTATTAAACAGTCAAACTTCTTTTAAATTGATTTTTTATTTGAAAGATACGTGTATAATGGTTTAGAATTTTGAAATTAGTTTACGTAAAGGAATTTGGAAACCTGAAATACATTGTCATTTAAGGAGTTAGATTTTGGCTAAGGCATTGGCTTTATTATCAGGCGGTTTAGATAGTACACTGGCTATACGTGTAATTCAACAACAAGGAGTCGAGGTAATCGCCCTTAATTTTGTGACTGTTTTTTGTCGCTGCACGTCTCATGGGAGTTGTAAACTCGAGGCTGTAAAGGTTTCTGAAAAGTTTGGAATACCAATTAAAGTCATCAACACGACGGAACGATTCCTGGAACTCGTCAAAAAACCCAAATTCGGATATGGAAAGAATATGAATCCCTGCATCGATTGCCGGATTAATATCTTTCGCATCGCTGGGGAATACATGCGTGAGATTGGCGCTGATTTTATTATTACCGGCGAGGTGTTAGGGCAAAGACCGATGTCCCAGCGAAAAGAAGCCATGAAGATTATCGACAGGGAAGCGAACCTTACCGGACTTGTTTTGAGACCTTTGTGCGCCAAACACATGGAACCAACTATCCCTGAGAAATTGGGGATCGTAGACAGAGACCAACTGCTTCAGATTCGGGGACGCTCCAGAAAAAACCAGATACAGCTTGCCGATGTGTTCCAAATCAAAGACTATCCATGCTCTGCCGGCGGATGTTTACTTACCGATCCTGAGTTTGCGCATCGTATGCGGGATTTGGTTAATACTTGTGATGCCAATGTCAACGATGTGAACTTATTAAAGGTTGGAAGGCATTTCAGGCTCGACCAACAAACAAAGGTTATTGTTGGCAGAAATGAGGGGGATAACACAAGGCTTGATTCGCTATCAAAAGAAGGGGATGTCCTGTTAACCCTGGTTGACGTGCCAGGACCTCTTACCCTTATCCGAGGGGAAATCACTGAAGAAAAAATTCAGACTGCGGCGCAAATTACTGCCAGATACGGAAAGTCACACGTTCTGCCTTCAGTAAAAGTATCTGTGAAACAGGTGGGAAATAATGACACGGAGAGGATCATAGAAATTATACCCATGAGCCAGGAAGAAGCAGACAAACTCATACTAAAAAAATCTCAAACCAGTAACGTTTCTGGCGAAACATCCAGGGTAACAGAACTCGATTTTGTGTAATATTTTACTGAAAACCTTACTAGGACTACAAATCGAAAACGTTTCGAAGAGGTATAAAACAATAAAAAATGTCTTTGTAGGAAGCCGCAGCGGTAAGGCAAACCAAAAAACTAAATTACTCACTATATCTATGAATGACAGGTTGAGGAGTATTTTCAATGAATGTATCATTTAAAAACCTATTCAAACGTCTTGAAAATGCTACACGAGTGGCTTCGCAAATTCAAAAAAAGACATTTATTAGAACAGACAAACAAATTTACACAATCCTTGGAATCGCCTTCGCCGTTTCTGCGGTTGCCCTCCTTTGTTACTGGCTTTTAAAAGAAAAACCTTACTATAATAATCTACTCACTGAAAAAAATGAACTGATTAAGACCCTGAAATTCACACGGGATAAGTTGAAAAAAATTCATGAAAATGCAGTCGCTGGTTATGAAGAAAAATTAAAAAACGAATACATCCCAAAATCCATTTATAACGATAAAATCAATGACTACGAGCAAAAACTAACCTCTTACAAAGATACCTACATTTCCAAAGAAGAGCATGAAAAACAGGTAGCGGAATTAGAACAGCGTCTTAAAGAAGAAACTTTATCAGAAGAAAATGTATCCAAAGAAGAATTTGAACAAAAAATCACCGCACTGGAGCAAAAGGTTTCTATACTGGAAGACAAAAATCTCGATCTAAAAACCACGCATGAAAAATCTGTAGAATTCATTAAGGGAGAAAAAGAGGCATTGGAAAATATGCTTCTCTTGGAGCGAAAAAAGGCATTAATTCCTTCTCTGATCCTTCCCGAAACCAGAAATAATGCCCTTACTGTCGATGTATTAAATAAATTAGTAGCGATAAAAGAGAAGTTAAAAAATATTGACGAAATGAATCTCCCTTTAAAATCTGAAACTTATTTTGGGATGGGCCTCATTTCCTATTACAACAAGCAACACGATGAAGCAATTGAACAATGGGAAAATGCAGTGACTTTGAATAAAAACAATCTCAAGGCATATATCTGTCTTGGGATCGTTTATCATGAAGAGAATATGTCAGACAATGCAACTAAAGTCCTAAAACGCGCCCTTGAGATCAATCCTAAATATGCCACCATACATCTCACTCTCGCCCGAATTAACGAGCAAAAAGGGGCATTAGACGACGCTATCTACGAATACTTGAAAGTGCTTGAAATCAGTCCGGAAACCGTGGATATTCATAACACACTCGGAACTCTTTACGAAAAAAAGGGGTTGAAGGAAGAGGCAAGGAAATCTTTTGACCAGTATGAAAAATTAAAGGTGGGAAAATAAATAACCCTGAACAACAAATAAAAAATTTGTTTATTATCTATCAATAAGCACCTCTACTACTTAAGACAACAGGGATCGTTTTCAATAAAATTTGAAAATCTAACCAGAGGCTCCAATTTTCAAGGTAATACATATCATAGCTCACGAGCTCATCAAATTTAGCATTGCTTCTGCCATTTATCTGCCACAAGCCGGTTATTCCGGGGAGAACCTTACAACGTTCTTCTAACCAATAATTGTATTCCGACTCCCTGGACATCTTTTCGAGATCTGCTGTTGGAAGGGGTCTTGGTCCAACAATACTCATTTCTCCTTTAAGGACATTGAAAATTTGAGGTAATTCATCAAGGCTGTATCTCCGTAAAAATCTTCCGATTCTTGTTATCCTCGGATCGTTCTTTATTTTGAATAAATATCCATCTGCCTCATTAAGGCCTTCAAGCCCTTCTCTCGTCCGGTCAGCATTTGCTGACATCGATCGGAATTTATACAAAGAAAAATATTTACTGCCTTTGCCAATTCGTTTTTGAACATAAAAAATAGGCCCTCGTGAATCGAGCTTTGTCAACACCACAATCAGGCAAAGCAAAGGGAAAAGAACTGCTCCCAAAACCAGAATAGCCGAAAGATCAAATATTCTTTTAACACCAAAATCCCAACGTGTGAATCCAGGTCTCTTTATTTCTATGAGTGGAATATTATCTATATCGGTCAGAGTAATTCTATTTGAAATAAAATTTATGATGTCGGGGACTATATTTAAATGGACACCCATTTTTTCGCATGTCCTCGCCAACAATAAAGTTTCTTCATTTTTTACCGATGCACTGCATATAATTATCCTATCCAGCGAGTATTTATTTATGATTGCAGGGATTTCATCGGTATAACCAATAATATTAGAATCTTGCCTGATTAATTCCCTTGCGCAGATTTCAGGTCCCCTGGAAAGTATATAGCCGCAAAAGTGATACGGCATTCTGGGTATGTTCATTATCTTCTTAACCAGGTCTATGGATTGATTTGAATACCCCATTATTCCAATATTTTCTACTCCAACCTTTAAATTCTTAAACCAGCGCTGAACTTTAAAACTTAATATATTCATGAAGGTTAAAATTAAAAAACTGATTGCCCATAACATCACAATTAATGATCTGGAATAATTTTCGCTTCTTGAGAGAAAAGCTACGATCATTAAAAAAACCGTAGCGATCGATACGCTCTTGAGAATCTTTATTGACAGGTTTATCGTTGAAATTTTAGCCGTTAATTCATGCCTTCCTGTTTGATAAAATAAAATCATCCATATAATGACTATTATGGTAGCAGGTGGAATCAGGTGTTGTGCTTCGTTAAAGGTGAGTTGAATGGATAAGAGAGGATTGAGGAGTACCCTGAGTTTTAAAGTGAGGTATATGGACAAAAGTATACCCGCTACATCGAAGGGAATGAAAATTAATTTATAAAGCTTCGTTCCTTTTTGCATCAATTTTCCTCTTTATTTTATACCAAATCCGACTGGAGTATCTCTTTGAGTTTATTGTAAAGAGTTATAATCCCAAAGGATGCAAACATTATGATATAAGGCATGATCGGGATTGAGTATCTGGATATCGGTAAAATTGCTGCATGAATGAGAGTAAAATAGAGAATTACAGAATAAAGAGGAAATATACATTTAATCCTCTTTTTGAGAGCCAAATAAAACCCTGAAAGCGCAAGCATGAGTACTGGAAATTGTAATAAGGCCATCCCCATTGATTTTATTTTACTTTCTCCCAGATACCAGAAATGAAGGCAACCTATTCTAATCTTTTCCAAAAATTCTATGGGATTTTCTTTTATATAATTGAATGCAATTTTATTGAAAATTTCATCCAATTCGACTTCAGTAATTTTTCTCTTATTTAAAGATTCAAACTTTTCTATTATTTGTTCTTCTTTTTCGAAGGCTTTTTTCATAGCAATTCCATGGTTCTGATGAAAAAAGCCAATGTTCATTTTTGCCGACTCATTTCCCCTCATAAAATGTATAGCCCCTCCGCATTGAGCAGGCACAAATTTTTCAGAAACAATATAGTTTCTTATAACCCATGGGCTCAAGCTGAGTAAAAACGTTAAAAGAATTATGGCATAATGTTTGCAAAATTTTGTTTTTTCCCCCCTGTACCTATAAATTAATCCTGGCAATAATACAAAAGGGAAGAGTATCATCTGTCCTTTGCAAAGTGAGGCTAATCCAATTAAAATTCCAAGGATTATTGAATTTATCAAAGAGAGATTACAAAAAACCAGTACAACATAGAACATAGAACAGGCTAACAGAAAATTGAAAATGTTTTCATTGTATAACCGTGGAAGAAACCATATAAAAGGGAGATAAAAGGCACAGATAAAAGAAGAAAGGATTGCGGTTTTTTCATTAAATACTTCCTTAGCTATTCGATAGACAAAATAAATCATCAAAGAATTTATAATAACATGGCATACTACTATTATTTGAGGTTTAAAACCAAAGAGATAATAAACGCAAGAAATAAAATAAGGGTATAACGGTGGTCTTAACAGGGTAGGTCTTCCATGGGAACTTAATACCGGATCATCTCCTTCGCTAAAATAAAACCCTTTCCCTGAAAGAATGTTGAGAGCAATTTTTTGATAACCCTCACCATCAAAGTTCAAATCTATTCCCTTTTCAATTTTGGGATATATCAGAAAGGAGAAAATTGTTGAATTGATTATAAATATGGCAATAGCCAGAAAAACTGCTGGATTTAATTTTATTTTATCACTCATAAATTATGCCAAATGGCTAAATTTATTTTACTGCCATTCTAAACTTTATTCCTTATTAAAAATCTATCTGCTATTTTTGAAATAGTAACAGCAGCAAATAAAAGCAAATAAGGCTCAACAGGAAAACGAAATCTATACACAGCAACCATTGTAATTGAATATGTCAACGATAAGGAAACCAAAAAAAACAAAATAAGAGAGCAAGATTTTATTTGGTTATATGATAATATCATTCCAAATAGTGCAAGAATAAAAGGTATTCCGTAAGTTAGTTTCATAGTTTTGATTTTGGTATTATCGTTAAAACCGGTATTCTTATTTTCTATTTCCCACCAAAATGAGCTAAATTTTTTTAAAGAAAGCCTAATAAACTCTTTGGGATTTTCTCTTATGAAAGTAATGGCACTAGATATAAAAAACCTATCTCTAGTTGATTCATCAATGCTACTTAAGTAATTGAAATCTTGTTCAGAAATTTGATATTCAGTATTATCTTTATTTACCAGTCTCAAAACTCCAGTTGCATAGGGATTATTACCAACCCAAAAATTAAAACCAATAGTAGATTTTATAAAAATAAACTTGTTAAAAACCATATAGTTCCTAACTGTCCACGGCATAACTATGATTAGACTCAGTCCCAGTATCAAAATTATATTCTTTAAAGAAGTTTTAAAACCAGTTTTTAAATTTAATAAGAACCATAATAACGAAAGAGGAATGAATAATATTATTACAGGATCCGTTAGCAGAGTGATTCCTAATATAAGACCTAAAACAAATATATTGTATTGATTCTGGTCGGAATGATATTTCAAAAGATTAAGGATATACAGAGTGATTAAGAATACAAAAAATATTGCACTCCAGATTACTGTACAGTAATAGATAAGAGGCAAATAAAAAACGCTCAGAATTGAAGCTATCAGAGCTGTTCTTTCATTATTAAAAATCTTCAGTCCGGTTAGATATATAATTATGCAGATAAATGATGAAAAAATTGCCTGTATTAATTCAACAATTAAATACCCCTTCATGCCAAAAAACTTAATAAATAATGCAAGAAAGTACGGATATAGCGGAGCCATTACTGCTGTGGGTTTTGTGTCTTTATCAAATAAGAATTTACCACTAAAGCCATAACCTTTAACTATATTTGTTGCAATTTGTATCATTTCCTCTCCACCTATTTTCAGTCTCTTTATATCATCATAGTTGTGGAAAGAAAAAATAAATATTGTTCTCAGCAGGAAAGCCACTAGGAATACATAAATTAATGTTTTTTTCTGTTTAGCAGATAAACTTTTGTCCAATTACAGAGCCTCCAATATTAAGTTTAATCTAAAAAACTTTTTGTAAGCTATTTTAGTTCTTAATTAATCATTATTTTGGGCTAACAATCGATACTTCTGCAGCACTAAAAATTTTAGAATTATATGGGACATCGTAATACTCTGGGTAGCAAAATAATATTTCCCAGGTTCAAACCCTGAGTCATTTAGTTTCACATCTTTCATAATTACCAAACTTTATTACTAACTTTATCATAAATAGTTATAATTTCAAAAGATGCAAATATTATTACAAAGGGCATAACTGGAATTGAGTATCTCACTACTGACAAGATTATTGCATGGATGATCAGGAAATAGAGGATAATAGAATAAAGAGGACTGGATCATCCCTCTTATCAAAAAAGAATCCCTTGCATGAGGGAATATTAAAAGCAATTTTCTGATAACCTTCACCATCAAAATGAAGGTTCAATTTCTTCTCAATTTTTGGATAAATTAAAAAGTAGAAAATCCCAGCGTTAAATAAAAATAAGATAATAGCTAATAAGGTCAATTTGTTAAATTCAATTTTTTCATTCATAAAGAATTTGAAAAGCCCAATCTAATCTATCTACTTCTGTTAGATGATGATATTTTAGTAAGTTATAATTTTTTTCTTCATGTAAGAAATATACCATGAGACATAATAGAAATCCAAAATATTGTTTTCCTATGTCTGTTTTTTTAACTTTAAATCGTACAACAAGATTTCAAAATATGGAGGGAAGTTTTTATTTGAGAATTTCTTGAAATGCATATCTAAGTACTTAATAATAATCTGATTCGGATCATGTCTAACTTCATGTGGAGTCAGCACAAGCCATAATCGAGAATAATCTTTAAGTTTTTTCTCAAAAACAGGTACATAACTTTCAGTAATATCCAAGAAATTGGATGGGAAACACCCTTCTTTAGGATTATAATTATAAAATACTCCTTCTGTCACAAGGCTTTTTTTGCTGTAGTAATCAAAAACAATCTTCCAAAGACTATGATGAAACATTACAAGGTCTCCTGGTTCATAGCTCTCCTTAACATATTCTGCTACTTTTTTTATTGGAGGGTATGTAATATGAGTATAAATCATGTAATCAGATATAAGCATGGGGAAAATAAGACAAAAGCTCAAAATTCCTTTTGCCAATTTATGCTTAATTTGTAATATTCCTCGAGCAAGGATAATAAGGTATGCTGGAACAAATAATATAAAAAACCGCGGCTCATACATGTATTCCTTTCTTACTAAAATTCCTAAAACAAATGATAAAAGAATAGGTAAAAATAAGTAAAGAATAAAAAAAAGAGTTTTTCCTTTAATAATAAAAGATGGTATTCCTTTCCAGCTTTCTTTATTAGGCCTTATTCCTGAAAAGAATAAGATTATAACAGGTATTAAGAGCAAACCGCCAACCCATCCGGTTGAAAGGGAATCATTACAAAAAGTTAAATGGTAAAAAAGACGAGGAATGGTAGAAAATCCTGGTTTTTTCACAAAATCAATATTTGTTATTCCAGAATTTTCTATCTGTATTATCTCGGATACCAGAATAACGTATCCAGGAATATACAGTAAAATTAGAATTATCTGAATAACAATCCATTGGTAGATTAGATTTAAATATTTTTTATTTAACCAAGATATGACCAGGAAGATATTTAAAACAAATACAAGGTATAAAGCAGAATGATGCGTATATAAGCCAAAGGTTATAAATATAATAAAATAGCACCAGTACTTCCACTTATTGGTTTCAAGCCCCTTTAAAAAGAATCCTATTGCAGCTAATCCAAGAAAAATAATAAGAGTATATGGTCTGACTGCCTGAGAATACCAGATAGATACAGGCCAAAAAGTAAAGATTAAGGCTGCTGTCAGGCCAACTTTTTCATCGTAACACTTCTTTCCAACCAAATAAATAAGAGGAATTGAGCCAACACCAAAGATAAGACTGAAAAACCTAAGGGTCCATTCGTCTCTTCCAATATTCATCCAGTAATGAATTAGAAAATCATATAATGGTGGATGAGTATCGACCTTTGCAGCCTGAAAAATATCCCACAAACTTTTTTGTTCAGCCTTTAAAATGACAATTAAGTCGTCAATCCAGAGGCTTTGGAAATCAAGATGAAAAACTCGCAGAGCAAAACCAACCACAGTAAAGATAACTATTAAGAAAATTGAATAATGTACCATCTTATTTAATGATTACTTCTACGACATTAGAAATCTTGGAATTATAAGGAACATCGTCAACACTCTGGATGGCAAAATAATATTTACCCGGCTTAAACCCTGAAATCACCATTTTCTCTTTTGAACCTGCTTTCTGGGGTTTTGGCTCGCCTTCAACATCATTTGTTTCATACCTTGACCACAGTCTCCAGGGTTCTTTTCTAAAATCCTTTAAAATTGCTCCGCTGTTATCAACAGTATCAGTCCTGTATTTAACTATATAATAACTTGCCTCTCCTTTGTTTTCATCATCACCAGGTGCAGTCCAAGAGAGAACGATATTTCCTTTTTCAATTTTAGCTGATAGATCTTTTATCTGGCCCGGCGGGATATGATCTATATTAAATTGAGGTTTTTGAACATAGTACGGATTTTTTGTAATATACTTTTTAAAAGATTTGATTTCATTTTCTTCTTCCAAAGGCAAGTTATTAATAATCCAGAAAAATGCGTGAACAGAGTTAAAATTTTTAGGTATATATTCAACAAAAATATTTTCTATCCACAATGGCAAATCTGATTTATATCTCTCTGGTATTTGGGAGAATTCGTGTAAAAAAAGGGGTTTATTCCTCCATCCAGAAGATTTGATTTCATCATACCATGGCTTGACACTACCAAAAATAGTCCACTCATCCACTGATTTACCAACGAATTTGCTATATCCACTTATTCCAGTCCAATCCATATAATTATCTCCTGGATAATAATATTTCATCTTGTTCCAAGGTTGAGCTGAATAGTAAGGAGACTCTTGGGGTATTTTCTCATTTCCGTGGAAACCTGCAGTATGATTAAACCATGTAATATTACTCAGGCCAACTTGGTCAAATATATCGTGAATATGCCTCCATGTATCTCTAATTCTTTCTGGACCGTCAGGAATTGAAGGATCCCCGTACTGATTATAAAGCCTAGGATCGTCATGGTTAAATTTCCTAAACCCTGGTATAAAAGCAATATCCTTCCTCTTCCGATATTCAACCTTTAACCCTGAATTAGCTATCTCAAGGTATGAAGTCCTACCATCCTTACCAAAGGCTAAAGTTGCAACTTCAGAATCAAACTCATTTAACCATTCGAGCATTAAAGGAAAGACACACTCTTTCAATACATTTGCAGAATGGACAATTTCATCATCATATTTCCCAAAAATAGTTTCATTGAGGCTATCACCTATGGGATGGATTTGCAAAGCTGGTAGCGTTCCATCTGCTATGGCTGTTTTCATAAGTAAAAGGGCTGAAGGCCCGAATTCAATAACCTGGCTTGGAGCATCAATATTTGTAGGGCTATAAGAGAAGTCAAAAAAATCAATAGCTACATCTACCTCTATTGACTTCTCAAACATTTTAAGATTTTGATTTATAGGACTCAGGTGGAAAGGATCTTGGCTCCATGTACCGACATAACAACCACTGTTTTCAGGTGAAATCAGTTTACCAATATGTTCTTCTTCCCAACTCTTTTTACCTAGTCTTTTTGAATTTTCTAGCTCAAGATTTATTTTCTCTAATTTTGTTAAAGCCTCTTTATAAGAAATTGTCCCAAAAAACAAAGCATCAATTAACTCATCATGAAGAAATAAAGTTCTTGAGAGATCGTAGCCAAAAACTTTTTCATCAAGGCTTCTATAGTAAATTGCCAATTTTTCTTTCAGTTTGTCTCTCTCATTTTCATCTATAGCTATAGGCCCATATTTTGCCATAAACATGGCTATATCTATTAAACCTTTAGCCGAATCAATATTTCCAGTTCTTGCAAGAGAAACCGAGCGCTGAATGACCATGCCTATTTTATCATTGTACTTCATCATTTCTCTCTTTTTAATAATTATATCATTAAAAAGTTTTAGTCTTTGCTGAATTCTTTTTTCTAGTGGGAAATTATTAATATTACCTTCTCTTTCCTGTATTTTAACTTTAAGAAGCTCAAATCCTTTATCAAGATATTTACCAACCACCTTAAAATCCTTCTCCTTCATTGCTTCTATAATTTTTTTCTCTATCTCTTGAATTGCCTGAAAGTTTTCCACTTCATTTGCAATCCTCTTCTGCATAATAAGCTTTATTTGCTCAAATTTATTTCTAAAAGATTCAATTGAAGATTGTAAAGAAACATTAACAATACTTTTACTGGGAATATCCCCTTTAAGAACGTTCAAACCAAAATAACCTAATATTAAAATAACTCCAATAGATGAATGACTTATCAAAATTAATTTTTTCAACATAATCATATTATCATATATCCATTTTAGTAGGTAATTTAGTACTATTGGTTTTTATGAAATAGCTAAAAGCAAGAGATACACCAACCATTAGCCAGAATAATTTGTAAGTTGGGCTACCTCTTATAAGATGAATAAGCTGGCTAAAAAAACTTGCCTTCAACCCTAAAATAATAATATTATATAATTTATAACATTCCCTAGATTTAGTAATTACTTCAGCTTTAGTTAAATCAATCCATGTATAACCAATAACTAATAGTATTAATATAAGACCAAATATTCCGAGCTGGACAGCAATTCCAGTATAAAAAAACACGGATGTATACTGTGATTCTGTAGTAAACATATTTAGGTATGAAAGTTCTTTATCTTCATCATAATCAACATAATAAAAAAACCCCTCTTCTTCTAAATATGGTTTAACTGCTTCAAATCTACTTTTAGTTTCAATCCCTGTGCCTATTAAGGGGCTATCAATAAATCTTTTGATTTCAGCCCACTGTTGATATAATTCATCCTGCTTAAAATCCTTCTCTACAAAAGTTTGATATATCCTCTGATTTATTTTTTCCTGGAAAGAAAAATATACAATTGGAATTAATAATACTACTGTTAATATCTCTTTTAATTTTATTCCTCTTTTGACCTTCCAATATACATATGTTATGATGAAAGTTAACCAGACAGATCTTGATAATGTTGCATAAATTCCAAAAGCTATAAGAATAGAAGAAATTAAGAAAAAGAATTTTTCTCTACGGTTTTCCATTCCAAAAAGTGCTGCTAAACACACAAAAAAAATTGTTTGCAAAAAATAACCTGTTGTTGGAGCATCTCCAAATAGGCTAGTTGCCCGCTTCATATCGCCCAAAGCAGGATCCGATATCGTTGTATTTATTGCCAGGTAGGTATAAGAATAGTCAACATAGGGACTTGAAAAATATTGATAGACTGAAATTAGTCCAACCACAACCCCTACTATAGTAATCGTCCATATAATTGAATTAATTCTTTTCTTTGAATCTATCATGTTCATAATTATAATAGCACCTAATCCATAGCCAAGAAGCAAAAATGGTTCCTTCGGATTATCTAAATAATTTTCTAATACTCCATCTGCAAAAAAAACAGGAATTAATGCAGATAGAAATAGTCCAAGAATCATCCAGTTTAACGGTGATTTAATCAAAACTTTTTTATTGCCTCTCCTTGATAAGGACTTCGCATACCAAGAAATAGTAGTTATCATAAATATTCCAAATGTTACATTATAACCTGATGGGAGTATGAAAGATAATACATAAAGAATGAGGCCTGTAAAGGGATTTATCCAGACAAAGAAAGCTAAAACTATAACTAAAATTGAAGGAGCAGTATAAAGGGGACTTAGAATTAATCCTATACCAAGAACAATGGTTATTATCGCTGCAAATAAGACCTTTATTCCTTTTGAGTTAATATTCGGTCTATAACTTTCTGTACTGTTGTAAAACCTCATTTATCTACTTCCTGATTGTCAGAAAATCTTTAATATGGCCTGTAATAGCCTTTGCCCCTCTTAAAATATAGCTAATATCTTCCATTGACCTGATATTTAATAAGTGCCTTGCTATGTACGGGGGCGAGAGGAAAACTTTGTAAATGTTCTGGCAGATTTTAATTATTTCTTCTGGCTCCATATCAGGAGTATTTAAGACAGTTTCAGTCATATCATATCTTTCATATTCTTCAGGATTGAATCTGAACCATTTATTCTCTAAAGCCTCCCTGTAAAGAGGAGTACCTGGATAGGGTATAATAACTGTTGCCTGAAGCATCTCGGCATAACCCTTTACCATCAGTTCCTTTGCCAGGTTGAGCGTTCTCAGCGCATCATCTTTTGTCTCCCAAGGGTACCCAACCATCACAGTCAGGTGTACATCTATCCCTGCCTCACTCGCATTTCTGCATCCGTCAATTATATCCTGAACCTTAATACCTTTATTAACCCTATCAAGAGTTTTCTGGTTTGCTGATTCAAGACCTGATTTTATCTTTCTGAAACCAGCTTTTTTCATTAATTCCGGCACGCCTTTTTTAAGATAATCAAATCTCATGTTGCAGGAAAATAATATTTCTTTATTATATCCTCTGTCTATCATTCCTGTGCAAAATTTATTCAGCCATTCACCACCTGGGAAAGTCCCAGTGTCATCAAAGATTTCTTTTGCCCCGTGTTCCTGAATCAGGAAACCGATTTCATCAAGCAGGTTATCAGGCTTTCTTACATTAAAAACCGGATATATTGTTGTCCATGAGCAAAACTTACATTTCGCCCAAGGACAATCTCTTCCAGCCATTGTGTAATAAAAAGGAAATTTTCTTTTCCATTTCTCTCCATAGAGATAAGCTTTAGTCAGTTTCCTATCTATAAAGGGCAATTGATTAAGATCAATGTTCAAATCAAAACCATCAGTATTATTAACCGCACCGTTTTTCCTATGCCAAATTCCTTTCGGAAGGAGAGTTGTATCTCTTAAAAATTTTGCAATGCCCAGGAGGGAAGAGTCATAATTTCCTCCTGTTATTACATAATCAACTGCACATTTCTCCATTGATTCCTTTGGAAGCGCTGTAACGTGGTCTCCCATGAGAACAAATTTACATTCAGGATTTATAGTTTTCAATTTATTAATTAATTTCCAGTGGCTCTTTACTACAGGAGTTTTAGTTTCCATTGCAATGATTTCCGGTTTCTCAGAAATAAAATTCTGAAGAAACCTTTCTTCGTCCCATTTCTCCGCTATAGCATCATTCCAGATGACATCGAACCCTTCTGTTTTGAGTAAGGTTGCAGCCATTGCCGGGACTAGTGGATATATGTAAGAGGGGACGTGATACCACTGAAACTGCCTATTTTGGGTAAGCATAGGACTACCCTTATCATTAAATGGTGGATAAGATATCATTACTTTCAAAAATTTCTCCTCCATCGTTCTTTTAAAACCCTAAAAAAGAATATTGGGTTTCCTAAAACATACCTGCGCCACATCCTCCCTGGTTCCACAGCCAAGCGATACAGCCATTCCATGCCATTATCAAGCATCCATTTGGGAGCCCTGGATACCTTACCTCCTACAAAATCCATTAATGCTCCTACTCCCCATACGATTTTTGCATTTAACATATCAAAATTTTCGTTTATCCATTTTTCTTGCTTCGGGGTTCCCATCCCTACCAACAGGATATCTGGCAGAGTAGAATTAATTTTCTCAATTAAATGCCTATTATAATCTTGTTCAAAGTAGCCATGATGGGTTCCGGTGATTTTTAAGTTTGGGAATTTAGAAATTAACTTGTCCCTTGCTTGCTCAGCGATTCCAGGTTCCCCTCCTAAAAGGTAAATAGAATAATCTCCTTTGGCGCAAAGTTCACAGAGATTATATATCCAATCAGCTCCGGTCATCCTTTGAAGAAGATTAAACCCAAGAATCCGTGATCCCGCTACCACGCCTGCTCCGTCACAATAAACTAAGTCAGCCGAATTTATAATTTTTTTATATTCTAAATCATTCCAGGCAGTATTCATGCAATGAATATTTACATACATCACCTGAAATCTTTGTCCAGAATTTAGAAATTCATCTATACTATTCATAAATCCTCTTAAATCTAACCTGTCTATCCTGATGCCGAAAAGAGTAATAAAATCCCTTTCAGAAACTATTTTTTCAAGCATAAAATTTTTCAGTATTCTTAAATTAATTCTTTGTAATTACGTCTTCTGACGCCTGAAACTGTTGGGAAAGGATTCACACTATTTTGCTGGATTTCTAAAATTTTTCTTATTAAAAAAATAACCTGTTCAACAGATACATGTTCCATACATTTTGGCTCCTTACAGCCAGGGAAAAGACCCTTATAGCATGGACTGCAATCCAGTTTACTCTTGACATATAAATGCTTATCTCTCCCATGGTCAGGGATAAAGGTTTCAGGCATTGTTGGGCCAAAAATTGTGATTGATGGAACCCCCAAGGCTACAGCTATGTGATGGGGGGCTGAATCATTCGTAATCAACAGATTGCTTTCTCCTATCAAAGCTGCAGATTGCCTCAAGGTCAATAAACTACACAGGTTAATAGGTTTTGGGGATATATTATCTACTATTTCTTCAGCTATTAACCTGTCATCTGAAGAGCCAAGGATTATGACGCTGCCATTATAGTCCTTTATAAGTGATTCTGCAACTTCTCTAAATCCCTTGGGACTCCATTGTTTTGCCAGAACATCTTCTCTTGGATTCCTGCCTCCACCTGGTGCTATACACACAAGCAAATTATTCTTGCCAATACCATATCTTTCTAAAAGCGATACCGCAAATTTTTTCTCATCCTCCTTCAAAAAGAAATCTAATCCGTTATTCCTTTTAATTATCCTTCTTGAATCAATTAAATCTAAGTAAATATCAGCCATGTACCTTCCAGTTAGTCCTTGCTCCATAGGTACTTTATGCGTTAAAGAAAAACCTGAATTCCCTTCTTCAAACCCCATCCTCTGAGGAACTCCGATCAAAAAAGCCATAAGATGTATAATTGGGTTACAATGAAACATTATACAGAGATCATATTTTTTTTGCCGCAATTGGAAAATAAGGTGTAGAAGTTTTATAATCTTTTTTTTCTGTAATATCGAATCTTCAAAAGTTATTATCTCATCTATGTATGGGTTTCCTTTGAGTGCTTCTTTAGACCAATCTCCAATGAGCATTGAAATTTTTGCATTCGGGAACCTTTTTCTTATGTATCGTATTGAAGGTGTCACAAGCAATACATCTCCAATTGCATGGGTTTTTATAATCAAAATATTTCGTGGATTTCTTTTGCCGGTGGATTGAGATGATAATATTTTATTCAATCCTGAGAATACTAGTTCTCCTATATGGAAGAGAAATCTTATATAAAGCTTTGAATAATTTTTTTCCATTTTTTATATACCACATGCTGTTTTAATTCAGAATTTGCTTTTTATCCTCATTGAAAGTATTTCTCTCTGATTAAATATTTTTCCTCCAGATATAATTAAGAATCAATCATTACATGCCTCATAATATACCTTTAGAGTTTCTTTAGCTGTTTTTTCCCAACTGAATAGCCTAGCACGCTGCTCTCCTTTAATGCTCATTTCCTTTTTCAATGATTCGCTTGATAAAAGGCAAGATAATTTTTCAGTCAATTCATCCGTATCATAAGGGTTAAATAAAATTCCAGCATCGCCTATAACTTCCGGTAGTGAAGAAGAATTTGACGAAATAACTGGAATGCCACAAGCCATTGCCTCTAAAGGCGGAAGTCCAAATCCCTCGTATAGTGAAGGATAGACAAAAACTTCAGCGCCGTTCATTAAAACTGGAACATGATTTTCAGGAACATAGCCAATGATCTTAACTCGGTCATGTAATTTTAAATTTTTTATTTCTTCGAATATTTCATTATATAGCCACCCTTTTTTCCCTACTATGACTAAAGAATATTCCTTTTTCATATCATCTTTAAGTTGAGAAAAACTCCTAATTAAATTCTTTAGATTTTTCCTGGGCTCTAAGGTGCAAACTGACAGTATATATTTTTGATTGAGGTTATATTTTCTCTTTATTTTTTTTATCATTTCTGCATTTTCAATTCTTCTAAATTCTTTTCTGGGTGCTTCAGGGATTACTCTAATTTTTTCTTCTGGAACTTTTGTAAATTCCATCAAATCATTTTTTGTATTTTCTGATACAGCTATTACCCTTTTTGCCTCTTGAACGGAAAGAGAAAGTCTCTTTAAATAAACGGGGGCACTCTTTATAGTATGAAGCTCTGGATATTTAAGATTTACTAGATCATGGACAGTATAGATTAAATTCCCTTTTTTGAGAGGTGGCGCAATTGAATAAGGGGCATGAAAGAGATCTACTTCTCCAATTATCCAATCTATAGGTGGTGTAGAAAAATATGCCCAGGACAAGCATAATAAGCTATTGATTGGCAATCTAATGATCTTCTTTTTTGAATTCCTACTTTCCAAAAATGGCCTTGAATCCATTTTACTGCCAATGGAGAAACAGATGAAGAAAATATACTCATTATCTTTATCAATTAGGATAAGGTTTTCTGCCAAATTTAACGCATAATATTCAACACCTGTTTTCATTCCCCAGGGGGGAGGAATCTTCATACCGATTCTCATATAATTTCCCAGAAAAACCTAACTCAATTAGTTTTCGCAAAAATCTCTTTAACAATCTTTATCTCTGCATCAGAGAATGTATTCAATAAAAATAAAGGAATTAAATAAGTAACGATTCCTACAGGGATCAACAATGGTAAACTTATGAATCTCAAATTATAAATTAGTACTGACATAACAAGGCAGCCAATCAAAACCTTACCAAGAAGTAGATAATTGAAAGGTACTGATATATATTGTTTGAGGAACCAGATTCCTGATAGAAATAAAACTCCTTCAGTAATTACTGTTGCATAGCTTGACCCAACGTAACTGAAGGGCGGAATCAATATAAAGTTTAAAACTATATTTACTACCATACAAATTCCAGCTCCAATTGTCCAAAGATGCTGTTTATTTATTGAGGTTAAAGCTGTACCGAGCAAGCTATTTATAAAAATAAAAATCAATGAAGTGGACAAAATTTGTAATGCTTTTATAGAAGGAAAAAATTCTTTACCATATATCAGGAGAGTAAATCTCTCTGACAACATGAATAGACCGATAGTTAGTGGCAAAACTAATATAATTAATATTTCAAATCCCTTCTGTAAATAGTTTTTGAACGATTCTTCTGATGATATAAAATAATAGGACAAAATCGGCAATAAGGCGCCCATAAAGCTTGATGGAATGAGCTTGGCGAGACCCTCTATTAATTGATATGCAGCATTGTAAAATCCAACAACCGTGTCACCCTTCATCATAGAGAGCATTATCAAGTCTATTCTGAAATATATTTCGGTGAATATTTCTGTCATTACGAAAGGGAAAGAGTTTTTTAAAATGAGTTTCCAAAGAGCAAAATTTATCTCTAACTTGGGCCTGCTGAATTTTTTGAAAATGATAATCCAGCAAAGAAGAAAACTAATTATATTTCCACCCAAAAAGGCTAAAGAAATAGGAATTAATCCCAAATTAAAGAGGATGCACAATAAACTCAAACAGAGGAAGAAAACCCTTCCGACAAAAGAAACTACCAACTCATATTTCGTCTTTGCTAAGGCTCTAAAAATAAAATTACCAAGGAGAGTAAAAGAATTTGCAATTATTGATAAACTCAAAATATATATAACAGAGACTGTCTCAGAAGGATAGTTAAGAATATTGATTATTATAAAAATCAGAAGAAAATTTATTAAAGCAAAAACAGATTTAATCAGCAGGGTATTGCCAAGATACGTATCCAGGTTGGATTTGTCCTTGGCAACTTCTCTGAGGATATAAGTTTTAATCCCAAAATCACTTAATAAGCCAGCAACTAAAGTGAAAGCCAAAGCAAAACTTAATTTCCCAAAGTCAGTGCTCCCCAGATGCTTTGCTATATAAATAAAGGTAACAAAATATAAACCATTACATATTGCCTTAGTGGCAATTAATATAAATGTATTCTTTGCTATGATTTTAACTTTTTCCACTGGAATGCTGGAAATTTGGAATAGTGGTGAGAACTGAATAGCCGAGGATTTTTTCTGCGGCTTCGATAGATCTTATGGTATCGTCCATATATTCTATAAGAAATGCGAACCCAATACTAACCATTAAACCACTCATAAGACCCAAAAGAGGACATAAGACTTGCATTGGCCATTTGGGATACAGAGGAGGTTTTGCCGTATCAAAAACTCTTATCTCATTAAGCTTTTTTGACTCTTCTAAGCGAGCATCTTCATATTGATCCTTAATTTTTAAATAAGCATCTTCAGCAACTTTGACTGCACGCTTGAGCTCATCTAATTTTTTCTCCTTCGTTGGAGCTCGTTGGATTACTGATTCGTATTTTCTAACTACATTCGCAAGAGACTTCTTTTTTGCATATAGAGAATCCATTATCTCTCCAACTTGCTTATTTATCTTCTCTTTTGTAGTTGCTACCTCAACTTTGAGTTCAACGAATTTTCTATTTGAGTCAGTATACTTTTCTTCTAAAGATGATAGCTCAATCTCTGATTTTGCTAAGTCTTTTCTTAACTGGTCAAGTAGGGAATTTTCTTTTTCGGTAGAGGATCTAATCGTATCACCCTCTTTTCTTCCTGAGTACTTGTTAGTTGTAATTTCTTCTTGCACTGTTTTCATCTCTCTTATCTCTGCATTTATCTGATCCAAGGATTTTTGGAAGCTTGATAAAGAACTTAGACCTAATTTCGTCTCCTCTTTTAAATCAGCAATCCTATATTGAACTTTAAATTCTTTCAAATTCTTTTCAGCTTGGTCAAGTTCTATACCTAATATCTTAATCCTCTGCTCTAAAAATTCTCTATAACTCCTGGTTTCATTTGAGTTAATGTTACTACTGTATTTTACAAATTCATTTGCGATAGTATTAGCAATATCGGCTGCAACTTGCGGATATTTATCTTTTGCAGTAATCGTAAATAAATACGTTTTTAATTCTTGCTTAACCTTTACTTTTTTTTTCAATCTCTTAACTGCTTTTTCAAAAGGATCTGGATTATACACTCCATACAATACATAATAAATTACCTTTTCTAACCATGTTTTTATTGGCTTTAATACGCCCTTTATTTTCTTTCTAAATCCTGTGGATTCTTTTGGTTTATCAAGATTTAAAATTTTAACTACCCTTTCCCGCAAAAATCTATTTTCAAATAGTAACTTATACGTTTGAGAAATATATTGGGCGCCCGTGGTAGAAACTTGTGTTAAATTTTGAGCTTTTCCTTTCTCCAATAAGATTTTAGCAGCTTCTGGTTTCATATATATAGTTGTCGAAGCCAAATAGTGGGGCACCAAAATAAAGCCTCCCAATAATGCCGAAAAGGTTGAGAATAATGTTACGATGATTATCATTCTTTCATAACTTCGGATGATCTGAATGCATTTTCTTATATCCATTTTCTAATTTTAGTTATTAGAATGATAATAATAGGTTTCATAAGGATTGTAACTATAGCCGTGCTTTTTCGGCTCAAACCGATTCATAACAATGCCTAATA
>Ga0209211_10004316_pt1 | contig 22280 bp, 22 predicted proteins | sample RifGroA2_FD_183992 | JGI IMG/M metagenome (GOLD analysis project Ga0209211, IMG submission 183992) | Groundwater microbial communities from Rifle, Colorado, USA - Groundwater A2 (SPAdes) (version 2) | ecosystem: Environmental > Aquatic > Deep subsurface > Groundwater | place: Rifle, Colorado...
CCTGCCAGTATGCCTAAATAACTCGTCCAAGTCACCGCCCCTTCCTTAAGAAAAATCAACGAGCCGTAAAAAACAAACTGCAGCAAAAAACCCAAGCGGTACAATTGGGAAATACCTTTACCTTTAAAGGCATAACCTATCACCACAAAGCCCAAGGTAAATACCGTCCATAACCAAAAATGGTATTGGGCCACCAAAGCCAATGAATTAGTCAAACGCCACAAGTACAAGCTGAAAAATATCTCCCCGACCGTTTCCGCCAGCGTATAAATCGAGTGTAGGCCAATCGCCTGGCGCGCCCTGGCTGACAAAGCTTTTATTTTCTCAAGAAAAGTCATGCCGTTATTTTACCCTACTGGCCACAAATTCTTTGATCTCTTTTTTAAACCGCGCTTTGGAAAATTTCTTGGCTTGGGCAATACAATCACTGGGTTTAAACTTCATGGCCTCAAACTTTTTTATCGCCTGCCACAAGCCGTTGACCGAATAATCGTTAAATAAGACTCCGGTTTTACCATCAACCACCGTCTCTTTATAGCCGCCGCCGTTATAGGCAATTACCGGCGTACCGCAAGCCATGGCTTCCACCGGCGTGATGCCAAAATCCTCGTCTTTTGATAACGCCAAAAAAGCTTTGGCCTGGGAATAAAGTTTAACCAACTCTTCGTCTGAAACCGTACCGCCGCCAACTACTCTTAACTTAAAGCCATACTTTTTCGCCGCCGCCAACCCCAGCTCTATTCCCTTACCTCCAACCGGTCGGGAAACAATTAAGTAATAGTTAAGTTTTTTGGCTTGCCTCGCCGAAGCCTTAGCGGAGGCGGGTAAATCCACCGGCGGGTAAATGACGGTGCTCTCCCGGCGATAAAACTTCCAGATTCTTCGCTTTACTTCCTCACTGTTGGCAATGAAATATTTTACTTTCTGGGCCTGGCGAAAATCATACAAGCGCATAAAGTGACCGATAATCATGCCGTAGACTTTGACCGGCCAGTATTTCTGCCAGTTCATTGACGTCTGGTAGCCGTAAAGCCAGCGCGGCGGCGTGTGGCAGTAGCAAATTTCGTTAAAGCCTTTGGTAATGTACCAACTGGAAGAACTAATCACCAAATCATATTTAGAAAAGTCAAATGAGTCCCAAATTTTCGGCGCCAAAAACCGCAAAGGCGAATAAAGCCAGCTGGAAAAAAACGGAATCTTCTGCGCCCACGAGGCGATAATTTTTCTATGTTTAAACCTCTGCCATGCCGGCGAGCCTAGTTGATAAAAGGCGGTATAAATCGTCGCCTGAGGCCAGATTTCAGCCAGGGCCAACAGCACCCGCTCGGCGCCGCCGAACTCTTTCAAATAGTCGTGGACCAAGGCTACTCGCATATCAAAACAGCCCAATTTGCGGGCTCGGCCGCATTTCCGTCGGCAACTTTTTAATCAACGATTTAAATCCCAACTCTTCAAATAAGGCAATCGCGCCTTTTTGGTCATAGTCGCTGATTTTACACGCCTCCAAATCCAAAGTAATCGGCACGTCACAAACAATCGTCACCAAGTGCTTGCTTCGAACCGCTTCTTCGTAGCCGTCGGTCATTTTTTTAGCAATCGCCGGACTCAACTGATCCAAATGCTTATAGACTTCTTCGATTGCCCCGAATTTTTTAATCATCTCCGCCGCCGTTTTCGGCCCAATCCCCGCCACGCCTTTAATATTGTCGGAGCTATCTCCCATCAAGGCCTTCAAATCCGTCACCTGTTCCGGTTCTACCCCCATTTTTTCCTCGACCGCCGCCTCGTCGTAAATCTTGGCCGGAATTTTCCCCCGAGCCGGCACGTAAACCAAAACTTTGCCGTCGTTAACCAGCTGGAGCGCGTCTTTATCACCGGTAACAATAATTGTCTCCACTCCGGGACTGGCGCTTGACGCCTGTCCCGCGAGTGTCCCGATGACGTCATCGGCTTCAAACCCCTCGACTTCAAAAATCGGCAAGTTCATCGACCGGACCACTTCCCGCACCCGGCCCAATTGGTCGGTTAACTGGACGTCTGCTTCCGGCCGCTGGGCCTTGTAACCAACGAACTCTTGATGACGAAACGTAGGTTTGTCCAAATCAAAAGTGACCGCCAGATACTCCGGGTGGAGGTCTTTAATAATCGTCAAAAGAATCGAGGTAAAGCCATAAACCGCGTTGATCAACTCCCCTTTTGGCGTCGTCAAACTCGTCGGAAAAGCGTAAAACGCCCGGAATACCATCGCGTGTCCGTCGATCAATACCAACCGTTTCATGAAGTTATTGTAACACCACCTCAATGAAACAATACTGCTTGAATCTCTTCATCTCTTTCGGCAATCAAGGCTTCGGCCTCATCAACATTAGCCCTTATTAACCACGGAGCAATGTCTAACCCGGTCATTTCGAGCAATCTTTTCCTGGTTTTCTCATTGGAATAAATATCCTTAAGCCAACCATTTTTATCCGCCTCGACCACTATTTTCATTAACTCAACGACATCAATAAAATGTATGTTTCTTCTCAGTTTCTGAGTTGCTTCCACCTTTTCCGGCAGTTCTGCGCGGATAGAATTAGTGATAATTATCTCGACGTTTTCTAATCCTCCCAATCTTTCTGCCCCACCGCTTTCTGGTGTCGAAAACACTGCATGGGTTGCTAAAACAATTATTTTCTTGGCTCCCGCATTTAAAAGTTTATCTATCACCGTAGATTTTACTGATTTACCAGAATCGATCAAATCATCACCAACTAAAACAGTTTTACCTTTAACATTTTCCAAATCTCTCTCAGTAAAATGAACAACTACTTCATCTCCAACTTTTTCTTTAAACCCCGGAGCGATATCTACTTTTTTTCCCTTTTTTGTTTGTAAAATATTTTTAAGGCTTACACCTAACTCCAAAGCACCTTCATCACAAGTTGCTACAATCAAATCATCCTCTAAAAAGCCCAGTTTCTCTGCTGCCTCAATCAATAAGGGCATCGGTGTTAAATCTAAAATTGGCATATTGTTTTCTAAGCATTTAACTGCCGTCCCCGGGCTATGGCTTGATAAAGTAAATATGCTGGAAAATTCTGTTCTTAAATCTTGCACTAACTGGCCAAAAACAGTCATTTCCCTTGTCCCGTCTCCTTGAGATGCCGGCCTCTCCCCTCTTTGATAATCAATGTTGGTAGCCACTAAATCAGCCCTAACATCTCTTGTGGCTTTTAACTCGCTGGCTCTTTTTCTGGCTAAATCTTTTGACCTTAATCCGTGGATATTTGCCCAATAGTAAAAATCCCCAACCATATTCCCTTCCACCCCATCCTCAGGTACAGTCGCCCATGTCTCTTCATTGTGGTATTGTCCTACCCGGCTAATTTCCCCCAGCCAAGGAACCATCACCATCCTGCCAAACACGTCTTTTACTGGCACTTCGGGCTTATTTAACGTCAAAACACTTTTTGCTCTTTGACTCATTGGTTCTCGATTACGCCAAGCAATGTCCACGATTTCTCCCAAAAGCTTCTTTTCCGGATAAGTAAATCTTTCCAACATTCCTCTGTGTCTGAAAAATGTATCATATAAAGTCTTAGCCGGCATATTATTCCGCATCACTTCGGTGATTCGCGGTTGAATCGTCCAAACATCTCTTGCCATATAAAAAACCCGCCGTTAATTTGCGGCAGGTTCAATCAAGATTATACTCCTTAAATTATTTTTTTTCTTTGATCAAGTAGTCGAGCTTGTGTTCCAAGCGGTAAAGTTTGTTGTTAATCGAGTCCAGAATTTTTTCCTGACGCAAGCGGTGGTATTTGTCTTCGGCGCGCATAAACCGGGAGGATAAAAGCGCCACGATAAAGGAAAACAGAATCAAACCGACGGTCATCAGCACCGCCCCAATTACCCGGCCCAGGCCGGTCACCGGCACGACGTCGCCGTAGCCAACGCCGGTCACCGTGGTAATCGCCCACCATAAACCGTCATTTAGGTTATTAATCTTATGGCCGGACTCCACCGGTACGATCCAGACACCCAAAAGCAAGGCCAAAACCACCAGCGCCAGTAAATATCTTTTCAGGTGTTTGTCTATCACTTCTTCTCCATGATTGTCTTAAAGTCTTCGGCTTCCAGGGTTTCTTTTTTAAGCAGGTCTTCGGCGACCAAATCGAGTTTATTTTTGTGCTTTAATAACAACCTCTCGGCTTGGTTCAAACATTTATCCATGATTTTTTTGATTTCCCCGTCGACCTTGGCGCGCATCGACTCAGACAACTGCTCCGGCTCATACCAAGAAGGGCCCATTTCCGAAATGTCCGTCTGCGGCCCGAAATTGATCGGCCCCAAATCGCTCATACCCATTCTGACTACCATGGTCCGGGCAACGTCGGTTGCCCGACTGATATCATTGGCCGCCCCGCCGGTTAATTCGTTAAAAATTAATTTTTCCGCGCTCCGGCCGCCCAAAAGCGAAGTAATTTGCGCTAAAAGAAACGATCTGGTTTCGGTATAACGGTCGGCTTGCGGCGGGATCAAGGTATGGCCCAGGCTGCTGCCGCGGGAAACGATCGAGATCCGGTGAACCAGATCCATTTTCGGCAGATAATAAGTCACCACCGCGTGGCCGGCCTCATGATAGGCGGTCATTTTCAAATCGTCGGCCGACTGCTTTAATTTTTTCTCCGGCCCGAGTTTTACTTTTAAAGCCGCTTCTTCCAAATCCTTCATCTCGATCGTTTTTCTCTGGCGCCGGGCGGCGGCAATTGCCGCTTCGTTGAGCATATTTTCAATGTCCGCCCCGGAAAAGCCGATTGTCCGCTTGGCAATCTTTTGCCAATCGACATTAGCCGCCAACGGTTTTCCCTGGCTGTGCAGTTTAATAATCGCCTGCCGGTCGTCAATGTCCGGCATGTCCATAATTACCCGCCGGTCAAAGCGGCCGGGGCGGATTAACGCCGGGTCCAATAAATCACCCCGGTTCGTCGCCGCGATCACCAGTAATTGCTCGTTCGGGGTAAACCCGTCCATCTCCACCAAAATTTGATTCAAGGTCTGCTCCCGCTCGTCGTGGCCGCCAGTCAACGCCCGGCTTCTCTGCCGGCCGATGGCATCAATTTCGTCGATAAAAATGATTGCCGGTGCCTTCTTTTTGGCCGTATCAAAGAGGTCACGAACACGACTTGCCCCGACCCCGACCAACATCTCCATAAACTCCGATCCGGCCATGGAAAAGAAAGGCACATCGGCTTCGCCGGCAATCGCCCGGGCCAAAAGAGTTTTACCAACTCCAGATGGGCCGACCAAAATTACTCCCTTCGGGGTCCTGGCCCCCATCGCCCGGTAACGCTTGGGGTGCTTCAAAAAATCAACCACTTCTTCCAGTTCCTGCTTGGCTTCTTTGACACCGGCCACGTCTTTAAAAGTCACGTTCTGCTTGCCTTTCATAAAAATCTTCGCCCTTGAGCGGCCAAAGTTAAAAATGCCGTCCTGGGCGCCGCGCGCCTGGCGCATGATAAATAAGAATATTACCCCTGTTAACACTACCGGCAGGAAAATCTCCATGACATTGCGCCAAGCGTTGGCGGCCGAAGTATCCTTGTTGGTAAAATTAACGGTGGACGGATCAATTCCCGCCCGGTCAAGAATTTCCACAAAACTTTCACCCGGTTCTTTTCTCGACTCATACACTCCGTCTTTATTTTTGTAATGGATCAATAGTTTCTCTTCTTCCACTTCGATTTTGTCCACCTGATTATCTTTAATATCGGCAAACAGCTGGCTGATTCCCACTTTTCCCAATGGCAACGGTCCAGACATTAACGAGACAAAAAACGGCAGCACCAAAAATAGAACTATCAGCCAAATCACCATTCGCTTGGGGTTAAATCCCATCCGCACCATTTTCACCTTGCCGCCGGTCTGTTTCTCAATCGCCTGCTTAATTTTATCCAGTTCGCCCACCGGCTTTTTTCCCTCTTGCTTCATATTCAAAGATTTTATCACACCCGCAGGCTGATTGCCGCCACCAGCATCCCGCCGAGAACGTCCAAAACGTAATGCTGTTTAATCAAAACCGTCGAAATAATGATTAAACCCACCCAAATATAGATCACCCAACTCCACTGCGGCCACAGTTGAGTTAAAAAATGGCCGATGATAAGCATATGGAAAACGTGGGCGCTCGGCACCGCATTACCGTCATATTTATCGAACCGGTACAACCGCCTTAACCATTGCTTCATTAAACCGTTCCCCCTCACTTCCGGCCGTCTAACCCCATTGGGAAAAAAGTACCAGAATAAATTTCCGCTGATTTGGGCAGTAATCATGCCCGTAACAAACGGGAAAAATTGCCCGGAGAAAATCAAAATCAAACTGCCGCCATAAAACATTAAAAAGTAACTACAATAGATTAATAACATTCCCGGCAACAGCGGCAACCGGTCATCAAGTGCAAATTTCCAGTAGTGCTTCACCGGCCGCCGGGGAAGCGGCCAATACAGCCAATTCAACAACAGGTAGACTAAAACCAAGAAGAATCTATCCATTGTCAATAGTTTATAGTTTACAGTAAACTGTAAACTATCTCACTTTCGCCCCGACCGGCATGTCTTTGCCGGAAATAAAAATCGGTTTTTTCGGACCGTGTTCACCGAATGGCAAATCGTCACGTCTACCGCCAAAATCATACCCTGGGATTCCTCTCCCATCATTTTACGGTACGGAATATTTGTCACAAATAACCATTGTTTATCCTGAAAGTCGGCGGCGCAGTAACCATAAGTCCGCACCCCGGTAAAAATAATCCTCTTTCCCAGCTCACCAAAATCAACCGTCAGGCGGATTAATTTTTCGCTTTTCTCGACGTCTTCCGCTTTCACTACCTTCCCCACTCTCATTTCCACTTTGGCAAAATCGTCAATGGAAATCATTTCAGTCCCATCTTGGCTTTGACTTCGTCAATTGTTTTTTGGGCGATTTTTCTGGCTCTTTCGGCGCCGTCTTTAATCACCTGGCTGACGTATTCCGGCTTGGCTTCCAACTCTTTGCGTTTTTCCCTGATCGGCGCTAGCTCTTTATAGATGGCCTCGGCCAAACTGTCTTTCAGCTCTTTGTATCTAATCCCCTCGCCCAAATATTTTTTCTCATACACGGCCCGTTTATCCTGACCCTGAAACAATTCCACAAACGTCAATAAATTGGCCACCCCGCCGTTGGTTGGCACGGCTTTTCCTTGGCCCGAATCCGTCGGCGTTTGCGCCAACTTTTTCTTAATCGTGATCAAATCATCGGTCAAATTAATATAACTACCCTCAACGCTTTTGCTCATCTTTCCCTCGCCTAGCAGCGACGGAATATATCTTCCTTTGGATTTTAGGCTTTGCGGTTCCGGAAAATCAGTCCCGTATTCTTCATTCATCTTCCTGGCAATTTCCCGGGTAATCTCCATGTGCGGTTCCTGGTCTAACCCCACCGGTACCATTGAGGCTTTATAAAGTAATATGTCTGCTGCCATCAGGACCGGATAGTTTAAAAGCGCCATCGTGACGTGTTCCGGATATTGTTTTACCTTTTCTTTGAACGTCGGCAGGTGCTGCATTCTGGCAACAGTGACCACGGCCGAAAAATAAAATGCCAACTGGGCATGAAGATCGGCCAAGTCCGATTGAATAAAAATCGCCGATTTATGAGGGTCAAGTCCGACCGACAAATAATCAACAATGACACTACGTGCGTTTGCCCTAATTTTTCTAGGGTCAAAAGGAGTCGTGATCCCATGTAAATCAGCTACCATATAATAGGTTTCGTAATCAGGGTCTGCCTGCAGCGCCAACATCCCCTTGGCTGTCCCCAAGTAGTTACCTAGATGCAGCGTTCCCGTCGGGCGCATTCCCTGTAGCACTCGCTTTTTCATATTATTTCCCCAAATTACTAATGAATAACACAATCATAGGGGCAATGATTAAAGCCGGCAACATATTGACGGTTTTTAATTTCTTGATTCCTAATATTCCCAAGCCTATTGAAAAAACCATAACTCCTCCTACTCCGGTAATTTCGGCAATTACCGCTTCAGTCATCACTCCAATTAATGTTCCTGCAAACAAAGTTAATCCACCTTGAATGATAAAAATACTCAATGCGCTAAAAATTACCCCGACGCCCATTGCCGAGGCAAACATGACCGCCGTAAATCCATCAAGCATTGATTTTGTTGCCAGCAATTTATAGTCACCAGTCAAACCATCCTGAATCGATCCTAAAATCGTTAGTGGCCCAACGCAAAAAATTAAACTGGCTGTGACAAACGCCCGGGCAAATTTGCCGTCTTTGTCTTTGGAAAATTTTTGCTCCATAAAATTCCCGATTTGGGAAACGTAACTATCAATATTAATCAGTTCGCCGATAATCGTGCCTATCACTAAACTGGCCAAAACTATTAAGATATTTTTTGACTCAAAGGCCATCTGCACACCAATCACTATCACCACCAAAGCCATAGCGTTGATTACTGCCTCATTGAGAGATTTTTTTAACCTCGAACCCAATATTAAACCTACCGATCCACCGATCAGCACCGTAACTATGTTCATTAACGTTCCTAAACCACCTGTCATATTTTCTCCTTTTTTCATTTTACATTTTTTCGGCAGGCGCGGCAGGGATCGAACCTGCGGTCACTTGTTTTGGAGACAAGTGCTTTACCAACTAAGCTACGCGCCTAAATAAAAAACCCTCGTTCAACCACAACAATAAGTGATCAAACGAGGGTTCTCGTCGTAACACGTACTTTTTCCGGTTATGGCAACATACGCTGCTATCTTTTTACGGTTTTGCCTCCGTACTTAATTAGAGTCCGCTCCCCGGTTCCAACCCTCCGGTTCATCGCGTTTAATTAAATTGTCAATTCTTGTATTTTAGCACTAAATCCATGCTTGACAATAGGTAACTTTTAAGTTACCTTAATACTAAGGCCTGCATGAAAAGTATTTATTACGACGCTAAAGCTAAGGCAGAGCTAAAAGAAATGCCCTTACCTGTCCAAAAAGCTTTCGTGTCGTTAATTGAAAACTTAAAATTAACTGGCCGATTGGCATTACCGGATGCCAAAAAGCTAGATAAAAATCTTTATGAAATCAGAGTTAAATTCCAAGGAGAATTCCGGAGTTTCTATGCTTATGTTGGAAAAGATTTTATTGTAATTCTTCATTTTTTCCACAAAAAGACACCGAAAACTCCGCCAAAAAATCTAAAAACTGCCAAAAGGAGGCTAAAACAATATGAATAACAAAATTAAAGCCGCTATCAAACGAGGAGATTTAATTCCTTATGAGAAAATTTTCGCCAGTTTTTCTAAGAAGGACCAAAAAGATATTTTGAGGCGTGCCCGCTATTTACGGATGGCGATGGCAATGAAAAAATTAAGGAGTCAATTGAAAATCTCTCAGGCTAAATTGGCCAGAAAAATGAATGTTAAAAGAGAGTATATCAGCCGTGCAGAAAGTGGCCAGCAAAATATTACCCTGGAAACAATGTATCGCATTGCCGAAGCTACTGGCCGAGAATTTGATTTTCAATTCAAATAAATATGCCCACCCATTTTACCAAAGTCACTGAAGATTTTATCTGCGAGTTTTGCTATCAAGTGGTCAAAGGCGACGGCTACACCAACCATTGCCCCAATTGTCTAATCAGTAAACACGTTGACCATTTAAGCCCCGGCGACCGGGCCAGCGACTGCGGCGGCTTGATGAAACCGATCGCCAGCCAAATCAAATCCGGCCGGTTTATCATTTTCCACCGCTGCACCAAGTGCAACAAAATGACCCGCAATAAGGCCGGGAAAAAAGACAATCAAGAAAAATTAATCGAGCTGTCAAGTAAACCCGTTAAAACTAAGTAGCAGGGGTGGGGCTCGAACCCACGAACCTACGGTTTATGAATCCGTTGCTCTACCGACTGAGCTACCCTGCCTCGATCGCCTTAGCTTTAGCGGCGGCGATCCTTATATTTTACCAGATCTTTTAGGTTTTTACTCCTCTTGACTCAATTATTTTTCGATATTCCCGATAAAAATCTTCCCTGTCGGCTTCACCAATTACTCCCTCATAATCATCTCTGGTTAAAATGTTTTCGTCTACGGCAAACTTAATCCCTACTTTCTCGACCAATAATTTTAATTCCTCATCCGTCAGCTGTGTACCCAAATCTGATAAATGTTTCATTTCCTCGGGTCCGGCAGAACCGCAGAAAGCATTGGCGCTATGATATTTTGAGTGATTACTGCCCATATATAATTTTTACTTGGTAGCGGGTTCTGGGTAACGCTCCCAGATTAAGTGAGATTATGCTTCTGCTAAGCAGAATTAGACTATACCATCATCCCGACGGACCGTCGGGATGCTCGGCGTGTTATAACAGCTTATTAAACTGCTATCTTGATCTTTCGATCTCAGTCGTTACGGGGTACATTCATGTAACTGAACGTACTTCCCACGGGGTTGTCACGTTCAGTTCACATGAACGTGATTTCTCCGTTATGAGCCGAGTTCTCATCCTCAAGTTACCTTGAGGCGGGCCCATCGTTGAGCCTCACGAGATACTTACCTCCCACCCGCTATATCAAAGAACAGGGCTAATTTTAACAGAGATTTAGCTTTTTTTCCAGCCGGGAAACTTCTGTTTAAACGCCGCCACAATAATGCTGGCCGCCTGCTCCAAATCATAATAAGTCGTGTTGACTACGATATCATAATAATTGGCACTGGACGGGTCCTTGCCGAAATTCTTTTTAATAAACTCTTTTCTTTCCCGGTCAAACTCTTTTACCCGCTCCCGGGCTTCGTAAATCGACCAACCCTCGTATTGGGCAGTGTAACCGGCGCGGACCAAAAACGGAGAGACAATCCGAACGTGTAAACCGCCGTATTGGCTGGTAATAAAATTGCTCCCCCGCCCCAAGATAACGCAGTTGCCTTTGTGGGCGGCACTCAAAACCACTTGGCACAAATGCTTGATGTAAGTTTCTTCGCCGACGTAATCCGGGTTGAGCATCGAGTTAACCAAGTCTTCCACAAAACCCCGGTCTTTTTCATCCAAAGACTCAATCAGGTTTTTCCGGTGTTTGCTTTTTTTAGCCGTTAATTCAATCAATTTTTTGTTGTAGAGCTTAAACCCTAACTTTTTGGCCACCAGTTTGGCAATCGGCCCGCCGCCGCTGCCGGACTCCCGGGAAATGGTAATAAATGGCCGAACCGTCCGCTTTTCCCGGGATTCCACCGGTTCGCTCAACAATAATTCTTTGCGCTTAATATGTCTGGCAATCAGGTCGTCAAATAATCCCATCGGCTGTAATTATACACTAACCGGTCAAAATCCAAACGCTTTCAACCACTGGCTTAAATTGCTCTCTTCTTGCCGTTGCGCTTCGCCGACTGCCGCTATTTCTGATGCCCGGACGATCTCTTCGGGTACAACCACGACCACTTCCTCGGGTTTGGCCATTTTCAAGACGTTTCTGATCTGCTTTTCCAGCCAAAAACCGTCACCGGCAACGGCCAAGTTGCGTTTTAATTCCTCTTGTTGTTTTTTAGCTTCGGTTAATTCGGCTTGGGAGGCGGACAAACGCTCGTCGGCTTTACTTAGCCGGATAATGTCTTTAACCAGGTTGATAACTACCAGCAGACTGGCCAACATCACCGCGTAAACCAACAGCCGTCGTCTGGTAATTGACATTAATCCTCCTGATTGCTATTATAAGCTACTTCTGCCTGATTGGGATTTATGGATAAAATTCTAACTGATTTTCTTAGTAACCTCAAACAGCGGGGCCGCTCCAGCGCCACTATTCTCGCTTACGGCAAAGACGTTGACCAACTATTTGAGTTTTTAGCCAAAGCCACTGAGCCAAAACACATTCAGCCGGAACACATTGAGGCATTTAAGAAATTCCTCTCGACGAATAAATATACGGCCAAATCGATTTCCCGAAAGTTAAACTCGATTAAAACTTTTTGCCGCTATCTTTTGAGCCAAAAAATTATCACCGAAAATCCGGCTTCCAAGATAGAACATCCCAAGTACGAAACCAAACCGCCACGGATTTTATCCAAAATGGAATACCGGAGTTTGCGGGACGCCTGCCACGGTGATTCGCGCATTTACGCTATCGTCGAGCTGCTTTTACAAACCGGCGTCCGCATCGGCGAGCTGGCCAACTTGAGTCTCGATGATATCGACACGGATAAAATTGTGGTCCGCGCCTATGAATCCCACCCCCAGCGGCAGGTTCCCCTCAATCAAGCCGCCGGAGCTGCCCTGGCCGGTTATCTCAAAGCCCGGCCCAAAACCAAAGCCAAAGCCGTATTTGTTACCAAAACCGGCCGGGCGTTTTTGATCCGCAATATCCGCACCGCTATCGACCGCTACTTTAAGATCGCCGAAGTCAAAAATGCCCGAGTCAATGATTTAAGGCACACCTTTATCGCCCACCAGCTGGAAGCCGGCACGCCGCTAACTTTAGTCAGCCGCTTGGTCGGTCACAAACGCTTAAGTACCACGGAAAAATATTTAGCCTTTGTCAAAAAATCCGAAGCCGCTCCGGCCAAACTGGAAGAACTGTAAACTATTTTACCCGCCAAACACCTGCGCCTAAAACTGAAAATCCATAGATTTTCTCTGCTGGAACCACTAACCTAAATTGCTGATAAAACCAATCGTTAATTAATCCACTGATATCTCCCTCGGTAATCAAAATTCCTTCACCTACTGCTCCAGCTAGTAAACCAATATTGCTTTGATTGAAACCATGTTCCGGTCCGGCATCCTTGAGGACCACCACGTCAGCGGGCTCAATTTTACCCGAACCTAATACCTCCACAAACTCTCCATGGAAAAAAATAATTCTGGGATCGGTTTTTAAATCATCATCTCTTTCGTCTTCATAGCTGATTACCTGCACTTGTGCGTTAGGATAAACCTCTAAAATTGCCCGAGAATCTTTTCCTGTTCCGCCTCCCAGCTCTGTCACTAACTTTACTGAAGTTGGTTTAATCCCGGCTAAGTTACTCGCTCTAACCAATGATTCTTTCATGCTTTGGGCCATTGCTACTTCTATATCCCTTGGGTGATGTCGATCATTATACATGGTCATGATTGGTAGGCCCGGCAGGGTTCGAACCTGCGACTCCCAAGGTATAAGCTTGGTGCTCTACCGCTGAGCTACGGGCCTATTCATATATTTTAGCAAACTTCTTTGGGTTTTACCCAAAAGCCGATGTGGCAATTATCACAGCGTGGTAGTTCAGCCGAACGCCAAAATCCCTGATCGACGCCGAGCAACTCCTCGACTCCGGCTTGATCTAACCCTTCAAAAATCACCTTTTGGGGGATCTCTTGGGGTCGAGCAATGATTTGTCGGATGACTAAATTCAACCTCAGTTTGGACCATCGGTCGGTATTATACTCTATTTGAACGGTTTCAGATCAAGTTCGTTAAACAAGCAGCGGAAACCGCTGCCGTAGTGGGAATCGACTACCCACTTGGCTGGAAAATCAACTACATGCCCCGGACCCACTATATCTTCTTCCAACCACTGTTTCATTTGCGGCGCTTCGCTGGACACGATGGCTACGTCTTTGGCCCGGAAAAAATTACAAGCTAGGAAAGCACTTTCAACGCAATCAACTAATTTTACTTTTACTTTCTTTGATGCTGCTTCGACGCTTCCCGGATAGATTTCCTGATAAAGCTCATCAACCGCCAATACCATCCGTCCGGATTTGTCTTCAACCAAAGCCATAAACAAATCCAAATCCGGCTGGTAGAAACGGTAGCGAGGAACGTTGGGATCGTGTGTGCGCAAAACCCAGGCATTGTAAGCCGACTCGAGGTTGATGATCTCTTCTCTCCGGCTCAACTTCTTTGCCTCAAACTCCAAAGCCTTCTCTGATATCCGCCAATTCATAAACTCATCACACCCTTGCGGGTTAGGCATGGTAATGATTTCAAAATCCCCCGCCTTTTTAATCAAAGCCAAATCTTGTTTATCAAGGCCGGTTTCGGGCACTACCAGATAATGATTGGCCGACAAAACCTTGCCACCGTTACCCAAAACTTCGTGTTCGACAAACTTCAGCCTTGATGCGGCTTCTCCCATGAAAGACCGGAACGACCAACCTAATACCTCTTGCTGCACTCCGGGGCGGGTAAAAATTGTCTCATTAAGCTGGACAAAAGCGTTTCTTGGCCAAGAGCGGAATTGGAAATTGTTCTCATGGGGCGGTAAAGCCCAGTTACTGCCGATTACTTGAAAGCCGTTAGTGTTTAAAAACCGGCTCAATTCTAATGATCGGCCATAAATACCGGCAACAACGGCAACACCCTGTCTGATCCCTGGTTCAGCCTCGGGAATTTTAACGTTTACTTTAGCTAATTCTGTTTCCGGCACCGGCCGGACTAAATCGGCAAAAGCCATAAAAATTACACTTTCCGGGGATTATACCAAAAACCTAGAGCTTCGAGCGCTGGGCGACTTCGGCTTCAACGACGTTTTTGTCCCGGCCGTATTTTAAGCGGGACAACTGCTTGATCATTTCCGCCACTTTGGGGCTACGCATTTCTTTGAGCTTACCCATGTCTTTGGTCAAATCCATGGAAAAAGGCGGTACGGTTTCGTTGTTGACCAGGGTCTTGATGTAAACGTTAAAGCGCTCGATGTTGATCAGATCCGTCTCGGTAAACGTTGGCTGGAACTCGTGCTGTAAATAGTTGGCATCGGAGACGCCGACCCGGAAAGACATGATCGTGCCGACGTTGCCGAAAATGGCGTTTTTGACGTCTTCTTCGACCTGGCCGATGAACTGGTTGGCCACAGTTAGGGACAAACGGAACTTTCTCGCTTCCGACAAAATCTGAGCAAAATCGGGCGTGGCAAAGTTTTGAAACTCGTCCACATATAAATAGAAAGGTTTGCGCTGTTCTTCAGGAATGTCCTGCCGGCTCATAGCACTCATTAAAATCTTAGGCACTAAAATTAAACCCAAAAAGTTGGAGTTTTCTTCGCCGATCCGGCCTTTGGCCAGATTAATTAACAGGATCTTGCCTTCATCCATGACTTGCCTAAAATTAAACGCGCTTTCGCTTTGGCCGATAATATTTCTCATCATTTTATTGGTAACAAAACGGCCAAATTTGGAGACGATGTAGTCCAAAACCTCGCTCTTATGAAAGTCTGAAGTTTGGGCAATTTGGTCGGTCCAGTAGCGTCTAACGATCGGGTCAGTGACTTTGGGCAGCAGTTCCTGGACGTAGCGCGCGTCGGTCAAGACCCGAACCACCTCGACAAAAGTATTGCCCGGTTCAGACATGACTGTCAGCATCGCGTTTCTGACCGCGTGCTCAAACCGCGGCCCGATGATGCCGGTTTTGTGCGGATCGTAAAGTTTGTACATCATCCCCACGATCGAAGTGGTGACAAAATGCTTTTCCTCTTCGGTGCGGGCGTCGAGCATATTGAGGCCCAAGGGCCGATCGGTATCGCTGGGGTTAAAGTAAATCACGTCTTCGGCCCGCTCCGGCGGAATCATCTCCATGATTTTTTCGACGGTGTCGTGCGGGTCGATAAAGCAAACCCCTTTACCTTCTTTAATATCCTGCATGATCATGTCGGTCAAAAGCTCGGACTTACCCACGCCGGTTTTGCCGATGATGTAAAGGTGGCGCATCCGGTCGTCTTCGGAGATAAACACCGGCCGGTCGATTCCCCGGTAAACGCTTTTACCCAAATACATCCCGGTTTTGGGGATCAATGCCGACGCCGGCGCCCGCTTGGCATTGAGCCAGAAAATGTGCGGCGTTTCGATCGCTTTATTGGGCCAGTGGAAAATTGTCGCCAATTCTTCAATCGACACAATGCTCTTGGCACCAAACAGCGGCTGGTAGCGGTAAATAAAGTCGATCATCCACAACTGCTTAATCCTTATCTTGGTTTTGGTAAAGTGGTTATGGTCGGAGCTAAACTGGGAAAAAGAACCAACCATGTTGGCCAGGTGAGCCTGGGCCGATTCTTTAGTGGTCGAGTTAACCACAATCCTAATGGTCGCTTCAAATCCCGGTTTGGAACATTTGTTTTCGATTTCTTCGTAAGTCTTGGGGTCAACGTTGTACTTGGCTTTTTCCGGGTCCGACTCGGTCTTTTTAGTTTTAGAAATATACGCCCGGCCGGCTTTTTGCCACTTGTTCTCGGCCGGAGTAATCAGGACCTGCAAGGCCATGCCTTCGTTGTCCCCCATTTTGGCCATGGCGGCGGTGATGGTGCTTAAAGGATCGACCGGCAAATCTTTGTAGATTTTGAGCGGGTAAAACGAGCTGCCGGAAAGCTTCAGCTGGGCAAAAGCGACCTTGCCGTGGTCGGTAAAAATGCTCGGCTCGTCCACTTCCCTAACGTCGGCGCCCGGGTAAGAGCCGTGAATTTGTTTTTCCACTAAGTCCCTGAGTCGTTCCGGCATGGCCACGTAAAAGCGAATGTCTTCTTTTTTGGCAATGATTTCAAACGACAAGTGGTCCTGGGGCTTTAAAAAGCCAAACATCCCGCCACCGCCTTTAATCGAAGTTAAGCTCGCAAACATCTGCTCGGCGGCGTCGATTTTGATCTCGTTATCCCGGGGTACGGCCACTTGCAAAACCACAAATTCCAAAGAGCGCTTTTCCCGGTCGCGAAATTTGAGCAACTGGAGCAGGACATAGCCGACGCCCACCAAACCCACCATCCCCAAGCCGATTAAAAAGGCTACCAAAACCAGATATTTTGCTTGTTCAATTAGTACCGTGAACGGATCCATTTAGATTCTCCTGTAAGCAACTTTATTGCCGAACATTTTAATGAGGCGTAAACACCATTCTGCCAACCAGCGCAAACTGTCGACGACTTGATGGTGTAAACCTTTCTCCACTTCATCTTTGGTCAAGGGTAAAACCACTTTAAACCCCGTCTGTTTTTGCGCATCATCAAGGACTACCTGGCCGGTAGTTTGGTTGGTCACCGGCTGATTTAACTTGGTCTCTTCTTTTTCCAGTTTTTCCAGCCAGCCTTCGACCTCCGGCTCTAAATCCACGCTTCTTGTATATTCGGTAATCGGGGTTTTTTCCTGCGGGGCAGCCATGGCTTTATGATAACACGAAAATCAGTAGTCCAATCCCTTAACCGCTTTTAGCCCTTTATCAAACGGGTGCTTGATTTTCTTGCACTCCGTCACCAAGTCCGCACCTACGAGGACTCTCCTCGTAGCTCCCCTGCCGGTTAAAATCAAGTGAGTTTTGCCACGCTTGGAAATTAAGTCCATTAGATCATTTAAATTAATTAGTTTGTCTTTGACGGCATTATTCACCTCGTCCAAAACCAAAACGTCAACTTTCGACAGTAATTTTTCTGCCTGCTTTAAGGCTGCGGCGGCGGCTTGCTGGTGTTGCTCCGGCGTCGCGTGGTCGGTCGGCAGTCTATAGAAGCCGCTGCCCAAAGGATAAATCTTGATGTTTTTAATATATTTACCAATCTGGTGTTCGGCAATCGGCCAACGCTTTTCCTTGTACCACTGGACAATCGCCACTTTCAGGCCGGATAAAGCCGCCCGCACCGCCACACCCAGCGCCGCAGAGGTCTTGCCTTTCCCATCACCGGTAAACACGTAAACCAGGCCCTTATTATTAATAGTCATAACCGGTTTCTATTTTACATTGTTTGGGCCAGTCAGCTAACGGCTTTACCCCGAACTCTTTTAATAGATTGGCCAAATGATCGAGTGGCAAACCAATAATTGTGGTAATCCCTCCTTTAAAACTCTCGACTAAACTGCCGTAACCCGGCAGTTCAAACTGAATCGCGTAGGCTCCCCCTTTGTCTAAAACATGGAATTTTTTGATGTAGGCATCGATAATTTTTTCGTCATAATTTTTCATTTTCACTTGGCTCTGCGCCACACTCATCAAAGCTTTGTCTTTGCCGGCAACGGCCACGCCGCAATAGACTGTATGGGTTTTACCGCTTAAAGCTTTTAAAAACTGCCTGGCTTCTTTTTTGTCTTTTGGCTTACCCATAATTTTGTCTTTTAAGGCGACGACTAAATCTGAGCCAATTACTAATTCCCCTTTAACTGAGGCGGACTTATCCAGGGCCAGCTGGCCGACCAAATCTGCCGGGTCAACGCGGCTTAGTTTCACCCCGTCTTCATCAACCGCGTGGCTAACTGCCTTAAACTCCAATCCCGTCCACGACAGCAATTGTTTCCGGCGCGGTGAATCCGAAGCTAAAGTGAGCATTTGGAAAAGCCGCAATGTTTACAGGTGGAACAACCCTCGACGATTTCCATTTCACTGCCGCACTCCGGGCACAATTTTTCGTTCTTGTTTTTAAGCGGGGTGATGCGAACCTTACTCTGAATCGTCTGGGTAGTTTTTTTAGGCACGGTGGATAAAATCTGGGCGTCTTTACTGCCCGAGCGGTAAATCGTGATACCTTTACAACCCAACTCCCAAGCTAAAAGGTAAGCTTTTTCGACGTCCTCGATGGTAGCATTTTGGGGAAAGTTAATGGTTTTGGAAACGGCGTTTTCCGTGTGCTTTTGAAACGCCGCCTGCATCTTAATGTGCCACTCAGGAGTAATGTCAAAAGCGGAAACGAAGGTTTTCTTAATTGAGTCAGGTAAGTACTCGATTGGCTGGCAGCTGCCTGATTTGGCCACCTCTTCCAAAACTTGTTTTTTCTGGGAATCGCTCAATTTACTGGTCTCAACCGCCCGTCGAAAATGTTCATTAACATAAGTCAACCCGGCTTCATCGACCACATTTTTGACGAAAGACAAAGCAAACTCCGGCTCAATCCCCGACGAGCAACCAGACACCATCGCGATGGTTCCGGTCGGGGCAATCGTCGTCACCGCCAGGTTACGGCGGCGGATCCCCTTCTTTTCATAAGTGGAGCCTTTCCAGTTTTTGAAAATTCCTTTTTCGCGGGCAAGGGCGGTCGATTCATTGACGGCGGCGGCATTAACCGCTTTCATCACTTTTTCCGCCAACCTTACTCCCTCACTACTGTTGTAGGTAATCCCCAGCTGATAAAGCATGTCTGCCCAGCCCATTACCCCCAAACCGATGCGCCGGTTGGCTTTGGCCATCTTCCCAACCCGGGGAATCGGATAGCCGGAAACGTCAACGCCGTTGTCTAAAAACCTGACCGCGGTTTTAGTTACTTGCTCCAAACGGCTCCAGTCCACTTCGTGTCGGCCTTTGGCCGAAAGCTTTACAAACTTGGCTAGATTAATCGAGCCCAGATTACAAACGTCAAACGGGTGAAGCGGCTGTTCACCGCAGGGATTGGTGGCCATTAATGGGCCTAATGTTTTTAAAACCGGATTATATTTATTAATCTTGTCCAGGAAAATCATTCCCGGGTCGCCGGTGCGCCAGGCCAAACCGACAATTTGGTCAAACAGCTGCTTGGCCGGCAGGCTTTGAATCACTTCGCCGGTGCGCGGATTTTTCAGCTCAAAGCGCCGGTTTTTTTTGACCGCATTCATAAACTCATCAGTGGCGCCAACCGAGATGTTAAAATTGGTAATTTCCCCCTGGTTGGTTTTGCAGGTAATAAACTCCAAAATGTCCGGGTGGTCGACGTTTAAAATCCCCATGTTAGCACCCATGCGGTAACCGCCCTGCATCACCTGGCCGGTGGCGGCGTCAAAGACTTTCATGAAACTAACCGGGCCGGTGGCAAAGCCGCCGGATTTTTTAACGTAGTCGCCTTTGGGCCGAAGCTTGGAAAAATTAAATCCCGTTCCCCCGCCCCGCTGCTGAATCAGCGCCAGCCATTTGACCGCGTCAAAAATCTTGGCCATGTCGTCCTCGACCGGCAGCACAAAACAGTTGGCTAATGATGGTTTCTTGGTACCGGCGCTGCGCAAATAACACCCGGCCGGCATAAACTCCATTTTGGTCATCACTTCAAAAAAGGCCCGGTGCCACTTGGCCCGCTTGGATTTTAGCTCGCTAGCGGCCACAAACTGGGCCACCCGGTCAAACAACTGCCGCGGCGTCTCGATCGCCTTACCGGACTCGTCATGGCGCAAATAGCGGTTCTCGATTACTTTTAACTGGTTAAGGCTCAAATTGAGGTCGTCTTTGACGCCGATCACCGCCCGGGCCTGCCTGGCCGTCCGACGTTTCTCCCGGTACAAAATGTAGGCTTTGGCCGCTTCATAGTGGCCGCCGGCCATCAGCACCTGCTCGACAATGTCCTGGACCTGCTCGACCGTGGGTAAATCGCCGTTGACTGCTTTAAGCAGAATATTGATGACCACTTTGGTCAGTCTTTCCGCCTCGATTTTTAATCGTCTTTCTCCCAATTCCGGTTCGGCTTCCACTAGAGCTTTAAGGATCGCCAGTTGAATTTTTTGCTCGTCAAAAGCCGTTTCCGTACCGTCTCTTTTAATGATACGTTTGAGTTCTGTCATAAACTGCACTTGGAAAATCCGCATTTGGTACAAGTCGAGCAGCCCTCTTTGAAAATCAGCTCGTGGCCACACTCGGGGCAGGCTTCGCCGTGCCACTGTGACACTGTGTCACTGTTTTTGAGCACCTGGTCGGCCTTGCTGCCGTCACGATAAACCGTGATTCCTTTGCAACCCAGTTTCCAGGCTAAAAGATAGGCGCCTTTAACATCTTTAACGGTTGCATCTCTGGCAAAGTTAATCGTTTTAGAAACCGAGTTATCAAAATATTTCTGCCAGGCCGCCTGAGCTTTAACGTGCCACTGCCAGCCGATTTCATGGCTGGTGACAAACACTTTCCGATCATATTTGTCTTTAAATTGCTGATAAATCGGATCGGTAATAACCATGGCTTTAGTCGGCCGGTTAGCCTTGTCGTCTTCAAAAAAAGTCTGCCGGGTGGTAGTCAAAGCAAATACCGGCTCGATACCCGACGAACAATCGGCAAACAAAGAAATCGTCCCGGTCGGAGCAATCATGGTCGTGGCACAATTGCGGCGCGGCAAACCCTTCTCCGCATAAATCGAAACGTCATAGTTGCCGAAGTTGCCCCGCTCTTTGCCCAACTTTTCCGTGGCCTTATCTGCCTCCTGGCGGATAAATTTAGCTAAGCGTTCGGACAACTTGACTGCCGCCTCACTGTTATAAGGAATGCCGAGTTTAAAAAATAAGTGGGCCAAACCCATGACCCCCAAGCCGATGCGCCGGTTGCCGTCTTTGACCATTCTTCTGATCTCTTCCAAAGGATAGTTATTGACCTCGACCATGTTGTCCAAAAACCTGATGCCCCAAGCAACGGTATTTTTGAGGCTGGGCCAGTCGATCCGGCCGCCGCTGACGTGTTCGCTCAAATTAATCGAGCCTAAGTTGCAGCTCTCGTACGGCAGCAGCGGAATCTCACCGCAATTATGGACCACAAAACCATTGGCAATAAACGAGTGGGTTTCCGGTTCAGTCACGTCATAAACCGGTTCTCTTCCCAACGGCGTTACCGCCAACACTTCGTCAGTAAATCTGGTCGAATAATAACTTTTACTTTTAAGTTTCTTAATCTTTTCTTGATGCCGGTTGAATAACCAGCCAATCTCGTCTAAAAATTTAGTAACGCTGTTTTTGGAAATTTCCAGCTCCCACAAAACACCGTCTGATCGGTAACGCCGGATTTCTCCGCCAGCTGTTTTATAGGCCGGAAACAAACCCAGACGCGCCGACCGGGACCGATCATAAATTCTGGCTTTAATCCCTAGGTTTAATAATAATAGTTGCACATCGGTCAGCAATAATCTGGACTTGCTCGTTAAGCGCACATAACTGGACTTATCTTTAACAAACCCGATTGTCCCGTCGGCACCAAACAAACCTTGTAAGAAGCCAGTCACTACTTCTTTGGGAGCAGTCAGAATTGTTTTGGGCACCCTTTTCCCGGCCGATCTTTCTGCCGACACGCCAAAGTTCATTACGTAATCTGCCACAAATTGGCTATGGCAAACCAATTGAGTCGTCCTTTCCAGTGGATGTTTTGCCATCATACCTGGATACCATTGCTTCAGGAGTCTGCTGAAGTATTTTTGTTCTTCCTGGTTTTTATTCCCAAAAGCCAAAATAACATAACCGCCTTTTTTGCCCACCCGCGGCCGGACAAAGCCGTCGCCGACCAACCAACCCAAAAACACACCCAGTTCTTTACTCCAACTGGTTGGCAAGTTCCAGTGATATGTCCGCCCGTTTCTACCGATCAGCTGATTATTCCA
>Ga0209211_10004317_pt1 | contig 22274 bp, 26 predicted proteins | sample RifGroA2_FD_183992 | JGI IMG/M metagenome (GOLD analysis project Ga0209211, IMG submission 183992) | Groundwater microbial communities from Rifle, Colorado, USA - Groundwater A2 (SPAdes) (version 2) | ecosystem: Environmental > Aquatic > Deep subsurface > Groundwater | place: Rifle, Colorado...
ATATTATTCAGCACCCGTAGCCCAAGCGGCAGATATGAATACACGCCCGCCATTTCTTTGTGGATGTAGCCAGCGCGAATTAAAAGTTGCGCATTTTTGGCAACCTCGTCCTTTGGCGCACTCTTGCGAGTTTTGGTGAAAAGTTGAGATTGCCTCATCCCGTTAGAAGTAGGAAGCTCGCGCTTCCAACTTGTTATCCGTGTCTAATAAAACCTCGACCAATATCAACAGCATCTCGAATATTCGTCTTTCTGAACTTCCACAACTTCTAACGGGACTCATTCCGGCAATAGTATAGGAAAGGAGGGCACGGGTCAAAACAAATCCGAGCGCCCCTTTATTGGACAAGTTGTGGAAGCTTTAGAGGAGCACCCTTCAATTTGCGAAGGCGCATCACCGATGCACGCTGTGAATCACCATCAGACGATTGCCTTTTGTGTTCATCATTCATATACGAATACTGTACTTCAAGAACAGGTTTTATAAGTCTCCACCGACTACCACCATACTTGCTCTGAACTTGAGACACCCACTTATATACGACATCGTGAGCCCACCACGGTACTTGTACGAACATAACGCCTTCTTCTGCAAGCATTTCATACCATCGCTCAAAAGTCTTAGCGACAAGATAATGTTCCTCTGGATTGACCTTGAATCCGGCGAGAAGGCGCTCAATTATGACATCAGCTTTATCTCCCCGAAGCCATGTGCGAATCCTGTCGTACGTATGAGGGTCGAGAATATCTCCTATTATAATCTCATGATTTTTATCATCATACTCCTGAGTGCTATATTCACGGAGCTCTTTCGGTATATATTTGATTGCATCTGATTGAATAAGGGTAACGCCTGCGGTCTTCTTGAATAAATTGTCGCCAATAGGATAAAACACCTGATCTCCGGGCCCTCCAAATTCTATACCAACAGCTCCCCCCTTCTTTTTTCTGTGTTCAAGAATACGTTTGAGATAACCTCGCAATGATTGTTCTCCTTTCGGCAATACACGTTTAAATGTCAGATGCATGTTTTCGATATGTGAATTCCTAAAAACCCAAGAATCTTTGCTTGCTTTTATCTGTGTATCTACCACTGCCGATTCGCGTCGATGCCTTAATAAACCCTTGTGACGTTGTGAAGAAAACCCTTGGTTCATTGGCCCTTCATTCATATGGATTCAATAATAGCACCGTGTCTAATCTGAGCTTGCGCTTTTGCCGTGTTTGACTTTCATTTCTCGCATTTCTTTATCTCTTGATTATCCACGGCTATATAAATTAGGCGGTAATTTCATAACTATCAGCGCCGCATCATGCCCGGTGTTTGTTTTTTGGTTCACGCGCCGTATGAAAAACGGCAATGATTTCAATGAGGGCGCTCGTCACGTTGTAAATAATAAGTAGTGGCAAACCGCGCACCACCGCTTCACGCGTTTCAGTTTCCCTATCAAGCCGAGCCGCATCGGGAAATATAGTTATGTTCCGGATTGTTTGCGAAATGCAGCGGGCAACATGCACCGCGGCAAGAGAACTATCTCGCTCAATGTACGCAAGAAGGCTCTCAAGGTCGTCGGCCGCCTCTTTCGTCCACCGTATCGGCATAACGCTTACGAAGCGTCGTATTTTGTCAGGATTGATCGGATGCGTACGCCCGAGACATAGCGACGCGGGAGCGAGAGACGGCGTCTTACCTCAACTCGCTGTGCGTTTGACATGTGCGGGGTGGAGAAATCCACGATACGTTCTTCAAGCTCCGCCAAAAGCGCATTCTGCGTTTCTTCGGGCAAGACTTCTATCGCTTTCGCGGCTTTTGTAAGTTTCTCTGCAATCGCTTTGGTCATGAGAGTAAGTATATCACTATGAGAACAATCGGGCGATATCGTGATACGTCACGGTAATCATAAGAAGCGCGATAAGCACTACGCCGAGTAAATTCAGCATCTGTACGAGTATCCGCGGAGCACTGCGCCTCCATATCGCCTCAACTGCGAGGAGCAGGAGCCGCCCGCCGTCCAGCGCCGGAATCGGGATAAGATTGATTATCGCGAGGTTGACCGAAATAAATCCGGCGAGCGCAAGAATGTTTCCCAGGCCGTGCGAGGCGGCATCGGATACTACGCCCGCGAGGCCGACGGGGCCGACAATTCCGGCAAGATTGGGATTTCCGCTAAGCGCTTCCCGAAAAATCCCCCATAATCCGCTTCCAACAGAGATAAACGCATCCCTCGTGCGGAATAAGGACTCATAAAGCGCCTCGCGAATAGGCAATGCCTCGTTCCCTACCAACACAAGCGCCAAGCCGACGGCAGGCCTGCCCGATTGTTCGGCGATAACCGCGTGCGCGGGGCGGACAGTTGCCGTGGATGTCGCTCCGGCGCGGACATAAGTGAAGAATATTTGTTTGCCTCCGCGCTCGCGGACAAATTCGCTGACTTGCAGGGGTGCAAGCGCGGACGGCGCAAGCATCTCTTCGTCTTCCACTCTCATTATTTCATCTCCTGGCGTTATGCCCGCGGCCTCTGCCGGAGACCCGGGAACCACATCGGCTACGACCAGATGGACCAGTTCATTCGGGCGAGGATTATCAACGACTCTTGGAATGCCATACGCGAGCGCGCCCGAGAATAAGCCCCAGGCGAGAACGGCGTTGGCGAGAACTCCAGCGACAAGGATAAGCGCCTGCACATGCCTTTTGGCGTCAACGAAACTGCCTTGTCCCCGTTCTGCTTCTCCCTCATCTCCGAAAAGCCGCACAAATCCCCCGAACGGCAACCAATTAAAGGTGTATTCGGTTTCGCCGATTTTGCCGAAGAGAAATGCGCGTGGCGGATACCCTACTCCGAATTCATCTACGCGCACCTTGAAAATCTTCGCGACAATAAAATGCCCGAGCTCATGCGCGACGATGAGCACGACGAGAATTCCAATAACGAGTAGAGCGGTTAGCATAGTACGTAGTTCGTAGAACGTAGAACGTAGAAGCAACTCATAGATTACTGGGTCATGAATTTATGACTACGTACTACGAACTACGTTCTACGTACTAACTTTCCATCTCCGCTTCTTTTTTTGCAAATGCCTTTTCCAGTTCTCCGTTTGCACTATCAATTTTTTTCTGAAGCTCTTCTTTCAAACTGAACTTGTCGTCTTCCGTCAACGTTCCCTCGTGCTCTTTTGCTTGAATCTCTTTCCACGTTTCATCGCGGGCGACGCGGACGGCGGTGCGGGCATCCTCCAATTTATGCTTTGCGATTTTCACAAGCTGTTCGCGGCGCTCGGCCGTAAGCTCGGGAAATGTGACACGAAGCCCCGAAGAATCCGCCGTCGTGCCGACGCCCAGATTCGCGGCGGTAATCGCCCGTTCAATGTCTTTCACAATAGATGCGTCCCAAGCCGAGACCCGCAATGTTCGCGCGTCTTCAATGCCGATGTTTGCGACCTGTTTCAGCGGCGTCATGGAGCCGTATGCCGAGACTAAAACGCCATCAAGTATCGCGGGCGTTGCGCGGCCTGTGCGCAATCCGCCGTACTCCTTCGCGAGCCACTCGCGCGTACCCGCAATTTTCCCGTCAAATATTTTGAAGTCGTAGTTCATATGAATTAGTACGTAGTACGTAGTTTGTAGTACGTAGTTTGTAGTACGTAGTTTGTATTCGTATTGAATAAACTGTTTTCATCATTTTCTACGTTCTACGTTCTACGAACTACTGACTGCTTGATTATACCAGAAGCGCAACCTGCTCTAGGAGTGTTTTTAATATGGAACCTTTGTCGGCTACATACTTCCGGGCCAAATAAACTGCCTCCAAACCTTCTTTGGATTTACGAGTGCCGAGCTTTGCGAGCGAGCGTTCAAGCGAGGAAAGAAAAGCGATTATTGCGCCGGTGTCACGCACCTCTTTTTCCTTCGGAAGAAGCCCCTTCAGCATTTCTATGCGTTTTGTTTTCGCGGCGCGCAGGAACTCATTGGCATCTACAATTCCTTTTTGCGCGAATTCTTGTGAAAGTCGGAGGATTTGAACGCGCGAGCGAAGCGTCGGCAGTAACGTTTCCGGAGATGAGACCACGAAGTAAAAAACCGCATCCGCCAACGGCTCTTCTAATATCTTAAGCAACGCATTCTGCGCCTCAGATGTCATGCCGAAAGTTACTATTATAAAAATCCGCCCTTTTTCTTTTACGGCGCGCGAACTTGCGCGGAGGCGCAGTTCGCGCGCATCCTCTATCCCGAATTGCAGATATTCTCTGGTGTATATATCGGGATTCCCATACACATCAATGCCCATATTCTTAATTGAAAAAAGAATCGGTTCTACCATCTCCGCGCCGCCGCGAACCAGATACGCGTTACCTGATAATTCCGTATTCACGAGCGTATCATAACATTTTGATATCAGATATGAATGTGGCGCGAGAAATTCACAGGCATTCATTTATTGACGGACAATGCCCTAAGGCCATGCTAGACTTCCACTTTAAGAATGCAGTGAATATGAATCAGCGCGCCTTATGAAAACAACGAAAAACCCCCCGCACAAAATCCAGAATCCAGCATCGGCGGTCACGCGGTGGATTGGTTCGCCCAGTTCTCTCGTGACTCACACGATAATCTTCGTAGGATTTTTTGCTGCCGTGAAAACGGGACTCATCGGCTACGATGAAATGCTGCTTGTGCTAACCACAGTCGTGTCGCTTGAGGCGATATACCTTGCCATATTCATTCAGATGACCATAAACCGCACGACGCAGGAACTCGCGGAAGTCGGCGAAGACATCGAAGAAATTCAGGAAGACATCGGAGAAATTCAGGAGGACGTTGATGAGCTTCAGGAAGACGTTGAGGATATAGTGGAGGAGGACGAGACTGAAAAGCGCGAAGATTCGCATGAAAAAGCAACATTGGACGAAATCCAAAAGGACTTGCGTAAACTCTTGGCGGACGTGGACAGGTTGAAGAACGGGCACTCCGAAACAGGTAGGCAATAGGAGTCCCAATCTATTTAATGTACCAATCTACGAATGAATACCAATCTACAGATATCTACGAATAAAGAAAGCTTACATTTGTAGCCATTCGTAGCATTCGCATCATTTGCAGATTAGCACTCTATCGCTTGGCAATAATCGCCTTTTTGTAGGTCTCTAGGTGCTTGAGCGCCTCGCCGGTTCCCATCGCCACGCAGTAGGGCGCATCTTTTGCGAGGCGGGCGCGGACTCCCGTACGGCGGAAAACGAGCTCGGGCAAATTGCGCAAAAGAGAAGAGCCGCCTGTCATTATTATGCCATTGTCAATTATGTCGGCCGCAAGCTCCGGCGGAGTTTCCTGCAAAACATCTTTAATAGAATTCACCATCGTGCGCAATTCCTTTCCGATGGCGCGCACGATTTCGTTGGTGCTGATTTCTATTGAGCGCGGAAGGCCCGTCAGATGGTCCCTGCCTTTCACCTGCATTCCAAGTTCGTTGTCTACTGGAACCGCAGAACCGATTTGGATTTTCACTTCCTCCGCCATTTTGTCGCCAATCCCCAGATTTGCGGTTTTCTTTATGTAGTCGGCGATCGCATGGTCTATCGCGTTGCCGGCGCATTTTACGGAAGTTGAAGCGACAATTCCGCCAAGCGCGATTACCGCGATGTCAGTCGTTCCTCCGCCGATGTCCACGACCATGTGCCCGCGCGCTTCCTGAATAGGAATTCCCGCCCCGATGGCCGCGAGAATCGGCTCTTTGACGACATACGCTTCGCGCGCGCCGGCTTTCGTCGCCGCCTCCACCACCGCGCGGCGCTCTGTTGAGGTCACACCTGCGGGGACGGAAATCATTACTTCCGGTCGGAATATATTCCACTTGCCGAGAGATTTCTTTATGTAGTAGCGCAGCATCGCCTCCGTCACGCGATAATCAGCGATGACTCCGTCTTTCATGGGCCGGTACGCGATGATGTTTCCCGGAGTCCGTCCTATCATTTCCTTCGCCTCGTTTCCAACCGCGAGAATTTTATTATCCGCAACCGAAACGGCCACTACCGACGGCTCGTTAAGAACGATTCCCTTCCCCGGAACAAAAACGAGGACGGTCGTTGTTCCGAGGTCAATGCCCAACTTTGGTGAAAATGAAAATGCCATATGTTAGATTTTGTTATGAGCGAAGCGAGTTAGAAAATCTTACACCCCGTAGCAAACCCAGCGAGCAATTCATATGTACAATAGTGGGATACGAGTAAAATTACAAATCTAGACACGGTAAAGTGATGAGGGTTTTGCTACTGGGGTAGGCGGGCATTGTACGTCAAAGCGAGTATGGAGTACAGAGCGGAAAGTATCGTGTATGGGGTATCGTGTATGGGGTATGGAGCAGGGACAAGGTGTCTCTTCACGCCGTAGCGGGAGGTGACTCTTTGTCCACGCCCGCAAGTCGTATTTAAGGTCTCTCCTCGGAGATTCCGTATTTTGAGGTGAGACCTTGGGTATTTTTGCATCGGCATTGCGTCATTGCGAGCGTAGCGAAGCAATCCAATGGTGATTTTCTTCTGGATTTTGCATTTGAGGCGAGTCCTTAAGCATTTTTCTACTGACTACGTACTACTAACTACTGACTGTTTAGCCCATTGACTCTCTCTCTGATTTGCGATAGTGCCCGAAGCTCGGGAAATTGACGAGCAAATCAACCAACCCGAAAAGGAGACATCGATGAAAACATGGGTTATCCATGTATTACCTAGCAATCTGTCGCAAGGCACTGACGCGATAAGATTGCTCTTTAACGCGCTGGAATCGGGCGTTTTGCTGGTCGGCAAGTCGCCTTCGCACGATAACTTGCTGGATGATTATTGCTCCCAAAATAAGCTGAAAAAAGAGGGGCAAAAAGTCTTCGCGCGCGGTTGGTACGACCAGGGCGAGCTACTCTTCGCAGATGGGACCCCGGGCTGGAAGCGTGACGAAGTAAAAGACTTCCTCGCCGGACAAGCGGTGTGGCTGTCCGTGTTCAACAGAGACATGGACATCTTGCGCAACAACATCGCGCGCATCCCCCCGGACCCAATTCTAGACTTTCCGTCGGTTTTTCGGCCGCTTTGAAAGCCGCCACGCAGAACGGAAATTGCCGTGCCTGCACGTGGCGGCTTTTTCCTTTTCCACTAAATACAGCGAGGCGACGCCTCGGGGGTCACTTGGGGGTGAAACCCCCAAGTGACCCCCGGTACCTATAGGATTCCCTTATAACTAAATTTGTTCCTATTTGCTTTCTCGTACTTCTGCGGATTAAGTTCGTACCAAAACTTTTTTGAGAAATTCTCCGCCTGGTCGCAGACGCTCTTCAGATAGTAGAGGTCTTTCGTAGGAATCTTCTCCAGCATCTTACCCATGCGCGCCATGGTGATTCTCTGCAGGCCATCACGCAATCTGTCGGCATTGATGCGCTCGCAGAAATATTTCATCAACTCCCCGCGCTCGGTCATGCGGGCCGTTTGCATTGTTCGCATCAGGTGCGCGCGGATATGTCGCATAGCAATATAATACACTTTCCGTTATAGTTTTCTAATGCACTCAATCTTGCTTGAAAACAAAAACCCTATCCTGCGGCAGATCGCAAGAGAATTGCCCGTTGAAGAAATCGGAACTAAACAAACCAAAGACCTTATCGGGGAGATGGAGGCGCTATTAAGTACGGAGAAGTACGGCGTCGCGCTCGCCGCGCCGCAAGTCGGCGAGCCCCTGCGCCTCTTTGTTATTTCGGGGAAAGCGCTCGCAAGAGGTAAGCGGAATGCGCCCGATACCGGAACGGACGAGGAGGCACCTCAAGAAAATCCCGAGGAGTCACCTCGACCTTCCGAGCCCGCATTGCCCGACCAGGTATATATAAATCCGAAACTCCTAAAAATGTCGCGCGGAAAGTATCCTAAGCACGAAGGGTGCCTATCCATACGCGGAAAATGGGGCGTCGTACCGCGCGCGGAAAAGGCGACAGTGCGCGCGTATGACGAGAAAGGCGTGCGGTTCACGCGCGGAGCGTCGGGATTTCTAGCGCATATTTTCCAGCATGAAATGGACCATCTAGAAGGGATACTTTACACCGATAAAGCAATTGAAATGTATGACGAGAAACTTGATGAAAAAGAATGATTTTCTACCAAGGTCCGACCTTGGTAGAAATGAGGTGAGATTCGCGTTTTTCGGGACGTCGCACATCGCGGTCTTTGTTCTTGATGAATTGAAGAAAGCGGGTCTAATCCCCTCTCCTATAGTCACCACGCCCGACAAGGCCAAGGGGCGCGGGCTCGCCGTGCAACCCCCACCCGTGAAAGCATGGGCGATGAGCAACAATATTGAAATCCTCCAACCAGAGCATCTTGATTCGCCATTTTGCTACAAGCTACAAGCTACCAGCTACAGGCTTGATGCCTGTGTCGTCGTTGATTACGGCAAAATCTTACCAAGGACCGTCCTTGGTATTCCGCGGCGCGGATTTCTCAACGTTCATCCATCGCTTCTCCCGCGCCTGCGCGGCCCGTCTCCCATACGAAGCGCAATTTTAAATGACGAGAAAACGACCGGCGTCACAATTATTCTGGTGGACGAGGAAATGGACCACGGGCCAATCGTTGCGCAAAGACGCGTCCCTCCGCCAGCCGGCGGATGGCGGAGCGGATGGCCGCCGCATCTCTCCGAGCTTGAAGAGACGCTTATGCAAGAAGGCGGCCGCCTGCTCGCGCAAGTACTTCCGCAATGGGTCGCGGGCGAGATAGACGCGCATGAGCAGAACCACGATGTTGCAACGTATTCAGAAAAGATTGAAAAGGAGGATGGCTTGCTTAATTTAGCCGACAGTGCAGAGTTGAATCTGCGAAAGATACGCGCCTATGAGGGTTGGCCCGGAACCTATGCATTTTTTAAAAGAAGAGGCCTAAACCGCGCAAAAGGCGCGGTCGGCCGAACCCCAAACGAGACTTCGTCTCATGGGGTTTTAGGCAAGAAAATCCGCGTCGGGATTCTAGACGCGCACATTGATAACGGCTCGCTCGTAATTGACCGCGTAAAACCAGAAGGTAAGAAAGAAATGGGTTACGATGAATTCCTTCGCTCCGGCGCAAAACCAATCTAGAAATACTCTCGTATTCTTAAGAATACGAGAGTGTCTTTAGCACGAGGACACAGAGAACAATTGATATAAATCTGGCGATGCCCTAAGCGTCCTCCCCAAAACGCATGATGCGCTTTAGTATCGCGCCACCTTTGCGGAATATGCGCCGATGCAGTTTTCTATCTCGGAGCAACTGGCGTTCCACCTCTTCTTTTACATCATCAATCGCGGCGTTCACGCTTTCGGCATTGTTGCGGGCATAAATGCGGTCGCGCCCTGGGCGCACGATGCTTATTTCAGCAAACCAAAGATTCTTACCGTGTTTCGGCCGGCCAGCGGCACGGCCAAGCTCTACCTCGCACCTAGCAAGTGCCGGATTGTCGCCAAGGAATTTCTCAAGTGTTTGTAAGCGCCCATCCAGATAATCGCTTATTTCCGGAGTAAGCTGGTAATCTGTCGCTTTTATACGTATATTCATAAACCAATTATACACTTTACTCCGTTAAACGTTTTCTAAGGTACTCAATAATATCGGCGGATTCGTACATTTCAGTACCATTGTTCTGGTCTACCAAATATGGTACTTGCCGTTTCCCGCCTCGTGCTATGAGTTCATCCACTACCCCGACATCTTTAATATTGCGAAGTTCAAATTCAATCCCCTTCTCGCTCGCAAAATCAAGCACTTTCTGACACCACGGGCAGCCGGTTTTCACGTAAAGAATTAAATCGCTCATAACTATATTCTTTTATATTTCCCGATGAGTTCCGCTTGTTGGATAACATGTCTTTCCGCAGCTTTCAGAACCTCGGCTTTGGACGCACCCTCTTTGAGCGACAGTTCCGAGTCTAACGCGTAGAGAACAAAGACATAGCGGTGTTCGCTCGGCTCATATTGCGGAGGCGGACACGGGCCCGTGTACGCACTTATACCTGCACCATTCGCGCCCGCAGTTCCTGCGGACTTTCCCTCGGCAATCTCGCGAGTTGCAGGAGAAATATTGAACAAAACCCAATGGTCAAAGACCCCGTCGGCATGAAGCACTTTTGGGACATCCGGATCGTCCATTATAAGCGCGAGAGATTTCGCACCTTCGGGCACGCCTGAAAATACGAGCGGCGGATTTATTGTGCGGTCGCCGTCGCAGGTGTATTTAGATGGAATACGTCCATTCTGTTCAAACGCCGAGCTTGTTATGGAAAGACTGGTTGTCATATCTGGGTTCGCCTCAATTATATCAGAGCCGGGTGCCTGTTTTGATTGCAAAGCATATGCAGCAATCAAAACAACTACGAGAAATAGAATGCCCTGAAGCACATAGGCCATCTTCATGTTGGAAATTATATCATTTTTCGTTATACTGGCCACTGGAAAACATATTCCGCGGTAGCTCAGTTGGTAGAGCGCCTCGCTGTTAACGAGGATGTCCCAGGTTCGAGCCCTGGCCGCGGAGCCGAGACTAGGAGAGAGTCTAAAGATTCGGGATTTTCACGCGCGGCGCGAAGCGCCGTGTAGAGAGGATGCGCCGTGCCCGAGACTTTTTGATTTGTGAGTTGCAGGTTGGAGCCGAAGATTTTTTGAATTGCGGATTTTTTGGCGGGGAGAGAGGGGTCGTTTTGGATTTGGGCTAGAGTTTCGGCCTCATGTATCCATTTGCGCATAGGTTCGAGCCAAGCACTGCCGTCCCGTTCCAAACGGGCCGATTGTTCCTCCAACGTCCGCTTGTCGGACATCAGCGCGCGACGCCTTAATAAATATGTGTCGCGCTCAATATCCTGCGCGATGTAGACATCCGTAAGGCGGTCAAGCTTGCGTTCTATCTCGTGCATTTGTTCTCGCAAGCTAGCGACCGCCTGCGCACTCGTGCGCCCTACATCGCGCCCGTCCTCTTTCATTCTGCGCTTGAAGTCTTCCGCCCATTCCGGCGGCAAGACAAAAAGCGCGAAGAGGTCGGAAACATCGGCGGTGAGCTGTTCTTCGCGGACGTAGGATTGTGAACAGCGAGCCGCCGATTTTTTGGTACAACGATAATAAATATAGCGGTGTGTGTTGCCGTTCTTTTGGTGCTTCTCGCGCACTTCGGCGGTGATACTCATTCCGCACTCGCCGCATCGCATGAGCCCGCAAAATACTTGCGGCTCCTTGCCCGGCGCTGTCGGATGTCCTCGCTCAATTATTACTTTTTGCACCTTATCAAAAAGGCGCTTGTCCACGATTGGCGTGTGCCGTCCCTCGTACAGCTCGCCTTTGTAGAGAAACTGGCCGTAGTAAAACGGATTGGCGAGAATGAATTTCGCACGGTCATCATGTATGCGATTGCCGTACAAACTACGCACGCCGTTGTCGTATAGAAATTGCCCGATATCCTCAAACCGAGAATTGCCCTGCGCGTACAATTCAAAAGCGGCGCGAATTACTTTTGACTTCTTGCGGTCAAGCACGATGGTCTTAGTGCGTGGGTCGTTGCGATACCCCGCCGGAGCGGTGCCGGGGAAATCGCCGAGACGCGCTTTTGCGCGAAGTCCGCGCGCCGTGTTTGCGCTTAGGTCGCGGATAAATTGATTTGCCATTCCGAACTCCATAGACATCATCAGCACATTGTCGGCGGGATAGTACGCGCGGTCGTGCGTTTGGATATGCGCGATAGTGCTGTTTTGGAGTAGCCATTGTATCTGCCCGCCGTCTACCGGATTACGCGCGAGGCGATCAATTTTCCAACATACAATTCCCTGCGCTTCGCCCTTTTGTATCCGCGCCATCATGTCGGAAAAAACAGGACGGCCCGGCATCTTCGCCGAACGTTTTTCTACAAACTCCTTCACAACCTCTAGCCCCTCGCGTTTCGCGAGCGCGCGCAATTCCGACAACTGGGCCTCGATGGAGAGGACTTGCTTGTCCTCGACATCGGTGCTTTTGCGAGCGTAGAGAAAATAGCGCATGGGTATATTATAGTTGGTTCATGGCCAAACCGACAATAAATCCAGAGGCGTACAAGGCGGAAAATGGGCCTATAGCACTATTGGCAGGCCCAGGAACAGGGAAAACTTGGCAGTTGGCAAAGCGCATTCAGCATCTCACGCAGGAAAAGTCCGTGGGTGCTGATGCAATAACTGTTATTACATTTACCGCAGAGGCCGCTCGCAGTATGCGGCATAAAATCGAGGAGGAGGGCAAGGACGAATATGTTGAACCAAACAAGAGACCAAAACGCATTTCAACTATTCATAGTTTTGGCTACTCAATACTGAAAAATCATGCAGAACTCGTGGGATTGCAGGCAGACTTCTCTGTTGTTGAAAATCAGCTTCTAAGAAATTTGATTATGCGTGATGCGGCCTTATCAATTGGTCTTGATGTAGAGGCGGCGGCAAAAGCGATGAAAGAAAGGACAGAGGCAAAAATCTCCATCGAATCGCAGAAAGTGATTGATGAGTACGAACGCATACTGCGTATATCAAGTGCAATTGATTACGATGACCAGATTACCCTCGCGAACAAAGTCTTAAGGGAAAACGAGACAATCCGAAAAAAGTATGCGGCCGAAGCGAAACATCTTCTAGTGGATGAATACCAGGACATAAATCAAGCGCAGTTTGATTTTATAGAGCTGTTAAGCAGAGATTCTAGAAACGGCCTTTTTGTCGTCGGCGACGACGATCAAAGTATTTACGGATTTCGTGGCGGTTCACCTGAATATATTAGAGAATTTGAGAAGCACTTTGGTTCTGGCGCGACTGTATTCCAGATTGACGTATCCCGCCGATGTGCACCGCACATACTCGACTGTGCGGTCAGTGTCGTTAGTAAGTTTGATACTACTAGAGTTGATAAAGGAGAATACAAATATACCGCAACCGATAATGGTGAAGTTGTGGTCCATAACTGCCCCAGCGATGAACGGGAGGCTGAAGTTATCTGTGGCATTATTTTCAGCGAGATGGAGGCCGCAAAAAAAGAATCGAGAGACTGCGATGATTTTTTTGTTCTTGTACCAAACAAATTCTACGCGGAAAACATCTCGCGGGTACTTTCCAAGGCAGGGATTCGCGTTGACCGTGGCTCCGAAAAAGATGACCCCGGATTCCAAAAGGTTGCCCAATTCGAGAAGTGGCGACAGAATCCAAACTCCAACTTGAGCACGCGGCCGATAATCGAGATGATTATTGAAAGTGGAAGTACAAGTGTCAAAAAATCAAAAGCACTGACACCAGAGAAACTCGATGCCTTCAAGAAAATCGCCACGTTGTGGAGGAAACTCCCCGATGAGCAAAAAAATCTACTCGATGCATTATCAAAAGTGTCTAGCGAAGATGTTCTGCTCAATGATGTGTACCAAAAAATGCTGGAATTGCAGAAACTATCAGGCGGTAAGAATACCTCACAGTTTTTAGAAAAAATCGCGACATATATTCGCCCGTGGCGTTCGCCACAAGCATTTCTTGATAGTGCGAGAAAAGCGACCGGCAATTCGGACAAAACGCAAAAGTCCGCTATGCCAGCAGCGCGCATACTGACTTTCCAAAGTTCAAAAGGACTTGAGGCCGCCTACGTATTCATAGTTGGACTAGAGGAGGGTGCTGTACCGCGAGACTCAAGCGCGAATGTTGCGGAGGAGGCGCGACTGTTCTTTGTTGCCATGACGAGAGCAAAGAAGAAATTGCATTTGTTCCATTGCAGGAAACGATCCGGGTCAGTTACCTTGAGAAGGTTTTCGGGCAGTCTTACAAAATCACGCTTTCTAAATCATCTACCGGATGGTAAAAAGCAAGACCAATATCATCAGCCAAAGACCGGCAAAAAGGGAGCTTCGCAGTAGCGAAGGATTCGCGTGCGCGCACGGGGGGCAAGCACGCATGAGTCTGCCCCTCTCTCCCCGCCAAAAAATCCGCATTTGCATTTCTTCAAAAAATCTTCGGCTTGAATTTGCATTCCGAATCAAAAACTCTTCGGCACGGCGCATCCTCTCTACGCGGCGCTTCGCGCCGCGCGCCAAAATCCCGAATCTTTAGACTCTCTCCTAGTCTCGGCTCGTTTGTATGAATTCACTCGTACCTATTTTAGCACACACTCCGACTGACTTGCGCTCCGCGCGCGTGGTGGCTTTGTATTCTGTAGCCCGATTCGGTTCTGTACACGGGCGCGAGTACGCGCCCGCCTCGTCTACAGATGCCGATGCCAAACCCATCGGCCGCCCCGCCGCACTCTCCTCCATACGCATCTATTTCGCGGGGGTTTTTGAAAATTGAATGGGCGGCGGGGCGGGAGCGTTTTTCGGGTTATACTAACCTGAAAGTATGGCGCGGAAAAAAGTTACCAAAAATGAAGTGGTACAAGCTACCAGCCTGCCCCAGCAGGACAAGTTTTTCGCGACAGAAAATCTGAAGCGGTCGGCGCGTGCGGGAACGCAACTCCCGGACCCGACGCATGCGCCTTATGGCTATGATGCGGCGGCGCAATTCAAACACCTTTTTCCGGCGCTTGAACTCCCGATACTCCGCCCGCCAGCGAGCCATCATCCCGAAGACAGGGTGTCTTTTGGCTCGCCGGAATTGAAGCCGAACGAATTATTTTTGGGCGATAATCTATATTTACTTCGCCAAATGCCGAGCGAGTCGGTAGACCTAATTTATATAGATCCGCCGTTCTTCTCAAACCGGACCTATACGCAAATATGGGGAGACGATAACGAGGTGCGTTCGTTCAACGACATCTTTCAGGACGGAATGTTCTCATATCTCGCATGGCTCAACGCGCGGCTATGGGAAATGAAGCGCGTCCTGAAATCAACTGGCTCAATTTATGTACATTGCGACTGGCACGCTTCCCACTACATAAAAGCGGAGATGGATAAAATCTTTGCATATGACAATTTTCTCAATGAGATCATATGGCATTATCAGACAGGTGGCGCAAGTAAGGAACACTATTCTAGAAAGCATGACGTAATTCTTTTTTACACAAAGACTGGGAAAAAGAAGTTTTATCCCGATAGGGTACCCGATAGAAGAACTGAGAAGTCGCTTGCGCGAGCGCAAAATCCGAATGGCGCAAGAATTTCTATCGACAATACGGACAAACTACCTTTGGATGTTTGGGATATCCAAGCACTTAATCCAGTTGCTATTGAACGAATTGGTTATCCCACCCAAAAACCCGAGGCTCTTCTGGAGCGAATCATTAGAGCATCTTCTGACGAGAGTGATGTAGTTGCCGATTTTTTTGTGGGAGGAGGCACTACTGGTGCAGTTGCACTCAAAAACGGACGAAGGTTTATTGGTTGCGATATTTCCCGCGTTGCAATTTCTGTATCAGCTAGTCGTCTTATCGAAATTGGAGAGGAAATTTCTGGCGTTATTGTCTCTCCCAGCAAGACAGCCACCCTATCTATGTCCCCGCAACCGTTTGCTGATATTCAAATTGGATATGTAGGAAACTACCCGATAGACAAATTCAAAGGGATATCGCAGGAAGAATTCACGAAATTCGTACTAGACTTGTACCAAGCGAGCGCGTTTACCGGACAGGCGAAATACATTCACGGCCTCGCAAATGGAAAGCTCGTTCTTTCTGTTGGTTCTGGCGATCCGGATGCTAAGGTATCAGTTGAACAAGTAAAGGGATTTGTGGAGGAAACTTTACGCCAGTACCAGAAGCAACTTAGCCAAGGGGAAGAAAAGGTCTTGCAGGTCATCGGCTGGGGTTTCGAGCCGGGCGTTGAGGCATGGAAAGGGCAGGCAATAAATGCTTTGAATAAGAAAAGTATAAAAATGCAAATCGAACTAGTCTCACTTTCTAGCGAATCATTCAGGCAGAGGATTTTCAGACAGATTGGCGAGCGCAACATAGACCTCAAACTCAACCGACTCAACCAGTTGCTCTCGTTCACATCAAGCCCGTATGCGGGAGCAATTCAAGTCGTAAAACAGGAGGGACTAAAATTCACTTTCAAACTCGACGGCGCGAAAGCCGTCGGGACAGGCCGTCTCATCAATTGCCAATGGGATTTCTCCTATGACGGAAGTCGTTTTGCATCTCGCGAGCATGCGCTCAACCGAGAAAAGAAAGGACAAGGAGATTTCGAGGCGGTATTTATCGCCGAGCATACTTTTGAAAAAAACGGTTTATATAACATTGCCGCGCGAGTACAGGACAATCTCGATGGCGAAACCGTAACAACCGCAATACTGACAGTCAAAGACGGCTCGTATGAGATAAAATCATAAGATATGGCTATCTCCGAACAGGAACTCAAGTACCGCGAGTGGAGGGAGAAGCCGGATTTTCCAAATCTTGATGAGCGCGCTACTCTTTGTGCAAAAACTTTCGTCGAGCGGATGCGTGGTGGTGAAGATTTTCCCAAGCCGCTCTATCCGCATCAAGTTGAAGCGATACTTCGAGTTATTTATCACGGCGAAAAACTCGGCAAGTGGGAAAGTCTCCTTGATATCGTGACTGGTGGCGGAAAGACCGTCATTATGGCGGGCCTCGTTGCGTATTTTTGGCAGGTGCGGGAATGTGAGAAATTTCTAGTACTCGTGCCAAACACAATCGTGCGCGAGCGCGTCAAAGATGATTTTGAGATTCGCAGTCCGAACTTCGCATATACTGACTTTCCGTTCTTTTTCAACTCACACGCAAAAATACCGAGTCGTATATCGTGCAAGGTTTTGCGTGATGGAAGCGACGCGGTATCAATTCGTGACGCAAATATAGTTATCGGCAACATCCACCAACTATACGAAGGGCGACAGTCGCAATCGCTTGAGATGCTTCTCTCGCCAGAGGTAGTAAAAAAGCTTGTCATATTCAACGATGAGGCACATAACGCCGCGGCTGACCAATATCGCGAAGTATTGAAATTACTGAGAGAGAAAACGATTGCCAGAATCGACCTTACCGCGACACCTTACCGGCTCGATAAACAGGATTTGGATACCTACCCGCCAATTTACGAATATCATGTCGAGGAAGCAATACGCGACAGAGTTGTGAAGCAAATTGTCGTTACTAAACCAGATATTGAAAGCGTCAAACTTCAGTACGAAGAATGGGACGAAAAGGATCAGGTGATAAAAGTTCTCGATGCAGAGGAAATGCCGTGGGCGCAGATTGAAGCTGAATTGAAGCGTGGAGGTGCGGTGCGTTTTGTGACTGCAAAGAATGCCCGCCGACAACAGCTCATGATTGCGCAAGCGACCATAGACTACCAGTTGAAACAGATTCCCCCTACACTAGATGGGAAAAACCCGCAGTGGTGGCCACTCTTGCTCGTTGTTGCGCTCTCGCAAAAAGATGCCGCTTTGATTTACGAAACGCTCCAAAAGGAACCCTTTCGTTATAAACCGGAGGAACTTTTGCTTGTGCATAGCAAACAGGACGAAATTGAAAATAAAAAAGCGTTCTTGCTCGGCAGAAAATCTCCTGAAGGATTAAAGAAGGAGGACGGAATGCTCTGGCACGAGGCGCAGAAAACAAAAGTGATTATCGCGGTGTCTATGCTTCGCGAGGGCTGGGATGTGCGCAACATTTCAGCAATCTGCCTATTCCGAAAATTCAGCTACCAGAAAAAGGGCGATATGATTTATACCGTCTACGGGCCACAAATCATCGGTCGAGGACTCCGCCGTATCCGGCCACCGACTGAACCGGACCATCTTTTTGTTTCCGACCACCCCGCCTTTGATCATGACTGGTTATGGAAACTACTTTCTGCGCAGCAGTATGCGAAGCCACTCAATCCGGGCGATTCTGTCGAAACATCAGAAATTCAGGATATTCCCAAGATAAAAGAAGCGTCCGAGGAAAATGATGGGGCAAAAAAAGGAGAGGAAAACCAAATCGACATAGAAGACATTATCAAAAGTCTCCCCGACATCGCAAATATAGAACCGATGAAGAACTGGCAGGAGCACTTCACGAATATTGTGTTTGAGAAGCGGGTCTCGTCCGCGTTGCAGAAAATAACAAATGTAAAAAGCCGCTTGCTTGGGACTGACAGAACGGCACACGAGATACCGGACAATGTCGTGAATGCTGAGGAGCTAAATAAGATTGAGGTTGATATCGCCAAGAAAAGCCGAGCACAGTTGATTGAAGAAATCACGAGTGATATATCGAACGAGCCGCATCAGGCACTCATGTCCACCTTCCGGCAAGAGACAGCCACTCAACTTCACGCACTCACTGAAGCACTTGAGTGGATTCTGAAAGAAAAGTTTAGCATGGGTGGAATAAGTGAAATTGACTCCGCCTCGGACACGATATTACAAAGAATGCATTTCTACCTCCCGCAGATTTTCGAGGAGTTCCGGCGACCAGAAATCATACTCGGTATTCTTGAAAGCAAATGATTCAAGCACGACGAGGAAAACTGGAGGGACTGAAGCGAAACCCGCGAGGCGAGAGCGAGTACGACAGTTTTTTGGAGCGTGATTATATGCTCGAAATCGACTCGATGAGCGGAGTCAAGGAATGGAGCAAAGACCACGGCATAAAAATCCCGTATAAAATCCTCGGTCTTCTTCCGCACACCTACCATCCCGACTTTCTCATAACATTTCTTGATGGCTCAAAAGAATTGCATGAGACAAAGGGCGCCGGTTTTCTCACTTGGGTGTCGACACACGCGAAGCGCAAGGCTGGAGATGAGTGGTGTAAGGCTCGTGGAATGAAATACAAGTTTATCGAAAACAGCCGTGGCGCGTTGTTTGGGCAGAACAATACGCTTGATACGCTTGAAAAACGGGCGAGAGACTATTCAAGCGTTAGCGAGATGCTGAAATGAGAATCGATTTGATGCGTTAGAATTGAACCATGGCTGACGAAGAAACAACGCCCACTCCTCCGCTTGCGGAAGAGTCAGCTACGCCACCGCAAGAAGCGTCACCGACACCAACGGAGCCGGAAGCCATGGCAAGTGAATCGGTAACTGAAGCCCCACCCGTTGAAGCTCAAACGGCTCAGCCCGAAACCCAAACGGCTCAAATGGGAAGAAATGAGCCGTTACCCGCTACGAGTGAGCCGTTCGACTCCGCTCATGACAAGCCGTTACCGGAGCAGCAACCAGCGTCGCAGCCGAGTGCGCCGGTATCGGTTGTTGCGCCAATCGTAAACCTAGGCCGTGATGTACTATCGAAAGCCCGTGCGACGATCCAAAGTCGAAAAAAAAGCAACCTCGAAAAAATAATGACCGAATTGGAAAAGAAGGGCAAAGTCACAAACGATGAAGTAGAAAAGCTTTTGCACGTCTCGGACGCGACAGCGACGAGATATCTTTCGACATTGGAGAAAGAAGGTAAAATAAAACAAGTCGGGAAAACCGGAAAAAGTGTTGAATATCAGAAAATGATATAATTCTGATTATGCTACGCGAGACTAAATGCAGAGCCTGTGGTGTAGGAATGCTTGTGGCACTAGTTGTAATTTCAACCGCGCCCGCAGAATTGTGTGAGAAGTGCAGGCATGAGCATGCGGCGCATGCTCAAGAAGAATCTACGCGAACGACATGGAATTCAAATCCTGTCATGCTCACGATGTCTGGATCTATTCCGAGTACGATAACGACCATGCCGCCTTGGGTTTAAAAAGGGAGTCCGCCGTGTTTAATTCTTCCACGGCGAAAGTTTTGCGCGCGCACGGGCGGTGTGGGGCAAGCGCATTCTCGGCAGCGCCTCGGGGCATTTCCGCTAGGGCGCCCACGCCCTACGGACGAGCGCCTCCGTTAATCGGAGTTACAAAATCTATAAGCGGAAGCGACAAACAAAAAGCAAGAATGCAAACGAGGAGAGGGGTTGTGCGAGTGGCGGAATCCGAAGGCCAGCTAATGCGAGGCACAGAAGCACGCAAACCAAAACCAGTGGACACAACGACACACGCAGATAAAGCAATGCGAGGATGAGCCCGACGCTGGGGAGAGGATTACTTCCTCTCCCCAAATATGGCGCGGAATAGCAGCGCACCTAGGCATCTAGGCGCTCGTAGCCCTAGCGGAAATGCCCGAGGCGGATGCCGAGGGTGACACCCCGTGGGCTGGGCTGACCACTAGCGATGAAAGAATGCACGAGGCTCAATATTGAATTACATTTGCATTTCTGCATTTGCATTTTAGGCAAATGGCTCATTTCCACAAGCTAACGGCTCATTTCTTCCCATTTGAGCCGTTTAGAGAAAATGGTGAGCCGTTTGGCCCCCGCCCCGCCGCCCATTCAATTTTCAAAAACCCCCGCGAAATAGATGCGTATGGAAGAGAGTGCGGCGGGGCGGCCGATGGGTTTGGCATCGGCATCTGTAGACGAGGCGGGCGCATACTCGCGCCCGTGTACAAAACCGAATCGTGCCACAGAGTACAAAGCAACCGCGCGCGCGCGGAGCGCGCGAGTCAGTCGGAGTGTGTGCTAAAATAGGTACGAGTGAATTCATACAAACGAGCAAAATGATGAATCAAGCCCCTTTGGGCTTTTTCATTTTGCTCCGCGGCAGGAAGCAAACTGCTTTGCTTCCGTCAGGGCTCGAACCGTAGGCTCCCGATTTGTCCACGCATAGCGTGGTTACGAATCGCAGTGTCGCGCTCAAGCGCGGCGCGAGCCCTGGCCGCGAAGTTATGGTTTCTTCTTTTGTAGAAGCGAATATACAATATATACAACGACACTAGCGATTATTGGAAGAGTGAAAATCAGCAGAGGGGATAGACAGTAGTTTGGTACGCACTGGGCGTAAGCTTTACAGCGCGTTGTGTTACACATTGCCATCACAAAAGGCAGAGTTACTAAATAGGCAAGCACGCTCAAAAAAGATTTGGCAAATGGAATTTTAAACATGACAAAGACTTGACTTGACTAGTATATACCACTCCCGATTCAGTCCGAACCCCTTGAGGACTCATGGGTGCGTTTTTCTAGTTGGTAGTACCCGGTCACAAAAAACGGGGGCATTTTCTAACCGGGGAGAGCCCGAGTAGACAAGTGACTCACGTTGTACTACTGTCTCGGTTGGCGAACCGCGAGACTGCGGTTCAATTGGCATTACGATGCCAAATTTTTGGAGAATATTATGCTTGACGTTGCTCAGTTAGTGGGCCTGTTGGGAACATCCTGCGTATGGATCTCCACCATGGGGAAAACCCCAAATAGCAGGGTCGCCCTGCGTAGGACAGGATATTCAATGGCGGTCCTAGCACTCTTTCTGGCTCTTATATGACTGTTCATTCCGGAGCCAGGACCGCATATCCTGGCAATTTCTTTAAACACGCTTATTACCACCAATTTTCATTAAACATGAATCCTGATGTGTCAGTCAGCCAGTGGAACCGAGATTGAGCACATTCGATTTTGTGAGCTAAAATTAGCTTTATGAATTTATTCAAGACAGTTCCCACAGTTTCAGTAGCCGAAGCGGCCGCGGCAGTGACAGCCAAGGACGCGACGTTTATAGACGTGCGCACTCCTGAAGAATATGCTGAAGGACACGCCGCTGGTGCAGTGAATGTGCCGTTAGAGAAAATTGGCTCGGCAGTTGAGCATCTGAAGCAGTTCTCTAAAGTGTATGTCATTTGCAGAACTGGCACGCGTAGTGCTGTTGCTGTTTCAAAATTACTGTCGGCAAGGGTTAATGCTTTTAATGTCTCGGGCGGAACAATGGAATGGCTTCAACACGGCCTCCCCATGGATTAAAATTAATATTACATAAGGAACTTTAAACTATTATGAACCCGACAATAAAGGTTCCGCGGGGTTTTAAACCTGTATACCGTCTTCGCTCGGACGAAATGAAAGCAAGCTTTCATTTCGGATCCTCGCTAGCCGTTATGAAACAGCCGAGCGCATGGATTCCTATAGCACTGTCTATCGCGATGCTCGCGTTCATTCTGACATTGCTTGCGATACACGGTGTTCCCGACCCTGCACAAAACGCGGACGAAGGAGTGGGTGCGCATCTCTTTCAGCTTTGGCTGGTTCTGGAAGTATTGATGATTGCATTTTTCGCAATCAAATGGCTACCGCAGACTCCAAGGCTGGCGCTCGCGGTTCTGGCGATGCAAATTGTTGCCGTCCTTGCGACCTGCTTCCCTGTTTTCTATTTGGAATTATAGTTTGTGTGCACAAATGTTTTACTCCAGTCCCTAATCCAACTACTTGCTTATTCGCGCGAATAAGCAAGTAAGAGAAAGGGAGAAATGTGGCACCAGATACCAATCCCCCT
>Ga0209211_10004323_pt1 | contig 22241 bp, 26 predicted proteins | sample RifGroA2_FD_183992 | JGI IMG/M metagenome (GOLD analysis project Ga0209211, IMG submission 183992) | Groundwater microbial communities from Rifle, Colorado, USA - Groundwater A2 (SPAdes) (version 2) | ecosystem: Environmental > Aquatic > Deep subsurface > Groundwater | place: Rifle, Colorado...
CGTTGCGGAAATACAGAAGCGCGGAAGATGGCATCTATGATACAATTTCTCCATTACAAGTTAATCGCGCCCGGGGAGCTCTCAGTTAGATTCTTAGGTGAGGCAATGCGTTGTAAATTAGCATATACGCTGATAGTATTATGGTAGATACGATACGAACAAAGGAATATGCGGATTTTGTCGGAAGGCTGAGAAAGGCTCGGCTTGACGCAGGTTTACGGCAAATAGATGTCGCTAAAAAGCTGAAACGCACGCAATCGCATGTGTCCCGCGTCGAGCAAGTTTTAATACTAACTAACTAATTTAATTTTATGTTTATGAAAAAAATCATAACACACCACACGACTATTTTTATCACTTTTGTTTTATTGGTAATAAGTGTGATGTTTTTTGTTATTACTAATAATAGTACGGTTCAAGCGTTGGCAATTGGAAATATGACAACGGAAGAACGATTGCAAAATGCAGAAAAACAATTAAATAAAATTGCAAAAAATCCAAATGAGCAAAATGCAGCCCTTGTTTCATTTAATGATTTTAAGCAGAAAGAGTTTGTGGCTGATTTTGTTGCTAAAAATAGCGACATAAAAATGCGTCAGATATTTTATGCACAGGTAGGTCCTTATTCAACATCAGTTGGAGGAGTTTTTATTGGGGAAGAAGGAAAGCTCACGAAAGAAGACCTTTCGGGGTTTGAACAACAGCTTATAAATGATATCCAAAAATTTGGTATTGACTTAATGAAGGAAACGCTCGACAGGGAGATCGAAATAGCAGAAAGAAATCCAAACATAAAAATTATTACTCCACTTGAAAGGTTGAGTAATGAAAAAGAAGCTCTAAAAATCGGCGACAAAGTTAATATGAAAATAACTTATACAGAAAATACAGAACAGCAAAAAATGGTTGAAGGAACAAGAAATTCTATTACAAACGCAGAGCATCGCTTAGCATCACTTAAGGAAAATGGAATTCAAATTACAGGTTTGGAAATTATTACAACGAACAAAAAGTTGGTTGAAATCAGTAAATATTTTGGTGTACGAGCCGTTGAAATAATAGACACTTCAAGTAATTATACGAGAACGGTGCCTCCAATACTTCCAACAAAGTAGTAAAATTTACAATTAATACTATAAAATATGAAAAAATATCTATATAATTCGATAACAGTAGTATCCTTATTTGCAATTGCCCCATTAATTGCTAGTGCTGCAACATATGTTAATGAAAAATTTATTCCATTCCGTGGCGAGTCACATATTCTAGAGGACACAACGAGCAGATATACTCTTCAATACAGTGCGTGGAATGATGCCGGGAAAGAAGTATACGCTTCTTTAAATGATACATACGAACATGAAACTATCTTTTACAACTATGACGGGAATGCATATGCAACCACAACATTGTCAAACACAAAAGGAACAGGGTGGGATACCAGCTTTCCTGATCCGTATTTAGACACGCAGTTTGCCGATGATCCAAACGAACCAAATTTAGCAGTTGGAACATTTGACCCCGATCTCATCACAACACTTCAGTGGTATTCTAGTTGGGTGAGACTGAATTCTACGGCATCAAGCCAAAGTTTCTACAAAATAAATGGACAAAAAGGATATTCACTTTGTGAATTAGGTGCATGGTGTGTTGAAAATGAACAGACAGCCATCCTTATGCCATTTAAAAGTCCGTTTACAGCCCCAGAAAGTGCGAGAAATTATAGATATGAATATGACAATAACACAGATGGGCAAAATTACGCTGCAAGTTTAAGTTTTGGATGGTGGGGGACTGGAGTGATTAGTTCAATCTCTGATCAAGATTATTTCTATCAAAATATTCCAAATAGCAGGAATGTCAATTTTATTTTGAAGCAATCACAGTTCAAGAATGGTGAAGATTATGATGTTCAGATTTATGACACAAACTGGAACCTTGTTGCTGCAAGTTATAGTGGAACAGGAGTAGATGAAATATTTTCTGCATATCTAAATGCTGGAAATTATTTTGTGCGCATCTATCCATATAGCGGTTCAAACGCAATTCTAACATATAATTTTATTGCCTATTAGTTAGCGGGCGTTAAATAACCAATAAAACAACAAAAGCTGCCTCTTGGCGATTTTTGTTGTTTTTAGATAGATACAGATATTTAACCCAATAAGTATGTTCAAAAAAATAATCTCACCACTAATTTATATAGCATTTTTAATCCCTATCTTTATAGGAACTATTTTTCTGCTTGCAATAGTTGAGAAAAAAATTGGTTTTTCGTTTGGATATTCTGGTCATGCAGAAATGCTAGTATTTATTTTGATTTTGAGTACATTATTGTGGCCTGCTAATCACATTATGATAAAGTTTGAAAAACTACAGAAACCAGAGATATTGGACCACTTTAGACAAGCAGTCTTATACTATGTATTAATAATATTCGCTGTTATGTTTTTTCTGCGTTTTGACTACGGTACTGGATTTGGCCTTGGTGATGCCTATATGCTAATGATACTGATGATTTCAGTATCGGCCGTTGTCATTAACGCGCTTTTTTTGTTTGGACAACATGTACGCAAGATTCTTTGAGCTACCACGACCAGCCACCGAAGACACAGAGGTTTAGAACTACAACAAAACGCGGAGAGGAAGCACCTCGCCTCGCGACCAAAGGGAGCGGACGAGGCGCGCAGAATCCGAGCGTACGATTTAGTCCAGAGTTTCGAGCGGAAACTGAACGAATGAATCAGTCCCGCCACCGCCTCGCAGAGCCTCGGCGGACACCAAAGGAAAATGTTCCTTGCTTTTCGGATTTGCGCGCGACCAGTTTCTTCTAAAAAGGAAAGGACATTTTTCTTTGGTGTTCTGCCCTAGAAGTTTCTGGGCAGGTGGCGGGACTAATGCGGACTTGGTTTTGCCAAAACTATTTTTTGGGGTGAGAAAGTGTGGGACACTTTCGCAAGACTTTGAGCGTTTTGTATTCAAAAGGCGAAAAGTGTACAGCTTCTGTAAGAAGAGGATTTCGCAAAACACTCGGCTAATCTTTTTTGAATTCGGATGTCGCAAGCGGAGGATTCCTCCCCAGACCTCTCCTCTGCGCGGGCGAGTCCGTCGCCCCGCCTCCTTTGCCCCAGAAAAATAGTGGCGGGGCTTCCTCATTCGTCCAGTTTCCGCTCAAAAAAAATTCGAGCAAAGTGTAGAATTAGCACATTGCCTTTTTTCGGTGAGGGTATATGATGAAACGAGGTAGGTTGGGTCCATGGTAAATACGTCAATCACATTACGTGAGAGGGGGCTGTATGGAAAAAGAGCATTTTTTACAGAAAAGAGGGTATACTCCAGTGCGGGTACGAAGGATCACTGAACCTGTATTCGTGAAAAAGTACAATGGGTACCCGATTGTGCGCATCGTTGGCGGAGAAAATGTCTTTTGTTGTACGGACATGTTTGGCAATGAGTGGGTGGAGCCACTTGAAACATTATGGGAGTATTCAGAGAGAAGCTACAAGTTTTCAAAGGACTACATGCTTTTGAACATCCCTGTTCAAGTAAGAAAGGCTCAGACACCATTTTGCGTCATAAGAAAAAGCGAACCATTTTTTATCGGAAGACCGGGAGATAAGATTGTATTATATCCTTCGGGTGTGTTTTATCTTACACGTGTCGCGGTGTCTGTCCAAGGGAGTATGTCGCACTTCGTCACTTGCACGATTCCTTTTCATATCAACGCGACAGAAGAAAACGTATTTCGTGTAGTTGTTTGAGAATCCAAACGCAACACTCTTTTCATCCCGCAGAAATTGCGGGATGTTTCTTTTTTCACAAAACAAAAAAATCCCCCAACTATACAAGTTGGGGGGTATCACCACGAGAGCGATGAAGGGCGGTGTAGTGACTGTCAGTGATGGTGAGGGTGATCTCCACATTGATGTTTTTTCCCAAAGAGGCGCATGGTTGTGATTATAATGATCCAAATGCCGATGATGATTGAGAGTGCACCGTCGACCCAATAAAGATTCTCAGTAGCCAACATGACGGTACCACCAAGAATTACCGCAAGGCTCGATAAGATGTCTCCCCAGATATGCAAGTCCTGGAAGAAATGCTGGATATTGCGGTGCTCTTTGGGTGCCTTTTGATGTATCCATCTTTGGACCAGGTTTCCACCAAGGCCGAGAACAGCAACGAGCGTCATGTACCACTCTACTTTATGTGGCGATGAAATGCGGTTTATTCCTTCCACCACGATCCATCCACCGGCAATGAGAAGTAGTAAGGCACTTATCACTCCTCCTCTCTTCCTCAATCTCATTTCTCTGTCACTTTGCCGCGAGAGACGGGATACTATCGCATTAACAATATTCTCGGTCCCGTCCACGAGGACATGCAGGCTGTCGGACATGAGTGCGATACTTCCTGAAAAATAACCTCCTAAAGATTCCAAGCTGAAAATTCCCAGCGACCATTTTGCGAGCGTGATATAGCGTATTTCTTCCGCCAAACACGAGCAGTCTTCAAATCGCCCGGATTCGAGCGACGGACATGCGTCCAGATGATTGTGCGCCACGAGGACACCTCCGTTTTATGAAAGTTCGAATTGACTGGGTACATTATGGCAAAAAAATGCGCTATTGTCAAACAACATAAATTTTGGTATATTACTTGGATGCTTTACACGGGAAAAGGTGATGACGGTACGACCAAAACATTTGGTTCCTGCAATCAACGTATTTCAAAAAGCTCGGCGGTTGCCGAGGCACTCGGCTCGCTCGACGAGATCAATTCGTTCCTCGGTATCTGCAAGACGAACGAATACGCGAAAGAACATTATCTGGAAGGATACAGTTTTGCAGAGATGGTTGATTGGGTACAGCAACAGTTGTTCATTGTACAGGCGCACGTTGCTGGTGCGGACAAGACGATAGACAAAGAGAAGATTATACATATGGAGCAGGCGATTGACATGACCGAAAAGGAGTTGCCACCCATAAAAACTTTTTTTGTTTCAGGGGGAACCACTCTTGCCGCTCAGTTTGATTTCGCACGGACGCTCGCACGGCGCGCAGAGCGCAGAGTGGTGGGAGTCTCTGAAGAGGGCAAGGCGAAAGTCGATGCGAACATCCTCGCGTTCTTAAACCGCCTCTCATCGCTTCTGTATGCCATGGCTAGACTTGCGAACTATAAATCTGGTATAACAGAGGAACCGCCGTCATATCGATGATGGACAACGGACAACTTACTACAAACGACCAGAATTAAGCATTTTTGTAATCAGTGGTGGGTCGTTGGCTGTAGGTAAATATGGTGGCTATGGTGTAACGGTTAACACTGGAGCTTGTGGAGCTCTCGATCAGGGTTCGATTCCCTGTAGCCACCCAAAATGACAACCCGCCCTTTTGTGCGGGCTTTGTCGTTTTGGGTGGCTAAGCACGCAAATTGCTTTGCGTGCGTCAGGGAATCGAATGGCGGAGCATGTTTTGTTTAGCAAAACAAAACGGTGAGCCAGTGCCTAGACCAACAACTCGCGACGGCGAGTTGTTGAGTCGAAGGGGATTCCCTGTAGCCACCCAAAATGTGAAAAAAACCCACCAATAATTATTGGTGGGATTTTTTTTAGATTCATTTCTTTGCAATACCTGCTATACTACTGACTTACTTGTTTTTTAAAATTTTATATCTATGCAGTACACGCAGAAAATAAAAGAGGCGATTCGTGTCGCGATCCGCGTTCACGAGCTCGACCAAAAGCAGAAACGAAAAGGGAAAGATATCCCCTACATTATTCATCCGCTTATCGTCGGACTTATCCTTGCACGTATCTCGCGTGACGAGGACGTCGTGGTGGCGGGAATACTCCACGATACGATTGAGGACAGTGTGGATACAAAGAAGGTAACTATCGCAACCATCAAGAAACGGTTTGGCGACGAGGTCGCGCGGATGGTTGGTGATGTGACCGAAAAGAATCGCAATGTCCCGTGGGTGGAACGCAAAAAACAAAACGTAAAAAAGATCGCCGACCTCCCCAAAGATTCATTGCTTATCAAAGCCGCGGACACGATTGCGAACTGCACGGAGCTCATCGCTGATTTCCGCCGCGAAGGGGACGATACCTTTAGGCGGTTTAATGTACCGAAAGAAAACCTCGTCGAGCACTATGTGGAAGTTATTGAGGCAATAAGGAAAGCGTGGCCGTCGCACCCTCTGCGGAGCGACCTCGACTATCATGCGGCGGAATTGAGATTGATGCTTTAGGTACGGTATAGTATGATATAGTCATTATTCAGTGTGTAAATTTTTAGAAAATATGGAAATTTTTCTTATGTATGTTGCCGTGTTCGTTGTTGCGATCGTCGTGGCAAGTATCAGGCAGGTCAATCAGTGGGAGCGGGGCGTGAAGTTCACGTTTGGCGTATTTACGAGCGTTGCAAATCCGGGGTGGCGCATTGTGCTTCCGGTAATTCAAAACATGAAAAAGGTAGACGTGCGGTTGAAGACCGTGGACGTCCCCTCGCAGGATGCGATTACAAAAGACAATGTGTCCGCAAAAATAAATGCAGTGATTTATTATCAGGTTACCGATGCGGCAAAGGCAATCATTGATATTCAGAATATCGACTACGCCGTGCTCCAGCTCGCGCAAACGACGATGCGCAACATCGCCGGCTCGGTGACACTCGATGAGCTTCTTGCTGAGCGACAGAAGATTTCAGACCAGATTGAGACAATCATCGACGAGGCAACCAAAGGGTGGGGAGTCGACGTGGCGACGGTTGAGCTCAAGGACATTGAGCTTCCCGACAATATGGTGCGAACGATTGCGAAGCAAGCGGAAGCGGAACGCGAACGCCGCGCCGTCATCATTAATTCTCAAGGGGAAGTTTCTGCGGCAGAGAACCTCGCACAAGCGGCGCGGATTTTGTCAGGAAGCGCAGGCGCGCTCCATCTCCGCACCCTCAACTCCATTAACGATATTTCGTCGGATCAGTCGAATACGGTTGTATTCACACTTCCCCTCGAGATGATGCAGGCGTATATGGGGTATGCAAAAAAACAAGGAGGAGAGGCAGTTATTGCGGAGGTGGTTAAAGGGAGCACAGTTTAAAAATACCTCAAAGTGGTTCCAAGGTAGTGAACCATAACAATGGCTTGACACAAATAGTTTCTAAGTATATAATATTCTTCAGGTGAGATTTTGTTTTTTGTAATCTCAAATACGTTCAACCGCAACCGAGGAGGGGCTCATGGTGAGAACAATAGGTGCTTTGGTCGCTCCACTTTCGCGGTATTTAGGGGAGAGGGTCGGGACGAGAGAAATCGGCACATCGGTTTTCTCATTTATGCCGTACAATCTTCCTCTTTTTCTTGTTCCCGGATGGTACGAGAAGGTCGGAGAAGTGTTGAAGGAAATAAATATGGGCATTCAGATGCTTCCGCTACGCGGGCTTAGGGAAAAACACTTGAACAATTTCAATGTTCTTTCTTTTGAAGGACCGTGGAATTGCGGGAGCGTGTTCGGTGCCCTTGCGCGCACAATCGGGATCAACGGAGATTTTCCTTCGCTCATTGATGTGGGACTGTTTGGCTCCGAAAATGTGTGCAGGAGGTGCATCGAGATGCTTCAGCGGTGTTGCCCGAATGCTTTGGCAATAGATACGCCGTGGATTCAGGATTCGGCAATAGAGCTGGGCCCGAACATGGATAAGGGTAACGCACGACAATGGGGGAACCAGAAACCGGGTGGTGTTGTCTTGGACACGGGGCATTGGAGGAAGTTGAAAGATCCCGAAAAGGAGTTGGAGGCTTGCGGCGGGTTCGGTAGTGTGCGCATGGTTCACTTGAAGCTGTTGTCTCCGGACGAGACGATGTCGTTTCTGCACAACAAAAGGAATGACGAAAACACAAGGCTGCTAAAAAATTTTTTGGTTCATGACACGGAAAGGAAAACCCCCGTAATCATCGAAGCCAAAAACGATGCGCTTCAGCATCAGAATAAAAAAACAGGGGAAGTTCTTTCAAGGTTAGCAGAAAGAATCCACGAAGTCCTCGGTGATTGAATAAATCACCGATTTAAACAAACCGTATGGTTCGCCCTGCGGTTTTTTGTTTTGTCGTGATGGTGGATGCATGCGCCCAAAGCGTGCTGGTGTGGTAATATGGAAGTACAATGAGGTATAGAATTCCCCTATTTGTCTTGTTTGCGCTCGGCGTGGTGTTTCTGCTCGGTGTTTATGTGCGCGGACACGGCATGGATGTACTCGACCCGAAAGGAGTGATTGCGCTTGCGGAGAAGAATTTATTGGTCACGGCGACGCTCCTCATGCTCATTGTGGTTATCCCCGTGTTCGTCATGACATTTTTCTTTGCATGGCGGTATCGTGCGGGGAATACGAAGGCAAAATATGCTCCCGACTGGCACAGTAATAAAACATTGGAAGCAGTCTGGTGGGCTATTCCGTCGGCGATTATTGTAGTGCTTGCCGTTATCACATGGAAAAGCACACATGAACTAGACCCGTTCAAGCCTCTCAATAGCATAGCTCCGGTAATGACGATACAAGTCGTCGCGCTTGACTGGAAGTGGCTGTTTATCTATCCTACGGAACATATTGCGACCGTGAACTTCGTCCAATTTCCGAAGGATGTGCCGATCAAATTTCAAATAACCGCAGATGCACCGATGAATTCATTTTGGATTCCCCAGCTTGGCGGGCAGATCTACGCGATGGCGGGGATGCAGACACAATTGCATTTGATGGCAAGTGAAGCGGGGGAGTATGCGGGGGTATCTTCGAATTTTAGCGGTGCAGGATTTTCGGGGATGAAATTCGTCGCCAAAGCAAGCTCGCAGGAGGAGTTTGATGTGTGGATAGAGACCGTGCGACAGTCGCCGAACATGCTCAATCTCGAGGAGTATGAAAAACTTGCGAAGCCAAGCAAAAATAATCCGGTCGCGTACTATGCATCGGTCGCGCAAGGTTTGTATGATACGATAATAATGAAATTCATGGCGCCGGACAAGGGCAAGTTTCAAGTCGAAAGCGGAAAGTCAAAAGTAGAAGATGAAATGGCGATGTAGTTCCCATTTATAGTATTTGGCGTTCCGATGTATAATTTAAAGGATATGATTTCCTTACGCAATTTCGTCTTGGTCTTGTTTGTTGTTTTTTCGAGTTTCTCTTTTGCCAATCTTGCTTTCGCACAGGTTGTGAATCCTCCGGCAGGGACAAAGATAGACTATCCTGTGGGGAGTAGCCCTATTGGAGTTGCTTTTGATAATGTTACTAATTCGATTTGGGTGACAAATTGGGGTTCAGGTACTGTTAGCAAGGTAAATATTAATGATGGCACTAGAGTTGACTATGCTGTTGGGGCACTCCCTCGTGGTGTCGCCTTCGATAACGTTACTAATTCGATTTGGGTGGCAAACTCTGGCGTCAACACTATTAGCAAGGTGAATATTCATACCGGCACGAGAGTCGATTATATGGTGGTAGCTGAGCCATTCAATGTCGCTTTCGAAAGTGTCACAAATTCTGTGTGGGTCACAACTGCTGGTACTGCTGGCATAATTAGTAAGGTAGATATTTTAACGGGCGCCAGAACGGATTATTTTGACTGGTATTATCCACGAGGGATTATCTTCGATAATGTTACAAATTCCATATGGATAGGAAATTATTTTCCTGTTGTTAGCAGAGTAAACATTTATACAGGCGCAAGAATTGATTACGCAACTGGGTTGAGTAAGGAGCAGTTATCTGGGGTTGCATTTGACCGTGTCACTAATTCTGTGTGGGCGGTAAGCTCTTTTGCTAATACTGTTAGCAAAGTAAATATTTTTACAGGTGCAATGGTTGATTATGCTGTGGGAATGGATTCATACAGCGTTGCTTTTGATAATGTAACCAACTCGGTATGGGTGGCGAGTTACACTTCTAATTTTGTGAGCAAAATAGATATTTTTAGTGGAGTTAAAGTTGATTATACTACGGGGGTGAATCCGTCTGCCGTTGCCTTCGACAATATTACAAACTCCGTGTGGGTGACGAATGCCGGTTCTAATACGGTTAGTAAAATAGCAATCGGTGGACTAGCGCAACACTCGCCCACCATCGTCACGCTTGGGCAGTTTAAATCGGATGGAATAATGCCAATTGCAGAAGGTGGGGTTACCACTGAGCCAGCGGCAGTTTTCAGGGCAACTCTTTCAGACATTGATAATGATACAGCTAAACTTCAAGTAGAATTAAAAGAATTAACCCAGCCTTTTGACGAAACGAATCTTTTGGAAAGTGTTTTTGTTTCGTCGGGGAGTATTGCAACAACATCAAAAGAGATGATTGCTGATGGTCAGTATCATTGGCGCGCGCGGGCGGTGGACAACAATGGGAATCAAAGCGAGTGGCAGGAGTTTGGTATTGTGGGCAATATAGATTTTGTGGTGAAGGTGGTGCCGCTGTATACGCAGGTGAGGTCGAATTACCCGTCTCAAGCATTGACCACAAGCTGGTTTGATAAAACATACGCCAACGGCACCGGAAATATTGGAGCCGAGGCATGTGGTCCTTTCATTCAAGACTGCGGCTGTGCCATCACCTCCGCCGTTATGGTCATGCGATACTATGGGATTGCGACAAGCACCGACAATCAAGATGTAAACCCACTCAATTTCAACTCTTGGCTAAGCAGTGCAAGCAACAAAGGCTATGTAGGTAATGGAAATTTTGATTGGCCAAAAGCAGCTGAGTATTCGAAAAATCCTCTTTCTGGCATTCCGCGCCTTTCTTACGACGGCAGGAGAGATATAGATGATAATTATAACACTACTTTTGGCGACCTTACCTCTATTACGGACATTTACGTGAATTCTGGAAAACCGGTTGTTATATGGAGTAAAAATAAAGGACACTTTTTAGTAGCTACAGAGAAACTTGCCACCACATATTCTGTCCGTGACCCAGCATGGTATAATACAAAAACACTTCAGTCAGGAATCACCAGCAGAGCATTAAAAATTCGCGACTACAGCAATCAATTTACGGGGGTTCGGCTTTATAGCAATGCAAGTCGTCCCGTGGCTGGGATTTCTTTGAATCTTGCTTCTCCTGCAGAATTGTTTATCGTTGATCCTCAGGGGAGGAGGCTTGGGAAAGATCCAGTGAGCAACATAGTTTATAATGAAATTCTCGGCGGTTCATATGGAGTTGATGGAATTAGCAATGCGGATGTTGAGGACCCTCCTTCTCCGCACGAGGTAAAGAATATTTGGATTCCTAATCCAGAAGTTGGGCAATATATAACGAAAGTCATAGGTACTGGCACGGGGTCATATACCCTTGATTCTTTAGCATACGATTATCTCGGAGATTCCCATTCTCAAACACTGACCGCCCAAACACAATCAGCTTTTGTGGATGAGTATCGTCTTAATGTACCTGCGACAGGGGAACAGATAAATCTTGACCTAGCGCTTACTTCTCAAGGCTATGACGAGTGTTCAACTTTGAACGGCACCAATCTGGGTTGTCCCGCAAGAATTGATTTTTTGAGTTTGGAAAAGATTAGCAACTCGGCAGAAGTGCCCGAGCTCATCAGCCCTACGGGAGAAACCCGCTATACCGCTCCAGTAGTTTCAGGAGAGCGCGGAACGACGGAGGTTAAGGCAAAGCTATACGATGAGACGAAACTCCTCGCTCTTTTGAATACCCGTTCAGTGCCTTCAGACCAGCTTTGCGCAGTCTTTGATGATACTGTAAAAGACAATGCCTTAGTAAACCACCTCATCAAAACAACAGATAATCAAGGGAAATTCTCATTCGGTGTTTCATCCTCAGCAAATTCTCTCACGCTGATTGAAAGCGTGAGAGAGACAATTGCGGGACAATTAAAAAGAGTTTGTATCGCAGAAACAATTTCTCCGCAAAACTTTAATACTTCGGGTGTTGCAACAAGAGAGGTCAATCAGATTACACTTACGGTAAGAAATACTAATAGTGGGATCCTCGTGAAAAAGACCGCTGGTCATAATTCTCAAACAATAGACTATTGATATGAAATTTAATAAAAAGATTTTAGTTTTATGGCTAATTATTATTTTGTTTGCTGCGGTGGTAAGCACGGTTTACTTTATATTTCTTAAAAAACCAGTTAGTCAATCAACTAATAATCAAATAGCCACTATACAAAAAGAAGCATCTTCTATCGGGTGCCTAGGGGAAAATGAAATAGTCGATTATGATCGCATCAGTTTAAACCCTGCAATTACTCAGCCTAAAGAAAGCTCCCCGATGATTTTTGTGAAAAATAAAAGTACAGGAGAGGTAATTAAGAGTTTTCAAATTGAAAATGTTCGAGACTCTGGATATCCGATGGAAGTACATAAGTGTAATATTTATGTAAATAGAACATTTAATTTTGATAAAGGAAAGGGGTTGCCATTGCCAAATTACAGAAGTGAATTGTGGCAGTACTACTACAATGGCGAGGCGGGGAAATTATTGTTGGTTTTATTTGATTTTGGAAAAGAAAATGATCTCAATATCAACAATGACTATTCCCCAATCTTTCGTATTTCTGATAATGAAAAAAACATCTCACTAATTCGCGGATACCTCGGCAAAGACAATTACGCCCTCATCATCAAAGACCTCAAAACACTGGAAGACCCTCTCACCCTCCCCATCACCGACATAGAAAAACGCAATCCCGATCTCGTTGACGACATATCATTGGATGGTTGGACAAAAGACAGCCGCTATTTCTGGGCGCGCACCCATTCTGGCGCCAATGTGCTTGGATTTCTCCGCATTGATATGCAAACCAAAACTTTTGAACTTTTCCCTGCTCCCGAAAATGTCCTCGGTGGCGATGCTTTGAATATTGAAAAAGGACTTATTACCGTTCATCCCGGCAATGTGTGGTATGGCATTGCAGATGTGACAGAACAAGAAAAAGCTGAACGTCGCAAGCAAGGAATGGGGACAGAACTCTATATTGAAAACCTCCTCACTAAAAAGCGTGAGTTTGTTGTAAAAACTAATGAGCCACTTTATTATTTCAAGCCAAAGTGGCTCTCTGACACCGAACTCCAGTATGAAATGCCGAATGGAGAAAAGAAAATCTATAAAATTAATACATAATTATGTTTGGAAAATTAACTTTTGACGCGCTTCCCTCCGACCCGATTATCATCGGGGCATCGATATTCATGCTTCTTGTCGGGCTCTTAATTGTCGGTCTTTTGTTTCGCTTCAAGCGATTTACGTGGCTTTGGAAAGAGTGGCTCACATCCGTTGATCACAAAAAAATCGGGGTGATATATCTTATCCTCGCTTTTGTTATGCTCCTGCGCGGGTTTACGGACGCCGCCATGATGCGCACACAACAGGCGATTTCCGTCGGCGATGCGACGGGGTTCCTACCACCAGATCATTACGATCAGATCTTTACCGCGCACGGGGTCATCATGATTTTTTTTGTGGCGATGCCGCTTATGTTTGGGCTCATCAACTTGGCGGTGCCTCTGCAAATCGGCGCGCGTGATGTTGCATTCCCGTTCCTCAACTCTTTGAGCCTGTGGCTCACGGTTGCGGGGGCGATGCTCGTGAATGTTTCGCTCACCGTGGGGGATTTCGCGGCGGCGGGATGGCTCGCATATCCGCCACTTTCGGGGATAGAGTATAGTCCCGGTGTGGGCATGGATTATTATATTTGGGCTTTGCAAATAGCGGGCGTGGGGAGTTTGATCTCGGGAATCAATTTTTTCATCACGATCCTCACGATGCGTTGCCCGGGGATGACGTTTATGCGCATGCCGGTATTCGTCTGGACGGTATTTTCCAGCATGGCGCTTGTCATCATTTCTTTCCCCATCCTTACAGCGACGCTTGGCATGTTGTCCGTCGATCGTCTTTTCGGTATGCATTTCTTCACGTCGGATTTTGGCGGGAACCCAATGATGTACATTAACCTTATTTGGGCGTGGGGACATCCGGAAGTGTATATTCTCATGTTGCCCGCGTTTGGTATTTTTTCGGAAGTCGTTTCGACATTTTCTCGCAAGCGATTGTTTGGCTACACGACAATGATTTGGGCGACGGTTGCAATCACCTTCTTGTCCTTCGTCGTATGGCTCCATCATTTCTTTACGATGGGGAGCGGTGCAAAGGTGAATGCGTTTTTCGGCATCATGACAATGATCATCGCCATTCCCACGGGCGTGAAAATCTTCAACTGGCTCTTCACGATGTTTCGCGGGCGCATCACGTTTACGTCCCCGATGCTCTGGACGCTCGGATTTATCTTTACGTTTACTTTAGGGGGCATGACGGGAGTACTTCTCGCCGTGCCGGGAATCGACTTTCAACTGCACAACAGTTTGTTTTTAATCGCGCATTTTCATAATACGATTATTGGTGGCGTGGTGTTCGGATATTTTGCGGGACTCACGTATTGGTTTCCCAAGATCTTTGGATTTACGTTGAACGAAAAACTCGGCAAACTTGCGTTCTGGCACTGGATTGTCGGGTTCTTTGTGGCATTTACACCGCTCTATATTCTTGGCCTCATGGGGATGACGCGGCGCTTGAGTCATATCGATGCGTCGACGGGATGGCAACCGCTCCTCATTGTTGCAGGAATCGGTGTGCTCATTATTGCAGGTGGTGTGGTATTGCAGATTGCACAGTTCATTGTGAGCATCAAAGAGCGTAGGAAGAATCTCGATACGACCGGGGACCCGTGGGACGGTAGGACACTCGAGTGGTCAACCTCATCACCACCACCGTCCTATAACTTTGCGACAATCCCGACCGTGCATGGGCGGTATCCGTTTTGGGATATGAAGCAGGGGGTTGGCGCGAAAAAGGAGAAGACGCACTATGAAGATATTCATATGCCGAAAAATACCGGCATGGGACTTTATATTGCGCTCGCAAGTTTCCTCTTCGGGTTTGGTGTCGTGTGGCATATCGTGTGGCTCGTCGCTCTTGGAGCCTTCGGTATTATCGCGCTTATCATCGTACGTTCGTTTAATCGCGATACCGAGTACGTTATTCCTGCCACTGAAGTAGAGATGTTGGAGAGTGCGCGCACATAAAAATTTATATGACTACAAAAACTTTAATTTATCCCGTTAGAGATCGCGAGGGCTCGCAGCGTGAGCCCATCTCTAATGGGACACTTCATCACCAAGAAATCTCTCGCGAAGAAAGTTATCACGCGGACAACAAAGCTATTTTTGGTTTTTGGGCATACATCATGAGTGATTGTCTTCTGTTCGCGAGCCTTTTTGCGACGTATGCGGTACTCCAGAACAACACCTACGGGGGTCCATCGGCAGGGGAATTGTTCAGTATGCCGTTCGTTCTCGTTGAAACACTCATCTTGCTCACGAGTAGTTTTACGTTCGGACTCGTGACGATGTACGCGCACCACCATAACAGCAAAAGCAAGGTGCTCGCGTGGCTTTTTGTAACATTTCTCCTCGGTGTGGCGTTCCTTGCGATGGAGGTGACGGAATTTGCAAAGCTTGCCGAGGAAGGCAATAGTTGGCAGAGGAGCGGGTTTTTGTCGGCATTCTTTACGCTCGTGGGAACGCACGGCCTGCACGTAACGGCAGGCCTCCTCTGGATGGGGAGTCTTATTGCGCAGGTGATGCGGTACGGACTTGATTCGGTGACGGTGCGGAAACTTTCGTGTCTGGGATTGTTTTGGCACTTCCTCGACATCGTGTGGATTTTTATTTTTACCGTTGTGTATTTAATGGGAGCGATTTAGAAATTACTTCAATACCATGACAAAAGATTTTAAAGTAATTGATGAGTACTATGAAGCCGGACGCAAGGCGCTCAAGTCGTATGTAACGGGGTTCGTGTTGGCGATCTTTTTAACACTCGTGCCGTACTTCATGGTGGTGAATCATGCGCTCACTGCGCAGAATTTAGTATGGGCGGTTGTGCTTCTCGGCGTTCTACAGTTTTTGGTGCAGGTCGTCTTCTTTCTCCATCTGAGCAGGAACTCACGTTCGCACTGGAACATAATCGTTTTTATCTTTACGGTGCTTATCGTCGCAATTCTCGTTGCCGGCTCCCTTTGGATTATGTATCATTTGAATTACAACACGATGAGCGATTCTCCGTTTAATACCAATGAAGGATATATTCCGCAGTAGTGAATAGAATATGGAACATGGAATGTAGAATATGGAATAATTTTTGCACGCATTCTAAATTCCACATTCTATCTTCCATATTCCACTTATGAAAGATTACTACCAACTCACCAAGCCCGGCATTATTTACGGCAATGCGATTGCGGTTGTTGCGGGATTTTTCCTTGCCTCAAAAGGCGACATTAGTTGGTGGCTCTTGCTTGCAACGCTTGCCGGCATATCGCTCATTATGGCATCGGGGTGCGTGTTCAACAATTATATCGACCGCGATATAGACAGATTGATGGAGCGGACGAAAAATCGCGCTCTTGCGCGCGGAGCCGCTTCTCTCCGCGGCGCGGTTATCTACGGAACTTTCCTCGGGCTTACCGGTGTGCTCGTCTTGATTGCGTACACGAATTTTCTTACCATTCTCGTCGCACTCGCGGGACTCTTTGTGTATGTGGTCGCGTACAGCTTGTGGTTCAAGCGCCACTCGGTACACGGGACCCTTGTCGGCAGCATCTCTGGTGCTGTGCCCCCGGTCGTCGGCTATGTCGCAGTGACGGGTAGCCTCGACCTCGGCGTAATCATTTTATTTTTGATCCTCGCACTGTGGCAAATGCCCCATTCGTATGCAATCGCGCTCTATCGACTGGACGACTACATTGCCGCGGGGATCCCCGTATTGCCTGTCAAAAAAGGCGCGCGTGTCACCAAGATCCACATGCTTGTTTATATTGTTCTTTTTACCTTCGCAACGCTCGCGCTCACTGCGTTTGGTTATATGGGATATGTATACGCCGTTGTTCTCTCGGTGCTCGGTGCAGTGTGGCTCGGATTATGCGCGAAGGGTATTAAAACTCTCGACGACAAACTCTGGGCACGCAATATGTTCATTTTTTCCATCGTGGTTCTTGTGGTGTTTTGTATTATGGTTGCGGTTGATTGGGCGATAAAACTGTAACACAGAAGTCGGACATGCAATATCCGACTTCTGTGTTAAGATGGAATTATTATGAACATCATCGAAGAATATGTAGGGAAAAGCGGTGTGAAATATATTTTTGAATATGCGGATGCCGATTCTTTTGAGCATCTTGACCCCGTTTTGTGCAGGCAAGTGTACGCAGTCTGTTTCTTGGAGGACCGCATAGTTATCGGATATGGCGGGAAAAAACAAAACTGGGGACTTATTGGAGGCACCATAGAAGAAGGAGAAACATTTGAGCAGACGCTCAAGCGAGAAATTGAGGAGGAGTCGAACACGGAAGTCCTCGCGTGCATTCCGGTTGGATATCAGAAAGTTATTGATACGAGGGACAATAGTTTCATCTACCAGCTTCGCTATGTATGCGTGGCTCGGCCGTATGGACCGTTTGTGCGAGATCCTGCCGGGAGCATCACGGAGATCAAACTTATTGACCCCTTAATGTACAAGATATTTTTTGATTGGGGTAAGATCGGGGAAAGGGTCATACATCGCGCTTTGGAATTAAAGGAGAAATTGGTATCATAGTGGTATGAAAGGATATATAGTAAATATCGAAAAGGTAACACTCGAGAATGCTGACTACCGAAGAGTCTTGTATACAGCAAAGAACAGCCAGCTCGTGCTGATGAGTATCCACCCCGGAGAAGAAATCGGGGAGGAGACTCATCATCTCGATCAATTTCTCCGTATTGAACAAGGCGTGGCGAAAGTTATTTTGGATGGTGTCGAGACCACGGTCTTTGACGCATGGGCAATCGTGATCCCTGCCGGCACGCGCCACAATGTGATTAATACCTCGAGCGATGTCGACTTGAAGCTTTACTCCATTTATTCGCCCCCCGAGCACAAAGACGGGACGGTTCACCTGACCAAAGCGGATGCGCAAGAAGAGCATTTTGACGGTAAGACGACCGAATAGGTTTTAGGGTTATCGTGCGCGGTTTTTTCCATGCTGGCGCAAACACCCCTCCTTGTTGTATACTGGGAGTATAAAGTTGGGCGCAGTGGTTCTTAAGCCGATTTCTTATGTCGAATAATTCAAAAATATTAGTTTGGGGGGTGGTGGCTATTGTTTTAGCCCTTTTGGGCGGGTATTTCCTTGGCAAGGGGAGTACTAACGATACGAGCTCGGAGGGTGCAAACGTAACATCTGGGATGCCAGCGCCAAACGAAGGGGAAGATACGTCGAAGGTGATCGAGAAGATTGTTTCGGCGGATACCTCGGACACTGCGCTCGACCAAAGCCTTGCATCTATCGATGTGCAAATATCACAGCTGGGTATCGACGCCATCAATATCAACAATGGCTTCAATGATAAGCCTATCTCGCAGGCAGAATAAGCACACCATTTTATGAAGAAGAAACAATCTATCATTGCTGTCGCACTCATTGGATCCGCTCTCTTTTTTGTGAGCGCATCGTTGACGTCGGCGCAAACTTCGGGGGGAGGAGTGTCGGGTACGCAGAAAGTATCCACTTCGACGACAACCAATACGCCAAAGGTTCTCGCGGCGATGGAGCGTATTCGTACTCGCGCAAATAAGGAAATCGATCGGCGTTTGGAGGCCTTGAATAAAGTGACCACGCGTATAGGGGAGATGGAGCGCATATCGGCAAATGCTAAGACTTCGCTCATAAACGTCATGCAGGTTCAGACCACGACACTGAACACTCTTAGGGAGAAGATTGCAGGCGACACAAATATCGAGGTGTTGCGCGCCGACGTACAGTCAATCACAAAATCGTATCGTATTTTTGCGCTCGTGATTCCGCAGGGGCACATCATTGCGGCGGCGGATCGGACGATTGAAATTGCGAGTGCTCTTGAAGACGTGGGGACGAAACTCGGGATTCGTATCACAGAGGCGCAAGTAGAGGGGAATGACGTGAGCGCGCTTACTGCTCTGCTCAATGATTTCACTGCGAAGATTGCTGATGCGAAGATGCAAGCACAGGTAGCTATTGATGGGGTTGCAGGTCTTGTTCCTGATCTTGGCGACAAAGCACACATGACGGCAAATACAGAAGCACTCAAGAGTGCGCGCACAAATATACAAACGGCCCATGCTGATTTTGTTGCCGCGCACAAGAATGCAAAGATGATTATTGAGAAATTGAAAGAAATAAAAAAGGCGGAAAGCGGGGTAACCGCGTCGTCGACCGTAGCTCAGTGAATTTAAATAAATAAAGAACGAAGAGACATTTGAAAGAGGGCTGCTTGGCTGACACACGACATACGAGGACTTCATTAACGAGAGAACATACACCATTGGCACAAAGCGATGGCGGTACACACATCGTCGAGTACGTTCTGCGTACCTCAGTTTAAATCGAAACTTACCTCTTCTTTTTACGTATCAAAAATATCCCGAACTTAATATTCCCAACACCACAAACTCGCTTGATGGATATTGGAGCCGTTTGAAAAACTTACTCACCGCACACAGGGGGAAAAGCAGAGAAAGAATACGTAAGATTGCGACAGAGATTCTAAGAAAACAGACTGCTTAAATTACCATTAGACCAAAGATCCTTAGAACCCATCCATTATCTCGCGGTACCCGCTTCTGAAACCATTATCTTTAGGCGAAAAACAAGTCGGAGTACGAACCATAATGAATTATGGTTCGTACGAGACGAAGTTTTGTAGCCAGAAATAAGGGTTTCAGGAAAGGGGGAAGATGGTGGATGGGTTCTTAGTAGTTCACGTCCCCTAAGCGCAATCCTGGGGATTTTTATTGCCTCATTTTGCAAACTTGGTATAATTGAGCGTATGAAATCCGTTTTCAAAACCTTCCATACCAGTTTCTACAACCCTGCTTTTTATAGTTCCGTTGCCGATCTACCACTCAAAGACGCACTTCGCTATTATATTCGGCTCGGACTCATCCTTTCTTTTGTGACTACGGTCGCTCTCGGACTGCTCCTTGCTCCACGTGGTGTGCGGTTTGTGAAAGAGGATGCCCCCGTACTCGTTATGGAGTATTATCCAGCAGAGCTTGCCATACAGGTGAAAGACGGAGAAGCGTCGACGAATGTTACCGAGCCGTATATCATCCCCGCAAGAGGGGCGATGAAAACAGTCTTCGCGGAGAAAAATCTCGAGAATGTTTTGGTCATCGATACGAAGAATGAACGCACTCCAACAACGTTTGAATCATATAAAACTTTCGTGCTTCTCACAAAGCATGAGATCGTAACACGCGGAGATTATGAGCAGGGCATTCCCCAGAAACTTCCTCCTACAGGGGAATATACTATTGACCAAGAGACGCTTCTTGTATGGGTTCGCAATATCCAAACATCGCTGATATATATAGTCCCTCTCGGAATCCTTATGACGTTCGGGGTCGTGTTCGTATCATACCTTGGTTACCTTTTGCTCCTGTTCCTTTTTGCGGGTATCGTATTCTTTTTGGCGAAGATACGACACATGGCGCTCTCCTATGCAGGCGCTTACAAGATAAGTCTCTACGCAGTGGTGCCGGGACTCGTACTCAAGTCGGCACTGAACGCTTCAGGTATCTTCTCTGTGCCGGCGTACCTTACGCTCCTTGTATTTTTGCTTATCGTGTTTCTCAATGTGCGCGCGCCTGAACAACGAAATTTGTTTGATAATTAAACCTCTTTAAGTTTTTGGTATATTACTGTTCCGAGTGCAAAGAGTAATGTCGAAATAATCGCCGAAGCGATGCAGTAAATGCAGAATTGCCCAATCTTGAATTTTTGTACATAGATGAAATAAGCGGAAGAAAGAAGGCCGAGCGTTGTCGCGGGGAGGAGGAGTTTTGCAAAAAGTGCGCGCTTGGTATCAAGATAGAGGATCGCGAGGATTCCGATCGCGAGGTAGAAGAGCACGCCCCATGCGGAAAGAGGAACGCCAAAGAGCACCGAGTAGGGGGATTTTGAAACCGCGTCGCATCCGCTCGTGATAAAACAGGGAATTGGCGCTCCGGAAATACGTTTTGCAAGAAGAAACGCCGAGTCGGCAAAGCCCACGAATGCGAGCGCGATAGTTGCCCACAGAATGTAGTTAGGGACGTGTCCCGTTAGAGATTGTTCTTTTGTTTTTGAGTCATAAGGAGGCATAGATTGTGAGCTGGTTATTTATACGGGATTTACTCCCCATCTCTAACGGGATGTGCGATCGCATATTCGATAATGGTCTTAAATGCGTCATACCCTTGAGGTGGAGGTATTTTTTTGCCATTCAAATAAAATGACGGAGTTGAGTTGACGCCCGACTTAACCCCGGTTTCTTTGTCGTGCATAACAACGTCTTTGATTTCTTGTGAGCCCACGTCGGTTTTCCATCGTGCGAGGTCAAGATTAAGCGTCTCCGCATACCCTTCAAAAGTTTTCATCGCTACATCTTCTGCTGACCACTCTGCTCGGTGGTCAAAAAGGATCTGATACATTTCCCAAAATTTCCCCTGCTTGCCGGCCGCTTCTGCCGCGTATGCTGCGGCGAGCGCGTTCTTGTGTTGGGGGAGTGGGAAGTGTCGATAGGTAAAATTTACGCGGTCTTTGTACTCCGCCGTTATTTTCTCGACGAGGGGATAGTAGGCGCCGCAGGCGGGGCATTCAAAGTCGCTGTATTCGACGAGAGAAACGCTGCTGGTCGCGGTAGCGCCTTTTGTATGGTCGCGTGCGGAGGTTGATTCGCTCAATGTGTCAATTTCAACTCTTTTTTTCTCGGTAAGTGTCGGGTTTGTTGCTGTTTGCCACATGGCAACACCCGTTACGCCGAGCACCAATACAACCGCCACCCACATAATGATTCGTTTTTGTGTGTCCATCCCGTTTAGAGGTAGGAAATGTTTTGCATTTCCGTAGCTATTTAATAATTGTTAATAATACCGTATGTCTATCAATGTAGTCCCGTTCATTACTTTTACAAACCACGTGACCTCTAACGGGATCCATAATGTTTGTATGATAGCAGGAGAGCGGGTTTTTGAAAAGCGGACGTTATATGCCACAAAAACTGTTACCGTAACATACCCGAATAGGCCACAATTGGGTTACCGTATTTCCATATGAATATGGAAACAAAAAAGCAGATATTTGAGCGATACAAGAAAGAATACTTCAAA
>Ga0209211_10004324_pt1 | contig 22237 bp, 22 predicted proteins | sample RifGroA2_FD_183992 | JGI IMG/M metagenome (GOLD analysis project Ga0209211, IMG submission 183992) | Groundwater microbial communities from Rifle, Colorado, USA - Groundwater A2 (SPAdes) (version 2) | ecosystem: Environmental > Aquatic > Deep subsurface > Groundwater | place: Rifle, Colorado...
CGAAGATGAGAGCGCCCGCTCATGAACTATAACTACGACTCGTCATAATGCGGCTTTGACCGCGAATAGGAGTTTGTCGTATTGTTTTGTTCAGTAGCAAAAAGGTTAAATAGAAGATAAACTTTATACTTTAGAGAATTCTTATAGGAGGCATTAACCCGATTTCGTCAGAGGATTGGAATTTTGACTGAAGTGAATTAGGCCAAAATAGCTAATTTTTCTAACGAGCCACACAAGAGGCGAAGTTAAGATACATACTAGTAGTCACACATATTTAAATAGAAAAGCAAGATTTTATTTTTGGCAGCAAATGAACCGAGAAATTTTAGATACCATAAGAGAAAAAGGATTACTGATAGAGAAAGAGATATATGATCTTATTGGCAATTTAGATGATGCTAAAGTAGCCCGGCATTTTTTAGAGACTCTTGAAAGGATTTCAGGACAAAAGATAATAACCAAATCCGTATTGTCCCAAAATATAGAGTATGTCCAGAAAGTTTTTGCTCATTCTCCGGAGGGCAACAGGGTTGCTGAAAAAATTTTTGTCAAATTAGGGCTAAATCTCGAGATAACAAAAGAAAGAGAAGTGGCAGACAAGAAGAGCGAGAAAAATCAGAGGCAGGATTTCCAGATTTTTTACGCAGATACAAAAGCAGATAAGAAATTGGAAGTTAGCGATTTTACTTACCATATGCGGGCAAGATACCACCAAATTCAGAGAATGTTGATGCAAAGACCTGGATTAGTAAACCTTGTTTCTATTGGGAAAATTTCGAGCAATAGGCAGATGCTCAGCATAATCGGCGCAGTTGTGGAGAAGAGGGTAACAAAGAACAAGAACCTGATTGTGAAATTTGAAGATCTTACAGGGATAATCTCTGCAGTTTTTAAGAGGGATAATGTTGAAGTTTATAAGAAAGCTAATGATCTTCAATTAGACGATATAGTAGCTGTCAAGGCGTCAGGCAATAGCGACTTGCTTTTTGGTTATGATGTATTTTATCCAGACTCCTTTCTTTCACAAAAGACTAAATTTGACGAAGATGTTTCTATAGCTTTTCTTTCAGATATACATGCGGGGAGCAATAGGCATCTAAAAAAGAGCATGGCTCGTTTTTTGGAATGGATAAACAGTGATGATGAGAATGCTCGAAAAATAAAATATGTTTTTTTTGTAGGAGATAATGTTGATGGGGTGGGGATTTTTCCCAATCAGGAGGCAGTATTAGAATTGAAAAGCATGGGGGAGCAGTATGGGCTTTTAGCTTCTTACCTTGATAAAATACCTAAGAGGATAACTATGTTTATGTGCCCTGGTCAGCACGATGCTACAAGGGTTGCAGAACCTCAACCAATCATAGACAGGAAATACGCTGAAGTTTTATATGGACTTGATAATTTGATATTGGTAACTAATCCTGCCCTGATAAAGCTCATTGAGAAGGAAAAAGAATTCAAGGTATTAATGTATCATGGTGCAAGCATACACACCTTTATCAATGAGATTCCTGACTTAAGAATTGCAAAAGCCCATAAGACCCCTGCTAAGGCGGTCCGAGAAATGCTGAAAAGGAGGCATCTTGCGCCGACCCATTCTTCTGCGGTCTATATCCCCAATGCAGATAAAGACCCTTTAGTGATAAGCGAGGTGCCAGATGTACTTTGCACAGGGGAGGTCCATAGACTAGATATTGAAAATTATAATGGGATATTAATAATTACTGGAAGTTGCTGGCAGGCACAGACTCCTTTTGAAGAAAAAGTAGGGAACATACCCGATCCTGCAAAAGTACCTGTGCTGAATTTGAAGACAAGAGAGCTAAGGATATTTGATTTTGGAGATGAGGAGGAAATAAACCGTGAATACTGAAAGGAAAATTGTAACTCTATGCGGAAGTACTAGATTTAAGGAAGAGTTTTTTAAAGTGACCAGTAGATTGCAATTTGAAGAGAGGAAGATAGTTTTGCTTCCTTTAGAATTTAGCCATTATGAAGACAAAAAATTGGATAATAAAGACATGGAATTATTAGATGATATACATAAATCAAAAATTGACATGTCTGATAGTGTTTTTATCATTGATGTGAAAGGATATGTTGGCGAGAGCACAAAGAAGGAGATTGAATACGCAAAGGGAAAAGGAAAGGAAGTGAGATATTATTCAAGGGAGGCAATGGACTAAAATGAAAATAGGGATTGATCTAGACGAGGTATTAGTTAATTTTGTTTCTTCTTTCCTTGTTTTTTATGAAGGTGAGAGTGGAAAGAATATCCCTATAAATCATATAAAAAGTTACAATTTCTGGGAGAATGGGGTGGGGAAAACAAGGGAGGAATCGGTCGATAGATTTTTTCAATCCACATATTTTGATAGATTGTCTATTGTTAGCGGAGCTGAAAAAGCGGTTGCAAGTCTTGCTCAGGAAGGAGATATTTATGTAATAACTGCTAGGCCTGCTTATTTTAGGGAAAAAACTGAATCTTGCCTCAGAAAACATTTTCCTGTTATTAAGGGCAATGTTGTTTATACTGGAGACTTCCATAAAGGGGGAAGAACTAAAGCAGAAGTATGTAGGCAATTAGGAATTGGAGAGTTTTACGAAGATAATCTCGATTACGCTCGAGAATGCGCGCGATATGTAAATAAAGTTTTTTTATTCGATAGACCTTGGAATCAGGTAAAAGTGAATGGAAATATAATAAGGGTTAGAAGCTGGCGAGAGGCTATGAATCGGAGGAGAGAATGAATACTGAGGAATATTTTGAGCATATAGAGAAAGAAGTAAAGAGATATTATGGTGTGGCGAGGGAAGCAAGGAAAAAAGGATTTGATCCGGTAAGCGATGTAGAGACCCCTATAGCTATGACTTTAGCTGAAAAAGCGGTGGGATTAATCTCGACAGTTTATCCTCAATTAAATGATAAGGGGATTATTGACAGAATAATAGAATTGGAAAAGGAATTTGGACAGCTAGATATGATGGTGCCTTTTAGAATTGCTGAGGAACTTGCAAGGGAAAAATACTGCAAATTTGCAAGCCATTTACAGGCAATGGACGCAGGCATAAGGGTGGGTTTTTCATATATAACTATTGGGGTGGTCAGTTCTCCTATCGAGGGATTTACTGAACTGAAAATCAAGAAGACTCGGGATGGAAAAGATTATCTTGCAGCATATTTTTCAGGGCCTATAAGAAGCGCAGGCACAACTGCCTCTTGCATGGTACTAATGTTAATTGATTATTTAAGGGAAACATTTGGATATTCCAAGTATGACCCTAGTGAAGATGAGGTTAAAAGATATGTTACTGAAAACTATGATTATCATGAGAGAGTCAATAACCTGCAATATTTGCCTACTGAAGAAGAAATTGAATTTTTAGCTAAAAATATTCCAATAGAAGTCACGGGTGAACCTAGCGAGGATAGGGAAGTGTCTAATTATAAGGATTTGCCAAGGATAGATACTAATTTTATTAGGGGGGGGATGTGCTTGATATTTTCAGAAGGCTTAGCTCAGAAAGCTCAGAAAGGATATGGTTTATGGAAAGGCATGCTAGATAAGGGTCTTAAAGCTACGGGATGGAAATTCTTGGACGAGTATCTTGAGATACATAAGAAAAGAGTTTCTGGGAGCTCTGACACTTCTGCAACATATATCAAGGATTTAGTTGCAGGCAGGCCTGTTTTTGGACATCCTTCAAGATCAGGGGCTTTTCGGTTTAGATATGGGAAAGGGAGGGTGGGGGGATTTTCCGCTACTGCGGTACATCCTGCTACTATGGGGATTTCAGGGAGCTTTATGTCTTTTGGGACGCAGCTTAAAATAGAGAAGCCTACAAAGGGATGTGCGATAGCTTATTGTGATGAGATGGATGGCCCTATTGTAAAATTTAAGAACGGCAGCGTCAAGAGAATTGAAACTTTAGAAGAAGCTAAAAAAGCATATCCTGATGTTGAAGAGATAGTTTACTTGGGAGATATTTTAATTTCTTTTGGAGATGTTGCTAACCGAAAATATGACTTATTGAAACAAGGATATGTTGAAGAATGGTGGGGTTTAGAATTAAACAAAAAAGAAGGTGGGAGAAGAGCTGGATTAAACAACTTTAGCGTTAGTTTTGAGGAAGCTGTCAAAATTTCCAGAGAATTTGCCATTCCACTGCATCCAAGATATATCTATTATTGGAAAGAAATATCTCATAAACAATTTTTAGCACTTCTTGACTGGATTAAGGAGGGAAAATTTATTGGAGGGAATAAATTAGTTTTGCCTTATTTTGTTTCTCAGAGGGGAATATATTCTGAGGCGAAGAGAGCGCTGGAACTTCTTGGATGCGAGCACGATGTGGCGATAGAGAACGTGGTTTTGCAAGGGCATGATGCAAAAGGGTTGCTAGTAAATTTAGGGATAAAGGGAGAAAATCTAAAAGATGAGGTTGAAAATATCCTTATAAAGGTTGGTGAAAATACAGATAAAAGTATTTTGGATAAAATAAACTTAATCTCTGAATTTGTCATAAAAGATAAGTCTGGAACTTTTATAGGGGCTAGGATGGGGAGACCTGAGAAAGCAAAACTAAGAAAGCTTACAGGATCACCACATGTTTTATTTCCAGTGGGTGAAGAGGGGGGCCGAATGAGGAGCGTGCAGGCGGCTTTGGATGTGGGAAAAGTAAAAGCCGAATTTCCTCTTTACCAATGCAGGGAATGCGGGAATGAGACAGTATACCCTAAATGCGAGAATTGCGGCGCCCAATGCATGAAACTTAAGTATTCTCTAAAAGAAGATAGAATCTATCTGGATGGCGCGGAATCCGAAGAAGGACTAGTAGAATACAAGGCCAGAGATATTGATATCCGGCATTATTTTGAACTTGCCAGAAAGCAATTGGGACTAAGAAATGATGAAGTGTGCCTTATCAAGGGAGTCAAGGGGACCTCTAGCAAGGATCATAGCTGCGAGCATCTTGGAAAAGGCATGCTTAGAGCAAAATATGGCTTAAATGTGAATAAAGATGGAACAATCAGATATGATATGACTGAAATGGCAATAACACATTTCAAGCCTTGCGAGATTGGCACAAGCATAGAAAAATTAAAAGAATTAGGATATGAAAAAGATATATATGGGAATGAGATTATAGACGATAATCAAATTTTGGAGATGTTTCCGCACGATATTATCCTGCCTTCATGTCCTGATTCTCCGGATGAGAGGGCAGACGATGTTTTTGCAAATATTAGTTATTTTGTCGATGACGAATTTGAGAAAATATATGGGATGCCCAGATTTTTTAATGTCAAGAAAAAAGAAGATTTAGTTGGAACGCTTCTTGCAAATATAGCTCCCCATATCTGCACAGCCACTGTAGGGCGACTTCTTGGATTTTCTAAGACGCAAACACTTTTAGCAAGTCCGTTTATGCACGCAGCTATGAGGCGCGATGCGGATGGGGATGAGGCTGCTACTTTATTTTTGATGGATTTATTGCTTAATTTTTCTAAGAAGTTTTTGCCAGCGCATAGAGGCGGAACACAGGATGCACCATTGGTCTTAAATGTAAGAATAAGGGCGGGAGACGTAGATGATCAGATATTGGACTTTGAACTCGCGCCTTATCCTCTGGAATTGTATGAGCTGGCTGAACAGGGCAAGCATTTCTCTGAAGTAAAGATAGATAGTGTGAAGTCAAGACTGAAAGCTGGAAAGAATCCTTTCTCAGGGTGCTTGTTTACCCATAATAGCCATAATTTTAATCATACTGTTTTGAATTCATCTTATAAGTCTCTTCCAACTATGGCTGAGAAGGTAAGCTGTCAGATGGAGCTTTGCAGGAAAATAAGGGCGGTGGATGCAAGGGATGTTTCACGATTAGTCATTGAGAGGCACCTTATCAGAGACACTAGGGGTAACTTAAGAAAGTTTTCCCAGCAGGAGTTTAGATGCGTGGGGTGCAATAGCAAATACCGGCGGCCCCCAATGGCCGGGAAATGCAATCGCTGCGGAGGCAGGCTTATCTTCACTATTGCCGAAGGCAGTGTGCTAAAATATATGCAGTTAGCTCTAGATTTGGCCAGAGAATATAAGGTAGACCCTTACCTTCTGGAGAGTTTAGAATTGACTGAGAGATATATTCATAGCATCTTCGGAAAAGAAAAAGAAAAGCAAGAAGCTTTAGGGAAATGGTTTTGAATTTTAGGATTTACCACCTTCTTTTTCAAGTTGGGCCGTTTCTTTAGCAGAATTTGAGAAGAGGCTTATCATGTTAAATCCTGATTGGTTATCAGTCGTGGTCGCTCTACCTACAATTGGAGAAATGGAATACCTCGGCAGGATATTGCGGAAACTATCAAAATCAAAAAGTACCTGAGGACCCTAAAATGTTCAAAAGTTAATCGTAAGACTTATAAATAATGGAAAGAGTCATGAGTAATGGATTTAGCCAAACTGGTTGTGGCGATAGGTATAGGGTTATTTTTAGGTCTTTTCATTATCGAAGGTTTTTCATTAGTTTACCCTTTTCCAGATGACAACAATTATTTATATGTCAAGAATTGAGTTTTCTAAAACTCGTTACTTTAGTGGTGAGATACAGAAAACTCAATTCTTGAGCATGCTCAAGAACCAGCCTTTGTCACGCCAGCCACTTTAGTGGCTGGTTCTTGACACATTGACATTTGCAATGACCTAATAACTGCCAAATGTGGAGACTCTTCTTCAATTGTTAATTACACAGAATATTATGCGTGTACTAATAAAGCCTACACCTCCACTGAATATAAACAATGCACTGAAAATCGGCAAAAATCTCAGAAAAGCCGTTTAGAGAGTTATGAGAATAAAATAAAGTATTATCAAATTGTTTCCTTAATAACTTTTGGACTTTTAGGAGTTTTAGCTATCTTAATCGGATTCTTCGTTATTGGGAAGAGAAGCATCGGTAGCGGGTTGATTCTTGGAGGCATATTCCTCATTCCTTTTGGCGCAATACTTTCTACAGTAATTTCTTTATTCTCTAAAGGATTAGGTTACTTGGGGGGTGGCGGAGCAGATGCTTCTTTACAGACGATTACCCAAATAATGAGGGTCCTTGGTTATGCTTTGGTATTACTCATTTTAATATTAATGGCTTATTTCAAACTTGAAAAGAAAGACGAATCTGAAGATTAGGTGTAATTTGTTAAATAGTAAATAATGGCAGGCACTATCAATACACCCATCATATTAATTCTTTTAGAACCAGATAAAATACAGTATATTCCTAAGAAGGTTGCAGTCAGGAGCACAATGAATCCCAGAAAGTTGGTGAGGATTAAATTTAACGTAACTAAGATAAATATAACACCGATACTCAATTTAAGGTAGCTTATCTTATTTATATTTTTAGCAAAAAACTTAGAGATTTTTATTCCTAAGAAAAAGGAGACTGCGCCTGCTAAAAGGATAGCAGTCAGGATGAACATTAGGTTTTGAGAAGATAAACTCGATAATATTTCCTGAACTGCTACAGCGCTCCCTGTTCTTGTCTTATTTATTGCAAATAAAGTGATGAAACTTAAGCCCATCACGATGGTATTTGTGGCTCCGACAAGCAGGAGGAACTTGCGGTTTGTTTGCTTAGTCATTTCAGAGCCAATAACTGCCGCATGACCTGAGCCTATGCCTGGAAGGAATGAACAAAGCGGGGAGGCTATGGACGAAGCAATTATTGATGAGAAAAATTCTTTTTTTGTTGGGAGCAAGGACTTTATTCCTGGAATTTCTTGCTCGCCTATCTTTGATCTTGATTCGAGAGTTATCAAAAGAGCGGAAAGGCCAAAAAGCCCACTTAACAAAGGCATCAAAGGCTCTTTGATTGGGAGAGCAAAGGCAGCAAATCCCAGGAAGCCTGAAAGAATAAAAACAACACTGGCAGAAAAGATATCTTCTTCCCTAAAAATCATATATAATGAAACAAAAATAAGGAGAAATGGGATTATTGTTTTTATCAATGAATATACTGATGGAAGGAAATAAATGAAAATCGGAGAAACTATTATAATTACCAGTATAGCTGAGGCAGACCCCAGCAAAGTCAATATACATGCTTCATATCCTCTGCCTTCTTTAAGCAATTGATGACCTGGGAGAATCGAGAGAAAGGTATCTTCTTCCGGAGCGCCCAGAAAAATTGAAGGGATAAAGTCGATAAACGTATGTGTAATTGACATAGCCACTATAAAGATAATCAGCTGCAATGGGGAAAAATATTTAGATAATGCTGAAAGAGAGCTAAGGAGAAGGGCGGCAATTAGGTTGATGTGTATTCCTGGAAAAAGGCCTGTGAATGTTCCGGCAATCACACCACAGAGCAAAGCGATAAAAAGCTCAAATATCATTGCTATATGTTTTATTCTTTCCTTTCTAAGTTATTTAAATAATTTAAACCTTTTTACAGGCGCGGTTTAATATTCTTTTTTTCATATTTTAGATACTGTAACAATCATAGGGCTATCGAAAACAGAAAAAACGAGATTGACGAGGGTATAAGGCAATTTTACTGAAGCGCTAGAAAAGCACACCAAAACAAGCCCAAACAAGGAATTCAAGGGGTTTTGAAGGGAGATAGGGTAGCTATTTTATATGATTTATAGGAAAATCTTCGAGGTTTAGTGAATATAAGGGAATTTGATGAATAGTAATCTTTAAAAACTTCTTTTTCTTGTTTCTGATAAGGTAGTAAATAAGGACTTATATAAAATGAAAAAAACAAAGAATTTCGGATTAACGCCTAATCAAGGGAAACTGCAGAGTATATTAGAATATAAAAAGTATAGAATAATCAAAAGGGATGAGTTAATTAGCTTAATAGTTAATCATAACATTTCAAAGAATCCTCAATATCTAATTAAATCAATGTTATTGAAAAAAAGAATTGTTAGTTTTAAGAAAGGTTATTACATTGTAATTCCTGTAAGCTCTATTGATAAGAATGTTGGGATAGATAATCTTGAACTTAACGAATACTTATTAGAATCTAGAGATTATTACATTGGTTTGTTCAATGCTTTTAATCTGCATGGCCTTACTGAACAGATACCAAATAAGCTGTTTGTGTTTAATACAAGATATTCCTTTGATAAGGAAATTTTGCATTATAAGTTTAAATTTTTCAAGATAAAGAAAGATAAATTGTTTGGAATTATCAAAGACACATATCCTTATTCGGATAAACAGAGAACAATAATAGACGCATTAGAATATCCTGAATATCTCGGTGGTTTGAGTGAGGTTTTAGATAAAATTAAGAATTCAAATTATGATAAAAATAAACTGATTGATTATGCTATTAAGTACAATAGCATTAAGATAATAAAGTTAGTTGGGATGTTAACAGAAAGCAACAAGTTGTTTAATTTACTAAAGAAAAAGAAGGCTTTAGATTATTATACTACTGTTAGAAAAACAAGAACTAAACTATTGGAGAAAAAATGGCAACTGAGATTAATTTAGACGAGTTGAGAAGAATAAGTGCTGCAACGGGTTTTTCGTCTAAGTTGTTAGAGAAAGATTATCATTTGACAAATATACTTCACAAAATAAGTGAGAAGAAAATTAAAGACCTTGTTTTCAAGGGCGGAACTTGTCTAAACAAGTGTTATTTACGATTTTATAGATTAAGCGAAGACCTGGATTTCGTTTATAATCAAGAGGTTAAGGGCAAAACAAAACTTCAGATTAAAAAAATCCTGGATGGCTTAAGAAGGGAGTTATTTAGTATTTTGAATGAAATGAAATTTAAGACGAGCAAGGAGTTAGGAAAAGGTTGGAAAATGTTGACTTCTAAGGAAGATCCTAAAATAGTTGGGCTTGAGATTATTACAAATTAGGATTCATTGATTGATAACTCTGTTCAAACAATCAAATTAGAAATTTCATTTAGAAAGAAATTAAGAAAGCCAACAAAGATGATGACAATTAAGCATGAATTTATAGATGCATTAGGGGATCCAATTTTAAGAAAAGATGTTGAAATTGAGGTTATTGATTTAACAGAGAACTTTGCAGAAAAATTCAGAGCTCTTGTAATAAGAAAGAATATTGCTATAAGGGATGTTTATGATATCTATTTCATCCTGAAAAATAATCTTGTCAAAATAGACAATGAACTTTTGGATTTGATCCTATTAAAGATAAATGAAAACGCAGAAAAGAAATTTACAAAGAAAGATTTTATTGATTTTATAAACGGATTAGAGTTTAAGCTTTCAGACTTAAACGAGAAAGAGATATCCTCTTTGCTAAAATCAGGAGAAAATGTCAATGTTAAAGAAATGGTTCAGATGATTATTAAAAATTTTGAGGGGTTAGAAAAATGACTAAAAATCTTAAGGGAACAGATAAAGTTTTGAATTTAAAAGAGATTGAAGTTGTGGAAATAGATACTCTCAACAGCTCTTTTTGTTCTGGAAGAGTTAATACACGTGAGAAATCTCCAGCTTTTAAGCTGGAGTATCATTTATTGATTTCTCCCGGTTCTCACAAAACTCCGAACAAACCTCGGCTTTTAAGCCGAGGTAAAAACCCGAAGGGTTTTGTGATTTTTAAGATTGATTGTGAAACTGAAAAAGGCTATTGTGAAGATCCTGATTTTACAGGAACAATGAAAGTTCTAGATGTTAAGAAGGACAAGAAAGAGTCTAATATATACACATTAAAGATTAAATTTGTTAAAGATGAGAATGAATAAAGAAAAAGATAAAAAGATTGAAAGATGAGTGAGACATGCAAAATCTACTAAGCAAAGTCTGATTTTGAATTTTTGGGCAATTTCTTTATCTTTTCTCTTTCATTCTAAGATTTTTACCTTCAATACTTTAAAATATATTTTTCCAGAGTATTTTTCTACTATAGCAATAATTGAAACATTTTTATTAAGAAAGGAGATTTTACCGCAGTCTTGACAGAGCAGATACGTATGATTATTTAACATAAGTGTCCTGGCGTCCTTATTTAAGTTTTCTTTTGTCACTATTCCTTCCAGATGTATTTTTTGATTGTCCCGGAGATTTAATGATTGCAGGTCTGAATCAGGAGATATTTTAACAGGTGGGAGAATGAACATTAACAGCATTAAGCTGAAAATGCCCAATACTGAGATGATGAGTGAAAGGTATAGGATAGATTCTTTTTTCATGTTCTTGATAAGGTACACTATAAAGAGAAAGATTTAAATTAAACTTTTTGTTTTGATGCTGATGGTTAAGAAAGCTGAAAATAAGGGAAAAGAATTAAGTGTTGAAGAGAGGCTTGAATTGATTACTAGAAATCTACAAGAGGTTATTGGGAAAGAAGAATTAATGGCTTTACTCAAGGAGGGGAAGGAAGTTTCTGTTTATTGGGGAACAATGCCTACTGGAAGCCCACATGTATCTTACCTTTATCCTTTACTTAAGGTTGCGGATTTTTTGAAAGCTGGACTTAAGGTAAAGATTTTGATTGCAGATTTGCATGCAGCACTAGATGGGGTCTCTTGGGATATTTTAGATAAGAGGCAGGCTTATTATGAGGCTTTAATTCCGTTAATGTTGCAAGGCGTAGGGGTTGATACTAGAAAGCTTGAATTTGTCAAAGGTAGTATGATGCAATCTCAGCCTGAATATTTTAAGGACTTATTAAGATTGAGTACTTTAACCGCAGTAAATGATGCTACGCGTGCGGCTTCAGAAGTAGTGAAATTAGGAGATAATCCTAAACTTGGAGGCATTATTTATCCTTTAATGCAGGCATTAGATGAGGAGTATTTAGGGGTAGATATCCAATTTGGAGGAACTGACCAGCGGAAAATTTTCGTATACGCCAGAGAATACTTGCCTAAAATAGGGTATAGGGCGCGTGTTGAATTGATGAATTATATGCTTCCAGGCTTACTTGGGCAGAAAATGAGCTCTAGCATTCCGGGCAGCAAGATAGACATGTTAGATAGCAAAGAAGATGTGGAGAAGAAAATAAATAATGCTTTGTGCGCAGAAGGGGATGTAAATAATGGACTACTTGCCTTTTGCAAATATGTTCTTTTCGTAATTAAGCAAGACAATAATGAATCTTTAATAATTGAAAGGCCTGAGAAATTTGGGGGAACGGTCGATTATAGGGGATATGATAATTTAGAGAAAGATTATGCTGAGAAGAAAGTGCACCCTCAAGATTTAAAGAAAGTAGTTGCTAAAGAGATAAATGCATTGCTTGAGCCATTAAGAGGTAAGAATGAATTAAGGGCATTATACGATAGGGCTTACCCGGGCAGATAATCAGATTGTATGAAATTCAATTATATCTTTATCTTTCAGGACATGCACAAGGCCCACTTTTTGATTTGGGAATTTAGATGAGGGGCCTGTCACCCTCGTTTCTTTAATAGTTTGGGAGAAGCCATTTCTGATTTTTTCAGCAACTTCCCTTACTGTTGAATTTAAGGGAGCCACCATCGGGATGGGTGAATGAGGTTTATTCGGCTCTTTCATATAAATGCGAATAACATCCATTCCAGATATTATTTTTTCTTTTAAAGCATCTACATTAGCATTTGAAACGCAGGAGATAGATAAAGCGTTTAATTTTTTGCTTTTTATTTTTGCATCTAATTTTCTTTGCTCTTCAGGAGAGAGCAAATCTGATTTGTTGATAACTATTAGCTTTTTTCCAGGAGATTTATTAAGGAGCGGAGATATCTTTTCTAAATCATCCAGCCTTTCCAAGACTATTAATATCATATTGGCTGTATGAACTATTCCTGAATCAAAACTTTCAGAGCCGATGGCTGGCAAATCAACAATCTGCGCTTTTATTCCCTGATAGTCTAGAGTGCCCAGTTCTGGAGAGTTTGTGGTAAATGCATAAGAGTTTATTTTTGGAGAAGCATTTGTAATTTTTGCCAGGAGGGAGGATTTGCCTGAATTTGGAGGCCCTATTAGCACGACTTGAAAACCCTCTTTCTTTATTGTTTTTTTAGTGCTTTTTCCAGTTGACTTTGCTTTTTCTTGCTTTTCTAAAAACTTTTTTAGACGGGTTTTAAGTTCGGCTAGGAGATTTTCTGAACCTTTGTGCTTTGGAGCGGTTCTAATCAGTTCTTGCAAAGCTATAATTTTCTCATCTAGCGTTTGAGCTTGATAATATTTTTTTTCAGCATTTACATATTCATAACCTGCATTAATTGGCATGATGATAGGTCGTAATAAGGGCTATTAATAATTTTGTATTTGAGGGGTTTATGGATTATAGGGGAAGACATTGCGTAGAATTAAAATATTTGACCCGGGTCTTTTATTGAGGGCCCTATAGCAAGAAGGGCTGTCATGCACTTGGGATGAAGCGAGCGGTTTTAGGGCCTGCGTAGCGCATAACTAATGCGCCGATATAAGTGATTTTTGGTAGAGTTGGCACGACTTCATCATGCCACTTTTTGAAGCTAGCATATTGCTGGTCTAAGACTCCTCTTAATTTAGAAGTTTTATAGATAAGGGAAGGGTTTGTATCTTTCTCCAATTCTTCAATTATGTTTTCAGCGAGGATGAAGTAATCTTTAGATATGCGGCCTTGGCTTTTCGATAGAATTGTTGAAATCCGTGAACTTTGTGAGCCCCCTATAGTTAGCCGTCTAAGTAAATTTTCGGAGGCAAACATAAATGGCGTGTTAAGAATATTGTTTAGGGGGCTTGTTCTTGCTTTTTTGCTAAATAAATCACTATTTTGACCGTATAGTTTGAATAAATCTGGGATAATTAAGCTCGGGATAACTGCAATTGGGTAATAGGGTTTAGATAGAAAATCTAAACCTTGTATATTTACTAGATGAGCACCATGTTCTAATAAGTCATTTTTAAGTTTTTTTGCATTTTTTTTCCAAATTTTAAAAGCATCGTAAACTTGATTGATTTCAACAGCTAAAAATCCTTCACTTTGTTCTATACTTGAATTTTCTTGAATATGTGATTTACCATTGCTGGAAACTGGATTTTGAGCAGTATGTTGAATTTGAGGCGCAGGAGAGAGTTCAATGGAGGGCCCTGATGGGGTGCTTATTACCTCTTCTAATTTTCTACATTTACCATTTGAATGCGGGCGCTTTTCAAATAGGCTATAATCATTAAATGTTAGGGGTTTTTCCCCATTACATTGCCAGGTATTTTCCCCCAGATTTGGAGAGTTATCATCATTAAGGATGAGGGCCCTCTTTATAGTTGATCTTAATTGGCGTACATTTCCTGGCCAGTCAAAACTTCTTAATTTTTCAAGACCTTCTTCTGAAAATCCATTAATTTCTTCCCCTAGCCCCGGATAATCTTGCAGAGATTGATTTAAAAAATGTTGAGCAAGAGGGACAATATCTTCAATCCTTTTTCTCAGGGGAGGGACAGTAATTTCTATTTCATTAATACGATAATAAAGATCTTCTCTAAACTTTTGAGTTTTCATGGCCTCCGCAACTGATTGATTTGTCGCACATATTAGCCTGAAATCAGATTCTTCTTCACAAGAGCTGCCCACTTTTCGAAATTTAGAGTCTTGCAAAACTCCCAATAATTTACTCTGGATTTGAAGGTCCATTTCAATAAGTTCGTCAAGGAATAATGTGCTATTATTGGCTTGCTTGAAATATCCTGTTTTATCTGTTTTTGAATCAGTATATGCTCCTTTAGTGGATCCGAAATACAAGCTTTCTGCCAACGTGGAGGGGACAGCTGGGCAAGTAACTTTTATCATTGGCCGGGAGCTTCTTGGACTAGATTTATGGATTAAATTAGCGATAACTTCTTTTCCTGTGCCAGTTTCCCCTGTAATGAGGATGGGGATATCATAAGGGGCTACCTTCCTAACCAGTTTTAAAATCTCTTTCATTGCAGGACTTTCAAACCCGGGCAAGGGGGTTTCGTTGGATTGATTCATAAAAAATCCACCTCCTCACCCTATTTAAAGATTATTATTGACGAGATTTTCTATAATTACGGCGAACTTTGTTGCAGAATGACAAAACCCTCAAAGTTTGCAGTAATTCAGGGAGGGGGGGCATGGCTTCAATACATTTGATAATTTATTGTATAAGAATTATAAATGACTTGCATCTCAGTTATCTCATGTTTGAGGGGATAGAAGTTTATGGAGGTTATTAGAGTGATAATTATGCAAGGCATGTGGTAATACTGAGAGCATTAACTTTTTCAGGACGATTCGTATTGCAAGTTACTATATAATAATTTAAATAGCATTGGGCCTATATTTTTTTATGATGCCGAGAGTGAGATCTTTGGGACTTGCTGGAATTGTGGCTTTGACAGGATGCACGCAGGGAGATGCTCCTTTAGGGCTAGAGCAGCAGGAGCCTACTTCTTTGAATCATATGAGCTATGAACAGAAACTTAGGAATGCGGTTACAATATCCATTGAGGAGCAAGTGATAAACTTTGGAAAGGATTATGATATTTTTGTTAAAGGGGAGAAAGTTGCTACAGTTTCAGGGAAGAATGTTCGTTTTTTTGGAGGAGATGTCTTTACCCTGAAATGCGAGGATGGAAAAGTTTTGAGTCATGAAAAAGAGCACAAGAGATTTCTCAGCCTTAATCGCGCAGCTTCATGCTATGATGGGAACGGCAATCTGACAGGATATATTGGAGAAGAGCAGATCCGGGATTTATTCAGCTTTTCCTATGTATTTCATTTCTATGACGCAGAGAAGAATGAAATTGGGACTTCAAGAAAATTGGGAAAAACCGCATTCAATAGTCATAAATTATATGACAATGAGGGAAATGCTGATTATGACATAGATAAAAGGCTGACTTTTGGAGGAGATAAATTTACGCTTAAGGTCTTAGATTTTGAGAGCTCTATCCCATTAGAATATGCTATTTTTATTACCTGCATCGAAGATGCTATTAGTGATAAGCATTAACTTGAATCAGGCAGTGCAAGATTTATTAACCTTCTTTTATTTTTAAAGCAATGGAATTTTTAAGACGCAAATTGAAGAACGGTTTGACTGTTATTATGGAGAAGAGAGACATTCCTCTAATATCCTTGGCTATATGCAATAGATTTGGAGCAGGATATGAGGAAAGCAAGATAAAAGGCGCATCACACGTCATTGAGCACCTTGTTTTTACAGGGACTGAAACAAGAACACATGAGGATATTTCAAGAGAGATAGAGGGCAAGGGAGGCATACTTAATGCGTTTACAGCAAATCAGATAACAAGTTTTTGGTTTAAATTGCCAAGCGAGCATGTATTTGCAGGCCTGGATATTTTACAAGATATATTGAGGAATCCCAAGTTTGACAAAGTTAAGTTTGAGAAAGAGAAAAAAGTCATACTTGAGGAGATAAAGATGTACCATGATGACCCCTCAAGAAATGTACATGATAAACTAATGGAGAATCTTTATGAATCCCCATTCGGGGAGAATATTGCGGGAAGCGAAGAAACAGTTTCAGCATTGGAAAGAGATTTTGTGCACGATTATTACAAGACCCATTACAAGACTGGAAATTATATTGTTGTGATTGTGGGGGATGGTGATTTTGATAAGATATGCGAATATTTAGAGAAGAACTTTCCTGAAGAGGGGGCAGAAGATCTTAAACTCAAGATAAAGAAGAAGAATGCTGAGACTATGGAGGAAAGAGAAGGCATTGACCAGGCCCATTATGTTTTAGGATTTCACGCGCCTTTAGTTAGCGAAAGGGAATACTATGCTTTAGAGGTTTTGGATACTTATTTGGCTAATGGGATGTCTTCTAAGCTTTTTTTAAAGATAAGGGAGGAAAAAGGACTGGCATACACTATCCAGAGCTCTATTTCTTCTGAGAAAGATTATTCATTTTATTCTATTTATCTTGGGACAGTCAGAGAAGCATTGCCGGAGATAAAGAAGATTATTCTTGAGGAACTTGAGAACATTGGAAAAATGACCTTGGCAGAGCTTGAGGAAACTAAAACTAAATTAATTGGCTTAAGAAAGATATCAAAAGAGGAAAGTGTAAAAGTAATGGTTGAATTGATTTTTGCAGAACTTGCTAAAGATGCGGAAGAATATTATAAGCATGAAGAAAGAATAAGGGGTGTTTCACTGGAAGAGGTAAAGAAACTGGCTTTTGATATGGGGAAGAGGTATAGCACAGCAGCTATTGTGCCAAAACTTAGCTGAGATTAAAGATGAAGAGGCTTAAATTCAGCAAAATTGTATTTTGAAGATAATTTTGTCATTCAGCGGCAGAATTTGTCGCAGGTAAAAAGTTTTATTTTAGACAATCATTCTGATAGCTTATAATTCAAATTGCTTGCAGTATTTGACATTCTCAAATCAAAGTCTTTTTTTTGCTTTTGCACTTCGGCTTGAAATTCGCTTGAGTAAATATGTTCAAGAGGGACAAATACCGGCTTGCCAAAATTATTTCCTATTAATTGATAATGATTTGTGTTATTTGGAGAGACAATTGTAAGATAATCTTTTCCATCTAATTGTGAAGGGTATATACATCCATTTACTCTTTGAACTAATGCTGAATTTTCTTCTTGCAATGCAGATATTCTGGACTTAAATTGGGAAGTTGTACTTGATGAAGTTAAATATGAACCAACTGCGGCACCGGTAAGGGCTAAACCTGTAAGTATGCCTGCTTTTTTGTTAATAGCAGCACTAGTAATAAGAAAACCAGCACAAGTAGCAGCACCCGCAAAAGCCAGCATAGCAATAGTGTCTGTACCGCCAGCAACACCCGTTACACCCACAGTAACGCCGCCAATAGCAGTAACAGCGCCGCTAACATAATCCATACCCGTGCTTTTGCTTTCTGATTCTTTATTTTCTAGATTATTTTTCATGAAAGGGAGTATTTATTGTCATATTTAAATCTTTCTTTCAATGTTATTATATAGTGGTTACATATTTAGGGATAAGCAGAAAAATTGAAGAAAGTAGATTCAAAAAGAAATGTTCAAGTTTGGGGGGAGATAGAGGTATTTGTATTCTTCGAAGGCGATTAGGGATTCATACCTGCTAATATGGTTTGGAAAAAGGCTTCTCAATTCATTTAGGGTTTGCTGAAAGGCTTCTGGTTTATTTACAAGAATGTAGATAAGAACGTTAAACCTGCCAATTGTCTTGACGCTCCAGAGAATATTTTCATTAGTGCTGAGAAAGCCTGAGAGGAGAGATTCTTTTTTTGCATCCAAGTTGTTAATATTTAAGAGGAGCGTGTGGAGATTATAATCTAGCGAAGTATAATTTATTATTGGAATAAACTTTATTATGATGCCTGAAGCAATAAGGTTTCTCATTCTATAGGAGACTGCATCGGCTGAAAGGCCAATTCTATGGCCAATTTCATGCAAGGGGAGAGAAGCATTTTCCCCTAATATTTTGAGTAGTTTGATGTCTTTTTTATCGCATTTAATCTTATCTTTTTTTTGGATGCTTGGCTGCCTGAATGATGCATCGGTGAAATTTGGAGGAAACGTCTCTGAGGAATAAGTTTTAATTATCGATAATATTTCAAAATCCTGGATCAGATTCTTGAAGTCATTAGTGAGAAGAGATATTTTTAAGTCAAGATCCTGCTGGTCTTTTACAACAAGAGCTATTTCAAAATCAAAATTGCCGCTGAATTTTATCAAGGCGCGCACAAAAGAATGTTTTGTTAATTTGGAGATTATTTTCTTTTCCATACTAGGGGAGGGATTGTTAAGCCTAACAAACATGTGATAATTTTGGTAACCTAATTTAGACATATCAACTACAACCCTGTATCCTTGGATAGTCCCTGATTTTTCTAAGTTGGTTATCCTGTAATTAACAGCATCTCTGGAGAGGGAAACTTTTTTTGATATTTGCGTAAGCGGAATACGGGCATTAAGGGAGAGCAGAGAAAGTATCTTTTTATCTTTAGAATCTATTTTTACTTTATTGTTATTGGAAACTGCCTGTAAGTACCTCATATTCTTTTTTGCCTTATAATCTATATAAATATTTCGGAAAAACCGTAAACTAGAGAGACAAGATTCTTTTATTACTATATCCTATAGATACTATGGATAAGACAAAACGCGGGATGTACAATGTTCCTGAAAGCATATTAAATGTTAATAATGGGAAAATTGAGAGGGTCAGAGATTATGCTTTGGAGAATATGCCTAAATTGCCTTATCATAATTTTAATCACGCTGAAGAATTTGTTTCAGCGGTTAGGGAATTGACATATCATGAAAGGTGCACATATTACGAAGCATTCTGCCTTATTACTGCAGGGTACCTTCATGATATTGTTTATGTTGTCGGGGCAAAAGACAATGAAGAAAAAAGTGCAGAAAGAAGCAGAATCATACTGCCTAAATTTGGATATAGTCTTGATGAGGTCGAACTTATTAGTAATGGCTTGATAATGGCTACGAAACTGCCCTCGCATCCAGATACCTTACTGGAGAGGATAGCCTGCGATGCTGACTTGCGTAATCTTAGCACAGAGAAATTTCTTGAAAACAATGATGCTATAAGGAGAGAGTTAAGATGTGATAATCTTCTCGCGTGGCAGGAAGGGACTCTGAAATTTATGGCAAACCATGAATATTATACGCCCAGCGCAAAGAGATTATGGACCGGGGGGAAGATGCAAAACCTTGCTGTGCTTGTAAATGTCATAGAAGCTACATACGATTCTGCTGTTGATAAGTCAATTGAACTTGGGAGGGATAATGTGGAAGAGTTTTAACACTTATTCTGAGCCTGCAAGAACAGCCCCTATCAGGACAAGACATCCTAGAAAAGAAGGAGGGCTAATTGCATCTGTTGGAGAAAGTAGAGAGAGCAAGATTGAAATAGAAGGGATATACAAAATTGATAATGATATTTTAGGATATAATTTAGATAGCAAAAGAGTGCTATTACGGGTGCCTCAGAATGAGAGAGAATTTGACATATATGTGAGCATGCCTTTTACAAAAGGAGCAACTGAGAGGAGAACAGGCAGAACATTGTTAATTATCGGAAGTGGACAACATCATATAGAGGCCATGGATGGACAATTTTCAGGCTTGATTTGGACAGCTGATGATAGGGATGAGACTCGGAAATATGGAGACACAATAAGGTGGATAAATGTAGGAGATACAAGAAATGGATTCATAGGATTGGATTATAATCCCCAAGCGAAAGCGACTGAGGGCGTGGCCATATCTGAGAAGGAGGTCTCTTTTTTAGCTAAAATTCTTCTTGAAGCAGGATATGATTCACAAAAAAGACTTTTCTTGCTTAAACCGCCATTTATACAAGAGCAAGAGGCTGGGAAAGCATTAAGAAAGAAGGGGATGGAGAAATTAGCTGATTGGGCTAAGAGAAAATAGCAAGATATTTTCATTACGTTATCATTGTATAGTAACTATGAAAGTAAAGTTTAAATATAGGTTATTTATGGATTATGTATGGGTCGTTTAGAAGATAAGGGCGAGATATATAGGGGGGAACTTGTGGACATTATGCCTAAACTTGCTAAAAAAAGAAAAGTCCTTCCAAATATCGAATATATTTTCTTGCAAAGGTTTGGAGGGGGAAAGGGCGAAGAGTTTTATCGGACACATAGTCTTTATTCTGCAGATAGTATTGTTCTACCTGCGGAGAATGATGTGAGAAATAAGGGCAAATTTAAAATATGTTTAAATTCTCCGAGAATAAGGAATTTGAATAGAGATTCTCAATTATTTTGTGGAGGGCTTATTTTGCCATCATATGAGGAGGTTGATGGAATTGAATTTTATATTGGGGAGGAGACCTTGAGGGCAGATTTAAGCGAAGGAAAAGTTTTGAAGAGTGAACTTTGGAGTATCCTTCTTGGAGGGTGTAGAGATGTTTTAAAGGCAGTTGTTGAAAAGACTTTTAGGGAGGGGGGCTTTAAGGAGATGATGGGGATTTTCATTTATGAAAAGGAAGAATATCCTATTGAGAGGGCTTTGACCGTAAGAAGTCTTAAGAAAAAGGCAAGCATTCACCTAAAGGGGGAATTATACGGTGCGGAGTGCTGCTCTGTCGGCATAGAGCCAGAAGCACTCTCTATGAGAAATCTCAATGAGGGATGGGCGAGGATTATTTGCGAGAATAACCTCTATGGGAAAAATAAAGTTGGTACTAGAAGGGAAGAAGCAAATTTGGATGACTCGCTTGTAAACAATAGGGAATTACGGATTCTTGGAGAAGAATATCTCAAGCTCTTTTCTGATAAGAGCGGCAGTTATAAACTGGAGGAAATTGTCAGGAGGATGGGGGAGTTGCCTCATACTGCTCAGTTAGGCATTTACAAAAGCATAGGCTCTGAGTTGGGCAGGGCTGTCAAAAGAGAAAAATTTGAGGAAGCAGCAGAATTGAAAAAGAGCCAGGATCATTTTTATTTTCATGTGTTAGAGGGGGAGAGAGTATTTGAAAAAGCAGTTAAAAATTTATAAGGGCGCCGCTTATTAAGTGCATGGAAGAAGGTAAATTTCAGTATATAATCTATAGAGGACTTACGAACAGTAGTTACTGTCTGTCCGAGGGGTTAGATGCGAGGGGTATTGAGGAGGTAATTATGCAATGAATCTCAGGAATGCTGACAGCCCTAACCTGACGAGGGTTTTTATTGCAATTGACTTTCCAGGAGAAATTATTCGGGAAGTTGCCAGAGTCCAGGAAGCATTGGGGAAATGGAATTTTGTTGGTAAATTTACTGAACTGGAAAATTTGCACTTGACACTTAAATTTCTGGGCGAAATAAATAGCGAGACAATGGAAAAAGTCAAAATAAGATTAGGAAAAATAAAATTTACAGAGATTTTTCCTTTCTATAAAGAAACCCCAATTCATCCGATCTCCCATCAGGAGGAGATTGGACATAGGACAACGGATTTGAAGTTAGGCAATCTTGGCTTATTCAATCATATGGGACGAACAAGGATAGCCTGGATAAAAGTTGAGGGTGTGGGAATCTGGGAGTTGCAGAAAAGAATTGACGAAGCATTAGAGGATTTATTCAAGAAGGAAGAAAGATTTATGAGCCATTTGACAATCGCAAGGATAAAGTATGTTAGGGATTCTCAGGGTTTTAAGAATCTATCCACATAGGGCTGCTCTCAAAGCAATAACTCCACAGGCAAAGCACAACATCGCATAATAGTTTTCAGCTTTTTTATTCCACCTTATCAATAATCCACGAAATTTGTTTATCCAACCGC
>Ga0209211_10004325_pt1 | contig 22233 bp, 22 predicted proteins | sample RifGroA2_FD_183992 | JGI IMG/M metagenome (GOLD analysis project Ga0209211, IMG submission 183992) | Groundwater microbial communities from Rifle, Colorado, USA - Groundwater A2 (SPAdes) (version 2) | ecosystem: Environmental > Aquatic > Deep subsurface > Groundwater | place: Rifle, Colorado...
GAATGATTAATTCCATATATGTTTGCAGTAGAAAAAAATACAAATTTACTTATATTTTTTTCACTTAGTATTTTTAAATATGTGTCAATATTTTCATCGACCCCTTTTTGGGGGTTATCAAAGGTGTTCATGTCGGTAGCCATATGAACAATAACGTCTCCCTTGTTTACTATTCTTGTTACTATTTTTTTATTATAAATTGAAGCTTTTATGAATTTAAACTTTTTATCTTTCAAAACCGATTTATCAATTTTTTGTTTTCCGTATTGCAAAGTATCTACAAGTACAACCTGTTTAAATTTTGACAAAAACTTTTTGTCTTTATAGAAGGAATTTACAAAATTAGTTCCTATAAATCCTGATGAGCCTGATATTATTAAATTTTTCATTTATTAAGTAAGGAATATTTATAAGCTCCCATTAAATCATTAAATGTATTTACATTTGTATAAAATCCATTGCATTCAGTATAGCCAACCGAGCCTCTTGTGTTTATTATGTGTTGAATACTTGTTAGTGTCGAAAATTCACCAGATTTAGTAAAAGACCCTGGTTTATCGCTAAATTGTCTCAGGGTATCAAAAAAATATGATGGAAAACTCATCAAGCCACATAAATGATAATCACTTAAATTTTTATTATTAGATGGTCTTTCGACTCTGACTACCTTGCGACTTCTTTCATCAACTACCACATTAGTATTTTGATACAAATATTTGGGTTTGTCTTCACGCCTAATAACTAATATAGCTTCCTCATGTCCAAAATCGCGTTGTTTTAATTTATTTGCTTGTGGATGATATTCATCTGCAAATCTTACAAAAAATGGTTCAGGTCCAATTTGATTTTCACACTCTAAAATTGCAAAACCAATACCATTGTGTTTTTGCTGTGTTACAAAAGTTATATTTAAATTGCCTAAATACATTTTTTCGATTGCTAGTTTAATCATATGCCCCAATCTTGGTTCTATTACAACTACAACATCTTTTACTTGTAGATTTTCAAACAACCTCAAGGAATGGAAAATTAAAGATTGGCCATCTATTGGAACAAGTGGCTTTGGAAGCATGTTTGTTAGAGGTCTTAGCCGTTTACCTTCAGCTGCAGCTAACAAAATCCCTTTCTCTGGGCTCATATGCCTGCAATTATAACTCAATTGTGCGTGAAAGCAATTAAATTAGATAAAAGCTTTTGTAATTGCACTTTTTGTCTCTTCACTTAAATTGTAATTATTAATCTCATCTTTTGTAATCCAAGCAAAATTTTGGTGTTCATTACTTAATTTAACTTCAGAATTATCTACAAGCTTAAGTAAAAAATTTATTTGGGTAACATCTCGAATTTCATCAGATTTTTCAACACTAAAATTAAAAACATCGATCATCTTAATAATTTCAGCTGTTAATCCTGTTTCTTCTTTAACTTCACGAAGAACTGCATTAGTAACTTTTTCCAAAGATTCTTTTTTGCCACTTGGTACTTCCCACAGATCAGGATACGCTTCTTCATCTGAAGCTCTTTGTACAATCAAAACCTTGTTATCATGAACAATAACTCCTCCAACCACAACCTTTTGATTAATTTGTTTCATTTCAATTATTATAATCCAATTCGTATTAAAAAGTAGTAAACAAGTTTGCCACTTGCGTGGTAAAATAGTTACAGGATGAAAAAAGAGGCCAGCGCTCGGATTAAGATCAACAAACTCCTTGAAGATTCGGGTTGGAGATTTTTTGACGATGAAAAAGGCAAAGCAAACATATCCCTTGAACCCGGTGTTAAAGTTACTAAGCAAAAAATTGACGAATTAGGAAATGATTTTGAGAAAACAAAAACGGGATTTATAGATTACTTGCTTTTAGATGAAAATGGATTTCCTGTAGCCGTATTAGAAGCAAAATCAGAATCAAAAAGCCCACTTGATGGGAAGGAACAGGCTAGACAGTATGCACAGTCACAACATGTGAGATTTATAATACTATCAAACGGAAACCTACATTATTTTTGGGATCTAGAAAGGGGTAATCCTACAGTTATAACTTCATATCCGAATCCTCAATCAATAAAACATAAAGAAAACTTTAAGCCAAGTTTCAAATCACTCGTAGACGAAAAAGTGTCAAATGACTATATCGTTTTGTCTCAGAACTCTAAATACAAAGATGACCCTCAATATCAAAATGAAGATACTAGAAAAGATTATATTGTTGACAACGACCTTAAATTTTTAAGAGATTATCAATTACAAGCTGTTTATTCTATCCAAGAATCTGCAAAAGATGAAAATGAAAGATATTTATTTGAGATGGCAACAGGTACAGGAAAAACTTTAGTTTCAGCAGCCATTATCAAACTCTTCTTAAAAACAGGAAACGCTAGAAGGATATTATTTTTAGTTGACAGACTGGAATTAGAAGAACAAGCTTGGAAGAATTTTAAGAAGTGGTTACATAATGATTATACATGTGTGATTTACAAAGAAAACAAGAATGATTGGAAAAAAGCAGAAATAGTTGTTTCAACTGTACAAAGTTTACTTTCGGGAAATAAATATATGACCCTATTTTCTCCAACAGATTTTGACCTTGTTATATCAGATGAGGCCCATCGTTCCATAAGTGGTAATAGCAGAGGTGTTTTTGAATACTTTGTTGGTTACAAATTAGGTTTAACGGCTACCCCCAAAGATTATCTTAAAAATATAAATCTAGAAAAGATAAACGAAAAGGATCCAAGATCTTGGGAAAAAAGACAATTATTAGATACATATAAAACATTTGGCTGTGAAACTGGTAATCCGACATTCAAATATAGCTTACTTGATGGGGTAAAGGATGGATTTCTAATTAACCCAATAGTAGTTGATGCCAGAACTGAAATTACAACAGAACTTCTATCTGAAAATGGATATTCAATCATGGTCGAGGATAATGAGGGTGTTGAAGAAGAAAAGATATTCTTTCAAAAAGATTTTGAAAAAAAGTTTTTCTCAGAAAAAACAAATACCATTTTATGCAAAACATTTTTAGATAAAGCACTTCGTGATCCAATCTCAGGCGAAATCGGAAAAAGTTTAGTTTTTTGTGTTAGTCAGAGTCATGCTTCAAAGGTTACACAACTTTTAAATCAAATTGCAGATGAAATGTTTCCAGATAAATACAGTTCAGATTTTGCAGTACAAGTTACATCAAATGTTTCAAATGCTCAAGATTTTACAACTCGTTTTGATGACAAAAGCAATAATTTAAATGGTAGAACAAGATTTATTGATGGGTATAAATCAAGTAAAACTAGAGTTTGTGTAACAGTCGGGATGATGACAACAGGATATGATTGTCAAGACATTTTAAATATTGGATTGTTTAGACCAATTTTTTCGCCTACTGATTTTATACAGATAAAGGGAAGAGGGACAAGAAAATATACTTTTGTATTTTCAAATGATGGTCAAGTTTATAAATTTGAGAAAAGTAATTTTAAACTGTTTGATTTCTTTGCAAACTGTGAATATTTTGAAGATAAATTTGATTATGATGAGGTCTTGGTTTTACCACCTGTATTTAAAAAGGGAGGTGGACAGGGAGGTTCAGAACCAATTTCAATAGATGAGATAAATTTAACAATTCCTGATCCTCTGAAGACTCTACAAGAAAAAGCAATCGGTCTTGAAGGAATGAAAGTTGATAGAAAGTTATTTGAAAAATTTGAAGCAACAATCAAGGATAATGATTATGTCAAAGAAAAAGTAGAAAACGGAGATTACGAATCAGCAGAAGATTATGTTAAAACAGAGTTGTTTAATAAACCTGAAGATTATCTAACTCTTGATAAATTGAGAAGTTCGATAAGACTTGATAGAAGATTAACATTAAGAGAGCTTCTTGAAAAGATATTTGGTAAATTAGATAAATTTAAAACAAAAGATGAATTACTCGAGGATGAATTTAAAAAGTTTATATCTATTTATAAGCCCAATTCAGAATATTATTATCCTATTAAAAACTTTTTGAAAGCATACATAACAGATGATGAAATCAGACAAATTATAGAATCAAAAGAATATGGTAGATTTACAACAAATCCAAAAGTTACAATGCAAGATTATAAATCACTTGAACAATACCGAAATATAATCCCTAACTATGTCAAAGATTATGTTTCAATAAACACCTATATGAATTAATATGTTAAACGCAGAAACAAAGAAAATAATAAATTCAGCAAGAGATGTTTTGGTAGGTAAAATTCCAGATCCAAAAGCACAAGTAGAACAAATTACGTTTGCTATGTTCTATAAATTTATGGACGAAAAAGATAATGAAGCAGTTGCTTTGGGTGGAAAAAAACAATTTTTTACTGGTGAATTTGAAAATTTTTCATGGTCAAAATTAATGGATGCAAGACTTGGTGGTACTGAAAGAATGGATTTGTATACACAGGCATTAGCAAAAATGTCACAAAATCCACATATAGCACAACTTTTTCGAGATATCTATAAAGATGCCTTTATTCCATTCAGAAGCCCTGAAACACTTAGTTTATTTTTAAAAGAAATAGACCAATTAGATTATACAAATACAGAAAGCTTAGGTGATGCTTTTGAGTACCTGCTTTCAGTAATGGGATCCCAAGGAGATGCTGGACAATTTAGAACTCCAAGGCATATTATTGATTTTATAGTTAATGTAGTTGATCCACAAAAATCAGATTCTATTTTAGACCCAGCTTGTGGAACTGCTGGATTTTTAATTTCTTCATATAAACATATTGTTAAACAGCATGACGGAAAAGATGACCCTGAGAACAAAGAAACTCCACTAACACCAGATGAAAAGAAAGACTTGATGAAAAATCTAATGGGCTACGACATAAGCCCTGATATGGTAAGACTTTCAAAAGTAAACCTTTATCTGCATGGATTACCGAATCCAACGATTTATGAATACGATACTTTATCAAGTGAAGAAAAATGGGATGAAAATTTTGATGTAATTTTGGCTAATCCTCCATTTATGTCGCCAAAAGGCGGGATAAAACCACACAAAAGATTCTCAATACAAGCAAATAGAGCTGAAGTTTTGTTCGTTGACTATATAATCGAGCATTTAAAATCAAATGGTAGGGCAGGAATTATTGTCCCAGAAGGAATAATTTTTCAATCATCAAATGCGTATAAAGAGTTGCGTAAAACGCTAATTGAAGATGGACTGTATTGTGTTGTTTCACTACCATCAGGAGTATTTAATCCTTATGCTGGAGTTAAAACAAGTGTTTTGTTTTTTGATAAAGAGATTTCAAAAAGATCAAAACATATTTTGTTTGTAAAAATAAATAGTGACGGTTTTGATTTAGGTGCACAAAGAAGACCAAACATTAATAATGATATCCCCCTTGCAGTAGAAGCAATTAATAAATATCAAAAACATATTAAAAATAATGGAAAACTATCAATTGGAGGATGGCCAGAAGAAGGAGAAAACATTGACACATATCCAAATTTACAATTTGTCTCTAAAAAAGAAATATTAGAAAATAGTGATCACAACTTAAGCTTTGAAAGATATATAATCGAAAAAGTAAGAGAAAACAATAAATGGCCACAAGTTAGTTTATTTGAATTGGCTGATTTGCAAAATGGATTTGCATTTAAATCAGATGATTATATTAAACATTCCAATACTTTGAATTTTAGAATGAGTAACATAAAACCTGATGCAAGTGTCGATGTTGAATATCATCCAAAATATTTACCGGATACTTATTACGAAAAATATAAAGATTTTATTTTAAAAGACGGAGATGTAGTAATTGCAATGACAGATATGGCAGGTGATCCAAAAATATTAGGTGTTCCTACAATTGTATTAACGAACAATAAAAGATTTTTATTAAATCAACGTGTTGGAAAATTTAAAGATATTGATACACAAAGATTATTCATTCCTTATTTAAAATATATATTACAAAGTCAAAGAGTTAGAGATTATTATAAATCGCTAGGGGGCGGTTCTGCACAAATTAATATTAGTAAAAAAGACATTCTTAGTATTAAAATTCCATTACCACCAATTGTTATTCAGAAGGAAGTTGTCGAAGAAATTGAATATTATCAAAAAATTATTGATGGTGCAAAACAGGTTGCAGACAACTGGAAACCAAATTTAAAAATTGATCCAAATTGGAATGAAATAAAAATAGGTGAGATTTGTAAGATTGAAAGAGGTGCATCCCCTCGACCAATAGATAAATTTATGACAAAAGATCCAAAAGGATTTAATTGGATAAAAATTGGAGACACTAAAAATTCAGATAAATACATTACACAAACTGCTTACAAAGTAACTATTCAAGGTGCTAAAAAATCTCGAAAGGTTTTTATTGGAGATTTTATACTCTCCAATTCAATGAGTTTTGGTCGTCCCTATATAATGAAAATTGAAGGATATATCCATGATGGGTGGTTACGCATTAGTGAAGATGCAACAAAAGTAAATAAAGACTATTTATATTATATATTAGGTTCTAAAGTTGTTATTGATCAATTTGAGAGATCTGCAACGGGAGGTGTTGTTAGAAATCTTAATTCTGAATTAGTTAAAAATGTAAAGATTCCGCTTCCTCCACTAGAAATTCAAAAACAAATAGTTGATAGAATCGAGAATGAAAAATTATTAGTAGAATCAAATAAAAAAATTATTGAAATATTTGAAGAAAAAATAAAAAATACTATATCAAATATATAATGTATAGATCTACAAAACCTCATATTTATATGGCAATGCCATATTTAAGTTTATTCATTGTTCTGTTTACAACATACTTAGTTTTCGATTTACTAAAAGAATTACATTTTATTATTATTTCACATAAGGTTAACAAATTTATGGAAATATTATTACCAGCAATACTAATAGTTGTAGAATTTTCAAGAGCCAGAGATAAATTATGGAAAGTATGGAAAAATATGTCGTTAAAAGTTCATTTAGTTGTAACTCTATTTTTTTCGCTTATAATACTTAGGCTTTTCCCTGTAGCTTGGCAAAATATTTGGAATATAGAAAATGAAAACAAAGATCGCTAATTTAATAACTAGAATTAAAAAAATACATTCCGAAACGCTAATTGTTTATGGAATAATAATTTTGGCAGGATTATCGGCATCAATTGGCTCATCTTATATAACAAATAAGATTAAGAAATCAAATATAAATGCACAAAATCAAACACCTCCTCCACAAATTGAAAAGCCGTCTGAATTTCCCGATTATGATGCAATAAAAGGAAAAAATCCCAATAGTAAAATTAAAGTTGTTAAATTTACTGATGGTTGTCCTGAAAAAGGATGTGTAAACAGCAAATCAGCTGTAGATGATTTTGATGGTATTAAACACGACTATAAGGTTGTGGGGAATATTAAAAGAGCGTATTTATATATTGAAGCCGCTGTTGATTATGATAGACCATTAAGTATTTATGACACATTTTACTTTTCCTTAAGATATCAAGGAGGGCATTTGTCAATAAAAGATAACTTATTAGCAGTTCCCCCAAGTGAGATATCCCGATACCTTTATGATTTAAGGTCAATATCATATTCATATAAAGATAAGCAATTTAAAAACATAAATTTCTTAAACTTACTACAAGATAAGACTGTTTTTAATATTCACACTGCTGTTTCGTCAGACAGACCGGGTAGAGTTTTAAAAGAAGTATCAATCTATTATCAATGTCTTGATGACACACTTTGCTCGATTGATAAAATTAAATAAATTTTAATTATTCTCCGCAAGCAATTTTAAATTGCTAGAATTTAGCTTCATATCATGCGTGAGCTGATGTATTTAGTAACAAATGTTTATAGTTGACTTCATAAAAGATCGATATATAGTATGAGCAGTTACATTTAACGAGTGCTAATAAGGGGGTGATATATTATGAACGGTCCTTACGAATTTAATTTAAAAAATATTACAGATATTGTCAACAAAGTTTCATCTGGTGCATATATCCTTTCTAGGAACGGAAATAATGCTAATTATGTCGGTAGATCAGACACTAATATAAAATCGCGTCTCGAATCGTGGCTAAATGAGTATCACAACTATACCCATTTTTGGTTTGAATACACAAATTCTCAACTAACAGCTTTTGAGACTGAGTGTAATTGGTGGCATAAATACCACCCAATCGATAACAAAATACATCCAGATCGTCCAGCAAATTCAAATTGGTTATGTCCTGTTTGTATGTTTTTTAACAATATAAGGGGGTGATTAAAATGTCATGGAAATTAACGAAAGATTACAATAATCCAATGTGGGGTCCAAGACCTTTAAAAATTAAGGGAATAAGACCTTTACAACCTTTGAAACCATTAAAACCTTTGAAAGCTTTAAGGCCACTGAAACCTTTAGCTCCAATTGGCCATAAATCCATCTGGAAGGATGATTAATAGTATAATTACTTTTAATGTATAAACTATCACCATCTGATTTTGCTTATTTGTATGAAGAATGCAAACTTTGTTATGTTTTAAAGATTAAACATGGTATAACACAACCTTCAATGCCTATGCCAGGAGTTTTTAGCGCTATAAATACAAGACTTCAAGGAAGTGTTGTTGGTAAAAGTTTAAAAAGTATAAGTAACAATTTACCTGATGGAAAAGTTATTAAACAAGAAGGTTGGGTTGATTCTGTTGTGGTCCCTGATACCTCAGTTTTTATTAAAGGAAAATATGATTTGTTAGTTGAAAATAATGATGGTACTTTTACTTTAGTTGATTTAAAAATAAGTCAGCCTGATATAGAAAAAATTGACAAATATAAAACTCAACTTAACGCATACAAATTTGCTTTGGAAAACCCAAAGATTGGAGATCCTATTAAAATAACAAAACTTGCTTTACTTGTTTTTTATCCTGATAAAGTTATTTATAAAAATAATACTGCTTTTTTAACTTTTCCTCCAAAATGGCTTGATGTACCTCTTGATACAGATGGATTTATTAAGTTTGCAAAAGATATTGATGAATTATTAAAAGGAAATTTGCCCTCTGAAGGTACTGAGTGTAAGTGGTGTAAATACAGGCACTCTGGAGAAGAAATATCACACTTGAAAGATAATCTAGTTCAAAATGATTTACCTTTTTAATTTATGAATATTTTTTATTTAATTAGACATGGACAAAAAGAAAAAATAAAAGGAGATCCTTTTTTAACAACATTAGGAAAAGAACAGGCAGAAAAAACAGGAGCATTCTTAAAAGACAAAAATGTTAAAACAATTTATTCCAGTAACTATAATCGCACAACGGAAACTTCTCAAATTATTAATCAATCTTTACAAGTTGAAATTGTTTTTGATGAAAAATTAAGAGAACGTGCAAACTGGGGAGATGTAGAAAACCAAGAGTTTGATGAGTTTTTAAAGGAATGGTATGAAGATAGTAAAAATAGATGGTCCTCAAAGCATGAAAGAACCACTTCTTTTCAATCAGGTGAAAATTTAAAAAATTTAATGATTAATTTAAGTAAAAAATATAATAACTCTAATGTTGTCATCGTTACCCATGGTGGAGTAATTGCAGATTTTCTAAGAAATATATTCTCTGCAAAATATATTCAACAATTAATTAAAGACGATCCTTACTTACTTGATTCATATATTAAAGAGTGCTCAATTACCAAAATTACACTAAATGATGACAAATTTGATTTAATTGAATTTGCAAGTCTAAAACACCTTTTGTAAAAAGTGGTATTATTAAATTATGATAACTGAAAAGCTTATTAACAAAGCTTCAAAGATTGCTTCTGGGTATGACAGGATTTCAGTAAGTCTTTTTCAAAGCGCCTTTTCACTTCCATATACTGAAGCAGTTAAACTAATGGAGGAACTTGAATCCAGGGGTATTGTCGGACCTGCAAAAGGAGCATATCCAAGAGATGTTTTAAAAAAGAATGATAGCGAAACCAAATCCGGTCCACTACACGTTACAATTCCAAGCTGGATTGCATATATATTTATTGGATATCTCTTTTGGTCAATCTTCTATTTTATAAAACAATTTATACTCAAATGAGCAACAAATTTGTATTGGTTCCAGTAGAACTTCTTAAAAATTTAAAAGAACTAGCAAAAGGTACAGAATATGAAGATGAAGTTAAAAAGGTTTTAGACTCTCGTGAAGCTATAGAAAATCATGATATTACAAAACTCCCCAAGTCTGCTGTTGTTAAAAGAGTGATAGACGGAGACACTGTAGAGTTATTTAACGGTACCGTATTACGTTACACAGGAATAACAGCACCAGAAGAAGGTGAATCATTTGCAGACGAAGCTACCAAGCTAAATAAAGAACTTGTTGAAGGCAAAGAAATAAAACTTGAATATGACAATTACACTTCAGACAAATTTGGAAGGATATTAGCTTATGCTATTGTAGATGGAAAGAACGTCTCTGTTGAACTTGTGCAAAAAGGTATGGCTGAGCTGGTAATTTACCAAAAAAGAAAGCCATTTATTTATCAAACTCAATTATTAGAAGCACAAGAACAAGCAAAACAAAAGAAACTAGGGATATGGAGCAAAAATAACTAGCCTTAGCTGTATAATTTAAGTATTCATTATTTAACTTGTATAAATTATTTATTCATATGAACCCAGAACTAGAACATAGCGCAATTGGGTTAGCGAACCCCACGCAAGTGGGGTGAGCGAGAAGTCCGAACATGTTTGAGTTTGCGAAGCTCCGCGAAGCGGAGCTGAGCAGGGAACCCGAGCCTTCTCCAATTCATTTCCCCTTTAACCCCTTTTCTTGGAGAATGCTTTTAAAATCTGTTAAACTATGCATAGATTTTAGAAGTTGTTTCTGAAATAAGTTCGAGCCTTTTTGTATAAGGGCACAAGTCTGCAGTGATGCTCAAATTGCTCGCGTCGAATGGGGACGACGCGAGCAAATTATGCGGTGAATTCGGCAAAAACGAAATCCGTTTATCTTCCAAAAGGTAGTTCGAGCCAACTTTTTTTGCACTTTGTGAAAGCAAAGTGCAATTATTATTTTCGTGTGCAATTTTGGCCGTCGTAACGGCCTCATTTATGAAAGTTCTCATTGGTTCGACCCAGTATGTTCCTTTCTTGCGAACAAGTGCAATTTTCTCATTAATTTTTATTTTTACCTCTAGCAATTCTTTCTTTTTCTGTTGATAGTTTTGAGAATCAACAAGTTCTTCTAAATACCCTTCTAAAAGTTTATCCAGTTTCTTTTCAGTTTCAGTTAAAGAAAAAGAAAGATTGTCTAATTCGAGTTTGGCGAATTTGATTTCTTTGTCCTCATCTCTCTTAAGCATTTCAAGAAGCTTATTAGCCCAAATCTCTTTTAATGAAAGTGAGCCTACTAAATCTCTAAGTTGAGTCTCGATACTCAATGAATTTAAGTATGGCTGACTACAAACCCCATTCTTTTTGGTACAACGATAGTAGGTATATTCAACTTTACCTCTTGTTTTGGGGTAATTCTTGAAATGCTTTTCTGCTGTTATACCACAGCCACACTCAGCGCACTTTATGAAGCCTGTAAACGGAAAAATGTTTGTGTGAGGTCTTTTGTCATCTCTCTTGGCTAGTTTTTCTTGAACCAAATCAAAATTTCTTTTGGAGACTAAACATGGGTGAGTTCCCATTACAGAATCTTTTCCATAATTCATTAAACCAAAATAAAATGGGTTTGAAAGCATCTTTTTAACTTTAGTTAAGGTAATAGGTCTACCAAACTTACCAATAATTTTATTTTTGGTTAAAAGATTCTGTACCTCCTTAATTGAAGTAATTTCTCCGTTTACAAACCTATCAAAAGAAATTTTAATAACTTTTGAAATTTTTGGTTCAAGAATGATACCACGAGTGTTTCTGTCATTCTTGTAGCCAAATGGTGCTAAACTTGGCCAAGTGCCTTGTCGTAGCTTGTAGTGAAGTCCACGCACTACATTTTGAGAAAGATTATCTACATAATACTTGCTCTGCCCAAACGAAATTGAAAGCATAAATTTACCTTGTGGAGTGTTATCAAACCAATGAGTTGGAAATTTCAAATCGAGAAGTTTTCCCTCATCAATCAAGTAGATAATCTTTCCGCCATCTATGGAGTTTCTTGCTAAACGGTCGGGGTTCCACGCAACTATGCCTTGTATCTCTCCTTTTTCTATCCTTTCAATTAAACTGCCAAATACTTTTCTCCCAGTAACTTTTGCAGACTGTTTCTCTATCAGAAAATCAACAATTTCTATTTTTTCTCGAAGAGCAAATTCTTTGAGTTCATAAATCTGCTGGTCAATGGATAATACCTGCTTTTCTTTCTCGTCTGTTGATTTTCTACAATATCCTGTGTATTTCATTTTGGCAGTTTAATCAGTTGTGCTACGCACAACCAAATTTTTACATTTTTTCTTTTTTAAGTAAACGGATTTCGTTTTTGCCGAATTCACCGCATAATTTGCTCGCGTCGTCCCCATTCGACGCGAGCAATTTGAGCATCACTGCAGACTTGTGCACGACATACTCGAAAATTCGAACCTATTTCGAAAAGAACTCGTAATGTTCGCTCCGGCTCGGCTTTTGGCCTCGCCTTCCGTAAAAAGTTGGCTCGTTCCATTCTGCCTCAGCAGAACAAAAAGAAAAAATGTAAAAATTTGTTAATGTTCTTGTTTCAGTTTACCACTTTTACAAAAGTTTATGATATACTTTTTATTGAAAGATATTTATGGAAAATCAAAGCAATACTGCAGATCAAAATCTCCCACAAGTTGGTCAAAATCCTGCTGTCCAGCCTGTTGTAGCAACACCAAAAACAAATTACCCTATGATAGGAGGAGTAGCTTTGGTTTGCTCTTTAATCTTTGGGGTAGGTGGATATTACTTAGGAAAACAATCATCAAACCCTCAATATGTAAATAATGAAGTGCAAATCAATCCTACAGCTACTCCTTATCTAACTAATCCAACAAATACGCCTACGACCCAGATTAGCACTTTGCCAACAGGCTGGAGTTATAAAGATAATAAAGAATGTGGTGTAAAATTTGCAATTCCTCCCAAAGAAGCACCTTATTACTATCCTGTGGATGTAAATCGTCAACCATCAGTGACCAACGAACAGGGAAGTGGGAGATTTTGGGATTTTCCAAGAGGTGGAGTTTACCCAAATCTATTGACTAAATTTCCAAATGGATACGATCAACACAAACAAGCAGTAACCATGTTTGCTAGTCCTGATGAAGCAAGTGGATATGTTTCTCAAGCAGTTGTGGTTAGTTGTATCCCAAACAACGGTCGCTTCGCTAATAACACTGCTTTAATTTCATCATTAACAACAGAACTTGAAAAATATAATAGCCAAACTGGGGAAAAAGGAATGCAAGCATCAACCTACAAAATAAATAGTAATACGCCAGCTACAAAATGGGGTAAGAATGTTGTGAATTTGGTAGTTAGTGAGGACACAACCAATGTTGCTTATACAATGTTTGTAACTCCCCAGTATGTCTATGAAATTAAAGTCATAGGTGCAACAAGCGACACTTTTGTAAAAGATACAGCCAAAAAGATTTTTGATAACCTCAGCTTTCAATAATTCCATTTTTCAGTTAAAATACTAATTGTTTGTTCTTTGTGTTGTTCTACTCTCGCCCGCAGGCGAGAAAAATTGCACACAGAAAATAATAACGCGGAGGCGAGACCAAAGGCCGAGCCGGAGCGAACATTACGAGTTCTTTTCGAAATAGGTTCGAATTTTCGAGTATGTCGTACGGTGGATATAAAGTAGGGCCAGGAAGACAAATCCCCAACGCCATCATTTTTAAGAAGTAAATGTAATTGCAATACCCTTTTTATCTGCTCTTCCTGTTCTTCCAATCCTATGAATATATGTGTCGTAGTCGTTGGGTTGGTCATAGTTAATGACATGGCTAACATTTGGGATGTCAAGACCTCGAGAGGCTACATCTGTTGCTATCAGAATATTAATTCTATTTGATTTAAAATTTTCCAAAGTTTTTATTCTTTGATTTTGGCGTTTGTTTCCATGAATTGCATCAGCTTTAAAACCTTTAAACCTTAATTCATTTGATAATTTTTGTACTCCATGTTTTGTCCTACCAAAAATTAAGACTTTTTCAAATTCATTTTTACTTAATAATTCAAATAATTTATTAATTTTTTGTCCTTGATGATCAATTTTTATAACCTCTTGTGATACATTTTCTGCTGTATCTCCTGTTTTAACAGAAATCGTTACAGGATCATTATTTACAAATTGTTTTAAAACCTCTTTTACTTTTCCATCAATTGTTGCTGAAAAGAAAAGAGATTGTCTGTTTTTAGGTAGAAGTGACACCAACTTTTTAACATCAGGTAAAAAACCAATATCTACCATATGATCGGCTTCATCCAAAACTACATTTGTAAAATTACTTAAATTTAAAGCCCTGGTGTTTACATGGTCTAATAATCTTCCAGGGGTACCTATTACGAAATTCGGATTTCTATTTAAATCTTGTCGTTGCCTGTTCATGTTTTCTCCCCCAATTGCAAGAGCGGAGTAAAGTCCTAAGCCTCTTGAAATTGAAAAGAATTCATCTTGAATTTGTTTAGCCAGTTCTCTGGTTGGGGCCACAATTAACACTTTTTCATTTCTGTTTTTTAACATTTTGTCTAAAATAGGGATTAGAAATGCCAATGTTTTACCAGTTCCAGTATTGGCAATTCCAATTAAATCTTTTCCTTTTAATATCTCGGGAATAGATTGATCTTGAATAGGTGTGGGATTTTTGTAATTTCTATATGAGATATTTCTTTTTAATCTGTCATCAATTCTAAAATTATCAAAAGTATTCTGGCTAACATACTCAAGTTTCGCTACAGTTTCAGTTGTTTTTAAGTTACTAATGGTGTGTGTTGGATCGAAACTCCTTCCCCCTCTTTTATGAAAATTACCACGACTTCCGCCACGAAATCCATATTTAGATCTATTATACATAAATTTATTAATGGGGAAAAACCAAAGAAGTAAATGTAAATTACAACCAGTCTTTCAAGTATCAAAAACTTGATACTCTCACACCAATATAAGTATATTAGCAGTTTTTAATTATTTAAGCAAATCTAAGGCTTCATTCACATTTTTAGTTGCCATGAGTTTAACTCTTAGTTCCTTAGCTCCTTTGAAGTTGTTGATATACATTTTGAAAAACTTTTTCAGAGTATCGTAATTTTGACTTGGGTCATATAAATTTAAATGTTTAATAAGTATTTCTTTATATTCTTGAGGTGTATGTTTATTATTTTGTTTATCAAATATCCAAGAATTTGAAAAGATACCTCTACCAATCATGACTCCATCAGCTCCAAATTCATTATGTTTATCAATTATTTCTTGATAACTTTTTACATCCCCATTACCAATAATTATTGTATTTGGAGAAATCCTATTTCTTAAGTTGACAACCTTTTTAAGTTCGTTCCAGTTTGCCAAACCTAAGGACTTTTGCCCAGCAGTACGAAGGTGGATTGATATTGCATCAATTTTTTGTTCGAGTAAAAAACCAATCCATTCATCTGTTACGATCCTATCGTATCCCAATCTCGTTTTTATACTAAAAGGTAAATTTTTTGCTCCGTTTCTTGTTGTATTAATAATCTCTTTAACTAATTTGGTGTTTTTTATTAATGCTGCACCTCCGCCTGTTTTTACAGCTTCTCTGTCAGGGCAACCCATGTTTATGTCAATTCCATCAAAACCTAAATCTTTAATAATTTTTGCGGATTTAAAAAAGTTTTTAGGATTAGTGCCCCAAACCTGAGCAATTATTGGTTTTTGGGTTTTACTAAATTTAAATCTTTTAATTGTTTTTTCAAAGCCATTAGAATTTAAACCATCTACGTTGGTAAATTCGGTAAACAGTACATCAGGTCTAGGTAGATATCTGCTAATAGTTTCGCGAAAAGCAAAGTCGGTCACCCCTTCCATCGGAGCAAGTACTGTAAAAGGTTTAGGTAGTTTCTGCCAGAAGTTAGTCATATTTTATTTTAGTGTGAACCGTAGACAGAGTTCTAACCTATTTTGATAATCTAAAAATAAAGTATACCGCTCCACTTATAACAATGAAGTAAAAAATTACACTAAAAATTTTTTGCCAAAGCGACATTTTCTTTTTATTGGATTTATTGGCGTAGTTTAACAAAGACCAACTAGACATTGCTGCTAAGATACTCATAATTTTATTATATCATTTATATGATATCGAGTGCTACGGGTCAGGGGGTCGAACCCCGATTAATAGATCCAGAATCTATTGTCCTGCCATTAGACGAACCCGTAATATGTTACAATTATATCAGATATGTTTAAGCTTCCTGAACTTCCATACAAATATGATGCACTAGAACCATTTATTGACAGCCTAACAATGGAAATACACCATACTAAGCATCATCAGACTTATGTTGATAAATTAAATGCAATTGTTGAAAACAATTCTAATTTAAAAGATAAAACACTTGAAGAGTTGTGTTTACTTCCGGAAACAAAAAATATGGCAGGGGGACATTATAACCATTCTTTTTTCTGGAAAATAATTGGCCCAAGTGGTAAAAACGGATCAATGCCTTCAGAACTTTTGCAATATAAAGATGAATTTAATGAAAAGGCTCTATTATTGTTTGGAAGTGGGTGGGTCTGGATAGTTAAAAACAAAAACAAACTAGAAGTTGTTACAACCTCAAATCAAGATTCGTCATTAATTGAAGATAAATTGCCTATTTTAGGCCTAGATCTTTGGGAACATGCCTATTACCTCAAGTTCCAGAATAGAAGAGTAGAATATATAGATGCTTGGTGGAACGTTGTTAACTGGTCGAAAGTAAATAGTTTACTGCAATAGCATCAGTTTTGTTTTCCTCTTGAATCATGACACCTATTATCTCTGTCCTCACATGCATTTTGGCATAAAGGATCGTTTAGATAAACATTTGGACAACCTGAGAGTGCCGGGTCGATATATGCTTCGCATGCTCCACTTGGGCTACAAACATACTGAAGTTGGATCTCAGACCCTTCAGGGTCTGGATCTGGAGAAGGTGATGGTTCTGATGCTGGTGCACCTGGTGCTGACGGGCTTGACTGTTCACAGAATGGATTTAGTTTTTGATTTGAAGAAGCTGCCCCGTAATTAAATTGGCAAATTGGTCCACAACCATTTCTACACCCCACCCTATCAATAATTGAATCTGATGTGTATTCAAGATTGGCATATAGTTGGAACCATTTGGGACATTCAGATACTTCAGGAACGTAAGTATACGAGAGTTTTAACTTTGGATCACAAGGAAGATTATCTTTAATGACTAAGTCTCCTAGGATCAAGCTATTTTTACATGTAGGTATTGTTTGTGGGTAACAACCAGAATCTTGATAATATTCATCAATTGCTTTTTTCATTGTATCAATATGTGTTTTTCTAACAGCGTCTCTGACCTTTTGCATTTGAGCTGGAATTTCAACGGCGCTAAAAATGGTAATACCACCAATTAATGCAATAACTACCAATATTTCAACTAAAGTAAAGGATTTTGTTATTTTTTTAATAAATCGATTTACCATAATTTGGGTAGGAAAAGAATCAAACCAACTATAATTGAACAAACAGCAGCCATTAAGACAGTTGCTGCTGACATATCTTTAATGAATCTTATTTTTTCAGATTGTTCGGGGTGAGTAATATCAGAAAGTTTTTCAATTATTGTGTTTACAAATTCTAAGATAATTACCAAAAAAATAGTCAAGGTCAAAATAGCAAACTCAATCCAAGTAAATTTTAAATAAACTGCAAGTAAAATTGTTAAAAATGAAAACATGAAATGAATTCTTAAGTTTGGTTCAGATTTTAATGCGTCACCAATACCTCGAAAAGCATAACTAAAACTTTTTTGCATCTTGTTTTTAGTATATCATTAACTTAATAAATGGTTACATTTCTAGCAAGTGTTCTTATCTGGTTAATGTTTTTTGGTCTTGTTGTTCTTTGGGTTGTTGATGGAAAAATCAAAAAAGAAACTGTACTTCATGCTGTTTTTTCTTGTGTTGTTGCTTGGGGAGTAACTGAACTTATCAAAACTTTTTTTCCCACTTTAAGACCTTTTCAATTTAACAGTGCCTTACCTCTAACCTTAACTGTTCCAGGTGATGGGGCATTTCCATCAACCCATACAGCTGTAGGTTTTGCGCTTGCTGTTACCATTTTTAAGCATGATAGAAAAGTAGGTGCTGTTTATCTAATATTAGCAGGTTTAATTGGAGTTGCTAGAATTTTAGCCTACGTTCATTACCCTGTTGATATTATTGCAGGTGCTGTCATAGGAACACTAATTTCAGGATTGACTTCTAGCAAACACTTTGTTAGACTGCTAAATCGACATTAAATATGATCAGGAGCGTACCAATTGCACCAATTAGAGGTTCTGTAGTTTTTCCACACACTGACACTTTGCTTTCCTTTGTCAGGCAAGAGTCAGTTAATGCTCTAGAAGAAGCTTTTAATCAAGATAGATTAATTGCAATTTTTACGCAACGTGATAGTCGAATTGCAAATCCAACCAAAGATGATTTGTATGAATATGGGACACTAGCAACAATTACTCAAATGATGTCAGTTGATGACGGAATCCATGCCCTAGTTAGAGGTCAAATAAGGGTTAAGTTGAGTAACATTGTAACAGAATCCCCATATTTAATAGGTGCAGTTGAAGAAATCCCAGATATTATCGATGATTCTTCTGAAATAAAAGCAATTTCCAAGAATTTATCAGACTCATTTAAGAAAGCATTGTCATTGGGTAAAAATGTAGAAGTGATGATGATTGTCAAATTAATATCAGAAAATTCAAGTCCTATTGAGCTTACAGATCAAATTGCAACGACTCTGGAAATTAAATTAGAAGAAAAACAGACTCTCCTCCAAACATTCCCTTTAATAGAAAGAATGAAAAAAGTACAAGAAATTTTGAATAAAGAGATCAATGTTTTGGAAATAGAGAAAAAAATTTCATCAAGTACACAAAGACAATTTGATGAAAACATGAAGAAAAACATTTTAAGAGAGAAAAAAAGGGCAATTGAAAAAGAGCTTGGAGAAATTGGTGGAGAAGAGGGAGAAATTGCTTCAGAGGAAGTTAAAGAATATAAAAAAAGAATAGTAGATGCCAAAATGCCTAAAGATGTAGAGGAGAAGGCTTTAAAGGAATTGGTCAAGCTTTCTAAAATGAGTTCATATAATCCAGAATCCGGGTTCTTAAGAAATTATCTGGACTGGCTTTGTGATGTCCCATGGAGTGTGGTTTCTCCTAATAATGTCTCAATAACAAAAGCTAGAAAAACAATGGAAAAAAGACATTACGGTTTAAAGAAAACGAAAGAAAGAATATTGGAATATCTTTCAGTTATGAAACTATTGGAAGAGCAAAAAGAAAAAGGTAAAGATAACCATCAATATCAGCCAACAATACTTTGCTTTATAGGTCCTCCTGGAGTAGGAAAAACTTCAATCGGGAGAGCAATAGCCGAGGCTATGGGCAGGAAATTTGCCAGAATTTCACTTGGAGGAATCAGAGATGAAGCTGAAATAAGAGGTCATAGAAGAACATATGTAGGCGCTCTTCCTGGAAGAATTATTCAAGGAATAAAGCAAGCAGGAACAAGAAACCCTGTCTTTATGTTAGATGAAATCGATAAGGTTGGAGCAGACTTTAGAGGTGATCCCTCATCAGCCCTACTTGAAGCTTTGGATCCTGAACAAAATAGAGAATTTTCAGACCATTATTTAGAGGTCGCCTTTGATCTTTCTAAAGTGTTTTTTATAGCAACTGGAAATGTTTTGGATACTGTTCCATCTGCACTTCGAGACAGAATGGAAATTATTACCTTTGCTGGTTATACAGAAGAAGAAAAATTTGAGATAGGTAAACGATTTATTTGGGAAAAGCAACTTAAAAATCATGGTCTAACAAATATCACAATTTCAGATAAGGCTTTAAAAGAAATCATAAATAGGTATACTAGAGAAGCTGGGGTTAGAGATTTAGAAAGAAATATTTCTGCAATTCTACGTAAAGTAGCCAGGCTTGTTGCTGAAAAGAAAAAATATCCCCAAAATATAAAAGAAAAAAATGTTAGAGAGTATTTAGGATCACATAAATACTCATCTTTAATTGCAGAAAAAAATAACGAGATCGGTATGGCAACAGGACTTGCAGTTACTAATGCTGGTGGAGAAATACTTTTTATTGAAGTTTCTTTAATGCCCGGGCGTGGAAGGCTTACATTAACTGGTCAGCTTGGAGATGTAATGAAAGAATCAGCTCAGGCTGCATTTACTTGGACGAGGTCAAATTACAAATTATTAGGTTTAAAAGCTGATTTTGCTTCAAAAATGGATGTTCATATTCACGTTCCAGAAGGTGCTGTACCTAAGGATGGTCCTTCCGCTGGAACATCTATTACAACTGCTTTGGTATCTGCATTAACGAAAGTCGCAACGAGGCGTGATACGGGAATGACAGGAGAAATAACCTTAAGAGGGAACGTAATGGAAATAGGTGGTGTAAAAGAAAAAACAATTGCAGGACACCGTGCTGGACTTAAAACTATAATTCTACCGAAAGAAAATCAGAAAGATATGGAAGAGGTACCTTTAAAAGTTAAAAAAGACATCAAATTTGTGTTTGTAGAAAAAATTGAAGACGCACTTAAAATTGCTCTAACCAAGTGGCCTATTGTATCTAAAAAAATTTTGTGACCCCGATGAGAGTTGAACTCATGATCTCTTGGATGAGAACCAAGTGTCCTAGACCACTAGACGACGGGGCCAGAAGCAGTATTATAGCAAATTTTGATATATTCTGATTTATTGACAATTACTATTCATAGAGTTAGAATCAAAACCTCATTGATTTTTCTCTCCCAGTTTTGGAGAGAATTATTAGTTTTAGAAGCTAAAATGATTAAAAGAATACAAGTAACAGACAAAGGGTTAGAAGCTCTAAAGAAAGAATTTTCTGAGCTTTTAAACAATAAAAGACCAAAGTTAATTGAGAGACTAGCTAACGCTAGAGCTCAGGGAGATTTGTCTGAAAATTCTGACTATCAAAATGCTAAAGAAGAACTGGAATTTCTGGAGGGAAGAATCGACGAACTTCAAGCAGTAATTAAAACTGCAAAAATAGTTAAAAGTGACCAAAACGGAAGTGGTGTTGGTGTGGGAACTAAAGTCACAGTTAGAGTAAATGGAGTTAAAACTACATTTGAAATAGTAGGTGAATGGGAAGCAGATTTAGCGAGTAAAAAAATAAGTCACACTTCTCCTCTCGGATCTTCCCTGGTAGGTAAAAAAGTGGGAGAAAAATTTGAGGTTACCGCTCCTGTTGGAAAAATTTTGTATGAAGTTATTGCTATAGATTAACTCTAGCCATATAATTACTGCAAATGGATGAAACAAAGAATGTTCGAGATGAAAGACTAGAAAAACTCAAAAAGATTAAAGATTTAGGAATTGATCCTTATCCATCAAAACTTAAGTTTGATAGAAAATCGATATCTACAGCATTGGATTCTTTTGGAACTGAAATTGCAGTTGCAGGACGATTATTAAGTTTAAGGGGCCATGGAAATGTTATTTTTGCTGATTTGGTTGATGAGTCTGGAAAGATTCAACTTTTCTTTCAAAAGAAAGTTTTAAATAATCAGTTCAAAATTTTAAAACTAATCGATATTGCAGATTTTGTTGCCGTAAAAGGTAAAGTAATTAAAACTATTGCGGGAGAGATATCAATTGATATAAGCGAATTCCAAATTTTAGTTAAATCCTTAAAACAACTTCCATCAATATGGTATGGTCTAAAGGACGTCGAAGAAAGATACAGAAAACGATATTTAGATATTATCTTAAACAGTGAGGTTAAAAATAGATTGACCACAAGAAGTAAAATCATAGATTCAATTCGAGATTTTTTAACCGAGCGTGGATTTATAGAAGTAGAGACTCCGACACTTCAGCCAGTTTACGGTGGAGGATTTGCTAGACCATTTTCAACACATCACAATAAACTTGATACAGATTTTTATCTTCGAATTTCTGATGAAATGTATTTAAAAAGATTGATAGTCGGAGGTTTTGAAAA
>Ga0209211_10004326_pt1 | contig 22226 bp, 22 predicted proteins | sample RifGroA2_FD_183992 | JGI IMG/M metagenome (GOLD analysis project Ga0209211, IMG submission 183992) | Groundwater microbial communities from Rifle, Colorado, USA - Groundwater A2 (SPAdes) (version 2) | ecosystem: Environmental > Aquatic > Deep subsurface > Groundwater | place: Rifle, Colorado...
GAGAATACATAGAGGCATATCTACTTCTCTTCTGAGGAAAGTCTTAAGTTCTATTTTCCTTGTTTCGACTATCGCTCCGAAGAGTAGAGATGTAATCTAAAAAGCCACGATTTAGGGACCTTATGCCCAAAAATCTAAAGACTCTTTGAAATTGTCTGAAATTATGTATAATGATCAATGTATCTCTTTATTTCTTGATCGCAAAAAGCGAGTTTTTGAAAGATATAAAGGTCAAAATATGCGGCTGTAGCTCATCGGAAGAGCGCGCCCCTGTCACGGGCGAGGTAGCGGGATCAACACCCGTCAGCCGCGCAAAGAAAAAAGAGCCATAGAAATATGGTTCTTTTTGTTTGCTACTGATTGGATTGGAAAACTGTGGTAGAATGAAAATATGAAAATTATAGCAATTGGAGGAGGTGAAATTGGAAGACCTGGATTTAAAACTGAAACAGTTGAAATAGATAAAGAAACTATTAGTTTATCTGGAAAAATAGAAAGTATTTTGAACAAATAATATCAAAGGATAAAAATCTTCAACCTTTAAAAACCTTATTGAAAAAGAATTAAGTCAATTTCGGTACATTTCCTTGACTTGTATACCCCCTAGGGGGTATACTGTCTAGATGCAGACAAAGAAACAAAAACTTATCCGTCGTCTCAAGATAGTTGAGGGTCAAGTAAAAGGTTTACAGAACATGATAGAAGACGATACTTATTGTATTGATATTATTACTCAAACATCGGCAATCAAACAAGCGCTCTCCAATATAGAAGATGCTCTGATGGAGGGTCATCTTGGACATTGCTTGGTTCAGCAGATTAAAAAAGGTCAGACAAAAAAAGCGACAAGTGAAATACTAAAAGTGTATCGTTTGAAACGAAAATAGAAATATAAATTATGAAAAAAGAAACATACAAAATAAAAGGAATGCATTGCGCTTCATGCGCTTCAATAATCGAAAAAATAGTCAAAAAGATTGAAGGGGTGGAGGGAATAGCAGTAAACAACGGCACGGAAAATGCAAAGATATATTTTGATGAAAATAAAACGAACCCAGATTATTTTAATAAAAAATTAGAACCGCTCGGTTATTCCTTAATTATTTTGCAGTCTCCTGGCATGACTGCGCAAGAAATGGGGGTAAGTGAGAGCGAACATGCGACGCATCTTGGAATTAACCAATCAAAAAAAGAAAAACTTGCCGAAATCAAAGATATGAAAATAAAATTAATGTCTGCGATTCCTCTTGCCGTAATCAGTATTTTTGTTATGGGCTGGGATGTTTTAGCGCAGTATCAGACTGTTCCCGTTATGAGTTTTACCATAAAAGAATTTTTTCATCATCTTCTACCCTTAATAGCCACTTATGTATTATTTATAGTAGGTAAACCATATTTACTCGGCTTTTATCGCTTCTTACGTTATGGAAAAGCAAATATGGATACACTCATCGGTATTGGTACGCTAACCGCATATGCATACAGTTTTGCAGTAACTGCATTTGAAGATGTGCTTAAGCCTTTTATAAATGTTGATGCAACATACTATGATGTTACGATTATTGTCATTACTTTTATTGCGCTTGGTAAATATTTAGAAGCTCGATCAAAATTAAAGACTGGCGACGCTATCGAAAAGTTACTTAATCTACAAGCAAAAACCGCCTTAGTCATTCGTAGTGGAAAAGAAATAGAAATTCCAGTTGAGCAGGTAGCGCATGGCGATCTAATTATCGTAAAACCTGGGACAAAGATTCCAGTTGATGGTGTAATTATCGAGGGTGAATCTTTTGTGGACGAATCAATGATTACCGGAGAACCAATGCCAGCTCAAAAAAAAGTTGGAGATAAGGTGATTGCTGCCACTATAAATACCAGCGGATCATTTACGTTCAAAGCCACAAAAATTGGCTCGGAAACATTGTTTGCCCAGATTGTAAAAATGGTGGAAGAAGCGCAAAGCAGTCGCGCGCCAATCCAGGCCTTGGCGGATAAAATCTCTAGCATTTTTGTGCCGATAGTGTTAATAATTTCTTTTGTCACTCTTGGAGCGTGGCTTCTTCTCGGTCTTGGCCCTTTGGGATTTTCTCAGGCTCTCTCTTTTGGATTAGTTTCATTTGTTGGTATTTTAGTTATTGCTTGTCCTTGCGCTCTCGGGCTTGCCACCCCGACTGCGATTATTGTTGGTGTTGGCAAGGGGGCAAAAGAAGGAATTTTAATCAAAGATGCGGCTACGCTTGAAAAACTTTATAAAGTCGATACAGTTATTGTGGACAAGACAGGTACGATCACTCTCGGTAAACCGACCCTGGTTGAGATTCAAAATCTTTCGAATTTAAAAAACGAAGAACTTATTTCCATTATTGCATCGCTTGAAAAAAAATCAGAACATCCAATCGCTCATGCGATTATAAATTACGCCAAAGAGAAAAACATAAACACAGTGGATGTTTCAAATTTTGAAAGTATAAAAGGAAAGGGAATAAAGGGATCAGTCAATAATTTAGAATATTTTGCTGGAAATACAAAATTAATACAAGATTTAGAAATAAATTTTGATACTTCAAAGATCGAAAAGTTCACAGCGCAGGGTAAAACGCCAGTTATTCTTGCCACCAAAGAAAAAGTTTTGGGATTTGTGATGGTCGCCGACGAAATTAAAAAAGAATCTAAACAGGCTGTTGCTGACTTACATAGGCTTGGTATTAAGGTAATAATGTTAACAGGAGATGATCCTAAGGCAGCGAAACATATGGCATTGCTTGTTGGGATTGATGAGGTGGTTGCTCATGTTTTACCGCAAGACAAACTCGAGAAAATAAAAAAACTGCAGTTGCAAGGACGAATAGTGGCAATGGCTGGGGACGGGGTAAATGACGCGCCAGCTCTTGCTCAGGCTGATGTGGGGATTGCTATGGGGACAGGCACAGATGTGGCGATTGAGTCGGCCGGGATTACGCTTTTAGGCGGTGATATTTCAAAGTTAGTAAAAGCGATTAAGCTTTCAAAAATGACTATGCGTGGAATTAAGCAAAATCTTTTCTGGGCTTTTATTTATAACATTGTTGGCATTCCGCTTGCGTCAGGAATTTTTTATCCGATTTTTGGCTGGTTACTTTCACCAGTATTTGCAGGGTTTGCAATGGCGATGTCTTCCGTTTCAGTGGTGTCGAATTCACTGAGAATTAAAAGTAAAAAATTATAAAATTTATTAGATAATTAATTCAAAAAATTTATGGAATTTGATTATACTCTAACTACAACAAAATCTTTTGATGAGGCAGTTCAGGACGTACAAAATGAAATCGCTAAAGCTGGGATGCGGGTTTTGTATATTCATGATGTGCAAAAAACTTTAGGCGAAAAAAATTTTGCAAGAGAGCCATTTAAGATAGTTGAATTTTGCAACGCAAAATTTGCCAATGAGTTTCTGAATAAAGATATTAAAATCGGACTCTGCTTGCCTTGCAAGATAAATATATATGTCAAAGACGGACAAACTTTTATTTCTGGCATGCGTCCGATTATTCTGCCGCAGTTTTTCCCGCAAGCCGATTTAGGTGAAAGGCCAAGAGAAATTGACCAAATCATTCAAAATATTATTAATAACGCAAAATAATTAAGATCGAAATTATTAAAATCATAAAATGAATTTACGTAATACAAAACTATTTATTGGGATTTTCATTTTACTTGCTTTTTTAAGCATCGGGGTGTTCGGCTTGTTGCAGTTTAATCATCTGTCCGAAACGCCAATGGTAAATTGCCCTTACACAGAGAATGGCTATTCAATCTGCGAAAACACTTTTACCCACATCAACAACTGGCGTCAATTTTTGAATATAATTATTCCAGCCCTCTTTGTTTTTTCTTTTCTGATCTTAGGAATAGTTTTATTTTTCTTTAATAAACAAAACTTTTTAAATCCAAGACAGTATTTTTATAAATGGAAATATTATTTATCCAATAAAAAATCAGATACTTATCAAGAAAGAATAATTAAATGGTTATCACTTTTTGAGAATAGTCCGTCTAGCAACGCTGCAGTTTCTCTTTAACAGCGTTAATCAAATTAATTAAAATTACGCCCAGCGTGATTTTGCTAAATCATATGAAAATTAAACAAGTTATTGTATGGATACTTATTGTGGTAGGTGGGTTTGGTCTGTTGTGGCTGACCGGAAGAAATAAAGCTTCTAATATTAATCCACAAAATGAAATAAATAATAAAGGAAACCAATCAACAAATTCTGGAAATCAGCTAACAGAATCCGAAACTTTTTATAATTTTGGCACAATTTCTATGAAGAATGGAAATGTAAGTAAAATGTTTAAAGTAACCAACAAAACGGATAAAGATATTCTTTACCCGAATTTAACCACTTCCTGTATGTGTACAGCGGCCTATTTTATTCGACCGGATGGCAGTAAGGCTGGACCTTTTAGCATGGTGGGCATGGGTTTTGTCCCAAAGTTAAATGAAACAATCAAAGTTGGAGAGTCAGCGGATATCGAAGTTGTCTATGATCCGAATGCGCACGGTCCGGCTGGAGTTGGAATGATTGATAGATTTGTTGAACTTGTTGATGAGAATGGCCACAAACTTCAATTTGAAATTAAGGCGAATGTAACTCCGTAAAAAATTATATGAAAAAAATTATAATTACAATCAGCATCTTGCTTGTGGCGATAATCGGTATAGTTATTCTTAAAAATAGTCCAGCCACTTCAGAAATTATCTGGAATATGAGCAAGGGGGGCACATGGCTTTTACCACTTGTTTTAGTGGCGGCAGTTTTAGATAGCGTGCATCCTTGTTCTTTCTCAATTCTTCTGATAACTATCGCCTTTCTTTTTGGAATGCAATTGAGCAGAGAAAAAATCCTTAAATTAGGGGGAACTTATATTGCTGGAATATTTACAGCGTATTTTCTGATTGGTTTGGGAATATTGAAAGTGTTGCACATTTTTAATACTCCTCACTTTATGGGAAAATTAGGAGCGACCCTCCTTATTACCTTTGGAGTTCTCAACCTTCTGAATCGTTTCTTTCCAGCATTTCCGATAAAACTTAAAATTCCGAGTATCGCTCATGGCGCAATGGGAAAATTAATAGATAAAGCATCATTTCCAGCCGTCTTTGGTCTTGGATTACTGGTTGGCATTTGTCAGTTTCCGTGTATGGGCGGACCATACTTGATGGTTATCGGACTTCTCCGCGATCAGATGACTTATCTGAGCGGATTTAATTATCTTTTGCTCTATAATCTTATTTTGATTCTTCCATTGGTAGCCGTGTTGTTCATTTCGGCAGACAAGTTGTTGGTTGATAAAATGCAAATATGGAAACGAGATAATCTGGGAGGGGTGAGACTTTGGTCGGGAATTGTCATGATTATTATTGGTATCTTAATTTTGTTTATCTAAAATGAATAATAAAATAAAAAATCTTTTATCTTTTTCTGTTTCCATCATCATAATCGTGTTTTTAGGTTTTGCGCCAGTTGCGCCAGAAGAAATTTTCTCTCTTAATTGGGGAAATCTCGGAGCGCAGATGGTGGAGGCTGGGGTAATTGAGAAAGAAAAGTTTGAAAGTCTCTATGCGCAAAGGGGCGGACTTTCTGAAGCAGACCAGAAATTGCTTTCTGGCAGTAATAATAGAAACTTAGTAATTACTCAAGAGAATTCCGGAGTGATGTTAAATCTGCTTTGGGCTTTTGGATTAGGAAATAAAAATCCTATTCTTGAAAATGGTCCGATGGTGGACTCGAGATATGGTGGGGCTGGAAATTTTGCCTCGACTGGCGGGTGGACGCTGGCAAAAGGAAATGTAATGGATCATTACAATAGGCATTCATTTGTAACGCTTACAGAAGAACAACAGGCTTTAGTGGAAAGAGTTGCAAAAAATATTTATCGACCATGTTGCAATAACTCCACCTATTTCCCTGACTGTAATCATGGGATGGCAATGTTGGGATTATTAGAACTTATGGCTTCCCAAGGGGTAAGCGAGCAAGACATGTATAAAGTTGCATTACAAGTGAATACTCTTTGGTTTCCAATACAAATGCAAGAACAGAAAAGCGGAACAGGTTGTGGGGCATAAAAGCTTATTAATAAAATATCATGACAACAGAACATAAAGTATTTATAGGGATTGGATTACTAACATTGGTTATTATCGTTGGTGGAGTATGGTTTTCTAATAAAGAAGAAATTAAAAATACTGAAAAGTTGAGTAAAGCTATGATGGGAGAAAAGATGGTCGATGAGGGGGCGGGGCATGTAGCTCGAGATAAAGCGCATCCGGCGTATAAATCAAATCCCCCAACTTCTGGTCCGCATTGGGTTGGGGTAGCTGGACCTGGAATTAAAACTGAATCAGTTGCTGATGAGCTTGTGCTTCATAGTATGGAGCACGGCGCGGCAGTGGTTTGGTATAGAGAAGGGTTGGAGCAAACGGAGATAGATAAAATAAAAATAGCATTCAATAATTCTTCTGGAAAGAAAATAATGTTAGCGCGCAAAGATCTGGATGTTCCAGTCGCATTAACGTCGTGGAATTATCTTCTAAAGCTTGATATGATTGATGGAGAGAAAATTAAGGAATTTATTGAAACAAATAATGATAGAGCGCCTGAAAAAGCGCCTATTTAAGTGAGGTGAAAAAATTATTATTAATTATTTTTAAAAAATATTATGATGTACGGATTATATAATGGTTATGAAGGTTGGGGCGCAGGTAGTATGATGGGTTGGTTTGGAGGCGGAATTATGATGATCTTATTTTGGGTGGCAGTTATTTTTTTTGTTGTTTGGTTTGTTCGTAATAAAACGAATGAGATAGATAATAAAAAAGCTCTTGATATTTTGAAGGAACGATATGCAAGGGGAGAGATAGACAAAAAAGAATTTGAAGAAAAGAAAAAAGATATAGGTGATTAAAAAATGGTTATGAATTTTTTGGGAGATAGTGTAAGATAAAATAATGCAAAAAACTTACACGTTTCACATCAGCGGAATGCATTGTAAAGCTTGTATCTTCTTAACAGAGAGTGAGCTGAAGGATGTTCCTAATGTTAGTTCGGTAAAATCAAATCTCAATAATCACACGGTTGAACTAACAGGGGACTTTGGAAATAAAACAGAAGAAGCAATTGCCTCAGAACTTACAAATGCGCTTAAAAAACACGGTTATACTCTTTCGGTAGAAAAAAAAATAAAAAATATAGACTTAACTGACTTCAAAATTGCTATACCAGTGGCTCTTGGATTCATTGTCTTATTTATTGTTTTACAAAAAATAGGATTAGTTAATCTTGTGAACGCCAGTAAAATATCCTATGGGACTGCTTTTGTTATCGGCATTATTGCTTCTCTTTCAACTTGTATGGCCGTTGTTGGGGGGTTGCTTTTATCTATGTCTGCTACCTTTGCTCACGAGGGGGATAAATTAAAGCCCCAAATTCTATTTCACCTCGGCAGAGTTGGGTCGTTCTTTATCCTGGGCGGAATTGTCGGAACAATTGGTTCAGCTTTTACCTTAAATACTTCAGCCACCTTTGCGCTGAGTTTAATTATTGGTCTGGTGATGCTTGTTTTAGGTATAAATCTTCTGGATGTATTTCCTTGGGCCAAAAAATTACAGCCATCGATGCCTAAATTTTTAGCAAAGCATGCGCTAGGAATTTCCAAACTTAACCACACCCTTACCCCTCTCTTGGTTGGAGTGGCAACCTTCTTCTTGCCCTGTGGTTTTACCCAGTCAATGCAAATCTACACACTTTCCACCGGTAGTTTTCTGAAAGGCGGTTTGACAATGTTTTTCTTCGCTCTTGGAACATTGCCTGTGCTTGCTTTGATTAGCTTCAGTTCTTTCAGTATTCAAAATAATTCTAAGGCAGGTATTTTCTTCAAATCGGCCGGGCTGATTGTAATTATGTTTGCGCTTTTCAATCTAATAAATAGTTTAGTGGTAATCGGTTGGATACCACCTCTCTTTAATTTTTAGTATAATAACTTTATGAAATCAATAATCCTAGCTATCATCGTTGTCTTAGTTCTCCTTGGAGGAGTTTTTTTATTTGCTCCAAAAAATAAAAAGGTAGATAATATTCCAGTAAATAATGTAACCATAATAGATGGAAAGCAGATTATTGAACTGAGAGCGAAGGGCGGTTATTTTCCAGAAAAAAGTATTGCTAAAGCTGGTATTCCCACAATCCTTCGCCTTGATGCAAGTGGAACTTTCGACTGTTCCTCAATAGTTCGTATTCAAAGTATGAACATTAGTAAAATTCTTCCTCAGACAGGTAGCACAGATATAGATTTGGGAAATCCTAAACTCGGTATTCTTCAAGGAACTTGCGGGATGGGAATGTATCCTTTTGAAATTGATTTTCAAAGCTGAGCCTAAGTTGTTGCTTGCGGTGAGCTTGTCGAATCCGTTGCTTCGGGAGCGGGGGTTGTTGCTTCTGGTTCTGGAGTTGGCTCAACTGTTGGCTCAACTGTTGCTTCTGGTTCTGGAGTTGGCTCAACTGTTGGTTCGGGGGTTGGAGTTGTCGAGGAGTCCCCACTATTTTTTAAGACCACGGTTCTTACAACCGGAGTTGCGCTATTTCCGGCGGTGTCTTTGGCATTATAGGAAATTAGATAAGTGCCAGGAGTAGTTGGGTCAATTGACCCGCTTATTACAACTGCAACTTCGGTGTCAACATCATCGGTGGCAATTGCTCCGGCTTCAACATAAGAAGAACCGACATCCAAACTTACCAAAATATCGCCATCCAGAGTGATGATGGGCGCTTGGGTGTCTTGGGGTGAATAGGTCAAATCTCCAGCTCCAGAATTTCCTCCTCCAGAACCTCCTTCAGGGGAGAGAAGTTCTCCGATGGCGCATTCTCCCAGAGTTGTTTTTGTTGTTCCGTTGACGATCGAGAAACAATTTGGTTCTCCGGTGGTTTCATCATACAAAGTTATCCCAGTGGGTTTTTCCCGACTGCCAACGGTGAGCTTTTGGACCACCATCCCTTTCATATAAACTATTCCGTCTACGACGCTTTCTACTCCAGCGCTAAAGAAATCCACCGCATATTCTCCCAAACTTTCGATTAAGGTTGAACTATTTCCAAGCGCTTCTAAGGCCGCAATTCTTTCTGCTAGTCCCTCAAGTTTTAAATCGAGCTCTTTAACGGTTGATGTTAAGTCAGATAATTTTTTATTTGTGGCTTGTATTCCCAGAACCATATATCCCAAAGTATTAACCGGGTTAACGACGGCGCCGTTGTAATGCATTGCCCACGGAGATTCATTTGCCATCACACCCACATATTCGGTTTGGCTATCTCCCGTTCCCATTCCCGGTTTGTAATGAAAGCGATATATGGGTGTTGAGAGAATTTGAGCCAAGGCTTCAGTCGGGTCGGTTACTGTTCCAACTACATCTTTTAATTGACGCGAAGATCCAGCCGCCGCCCAAGAAGTTATACCGTTTCCAGCGACATCAGTCAGTTGCTGGCCAGCTCCTCCAACCGCTGTTGGTAAGGTCATCGTCCAACTGCCTGCGGCCGCCGCTGATTGTAATTGAACATAACCTGAAATGTTACCCTCTAAACGCATAGTGCCTAAAGTGGCGCCGGCCAGACCAATATCCAGCAAAGCCCCCGGACTCGTCGTCCCGATGCCGACATTGCCGGTTATATTTGCATTCCCCGTAACCTGTAATTTATTACCACTACCATTATCAACATATGTCCCAATCAAAACTTTTCCATTAAAATGGTTCAGGTCATTTGCTCCCACTTGATAGATTCCATAAGAACCTAGGGTAGAAGCAGGCAAGGCTTGTATCCTTAAACCATACACATTAGTTGGGGTTATACTAGCGGGGTTAAAATTAAATAGATTTATATCTGCTCCAACAAAGTTCGTTACTGAACCAGAAGTGGTATCTATATCTCCATAAATAGCCGCAGAAATCATCTCTCCGACAATTCCTGTCCCTGTGTTCATGGCGTGCGAAAGAGAACCATAGATGCCGGTTATCGTGCCTGAACCCTTATTCTCTGTGGTAAACTCTCCCGCTACTTGTCTGTTGGTCAGAGTAGCAGACCCAGTTATGAGTTTGTTTGAAAGAAGCTGAATTGTATCATTAGCGTCAATACTATTTATGGTCGCACTACCGAGGTGCAAGAGAGCGCTCGGCGCCGTCGTCCCGATGCCGACGTTGCCGCTTCCCAAAATCGTCATCTTTTCTGTCGGAGCATTATCTGCTGTGCCTGTTCCTGCGGCAGTTGCTGTGTAGAAATGCAGAGCAGAAGTTCCTGTGCCTGTGGAAGTTCCAGATTTTAATGTCAAATCACCTCCTGCTAAGTTCGCAGTTCCGGCGATGGCTCCTCCTGAATATATGGTTAAACCTTGACCCGCTGTGGCGGTGGTGGTATTCCTTTCCATTTGGATGATTCTAGCTGCGGTTCCGCCGAGAGCTAGTATTGACCCCGGAGCCGTCGTCCCGATGCCGACGTTACCGCTCATGTATGTGTTGTGGGCGAAAATATTGTTGCCAATAAAATTGTGCGTGCCTTCTACTTCAATATCCCACACTTGTTCAGCGCCGACATATTCAATGCTTTCTATTTCATCCCAAGCAAGATTAGAATCAAAATCATCAGCCACCGCTAAATCATTTGGAAGAATGGGCAAATGGATTTGCTGTTCAATACCCCTTCCAATATCGGCAGCGGAACGCTTCGGCACAGCGATTTGCATTCCGACTTTGAGTTTGGATACGGGGAGCCATTCGCTTTCCACCCTTGTATTCTTTTTTGATAAAAATCCTAACATTTTATTTAAATTCTTATTGAGTCTATTTTAACAGTTTTCTGTCTTTATTTTTTAAGAAATTTTTTTTGGTTACGATCGAATGACCCAGTCTTCTTTCTAATTTTTTGCGAGCTTCACCTGCGATACTTCCCCCTGCTTTTGCGTCAGCTTTTAACTCAGGGATACATTTTGAATTTTCCTTTTTATGTATTTCAGTTGTGGCAGTTTCAGCTAGCATATTTAATACCAGTTCAAGGTTGGTCATATTGTCTCGCAAACTTTGTTTTTTTAATTCTTTAAGATTTTTATATTCTTTTGTGGTGAGTCCCGCCCAAGCTTTAGTTATTTCATCCGTTAAAATAGCAAATTCGACACCTTCTTTTGCCCCGCGATTCTCCCATTCATCAGTTAATGATTTGCGAATTTCAATACTCTTTAACCTTTGGTTTATCCAATTTTGGCTATATCCTTTTTGTAGGTATGTTTTCAACGCACGATTAATAGAAAGCTCGGGATCGGCTGTTTCTTCTAGTCTTTCATAACCCACTTGCGCTAGCCAGAGTTTAAATGGTTCTGCTTTAGGAGAGGGGATGGATTGAATCAGACGAAGCATTGTTTCTGTATCTGCCACATCAGTTTCTCTTTTTTTTCCGTCCTCTGCTGTCATTTTCAACTGTCCGATTTTTTCGGACAGTCCACTTCCCTCATCTTTTAACTTTCTTTTTAAATCATCCCAATATTTACGAGGTCTATCAGTTTCTGTCAATACTTCGATAACATCAATCACTGAAAAATACCACTCTTCTTTTTCAGCGTCCCAATGTCGGCGAATTTGTTTATTCTCAAAGATTGCTATTTTATTTTGTTTTTCTTTTTTCATAGATTTATCTTAATATTTAAAATTACCTTTTGATTTTACTCCATCACTTGCTTCAGTCGCCTTGAACCTCTTCCAAGATTTTTCTAAATGAAAAGATTTTGTTCGACTCTCCGCATACCTAGCGATCAAACTATCAATTAAATCCACCTCAACTTTTGCTCCATACACTCCTTTCATTTGTTCTAAATAAACAATCATTTTATTGCAACCCGCCATAGATTTTTCTAACAAAGTTACTCCACCTTCAAAATTAGCGAATCTCAAACTATGCGCTTCGGCTATAAACAAAGGGACGGACATGCAACAATTGACCATATTTTCTTCGAATGAATATTTCAATTTTTTTAGCGCTGGAACTAAATCTTTGACTATTAGAACAGAACATTCTAGAGTTTTTTGGTATATTTCCAAATCGCGAAAACTGCGCACCGGTTTTCTGGCAAGGAATGGTTTGCAATATTTATTTTTTTGATAATCGTTATACATTACTTGTTGTTAATTTCTAATTGATCTAATTTCTAATTTCTAAATAATTCCTAAATCCGAAATATTAATTTTTAACCTTTCTGTATATAGCATTAAAGATAAGGTTTAATTCTTTAGCCTCTGTCCATAATTCTCTGGCTCTGTCTTTTATTTTCGGGACTGCTATTACCGACATTCGCAAGAAATGCTTACTTTCCCTAGATTCCTTTTTACATATCCCTATTTTGTGTTTGAAATCAGCTCTGCTTTCTGCATCATCAGCCTCACAATAATTAGCTCCCACGCTTGTTCCGCATTTTATTAACTGGTTAATAATAGGTCTGGTAATTTCGTTCTTTTCTAGAGTATTGCAAAACCGGATTATATTCTCGCCAAATTGCGCGGTTCTTTCCTCCAAGTCATATTTATTTTTATTTAATATTTTATCCATTTAGGTCAATTAGTACTTAGTAATTAGGTTAATTTTCTTCTTTACTTCTTTTTAGGTCAATTAGTACTTAGTAATTAGGTTAATTTTCTTCTTTATCCCCCCTTGTCAGAATCTGGTCCTCTGTTTCTGACAATCACCAATTCATTCTTTTTCGGTATTTCCGCCACTTCGCCGGATCTGAAATGGATTTTTCTTCTTCGGCCTTTTTTTTCTCCGATTTTTTTAACCACGTGCAGGGGATAAAATTGATAATAATCTTTTTCATCAAACCAACCACACACGAAATTAAATATTCGCAAGCCCGTCAGTCGGGACATCGCCAAAGCGTACCAAGTCAGTTGTTCAATGGGTTTCTCTTTGCTGGCATTTGGTTTATAGTCAAGCAAATAAATCAGACCGTTGCGAATTTGAACAAGGTCAATGTGCCCGGTGAGCAACTTTGGCATCTTTCTTAATTGCTTATCGCCTTTCATTTGTATCATACCATCATCGCTGATTTTGAATTTTAGTTCATTTTCCATATGTTCAATATCTTCTCGACGAATATAGACTGGCGCTTCGGTCGCCACGGTGCAGGAATCATTGGCCAGCATGAATCTTTGCAATTCTTCGTGCGTTTGTTTGTTGTCGGGGATGGATTGCAAAACGAAGGCGGTTAAACGGTTGGCAAAATTTGATTTTGACCGGACGATCATATCCGCTTTGTCAAATTTTGATTTTATTTCCGACATTCGCTCGCCCGCTTGAAAATATTGGTGCGGGGTTTCGCTTGAGACACTGTCCAAATAATTTTTTAGCGGAGACAAAACGCGGTTTTTGAATTCTTCCAGCATCAGAATAGTTTTTGCCCGATGATATCGGAAGCGGTAAAGCTGTCGATGCGCCATGGTCACGACTTCAATCGTGTCTTTGGGGCGGAACATTTTGATCGCATAAGGACGAAGTCTTTCATATCGACAAAGAGGTTTGTATTCATTTATCCAATCCGACAAAGTAGCCGAGAGGGGAGCTACTCCAAATTTCTTTTTTATAATTCGGCAAGTTTCTTCCAAGGAAAATCCCAAATTATAATAACTCATTGATTCAATAATTAGATGAAGAGGGAAGTGTTTGCCTTTAATATCTTGAGCGGTAAAAGTTCTGCCACATTCTTCGTTTCGACAAAGATACAATTGCACAACCTGATTTTTGTTTTTTCTGACTCCTCTTTTGACAAAATTTATGGACAAACAATAAGGACAAAGCTCCGCGCCCCTTGCATTTCGGATTGGCTCAACCCCCTCTGACTTCGGCATCTCCCCCTTGTCAAGGGGAGTTTCCAGAATGTTTCTTGACAAAATATCTTCTTGGGGAGTATTATTAATTTCATGATTAGTTTTTATATCGCTGGAGGAATTCTTTTGATTATTCTTATCCTGCTGGTTATTCTTGCTAAACAGCAAAAATAATTTTTCCCCATTTTTTAATAATTCATTTTTGTTTCCTTTTGTTCTGGGGAGCTCTTTTTTGCTGTTTTCAAAAACAACCCCCTCTGCCTTCGGCATCTCCCCCTTGTCAAGGGGAGTCATATCACGACCTTGGGGGGTCAAAATCTCACTACTTTCGGATTTTTTAGGGTTAAGCTCGCTATCCGTGATATAAATAACGGCATTCTTTATTATATTTGTCAATTTTTGCGCTACTGATTTTTGATTGGAATTTGAAGTTTTTTTGTCTAGAATTTTTACTAAATATGGATGATTGGCGGTTGTGCGGATCACTCTGCCAGACTTTGTTTTTAGTTCATAAACATCTTTGACTCCCATATCCATCAGACCTTTGATCGAATGATACTCCACCAAACCGTTATTTTTGTTCAAGGAAAGGACTTCATCGCCTGGTTTGATGTCTATGATGGGTATCATCAAGTATTCCCATTCTCCGTCAATTTCAGAGTTTTGTTCCTTGCCGACGTTGCCGAGTGTTGAATCTTCTTCTTGACTATTTTTCTTTCTTCGACGTCGGCGGATAGGGAGCATGGTGTCTCCGGTAACACATTGGCCTTCTACGTGAAGTTTTTGGAGGGGATTCGTCGTCCCGATGCCGACGTTGCCTGTGCTTGCAATCGTCATCACATCTTGCAATAAAGTTCCTGTTGTTTGATAAGTATGAAATTTAAAATTGCCATAACTGAATAGGTCAAAATCATTTACGCTTACTCCAAGGCCATTGTATTGATTAGTAAGAGCAAGATGATTTATCACTCCAGTAGATGGTTCTGCCACGGTACCATTTACTTGCAATTTACTCCCTGGCCCTGTCGTCCCGATGCCGACGTTGCCGGAGGTTGCTGCCAAAATAGTGGTGTAATATGTTTTTAAAGAAGGTGCTGTACTATTTTGGCCATGACCAAATAAGGCCGCATTATAGTATGTCCCGCTATTTTCCACTGCAATTACCAATGGAACGCTGGCACTGGAGCCATCATAACCTTCTTCGTGTAATATTTTGGCGCGATAAGTAGTTGGATAGCTAGTAGTGCCAAACACCATATTATTTGAACCACTTGCGGCCTGTAAATGTAAAAGTCCTGCTGGTCCCGCCGTCCCGATGCCGACGTTGCCTAGTCTATTAATTCTCATTCTTTCCGGGATAGTGACACCATCATCATTAGTCGTATTGAAAGAAATAAAAGAATCGTTTGTTGACGTTTCCCATCCGCTACCAATTTTTGCCATTGGTTTTGAAAATGAATCCGAAGTAAATTGAATGGCGGTTGCCATTTCAGTAAGCCCTGCGGAATTATTAAACAATCTTATGTAAGTATTATCGGGTTCTCCTCCATCTACATCTAAACGAATACCTTTTGATGTTCCACTCATTATGTCCAATTTCGCCCCCGGTCCCGTCGTCCCGATGCCGACGTTGCCAGTGTTTGTTATTGACATATACTCTGATCTTACACTCACCGCATCATTAATGATAGAAAATCCTAACCTGTTGGCACTGTTCCCTATTTCAAAAATCCTTTTATCAGCAGTGTTTGAAACATTATTCAGGAATATCCTTGCGTAACTTGAACCTTTTTCCTTAATTTGCAAGGTAGGGTCTCCCGTTTTTTGAATATCCAAAATGTAACCTGGCCCCGTCGTCCCGATGCCGACGTTGCCGCTTACTATTAAACCATTACTTGGCGCTGATGTCCCGGCATAAGAGCCAATGGCGGCCGCGCCAGATACATCAAGACGATTTACTGGATTTATACCACCTCCGAGAAACAGGCCAGTAGTATTCATCGCCGCCGCAATACTTCCGAAATTATTGCTCCAAAAACGATAAGCTTGTGTGCCACTCCCACCAGCAAAATCAAGATTACTTCCTCCATTCGATGATTGAACTTTTACAGTACTCCCAAAACTTAGATACATATCAGTAGCTTGAGTCAATCTAATATTTCCATTTACCTCCAGTTTCTCATTCGGCGCCGTCGTCCCGATGCCGACGTTGCCTGAGTTTAATATCGTCATCGCTTCAGTCGCTCCATTGTTGCCCACCAGAAAATGCATATCAGCGCCAGTCGCGCCAACCCCTGAAGTGGTTTTTAAGTTCAAGTCAGATGTTGTGCCAGTGCCGCCAACAATAGTGGGAACGGTCAGCGAGGTGTCCATCACATACGCTCCTGCGCCGAAAGTTCCAGCGAGGACAGAAGCGGCGGGAAGACCTGTGGCGTTAGTTAAAACAAGAGCGGTGGGAGTACCGAGAGCGGGAGTTATTAAGGTTGGAGAAGTAGAAAAGACAAGATTGGTGGAAGTCGTACCTGTCGTGCCTGTGGCGGCGTTAAGATAATTAAGTTGCGTGCCGGTTGAAGTTACTGAGGTGGCTCCCAGAGTGAAAGGAGTGGGAATGGTAACTGTTCCCGTAAATGTGGGACTTTCCAAAAAAGCAAAGGTTTTCCTAGCCGCTCCGGTCGTGATCGTTCCGTAATAGGCGTCGGTCAGAAATTCTACCGCTCCAACTTCCGCAGTGGTGAGTAACGAACCGGAAGTAAATTTTAATGGCGCAGTGGCAGCTCCGATGGCGCCGGCTTTCAAGTGCAGAACGGCAGTGGGAGCGGTGGTGCCGATGCCGAGTCTATTATTTGTATCATCCCAAAAAAAATTAGCATTATCTTGCTGAAGGATACCGGAAGCGCCAGCAAAAAGAACACTGCCGGCGGTTGGAGCAAACCAAGTAGGGGAGCCGGCGCCACCAGAGATAAAAGCTTGTCCAGTCGTTCCGGCGGCCGAAAATAAAGTAGTATCGGCGGCAGATTGGTAGGGAACTGTCCCTGCTGTTCCACCAAGAATATTTATTACACCTTCCGAAACGATGGCGGCGGGAACGGCCCCGAGTTTTTTTCGGGGGGTCATCTCTCCGTCCCAGCCCGGTGTCCCAACGCCACCAATGTTTACACCCAAGTAAAGTGTTTGATTAAAATTAACTCCAGTTAAGGCGGTGACTTCTCCCAAGAGCACGCTAAAAAGCCCGCTGGTTACTTGCACTTTATTTGCGTCTATTCTTGTTTCGGTCCAAATAGCGGTGCCAGCCGAGGCAACGGTGTATAAAGCAAATTCCATATTGTAAGCGCCGTCAGCCACCGCCACGCCCGCCGAGGTGGCGAGTTTTCCCTGATAATTTATTTGTTTATTTATGGCAGCAGAAATGTTTTTTACATTGGAGAGAGGAGAGAAAACTATTGCCAACAAAATCATCAAAGTTATAGATTTTTGCGCAACATCTTTCAAAAACTGCCTCTGTGGGAAGTTTGGTGAAAGTAAGTCTCTAATTTTGTGTTCTTGGCTTGACATTGTTGTCGGATTTGCTATACTCAATCTAATTGACTACGAAAAAGACCCTTATGGAGTTTTGTCTCCATCGGGGGCTTTTTCTTTTTGTGTCTCTAATATAGATTGCTGCTCAGAAAGATAAGAAATAGCCACATTAGTTCTCTTTAACAAAATTGAACATTTGTTTTTATTTGCTGGTGATAAAATAACTTTAATTTTTTGTTTTGATTTAAGAAAATTTACAAGAGAAGCATAATCCCCGTCACTCGAAACTACCACAGCTCTATCAAATTTCTTTTCGTACGTATCTATCACAATTTGCAATACTAAATCCGCATCGCAATTTCCTTTAGGTTTGCCATTGTTGTCATAGACAACTTCTTTATAAACTAAAATAAATCCTGATTCTTGAAGATATTTATAAAGATCTTTATATGACGGAATTAATCCGATAAAAATATAAGCCATTTCTATATTATATTTTTCAGTGAGCCATACACGAAAACGAGTGTAGTCTAATTTCCAACCAAGGTCAGATACACCTTTATGCAAGTTGGCTCCGTCTATGTAAGCATAATTATTTTTTTCTTTTCCCATATTCTTTTGTATTTTTTTGCTCGGCATTACTTTTAATTTATTGTCTCTGTCTCCGAAGAAAGTGTTTTCTTCCCTTCTTCCAAAATTATTTTGCTATTTTTACCGTAAAGATAAACGCCGATCAAGAGAAAACTTATAAAAAGTATTCCCGAAACAAGAAAAATATTTTGCGTTCTTTTTTGAGACAAAAAATCTCTAATGGCCCATTTTTTATGTTGGATTTTTTGCTTAAAAATATAGTTTTTAATTTCTTCTTCAGTCGTAAACCAATTTCCTCCAATTTTTTCTCCTTGCATCTCTCCCTTCCGAATTAAAGCGCTCAAATAGTCCGAATGATACCCAGAAATTTTAGATGCTTGGTTTAAGGGGATTACTTTTTTAAGATTTGTCATTTTGTTAAGATATATAATAATTTCTCGGATACTCGAGATATCAAAAAGCAATATCTCGGATAGACGATATTTATTTATACCCTTATATTATAGTAGGTAATACACTGAATATCCACTAGTTATCCACAGGGTAGTAGAGCAAAGCTCACTACCCTGCAGGCACCCTAAAAAAGTCTTATTTTTGTTGGTTTTTTTGTCTATGTTTTGAGAAGAAAATTAGCAAAAATAGTAGAAAAAAGAAGGAGATTATATATAGATAGTAATTATTTAAATTAAGGAAGATATTTTTTGGAGGTTTTTCAATTTTCAAAGTCGTATTTTCTTTAACCTTAAGCAAGCCCTCACTAATTATTGTCAAGACATCGTCTTTATATCTATAAATTTTTACCTCATAAATTCCGGTTTTTTCTAAGGGAGAAATGACACTTTGATAACGTCCGCTGTCTTTATTAAAGGAAAACAAATATTGTCCCATAATTTCTCCTTTTTCATTTTTAACTTCCAGCCAATCATCGGGCATTGTTTTTGAATTTATATCAACGACCGTGCTTTCAAGATTATTTACTGGAACTGGTTTAACGTTTGTCAGCGGTTCGACTAATTGATTGTACTGATGCACAAACAAAACTTCGGAGATGGAAATTTTCAAAGGAGTTTCTATTTCTTGGATGGGAACTTCGGTTGGAGAATAGGCGGTTTCGGAGACTCCCACTCCCGAAGAAAAATTTCCTTGCTTGTCTCTGGAAAATAAGGAATAGAAATATTTTTTTCCGGGAACGACATTTTTATCCAAAAATTTTTCGGCCGAACCTTCATAAACTAATTTACCCAAAAAAGGATCTCCCCGAAAACGATCTTCGTGTCTCATGATGCGAATGTAAGAAAAATTATTATCGGGTGGATTTTCCCAAGAGATATTAATTCCAGAAATATCGGAGAAAGCTTTTACGTTTCGAGGATTCAAGGGAAAGGTCGTGTCTTTCAAAAACTTTGTAAAGAAATAGATTGGAGGGTTCAGATTAATTCTTCCGTCGGCGCTTTGACTCTCGATCGTAAAAAAATACATTGTTCCTGGTTTTAGATTTATTATTTCCATCTTATGATTTCTGGCAAAGATGACACTCCGCAGGACTCCTTCTTTTACCTCCGTTGTTTCTCCCCATTTTACCGCACTAATGACGCTGACCGAACTATTCCAATAGATAACAGAACTTAGAAAGTTCGGCTGAATAGATAAATTGTAAATAAAAATATTTTCTGGAGTGATTGGTCTGCTTCCACTACTTCCACCGCCAGAAGGAGGTGGAGGGGTGACTACCGCGCAATCAACAGGACAAGAGAGCGCGTTTTCGTCTGACTCGCAAATGCCATTATTATTGCAACCTCCGACATCGAGCTGTACTTGAATGTCGTTAGACTGATTCAACTGCGCGTAAGCCAAAGGGACATTGGAGCAGAAAAAAGAAAAAGGCAATATTACGAAAATAAAAACTAAAAAGATTATACGAAACTCTCTCTGGGCATATATTTTCATAATGTTACAGCCGTTACAACAATTGAAGCGGTATAATCGCCGGCAGTTTGGATGTGAGCCGAACCTGACTCGGCGCGAAAACGGACAGTGTTGGCGCTGCCGGCGGGGTGATTACTGCTCGTTTTTCCGGCAATAGTTTTATCTGAAGTAGAAAGTCCATCCCAACATTTGGCGCTGACTTCTCCAGAGCCGATATTGCAGGCCGCGCCATTGTCTTTAAAACGGGTGTTGGTGTCACTGCCTTCCGGGGAAAACCCAAATTCTGACGCGGAGGACAAAATAGAAAAAGTATAATCCGGGTCCACTCCAGAGGGAACATAGTCGGCAAAAGAATCTTCAGCGGACTGAAGCGCCGGGTTTGTCGTCGTTTTGATGCTCATAGTATAGCCGGCAATATTGTCTGTAATGACCGTCCAAGACAGGGTTCCTTCGGTTTCTTCGCCATCTATTCCGCCAATGTTAGTCAAAGCCAAGTCAGCTGGGCTGGTGATGGAGATATAACTTTCTTGCATTTGCCAAAATCCTGCGCGCAAATAATAATTGGCGCTATTTGAATCTCCGGTGCCCACTTCTCCTAAAGTGTCACCCAAAATATAACTCGAACTAGTCGAATTATTGAGGCCGCCAACGTTAATTGTGTCCGAAATTATTCTATAAGTACTGCTTTGCATAGCTTCTGCCAAGATTACGCTCAGGGGGATTAGAGAAAAAAATACAACCAGAAAAATTAGAGTACTTCTTTTCTTGAGAAAAGGCGCAAGATACTTTTTCATATTACAATTATTTTTTTCTTAATTCAAAACGCGTCAAGATATAATAGAAAAGCGCGATGACGAGCATAATGCCCAAGAAAACAGGAATGAGTATCTTCCAGGGGATGACCCAAAACGCAAATTTAGATTCTGCGTATTCATTGTTATAACCTTTATAGAGCGAGAGATTGGCGGTGTAGCGTCCGAGGCTAAATCCGGGAGTCCAATTTACTTCTCTGTATCTGGTGGAATTCGGAAGCGCAAAATATGCGTCAACAGGCAGAGTTTTAATAACTTGACCGAAGATATTTTTGATGGTGATTGTTCCGTAGGGGACGAGGTGGACATTGCCGGTGTTTTTATAGGCGATTTCAAATCCGGTGGGTCTCTGACTGTAAAACATTTTGGTTGGCCCGACTACTTTGAAGTCTTCAAGTTCTCCTTGTTCTTTTCCTTCGCCATTAATCCGAAGTAAAAAAAGCGAACCAATTCTAGAAATAAATCGCGTTTTGCCTTCTACTTCTTTTGTTGTTTCGGCGGATAATTTATCCGGATCATTTGAGATAATCAGCGCGCCATAGTAACCTCTGGGCTCGGCATTGGTGGGGACAGACACGGTAACGGGGATAGTGATTTTTTCTCCAAACTCCAAGCTGAATTCCGCAATCTCGGGAACGATGAAATCCTTTAGAGAATAGGGGCTGTTGGTGTCACCCAAAAGCACCAATGGTTGGTTCGGGTCATCCGTCCCGACGAAGTCTTCGGCGCTTAATTTAAATCTGACTGTCTTGTTCACGCGATTGACCACGGAAATGTTTTTCACCACGCTTTCTCCGGGATTCAGAAATACTTCCGTCTTGCCCGGTTCCACCACGAAATCATTTTGCGCGGTTACATTAATCTTGGTTTTAGTGTAAGCTAAAGAATATTCGGGCGACAAAAAAGAACCTACGATAATAGATACGAGAACGATGCCGTATATGATTTTTTTTCTAAGCAAATTTTCCATTTAGGTTTTTTTGCCTTTTCCTACAATGTTGTCGCTGTCGCCGTTATTGTCGCTGTATAAGTTCCGCTATCGGCATACACGGTATCCTGTTCAACGGCTACACACAATGTAGTGTCTGTGCCAGAAGTTGATGTTTTAGCGGCCGAAGTGGCAATTTGGTCAGCTGAACCCGTAAGGTCAAAATCTCGCCAATTTAGCCCAGCGCTTGGCACATCTGCTCCCGCAATACAGTCAGTGTCTGCGGTGGGGGCAAAAGCCGCGATAACATCGGCGCCGTCGGCAGAGAAACCAAATTCAACTGCGCCAGCAGCAACACTCCAGGTTTCCGGAGTCTCTGCTATGGCTGGGGTATAATCCGCCACATTTCCGCCACCACCGCTACGAACCATGGCAGGGGCGGCGCCGGCAAAAACAGTTAAAGTATAACCGGCATAATTGTTAGTTTTAACATTCCACACCGCGTTTCCCACTGAAGTGTTTGTTGAAGTGTCAAGGTCCAAGGCCACATCGGCTGGCG
>Ga0209211_10004327_pt1 | contig 22225 bp, 19 predicted proteins | sample RifGroA2_FD_183992 | JGI IMG/M metagenome (GOLD analysis project Ga0209211, IMG submission 183992) | Groundwater microbial communities from Rifle, Colorado, USA - Groundwater A2 (SPAdes) (version 2) | ecosystem: Environmental > Aquatic > Deep subsurface > Groundwater | place: Rifle, Colorado...
TAATAAGGCCAAGGCCAATTAAAAGCTGAACAACAACAAAAAACATATGGTCTTTAAATATGGCGGATAAATAAAGGTTTTTGCTTTCTTCTGTAGCATGACCGTCTTTTACAAGCGCCTTGCTTGCCTTTACTGTCTCCAGCACATAATAGAAATATGAAAGCACAAGGATTATAGCCACACCGACTCGCAATAGTCTCCATGTTGACGGCGTAAATGCGATAAAAAATGCTAACGAAAATACAAAGAGGAAAAACTCAAGGTCGCGCTTAAGGCCTGAGTGTTCAGGGTGTATCATTACTTTTTTCCTTCTGTGCCTGAAAATCCATGCAGCGCCGCCCACAAGAAACATGGCAAGTGTTGCAAGCATGAATGGCGCGCCGAGTATGGCGCCAACGCCGACCTCATGGCTAATTTCTTCAGAATTACCTGCAAATATTGCAACGAGAGGCACCATTGTTTCTGGCAGGGCAGTGCCAACTGCTGCGAATATGCTGCCTGTAACACCTTCTGAAAATTTAAGCTTTGCGCCAAGGGATTCTATTGCATTAGTAAATATCTCGGCAGCAATTACGATAACGACAAGAGATACTATGAGTATGATGAGGTCTTGGGTCAATTGAGTGTTCCCCTCCTGTTTTTTTACAAACAAATCCCCCTCTCCCCCTTTACTAAAGGGGGAATAAGGGGGTTATGGAAGCTATGCGCTCTCAATAAAAATCTGATCCGGGTCTTCCAAGTAGCCTATAATCTTATTCAAGAATTTTGCAGCCTCTGCGCCGTCAACAACTCTGTGGTCAAAGGTGAGGGAAAGAGAGAGGACTTTTCTTATCACAATCTGGCCGTCCTTTACCCACGGCCTGTCCGAAATCTTTCCTGTGCCGAGGATTGCCACATCAGGGTAATTTATAATAGGTGTAGCATAGGTGCCGCCGAAAGAGCCAAAGTTAGATATGGTGAATGTACTTCCCTTAAGTTCTTCTAATTTTAATTTTCTATCCTTTGCTTTTACAGATAGCTCCTGAAGTTCCTTTGCAAGCTCCAATATGGTTTTTTTATCTACATCTTTTACAACCGGCACCATAAGTCCTTCAGATGTATCAACAGCAACACCAATATTATAATATTTTTTGACAATTACCTCTTCGCTTTGCTCATCAACCGACGCATTTAGCATGGGGTGTTCCTTGATTGCGTGTTGAACTGCCTTCATAAAAAAAGGCAAAAATGTAAGTTTAATTTCTTTTTTGAGGGCAACCTTTTTCTCCTTTTCCCTCAGCTTCCAGAGCCCAGAAACATCAGCATCATCCATGCCGGTGACAAATGCTGCTGTGCGCATGCTTGCAAGGAGGTTTTTTGCAATGCTTCTTCTTACGCCCTTTATTGGTACCCTTTCAATGGAACCATATTGGTCTTTGAATAGCTCTTTTGCCCCGCCTGACGCCTTTACCACATCATCCTCTGTTATCCTTCCAGCAGGGCCTGTGCCCTTTATCTTTTCAATATCGACGCTGAGCCTCTTTGCAAGGTTTCTCACAGCAGGGGTTGCAAGAACCTCCTCTGCCTCCGGCAGGCGGCCAACAACGCCGAAAGATTTTTTTTCTTGGGAGGGGACAAGCCCCTCTCCTACATCTAATTTCTCAACAATGGTGAGAAGGACATCGCCCACCTTTGCAATCTCGCCTTCTAATTTCCTTATCTTCTGGACAAACCCCTTTTTTGGGGAAGGCACTTCAACAACAGCCTTGTCTGTCTCAACCTCAAGGATGGTCTGATGCTCATTTACGGCATCTCCCTCCTTCACCAGCCACCGCCTAATTTCTCCTTCTGTTATACCTTCGCCTAAGTCCGGCAAAACAAAGTCAAATGGCATAAAAACTCCTTCTGCTTGATTACACAGATTTTTGAAAAATGATTACACCGATTAAAGCCCTGCTCCCCTCATCTTTATCCTCTCCCCTTTGGGGAGAGGGTAGGGTGAGGGGATTATCTGTGCAATCTGCTTTTGTAATCTGTGTAATCATAGTATTTCCTCGTCCTTCTTCTTCCACGCCGGGTCAACTATGCACAAAAACTTCAAATCTGTCTTCCCCGTATTTTTAATACGCTGCCTTGCATTTGGCGGCATATAAATCGTCTGGCCAGGATAAACCTGCTGAGATTCATTGTCAATATACATTATGCCTTCACCCTCAAGGATATAATAAACCTCTGATGAAGTCTTAAGTTTGTGCCATAAAGAGGTTTCGCCGGGTTTTAAAACCGCATGCGCCAAACTATAGCGGAGTTTTAAGTCTTCCTTATCCGGATGCAAAAACTCCCGGAGGGTTGTATTGTCTCCGGCAATGAATTCTTTGCAGTTTTGGAAAGTTTTTATGAGCATTGAAGGGATTATTTTTACTATTCAGTAGTTTCTACGGCTTTAATAATTTGCTTAACTACCTTTGGATGCAGTATTTTGCCACTATGGAAAGGGGCAACAATTCTTTTATTGCCTTTCATGTAAATCCTATGACTACCCTTGCTTCTAATCAATTCAAATCCAGCCTTCAGCAGTATTGTTTCTGCTTCCTGCGGTGTCAATCTTGGCAGTTTAGGCAACCCTTACCTCTATTGTAGTAATCAGAATTTCTTTGCTCAGAGACTCTTTTATTTCATTTTCTGATAATGTCTCTAAATACAGTTCAATAGCTTCTTTCATGTTGGCAACAACTTCTTCCAAAGAATCACCCTGCGTCTGACATCCTTCAAGTTCAGGACAATATGCATAGTATCCCTGCTCATCTTTTTCAATTACGATACTGACTTTGTAGGACATTTTATTTCCTCCTTTCGGTTAGCTATCTTATCATTTGTATCATACTATCATCAACATAAAAGCTTACGAAAAATTGGTTGCCACTAACTATGATTCTTTGCAGTTTTTGAGGGTTTTTATGAGCATACTACTCTATTTAACGGTCGCTGTCCCTATTTTTGCTATTTTTGTCCCTATTTTTGTCGGTGTTTTATGAGCATAAGAAATACTACTTAATACAATCAATATGTTATGAGACGATATAAAAGTTAATAATCGTTTGATGATGGTTTAATGCCTATTTCTTTTATAAATGCCTTTGGCGTAATGTACTCTTGGAAGTTTTCAAAGTCTCTGTCGTAAGCCACTAAATATTTAATACCGAGTTTCTTTACAACTGCCAATTGTTCAAGGTCTTTGTCCTTTATCAGTTTTCTGTATTTACTCATTTCGCTCTTAACATCATCAGGAAGCACAACAGCACATGTTCTTAACAGGTAATTTCTGAAGGATGCTGCCAAATCTTTATCATAAAATTTCTTGAAGTATGCCTGCACCTCTTTAAGCACACGTTCAGAAATTATAACTTCTATCAAGCCTTCATTAAGAAGGCATATTATTTTATTGGAATTACTTTCAGAAAATTCAAAGGCATAGATGAAGACATTTGTATCAAGAAATACCCTATATCTCATTTTCAATTGCCTCAAGGTCCTTCCTTAACTGTTCGGATGTAACCTTCCTCCTTTTATGACCGTTAATTCTCTTCCATAGGACCTTTGGGCTAAAGATTCCCAAATCAGCAGCATACTTAATAATTGCAGCCCTTGCAGCTTCGTCCTTGCTTTGAAAAAGACCTGACTCAACCATCTTGTTTAATACATCCTCTTCTGCCTTTTCTAATTTAACATTTGAAATAGCTCTCATTTTTAAACACCTCCTCTTAATTTATACTGCCTTATTCTATATCAAAATATCCGCTTTTTCTATAACTAAAAAAACTGTCATCAGATTATTATCACATGCCCCCTGAAGGCTTATATCTACTGTCTTTAAAGCCTTTTTAACAGCAGTTGTGAGCATATTGTCGCATTCTGAGGGTTCTGGCAATGCGTCTGGATGATTATGCACAAGCATAACAGAGGCCGCATTGTGCTTTAAAGCACCCTACATAATCCTACGGGGAAAAGCAACTGCCTCAGAAACCGTACCTTCTGATGTATCTTCTGTATGTAACAACTTGTTCTTGTTGTTTTAGTTCATGAGGAGAAATGAGGATACCAATTTTCTTGATTTAGTTGTATTATCTCCGGCGAAGAATTCCTTGCAGTTTTGAAGGGTTTTTATGAGCATACTAATCTATTTAACGGTAGCCGTCCTTATTTTCTTTCCATATGCCTAATATTTATTTTTCTACCGATTTTATACTTACTATGGTTTTAGATGGTAGAGTGTGTAATATCAAATCTGTTTACCACAAAACCTAAGCAATTATTCTGCATAATAGGTTTCTGTCCCTATTTTTCCCTGTCCCTGTTTTTCCAACGAATAAGCTCAGCGGCGGGCGTTCCACGCCCGTCCGCTGGAGTGATTTATTATGTTTGAATTAGTAAATTCTTATTCGTAGCACTTTTATCCCTGCCTCTTTTGCAGCGAGCCGAAGCTGTTCATCGTAGGAAGGCGTTAGAATAATGCCTTTTACTTCCTTTCCTTCCTTTTGTGCCCAGTTCTCCCTTATGTATCCCATGTACCGAAGTATTTGCCCTACGACAATATCAGATGTATGAACAGCTTTGAGTTCGAGCACAACGTAATTCTGTTTTTCGTCTCGACATATAAGGTCTGTTCTTCCAATTCCTATTCCAAGGTTACATTGCTGTTGAATAGTCTCTTCCGCTAACTGCAGCTTAAGCTGAGACAGATTTGCTTTAACTGCTTCTTCAATACCTGCTTCCAACACAAAGATGCTACCATCGGCTTCGCCGTAACCTAAATTCCGATATATCTTTCGAGCTAGCTCAACCTTCCCTTTATCGTCTTCCGTTGCTGTTGCAATGCGTAATCTGTGGTTCTGATTTGACAATTCTGATCGAATTACTTCATACGGAAGGATTTCCTTCCATTTCTTAATATTATCTATTGGAAACCAGCCAGCCTTTATTTGATGCTTTTCAACAGCGCCATCATCTTCAACCCAATCACCAATGATATTGCACGTACCCCAAAAACCCGTTCCATATTCGCGAAACAATACGGTATCGCCTCTTTCAACTTTTGCACGATTTGATTCGTTAGTTTTGAAATAATAGTGCTTGGTCTTAAGAATGGTAGAGGTGTCCCAATCGGAATCCTCGTAGAAGCCGGGTGAGTTATTTGAGAAGATCCAAATCTTAGACATTCTTCAGACCACCTTTCCATTAAGACATAACATTTATTTTTATACTGCAGTAATATTTGTTCTAAATATACAACGATGCATTAGAATACATCAATATCGTTCCCATTTTTCTAATACAAACGCGAGATTTGAGCCAAAGACAAGGAAAAGCTGGCTGGACAAGGCGGAGCATACGCAGTTAGGTATGTGAGTATTTGGACAGTCAGCTTTGACACAGTATTTGGCCAAAGTTTGCGTTTGTAGGTTAATACTCCATCACTTTCTTAAGCGCCCTTATAATCTTCTCCTTTGTCGGCGCATAATAATCTTCAAGCCTTGCCATCGGTATTACTGCATCAAGGCCGGTTACTCGCATAATGGGCGATTTGAGGTTGAGCATTGCCTCTTCTGCAATGAATGCGGAAAGTTCTGCGCCGAAGCCGCAGTTTCTTGTGGCCTCGTGGACTATAACAACACGGCCTGTCTTTTTAACTGAATTTAAGATTGTCTCTTCATCATACGGGCTTAAGGTCATTAAATCTATTACCTCTGCGTCAAACCCCTCTGTGCTTTCCAGCACGCGGTGCAGCATGCTTCCCCATGCAAGAACCGTAATATCATTTCCTTCTTGCACTATCCTTGCCTTGCCAAGCGGAATCGTGTATTCAGTCTCAGGCACTTCTTCTTTTATGAGCCGGTAGAGTCTTGTGGGTTCAAGGAATACTACAGGGTCAGGGTCTCGTATGGCAGATATGAGAAGGCCTTTTGCATTGTATGGTGAACTCGGCACAACAACCTTTATGCCGGGCATGTGGCAGAATAGAGCCTCTGTTGATTCTGAATGGAGCTCAGGTGGTTTTATTCCAAGACCATAAGGTGTCCTGACAACCATGGGGCATGAATAATGTCCTCTTGAGCGGGAGCGGATGCGGGATGCATGTGAAAACAATTGTTCAACACAGGCATAGATAAATCCCATGAACTGGATTTCTGCAACAGGCTTTAAGCCATATGCTGCCATGCCTATTGCAGCTCCGATAATAGATGATTCTGCCAACGGCGTGTCAAAAATCCTGTCAGGGAATTTTTCCAAAAGCCCTTCTGTTACCCTGAAGACGCCTCCGTCCTTGCCCACATCCTCACCGATGAGGACAACATCCTTATCTCTTTCCATCTCCTGGCTTAAGGCGAGGTTTATAGACTGGACCATGTTTAAACGTGCCATGTTTTTTATTCACGCTGAAAACCACTCATCTACTTTGTCAGGACTGCGGATTCGCATCCTCACATACCGAAAATAGTATGCTCCGGTGCAAATCCTTGCCCTTCCTCGTATCTAAGATGTTTTTGAGCGTGAATACCCTCCACATCAATATTTAGATGCTTAACACAACAACAAATTTGGAACAGGTCGCCTTGCATCTGGGCAATTTTTGAGTGTGAACCTCCATTAAAATACTGTCAGAGTCACAGTGTCAAAGTTTTTTACTCTGATACTCTGATACTTTGATCCTTTGTTTCTGTTTTACAGAGTTTCCAACTCCTTCTTCTGCCTTTGTGTCGGTTCTTTGTATGTAAAATTTATTATATCTTTTTGGTCAGGCAGGCCTGCTGTCTCTTCCTTCTTTATCTCGCCATCTACAAAATCCGTTACCTTTTTTCTTATCTCATCTTCATAGCTCTGACTCCAGAGCCCCTTCTTTTCCATATACAATTTTAGCCTTACAAGAGGGTCTTTCGCCTTCCATTTTTCCAGTTCCTCTTTTGGCCTGTATCTTGACGCATCGTCAGCAGTTGTATGATCGCCCATTCTGTAGGTAAAACATTCTATGAGCGTCGGCCCTTTTCCAGTCCTTGCCTTTTCAAGGGCATCCTTTGTTGCCTTATAGACTGCAAATATGTCGTTGCCGTCCACCTGTATTCCCTCAAAACCATAAGAATATGCCTTTTGCGCAATTGTCTTTGCCGCTGTCTGCCTTTCCCGCGGCACGGATATTGCCCAGTGGTTATTCTGGCAAATAAAAACTACAGGGAGCTTGTACACGCCTGCAAGATTCATACTCTCGTGAATATCACCTTTAGATGAGCCGCCGTCTCCAAAATAAGTTACTGCAACTGTCCTATGCCCCTTTATCTTTGCAGCAAATGCTGCGCCAACAGCATGAGGCGGTTGTGTTCCAACAGGGACAGAAACAGGGAAGATATTTAAATTGTCAGGAGTTCTCATGCCGCGCTCGTCGCCTGTCCAGTATTGAAATAGCATCCAGATTGGATAACCAAGCGTAATATACACTGCATTTTCCCTGAATGATGGAAATACCCAATCTGTCTTTTCAAGGGCATATGCGCTGCCTATCTGTGACGCCTCCTGACCGAGGATGGATGCGTATGTGCCGAGTCTGCCCTCAGCATGAAGCTGGAGCGCGCGCTGGTCGAATTGTCTTGAAAGGATTATAAGTTCAAAGAGTTTCTTGATATCGTTATCGGAAAGGTTGGGCACGAGGGCTATGTCAACATTGCCCTTTTCATCAAGAATCTGAAGGTGTTTTACTTCAAACTTTTCGATAATGCTCTCCGGCATATTGAGGCGGAGTTTAGCACAGCAAATAGTGGTAGTCAAGGCGGGTATTGACACATGCTGAATATTTCTCTATAAGTGTTTACCCAGATGCCAGAACGTCTTGGTCTTCAGATCGGAAACTTGTATCGGACAAGGCTTATTTAGGATTCTGGATGCTTGCTATTCTTCCTTGACAGTTCCAAATTTTGAGCTATAATTATACCATGAAAAAGATAATCATTTTCAAACAATCTTTTTTGAGAAGGGGGTGAGTACGATGAGATACCTACTTGAGTCTCCGCATACAAAGGAGGAATGTCTCAGGGAGTTAGATGAAATCCTTGAAGAGGGCGCTGATGTCCTGAACAAATTCAATTGGGCATGTGCCTCAGGTGAGCATACTGGTTATGCTATTGTAGATGCACGCGATGAGTCAGAGGTATTGACCATGGTTCCTGCCTTTATACGCAATAAGGCCAAGATTATCAAGCTTGCACAGTTTACTCCTGAGCAGATAAGGTCATTCCACTAATCTGGAACTGAGCGTATCCTCTACCCCAGGGTTTTAGTTTCTATCTTACCCTGGGGCATTTTTTAATTCTTTTCCAACCCAGAGACCTTAAATCCCACAAGCCTAACCTCCTTTGGAAAGTCTATTTTATTAAAGATTTCCATAGCTGTTGCCCATATGTCACTGAAGGAGTTTGTCAATTCTTCCACGGTCTTTGCCCTTGTTATGGTATGAAAATCCCTGTAACGAATCTTAAGGGTAACTGTTCTTGCCTTGTATTCATTGTCTTTCAGTCTATCTGTAACATCTTTTGCAAGTTCGAACAAGGTCTCCTTTATTAAATACAAATCCCTGGTATCTTCCTGAAACGTGACTTCTCTACTGAATGAGCTCGGTTCATAAAACGGCACAACAGGGCTTTCATCAATGCCATGGGAATGCTCATAGAGCATCCTGCCAAATGCCTCGCCAAAGTTCCTTACAAGATGCTGAACCGGCGCCTTTGCCAAATCGCCAATGGTCTTAATGTCTAATTCATGCAGACGCTTTTCTGTCTTTTCACCAACACCCCACAATTTTCTTACCGGGAGCAGAGAAAGTATCTTCTCAATATCCTTTTCCCTTATCACAGTGAAGCCATTGGGCTTGTTCATATCACTCGCCATCTTTGCAAGGAGTTTATTCGGCGCTATACCAACAGAGGTGGTAAGTCCGAGCTCTTCTCTGATGCGTTTCTTGAGCTCCCTTGCTATATCCAGGGCGTTTTTACCAGTTTCCGTAACATCCATGAATGCCTCATCAAGGCCAAAGGATTCTATGAGCGGCGTATATTCTCTTAATATTGACATAAACTTCTCAGATTCATTTTCATATGCCTCAAAATCCACAGGAAGAAAAATAGCCTGAGGGCATTTCTTGTATGCTGTTCGTAAAGGCATCCCTGACCTTACTCCAAATTTTCTTGCCTCATACGATGCAGCAGATACCACACCCCGTTTTGCAGGGTCTCCATCACCGCCGACAATAATAGGCTTTCCTTTTAATTCAGGACGTTTTTTTAGCTCTACAGATGCGAAGAATGCATCCATGTCAATGTGGATTATGGAGCGGGTTGGCATGCGATTATTTAATCAGGTTGAAGGAGTGGAGTCAACCCTTGGGAAAACCCCCCTTGGAAAAAAGTTCTTGACGAGATATGGATTTTTCTGTTAAAGTATATCTTCAAGTAAGTTGTAGGTTGGTTTATATGTTTGGGTTAATAATAGAAGGAACACAAAACCTCTTATGGCTTATGAAGATTATGAAAGGAGGTTTTGTGCAATGGCAACAGGAAAAGTAAAATGGTTCAATGATTCCAAAGGTTTTGGATTTATTGAACAAGAGTCTGGCGACGATGTGTTCGTGCATTTTTCTGCTATTCAGGGCGATGGTTTTAAGACCCTGAAAGAAGGTCAGAAGGTGAACTTTGACGTCGTAAAAGGGCCAAAAGGTCCGCAGGCGGCAAATGTGATGCCAGAGTAAATAAGGTCACATATAACCAAAAAGAGAAGCCCGCTCCTCCCCCTTTATCCCCCTCTATGAGGGGGACAGGGAGAGGGGGCGGGCTTTTTTATTATCTATCTTAAATTATGGAGCAAGGCAACAACTCTCCCCGTCCCCCTCTTTACTAAAGAGGGGATGCAGGGGGGAGTTGCGACATGGTCACGCTTAGCGTAGCCCTGTTGGCGAAAAACACGGCGACATGGTCGCCTCGGTCCAAAATATGTTCAAGACAGAACTTATAATCTTTGACTTGGATGGCACACTAATTGATTCCAGTGAAGACATTGCCTGGGCTGTGAATAAAACACTCAAACAGATGGGATTTGATGAGTTTTCCTATCAGGCGATAAAAGAGCGTATTGGCTGGGGTGTAAAGATGCTTCTCGAAAAGGTATTACCCAAGGAAAAGCAAGACCTTCTGGAAGAGGCGAGGAGTATTTTTATGGGGTATTACAGCGGCCATCTCCTGGTGAAGAGCAAATTGTATCCCGGGGTAATGGATATTTTAAATCATTTTAAAAATAAAAAACTTGCGGTGGCAACGAACAAACCGTTCAATCTGACGGAAAAGATTTTGGATGGGCTGAATATCTCAGGTTATTTCAAAAAGGTAGTTGGCGGAGACGGGGTGCAGAATAAAAAGCCTTCACCAGAGGCAATAGAGATAATTCTGAGAGAACTCAGGGTCTCTCCAGAAAAATCTATATTCGTAGGCGATAGCCTGATAGATATTGAGGCAGGGAAAAAGGCAGGTGTTATGACCATAGGCGCTGCGTATGGCTTCAGAGGAAGGCGGGAATTGGAAGATGCAGGCGCAGATGTGATAATAGAGGATATAAATGAATTGACATCCTTGTGCGAATGAACTCTGCAAAGGTTTTAAAAGAACGGGGTGAAAATTTCCAAATTATCAATTCCCAATTTTCAATGAAATGTCTAATGGTCAGGTAAAATATTGGGCATTTTTGGATTGGGAATTTTATTGGGAATTGGGTATTAGGAATTGGGAATTCTAAGGGTTTGTCTGTAACGGGCAATAACCATGACAGATATCAAGCTTGACATATTAGGCATCCTCGATGGACTTAAGGATAGGCTCTTTTCCTTAAGCTCAAGTTTTTACCATAACCCAGAAACAGGCCTTAAGGAATTTAAGACATCTGCTGCCTGCGTGGATATCTTGAAAGAATTTGGTTTTAAGATAGATAAAGGTGTTGCCGGCATGGAAACAGCATTCAGGGCAAATTTCGGCAATGGGAAGCCTGCTATTGCCCTTCTTGTGGAGATGGACGCCCTTCCTGAAATAGGCCACGGCTGCGGCCATAATATTTCGGGTGTTGCCTCTGTTGGCGCTGCAATAGCAGTTTCAAAAGTAATTCCGAAAACAGGCGGAAGTGTAGTTGCACTTGGGACGCCTGCTGAGGAACTCGGCATAGGGAAGATTGCCATGATAAAGGCAGGGGTGTTTGAGGGATTTGATGCTGCCATGATGGCACATCCGTCTTCAAAGAGAATGGTTGCAAGAATTTTCCTCGGCCTTATAAGGCTTAATCTCCATTTTAGAGGCAAACCAAGCCATGCCTCTGCATATCCTGAGGAAGGGGTAAATGCTCTGGATGCTGTTATCCAAACCTTTAATTCCATAAGCGCCTTGAGGCAGCAGTTAAGAAGCGATGTGCGTATTCATGGGATAATAACAGACGGCGGCGCTGCTCCTAATATTATCCCTGAAAAGGCATCTGCCAGTTTTTATGTAAGGGCAAAGGATCTGAATGAACTATATTCTGTAAAAGAGAAGGTTTTAAACTGCGCAAGGGGCGCGGCGCTGGCCACAGGCTGTGAATTGACCATAGAAGAAGGCGCTGATATGAATGCGCCCCTAAAACTAAATAAGGCATTGGCAGATGTATATAGAAGACAAATGCAATTTCTTGGTTTACAAGAAGACGACCTTCCTTCGGATAAAAATGTCGGCTCTTCTGATATCGGCAATGTATCGCAGGTTTTGCCAACAATACATCCCCATATCTTGCTCAAAAGAGGCATAAATATACATACAAGGGAGTTTGCAGATGCTACCATTACAGGGGACGGCAAGAATGCCATTATGGAAGGTGCAAAGACTCTGGCATTGACAGCGCTTGAGCTGATTATGGATAAGGAGGCCATGGAGAGGGTAAAGGAAGAGTTTAAGAGAGGAGCGGATTACCCCCCACTTTCGAGGGATTGACAAGATTTTAAATTTTTGCTAATCTGCCATTAGTTAGTTGTTAATCAGGACATTAGGAGGCAGAATCTTTTGCAAGGCCCCGGAAGAGAAGCTCTGCTTGAGGATTTCCTTTTTTGGGGCTTTTTTTTGGGGGAATTTTATGCTCGGGCTATATGGAACGAAATACCAGAAAAGGCGGGAGCAAGGTCTTTTTCAGTAGATGTCCTAACTTCTTTTGCCGATTTAAACAAGGCTTCTACTGTATTGCTAATGTTTACAGCCAGATTTCCGGGGATGCTTCTTGTGCCACACTTGGGGCAGATAAAGGCAGAAACATTCTCCACATCGGCATAAAACCCTTCTCGCTCAAAATGGATGGTGGTTTTTTTAAGCTCCATTGTGGAGTGGCATTCAGGACATGGTTTTTGCTTTTTCATTTTTTACCTCTTTTTCTTATTTGAAACTTTATCCATGACCGTGAGTCAGGGATATACGCAGTCATTATATCAATTTCTTCTGATGAATAGTCTACAGCAACATGGAGAGGGATGTCAAGATTTAACATTGAGAAGATAAGGCAACGTTTACGAGATGGATAGGTTTCAATAATTTTGCCGTTGTTAATGCAGTAAATAATGTCATTAACGGAAATACCATCTTTGAAGGCTTCTGTAAGGGCATGGTCTACGATATTGAAATTGCCGGCCGCAATCTTCTTGCGGATTGTTAAGATGTCCATGTTTGGTGAGTTTACTTGGCTGACATAGAGAAGTCAAGAATAAAGGACTGAATAAAGGGCTGAAGACGCCTAATATTTTGCCCAAAACCAGGGATTTTTAAAATACCCACTTTGGAGGGATTGACAGGGTTTTAAAAATTTGTTAATCTCCTGCCAACTACTTGTAAAGACTTCAGAGTTTTTCGCAAGGCCCCAAAAGAGAAGCTCTGCCCTTGACAGACATATTGCCTGTCAAGGGTCTGCTTTAAGAGTTCTTTTTTGGGGCTTTTTTGAGAATTATAATTAATCGCAGGTTGGTTTCTCAGTAATCCAGTGGTTGTAGGGTTGTTGTCCCTATATTTCCCAAAGAGCGCTTAAAATGGCATGCTTTTTGTGAACTGAAAAATTATATTTTCCAGTTGTCCAATTGTAACTTTTTTATTCTGGAAAAATGATTGGTATTGTTGGTGACGAGGACGAGGTTATTAACAATGGCTGTTGCTGCAACAAGTATATCGGCATCGGATATAAGGCTGCCTTCTTCCTTAAGCTCTGCGTATATATCGGATGCCTTTCCAATAACATCATCGGTTATGGGGAAAACAATATTGACTGAACAGAATCTGTTAAATATCTCAATTTGTTTAAAGGCCTTCTTTGACTTTAAGCCTTTCAGGATTTCATATTTCGCAATCTGCGATATGGTTAGGCGCTTGTGCCGACCGATATATTCAGCGGCTTTGGCTTTTACAAGACTATGTCCTTTGAATAACTCTGAAAGTATATCTGTATCAAGGAGAGATGGTGGATACATTTCAATATCTTGAAAAACTGCTTCTGTCAAGGGCGGTCTTCTCTATATCCTCTATATCTGCGGGAGAAAGGCCGTTGTATATTGCGGACGCAAGGGAAAGGATGTCAGCTGTTTCAGCCGCCTCTTCAATTATAAGACTAACCCTTTTATGCTCCGGGATATTAAGGGGTGTCAGGGGTTTGAGGACGCCATTTTCGTATATTGCGGTGATATGCATTTGCCACCTCTTTACGAGAAAAAATGTTTAAGATGCTTAGATACTAACAAAGAAAGGTTAAGGTGTCAAACTAAACTTTGAACTAAACTTTGAACAATTTTGCCCAAAGGCAGGGATTTTCAAAATACCCACTTTAGAGGGATTGACAGGATTTTAAAAATTTGTTAATCTGCCAGTAGTCAGTTGTTAATCAGGATATTGTAGGAGGCAGAATCTTTTGCAAGGCCCCAAAAGAGAAACTCTGCTTTAGGGTTTCCTTTTGGGGTTTTTTTTGAGAATTAGAATTAGTTCATGCTGAAAAATTCATCATGAATAGTTGACATTGTTTTTTTAAGAGGGATTTAAAATGGCACGATTCCTGCAACTCAACTCAACTCAACTCAACTCAACTCAACTCAACTCAACTCAACTCAACTCAACAATAATACCCTTTTTACAAAAATTAATTCCTCCCTGCCTGTGCGTCTCCGCACGCAGACAGGCCGTTCCCCCTTTGAAAACTTGTCCTCAAATGCTTTTATCGGGGAAGGGGCCTGCCTGTGCTGTGCGACAGCACGCAGACAGGGATTCAGGGGGATTTGCCTGTTTCGCAATAGAACTTTTTATAAACGCCCTTTTCTGGAATATTTCTGGGGAAGGCGTTTTTTATTGAAGATGGATGCGGGGAGTTAGGTATTGTCCCCGGAATTCGACAAATAAGGAAAGTAAGCATGGAGTAGCCATGAAGCAGCCTTTGACTGGGAAGAAAATAAATCTGTCCCCTTTATTTTTCATTTGACTGGGAAGAAAATAAATCTGTCCCCTTTATTTTTTTATTTTTCTTTATTTTTTCAAAAGAGAGTTGTCTGTTATCTAATTGTAGTTATATGCACATTAGTCCTGTCCTTCTTTTTCTTAGAGTGGCAGGGCTTTGCTCAAGAGCTATCGGCAGGTGGAGATCAAAAAAAGATAGAATCTAACCGGCAGGTCGAATTAGAAACAAAACAGTTCCAAGAGAATTTTCAAAGAATTTTGGAAGAAGATTCGCCGCAAGCGGCAGCGGAGTATTTTCGAAGATGGGCCAAGGAAAAAGGGATCGATATTAACGCTGTTCCAATTTTTGAAGTAGAACCTGATTTTTATACCATCCATACGGAGGGAAAGACTTTTACACCTAATGAAGGCAAAGAACCCAATCACATTGAAATGGAGCCACGGCCTTTCATCATACAATTTAGGAGACCGATATCGCAGGCTGAATTTATTTCCCTCTTAGATATTGGTGTTAAACCCCTAGAATCTGGAAAATTTTTAATTGGCCTCGTTCCGCCGAATATTATACCAGACGTTGCGAATAAACCTTTTGTTAGGTGGGTAGGCCCTTGGAGTAAGGAGTATAAGTTTAATCCGAGCAAGATAGTAGGCGGGAAACCCGGCGCATACATACGACCTTTGGGAAAGGGAAAACCTGAATATATTCAGGTTTTAAAAAGCTTAGGACTTCAGAATATCCAATATTCTGAAGTGACTAATACTTATTATGTACCTGACTTGCCCGATACTATGTTTGAAAAGGTAGCCGAGCTTTGGTGGATACTAAAGCTATGGAGAGAACCAAAGGAAATCCCTGAAGGTCATGAGAATTTGAATTTTGAACCGGTGGATAGCCGCGAGATTATCATGGCAAAACGGGTTTGGGAACTGGGTTATTCTGGAAGTGGAACAACTATTGGAGTAATGGATGGTGGTGTATGGAGTAGCCATCCAGACCTAAACGGCGTCTTTATCAATAGTGATTTTAGTAGCAACGAAGATCATGGAACTCACGTTGTTGGAATAGTTGCTGGGCGAGGAACTCAAAGTAGTGGTGCGGTACGCGGGGTAGCGAATGGAGCAAACATAATTTTTAAGTCTTTTGGAATTAGCTACGAGCAGGCATTTAACGATTTTAAGAATGCTGGAGCTAAGATTTCAAATCATTCGTATGGTTTAGGTAATTTTAGCTATGACTCTGATACAGGAAACTTTGATATGTGGGCAGATGATGATGCAGCAGATGCGCTTATTGTTAAGAGCGCTGGCAACTGTGGGCCTGAAGGCAAAAACCCTTCATGTTCTTCCTTTGGTTATGAAACAATAACCAATCCTGGAACCGGTAAAAATGTATTGGCAGTAGGGGCTATCTCTTATACTGTAAATGGGACGGACGGATTTGGGAGTGTTGCCTCCTACTCAAGTAGAGGACCAACAAGTGGTACCTTCAAGAGGTTAAAACCGGAATTGGTTGCTCCAGGTGGCGATTCAGAAGGTTGCTATACATACGGTGTTGTATCTACTTTTGGAGGTAATAATGACAAGTGCCAATCTGGCGACTCATTTTTATGGCCACACTATAATAACAGCTACATTAGATTTTCTGGAACATCTATGGCAGCGCCCCATGTCGCTGGTTCTACAGGTCTTTTGTTCGGCAAAGACCAAAGTCTGGATTCCGAATTATTGAAAGCCCTATTGGTGGGGTCTGCTATTCCTATAAAAGTAAAAGATTCCTCCTTGTCCCGTTCTCCTTTGAATGGGTATGCGAATGTTGAGACAGGATTCGGGTTAGTTAATCCTTATAGTGCAATGTTTTATATACCTGGAGAATATGAATGGTTAACAAAAACTCGCGCTACTGTAACCTCTTCAAGTCCAAATTATGAGCTGCCCCTTTTTGTCCCTACTGGTGTTAAAAAAGTCGTTGTTACTTTAGCATATAATGATCAGGAGCATTTAGGTCTTCCCGATGGTTCATTAGTAGATGATTTAGATTTACATATTGTTCTCCCTTCAGGAATAATTTATACCTCCGACTTCAATCTAAATTCAGGATGTTCATCCTCTGATTGCATTAACCCACCTTTCCCGACTCGAGTCAACACAGAAGGTCCTGTAGAGAAAATAATTATAGAGAATCCATCTTCTTATGAGCAGGGTAACCAATGGACTTTTCGTGTTAAATTTAAATGGCCAGATTCATGTACCCCGCCTGGATGTTTTCCAAAGCAAGATTTTGGTTTGTTTGTTTATGTGATTTACAAAGAACCGCAACTATCCGTTAAAATGAGCCAAACGAGTTTTAGTGCCACACCAGGACAGGTTGTCAACATTCCTGTTACTGTGGAGAACTCTGGCGGCTATATTATTCCAGGTGCAATGGTTCAGATTGATGGGACCAATAATAAGAAATTTCTCGGCCATTTGCGATATCAAGGGCACTCTGCCAATTATACTTTTGCTCTCCAAGCCCCATCTACCCCGGGCTCTTATAGCTATACCATAAGAGCTGTTGGGGCGAATTTAAACCTGCCAGATGCCACACAGACCATAACTTTAAACGTTCAGCAGTCTGACACCACGCCGCCAACAGTAAGCATTTCTTCTCCCTGTAGTTCATCTTGTTCTTCTACTACCACTCCAATTACGGTAAGTGGTTCCGCCACTGATTCGGGTGGTTCGGGATTAGATAAAGTATGGGTTTATAATTCTACAAGTGGAAGCTCCGGATGGCATACTGGTTTGTCTGGCAACTCTGCTTCTTTTTCAGTATCGGGAATTTCATTAAATCAAGGTCAAAATACAATCTATGCCATGGCATACGATAAAGCAGGTAAGTATTCTAATGCTTATACTATTTATGTGACATATTCGCTCCCAGACACCGCGCCGACAATTACAACAAGCAGCCCATTGCCTTCAGGGACAGTAAACACTGCTTATAGCGTAACATTGCAGGCAACCGGGGGGACAACTCCGTATAGTTGGTCCACCGTGTCAGGTAGTCTACCCACTGGATTAAACTTGGCCAGCAGCACAGGGACGATCAGTGGTACCCCGACGACAGCCAACACCTATAGCTTCCGCGTCCATGTGACGAGTGCTAATAGTCTGTTCTCAGAGAAGGACTTCAGCATGACGATCAACTCAGCATCTGTCCAGTATCAATTAACCACTTCTGTAAGCCCCTCTGGCGCCGGCAGTATAAGCCCCGATTGTTCCAGCGGGTGCTGGTATGATAGTGGAACATCCGTGCCTTTGACAGCAACTGCTAATAGTGGCTATGCGTTCAGCAGTTGGAGCGGTTGCGACAGCACATCAGGAAGCTCATGTTATGTGACCATGAATTCAAACAAGGCTGTAACGGCTTATTTTACCAGTGCATCTGATACCACACCACCCACTGTTGCTTCTACAAGCCCATCAAATAATGCCACCGGTGTTTTTGTTAATGTCCCAATTACTGCAACCTTCAGCGAAAGCATGAATGCATCAACCATCACGGCAAGCACGTTTACGTTGAAGGACAGCGGTAATAACCTTGTAAGCGGAAATACAGCCTATTCAGGCACAACCGCCACATTTACGCCCACAAGCAGTCTGACATATAACACACTCTATACAGCCACGATTACGACAGGGGTAAAGGATGCGGTGGGGAATGCGATGGCAAGCAGTTATAGCTGGAGCTTTACAACTGCGGGAGAAACGGTTCCATCACTTCCTTCCCTTTCAAGCCCCGTTACTGTGGCAACTGACGGCGGACAAATCCCAATAATCAAGAAGTGGGGCAATAATGTCTATATTCTAAATGGGGATGCCAATCGGAATTTGATGTTTTATAAGAGCACAGATAATGGAATGTCCTTCGCAAGCACCACATTGGCCAACCCGGTCTTTAACAGCTATGAATATGAATTCAACATGGATACGAACGGTTATCTCTATGCCTTTTGGGAAAACTCCAATGATAGTCAGATGTATATCCGAAAAAGCCTTGACGGGGGTACAACATGGAGTTCACCGGCGACTGTGGCAAGCGGTTTTACCTGGATGGACGACCCATCCAGTTATTTTTCAAACGGCACCTTATACCTTCTTTTCAGGGGATACAAGAATTCGAAGATTGAACTCTATCTAACCAAGTCAACGGATAACGGCAGCACCTTCACTACACCCGTACAGGTCACAAGCAACAGTATTCAAGAAGATAATGGAAAGATAGCAGTTTATGGGAGTAATGTTTATGTCATATATTTTGACTCATCTTCTGCTTACAACATCTATCTTGTAAAAAGCACAAACGGGGGTAGTTCTTTTGGTTCGCCTATACGAGTAAACCAAACACTTGGAAAAACTGACTATGGTTTCGGTATAGCAGTAAATAGCTCTGGAAACATATTTATTGCTTATAAAGATACAACTACCGATGGAGAAGGTGACTTATATGTTGCAAAAAGCACTGATGGCGGAAGCAGTTTCACTTATACATTGGCGGCAGATGCAACGTACAGGGAGCAAGGATATCCAAAAATATTTATAGACGGAAACAATTATGTGAATCTGCTTTGGAACGACAATAGAGACAATATAAGCTGTTGTGGGTCTGTTTATTACACGAGAAGCATTGACGGCGGCGCATCTTATGAAGCTAACATAGGCATAAGAAGCTCAGGCGGCATATCCAATGGTTCTTTATATGTTGATTCTGATGTTGTATATCTTGCCGTAACCGATTACAAAACATCTCCATTCTCTACTATTTTCTATAAGATCACATGGGTATCTGACACCACCGCCCCCATAACCCTTGCGTCAGGGTTGACTAACCCTCGTGGCATTGCCATTGACTCAACGAGTGTATACTGGACAGAAAATAGAAATAGCAATGATACGGTAAAGAAAGTCAGTATAAACGGAGGGTCAGTTACAACCTTTACCTCAGGATGGTATTCTTCAGTTATTGCAGTTGATTCGACAAGCGTATATTGGATAGATTATGTTGCTGGTACTTCTTTTGTAAAGAAAGCCAATAAAGATGGAAGTACAGTTACGACTCTTGCATCATCAGTCAGTACTTATTATCATAGTAGCATTGCCATTGACTCAACGAGTGTATACTGGGCAGAACTTGGCGGAACTATAAATAAGGTCAGTATAAATGGTGGAACAGTAACGACCCTTGCATCTGGACTAAGTAGTCCTCGTAGCATCGCCGTTGACTCAATAAATGTATACTGGACGGAATCAATTTCTAATAGTGGCTCGGTAAAGAAGGTCAGTATAAATGGAGGGACAGTAACAACTCTTGCATCAGGGTTGAGTAATCCTATGTACATTGCCATTGACTCAACTAATGTATACTGGACTGAAAATGAGGGTGGCTCGGTAAAGCAGGTAAGCATTAACGGAGGAACTGTAACAACCCTTGCATCTGGACTGACTTGGCCTGGCGGTATTGCCATTGACTCAACGAGTGTATACTGGACAGACTATTATGATGGAATAAAGAAGGTTAGTATAAATGGAGGGACAGTAACAACCCTCGCTTCAGTGAGTACTCCTCCTTATAGCATTGCCGTTGACTCAACGAATGTATACTGGACAGAGGAGGTTGCCGGAACTGTAAAAAAGATTGCAAAAGATGCGACGAGTTCCGACACCACCGCCCCGACAAATACCACGTCATCAAACTTTATCAATAGCGGTGCGTCATCAACCACAAGCACATCAGTCACATTAAGCTTATCAGCAACGGACAATGTTGGAGTAACTGCTTATTTTGTATCAGACTACTCAGCCACAACTCCCTCACCAAGCGACCCTGGCTGGATTTCTGTAACGCCTACGACCTCTTATTCCGATAATGTAACAACACATCTTGTTTTGTGCTCGATAAGCGTACCCCCCTGTACTGCGAAGGTGCGTATATGGTTCAAAGATGCCGCTGGAAATATTTCGGCCCCGATAATGGATACGATAGACCTTATCACAAGCTACACAGTTACCCCGTCCGCAGGCTCCGGCGGCAGTATTAGCCCTTCAACCGCACAAACGGTCAACTCCGGTTCAACCACATCATTTACGATAACCCCGAACTCCGGTTATAGCATCTCCTCAGTTACAGGCTGTAGCGGAACATTGTCCGGCAATACTTATACAACAGGGGCAATTACTTCCAACTGCACGGTAACGGCTTATTTTACCGGTGCACCAGATACCACACCACCCACAGCCTCTGTCTTTAATATAAATAGCAATAACACTTACACCATATCGACTTATGTAACCCTTACCCTTTCTGCCTCTGATTCAAGCGGTGTCTCCCAGATGCGTTTCAGCAATGACGACACGACCTGGGGGGCTTGGGAGGCGTATGCCACGACCAAGTCATGGACATTGTCCTCAGGCGACGGCGCAAAGACTGTTTATGTATGGTTTAAGGATAGCGTGGGCAATGCCAATTCAACGCCATATTCAGCCTCTATTACCCTTGATACAAAAGCTCCATCAAACGGCACACTTACTGCTACAGAAGGCAATACAACAGTGGCTTTAAACTGGTCGGGCTTCTCTGATGACGGAAGCGGGATTGGAAGCTACAGGCTGAGCTACAACACTGCAGGCGAACCTGCTTCCTGCGATTCTGGCACACTCATATATTCAGGCGCGAATACCAGCTATACTCACACAGGGTTGACAAATGGCACACAATATCACTACCGCCTCTGCGCCACAGATAATGCTGGCAATACATCAACCGGCAAGACTGCTGTGGCCTCTCCTGTTGCGCCAGACGGCATAAGCACACCAACAAGCGATACCGGTATAGTAGGCATTGAGCGCGAGGATGGCGGAAGCGATAATACAAACCTTGACCCGACCACAAACAATCCAAAGATAGATATAACCTATAACTTCGGGATTGTCCTAAAAGACCCATCAGGCAATGCCCCGCAATATGCAAGGCTGTATATGACACAGAGGAGCAATCCCACATCAGGCGATTTTTATTATGTTGATTTGACATGCTATTCCAACTGGGCTTATGGCGCGAATTGCAGCTATCCAACGCTTCTCGGCCCTGCGGCTAATCATAAATACTATTTTGAAGCAAAGCTTTCTGGCGGGACAATAATGAGGTATCCGGAGACAGGCACAATTGACGGCCCTGTGGTTGAGCTTCTTAACGGATACAACATGGCAAGCGCACCAAGAGACCTTGACGGCCAAGGTCTTGACGGTGTATCAGCCTTTGGAAGCGCCTCTGTCTATAAATGGGTATCAGGCGGGCTTACCACAGAGGGCAACAAGGGGAGCTATGTGCCAGTAGATTCGTCTAATCCTGTTATGCCGGGCGAAGGATACTTCATAATGAAAGACGGTGTAACAACATTGCCTGAGCTTGGTCAATACAGCGACATTATTGGCGGGAGCTATACAATTACCCTTAAATCCGGCTGGAACATGGTGAGCAATCCTTATGCCGGCAATGTAGAGTTGAGTAATGTGCAGGTGCAGAAGGGGGCAGGCTCTCCAGAGTTGTGGGGCACAGCAGCTACCAATGGATGGGTAGTGAATGCTATATATTTCTACAAGGGAAGCGACTGGGGCTCAGCATACACATTTGAGAGCGCCGGAGGCAGTCCTGATGCAAAGCTGGTGCCGTGGTTCGGATACTGGGT
>Ga0209211_10004331_pt1 | contig 22206 bp, 15 predicted proteins | sample RifGroA2_FD_183992 | JGI IMG/M metagenome (GOLD analysis project Ga0209211, IMG submission 183992) | Groundwater microbial communities from Rifle, Colorado, USA - Groundwater A2 (SPAdes) (version 2) | ecosystem: Environmental > Aquatic > Deep subsurface > Groundwater | place: Rifle, Colorado...
CAAGCACTATTTAGTGTCCGTCCATAAAGTCAAAGATTTTCAAAAATGAAAGCCCAAAACCTCAAGACCCAAGTCTCAAATCCCAAGCCCCAAACTTGGAATTTGGGATTTGGAATTTGAAGCTTTATACTATTATTACGATATTATAGACAAGTTCTAATTAAAGGATCCTTTTAGATATGCTTTAGTCCTTTCTTCTTTTGGATTATTAAAAAAATCTTCGGCATCGCCAAATTCAACAACTTCTCCTAAATACATAAAAATTACATAATCGGCTATTCTTCGGGCTTGTCTTAAAATATGTGTAACCATTACCACTGTGTATTGTTGTTTAAGTTCAATAAATTTTTGTTCAATTGCCTGACTCGAAATTGGGTCTAATGCAGAAGTTGGTTCATCGGCTAAAATTATTTCAGGGTCAACAGCAAGCCCACGGGCTAAACATAAGCGTTGTTGTTGTCCAATACTTAAACGAGAAGCGGGACTGTGCAAACGGTCTTTAACTTCGTCCCATAAATTTACTTGTTTTAAGTTATGTTCTACACGTAGTGATAATGCTTTTTTATTTCCCCTGTTCGATATTTTTAAACCATAAGCAATATTTTTAAAAATAGACATAGGTAACGGATAAGGTCTTTGAGCCAGTAAGCCCATTTTTTTCCTAATTGTTGTAACATCTAGCTTTGTGTTAAGAATATCTTCGTTATCAATTATTATTTTGCCTTGTACTTTAACATCTTCGTATAAGTCAGTTAAACGGTTAAGGCTTTTTAGCAAAGTAGTTTTTCCGCAACCAGATGGACCTAAAATAACAGTAATTTTATTTTCTGGAATTTGAACATTAATATTTTTCAATATTTGCTGTTTCCCGATAAATAAATTCAGGTTTATTATGTCAATTTTTGAATTCATATCAGAATTTTATTCTATGTTTATTGTATTTTGATGAAATGTATCGCGAAATAACACTTATCAATAAAATTATTATTGTAAGGATAAGTGCTGAAGAATATGCTCTGCATCTAACTTCTTCAATAGGAGAGCCTAATTGAAAGAATATTGCCAATGGAAGAGTTGCAGTTGGTTGCATTATTGAAGTTGGGATATGGTCGGTGTATCCAGTTGTAAATAAAACAGAGGCAGCATCTCCAATTGCTCTTCCAAACGATAAAAGAATTGCTGTTGCCAATCCTGGAACTGTTTGACGAATAAAAACTTTGAATGCTGTTTCAGTTCTTGTTGAACCTAATGATAATGATGCTTCAAAAAGTCCATTTGGAACAGTTTTTAAAACTTCATCTAAAGCTCTAACCATTATTGGTAAAATAAATATGCTTACTGTTATAATACCAGCCAATAATGAAGTTTTTATTCCGAGCATTATCATAATAGTAAAACCAAATGCACCATAAACAATTGATGGGATGCCCCATAATATATCAAGAAAAAACCTAATTCCGTTTACAAAACGGTTATATTTTTTTAAGTAAACATTTATAAAAAGTGCAATTGGAATTCCGAAAAGCATTGCAATAATTGTAGCACCTATTGATAAGTATAATGAGCCAATAATTGCATTTAAAATGCCACCTTCTTTACCGAAATAAAAACCACCTTTAGGAGTCTGGGAAATCATTTCCCACGACATTGATGGCAAACCTTTGTAAAAAATGCTTAAAACAATTAAAAATAATGAAGAGGTTATAAAAGCAACAGATATATACATCAATGCTTTAAAAATAATTTCTTCCGTTTTCTTAATTTTCATGCGTTTATATTTATTAATTTATTGATATTTTTTAACAGATTGATATAGACTCGTTTTCATCAATCTTCTTCAATCTTTTTTCTCAATCTTATCAATCTTTTTTCATCTTGTTCTCAATCATCCTTAAAATCATTCAAGCAGTGAGTTTTTTTAGTCATTAATGTTTCATATTATTGATTTTTTTCTGAGCTTATAATTGCCATTCGTGATAAGAAATTAAATAAAAGCACTATTGCAAATAATATTAATGCAGCAAGCATAAGTGCTGAATCGTACATAGGAATTGAAAGCATTTCACCGTAATTGTTTGCAATTAAAGCGGGTAGTGGATAACCAGAATCGAAAATTGAAGTTGGTACTTTTACAACATTTCCAACAACCATTAAAACTGCAATTGTTTCACCAAAAGCTCTTGCAACTCCAAGTCCGGTAGCTGAAATTATTCCGGGATTTGCCTTTTTTAACAAAACGTATTTTATAGTTTCCCATTTTGTTGCTCCAACTGAAAGTGATGCTTCAGTTAGTTCTTCGGGAATTGTTCTAAAAACTTCAATTAAAATATTTAAAATAAATGGAATTATCATAATTGACAATACCAAAGCACCTGCAAGAATTGTATAACCGGAAGTTTGTATTCCGAAAAAAGGTGCAACAGTTTTTGAAATAAATGGAACAACAATTAAAATTCCCCAAACTCCGTAAATGACAGATGGAAGCCCAGCAAGTATATCAATAACAGGGTGCATAAATGCTAAAATACTTTTTTTAGCATATTGTGTTAAGTAAATTGCAGTAAGTATGCATACTGGTGCAGCTATAATAATTGAAAGAAATGTTACCCACAACGAACTGGTTATAAATGGCAAGAAACCAAATTTCCCTTGCATTGGTTTCCATTCACTTTCTGTAAGTAAATCGAAAAACGATTGGTCGTGTAAAACTGGTAGCGATTTTAAATATAAACCAACAGCAAGTAATATTGGCATTAATAATAAAATTGCCAATGAAATTACCATCCAAAAATGTGATGTTATATCTATTGTTTTTCGGCTAATAAATCTCATTAATTTATTTTAATTTTTCGATTTGAGATTTAATATTTTCGTCGGTAAGCTTAACATAACCGCCTTCGTTAATATATTTTTGTCCATCTGTTAAAATCCAGTTATAGAAAGCTAAAACTATTGGATTAGTTGTTTTCCCTTTTGTTACTAAAAATAACTCCCGTGCTGGTGGCGATGGGTATCTGTTAGTACGTATAGCATTTGTTATAGAGTCAAGATTTTGATAAAAATTTTCATCAGGTTCTAAAACTCCGTTTTCGTTTAAATCAATCGGTATAATTGCTAAACCAGGGTATAAAACTCTGCTTTTTAAATCGTAAGCATAAATCACATTATTATATCCAATACCATTAATGTCATTTTTTACTGCATCGGCAATTCCGGGGTCACCAAAAACGCCAGTTCCTAATAAGTCTTCTTGTTCTTTGTTAAAAAATTTAGCCCACATTTCGCCAGCACCACAAGCATCGGAACGGTTATATGCATTAATGTAAGATTTATCGTTTGTAGAATATATTTTTCCCCATGTAATCTTTTTGTTTTCAGTAAATAGTGATGCTAATTGTGTTTTAGTAATTCCTTTTTTTTGAATTACATTTAATATCGGGTTCGAAGCATTAATTACCGGTAAAACTGCGTCTTTTGTTACGGCTATAAACCAAGCTCCTTTTTGAATTTCTTCGACTTTTATTTCACGCGATACCATTGCAATGTCAACCATGTTTTGCAAAACATCAGTCATTCCTTTACCGGCACCACCTGCCGACACATCAATTCTGACATTCGGATTAATTTTTTGAAATTCTTCAGCCCATTTTACAACCATTGGATAAAGTGCAAAAGCTCCACTAATACTTATGCTTCCCGAAAGTTCGTTTTTGTTACTTTCATTTGTTTTATCAGTATTGCTTGAACATGAAACCTGAAAAAACAATACTATACTCAATGCTGCTAATGATAAAATTTGTTTTGTTTTCATGATATTTAATTTTAATATAATATATAGTCTATGGAATAAATAGACTATGCAAAAATATATGTAATTTTAATAACTACAAAATATTTTTCAAATATTTATTAAAAAATATTATTATTGTATGTTAAATGTTGATTATTAATATAATAAAAATATTTTATATTATTCTTTCAAAATATTTAGGTATTTTGTGATTTACTTTCTCCCGATAAAAATCGGGATTGTATCTTTGACATATTGATAAACAACTTTTTTTCGTTACACCCGCTCCTTCACACCGTTGTGATTTGCTTTCATTTTGTATCTTTGACATATTGATAAACAACTAAATTTCCCATCTGAACGTTTTCTTAAAAGTTGTGATTTGCTTTCATTTTGTATCTTTGACATATTGATAAACAACTGTAAGTTCCTCCAACGTTAATACGATTGAGTTGTGATTTGCTTTCATTTTGTATCTTTGACATATTGATAAACAACACCAAGTAAAGATTTAGCAAGAAGTAATTCGTTGTGATTTGCTTTCATTTTGTATCTTTGACATATTGATAAACAACTTTTTTATTGTTTTTCGAAAACGAAATTATGTTGTGATTTGCTTTCATTTTGTATCTTTGACATATTGATAAACAACGGAGGGTGGATACGATGCGGGTAATATGCAGTTGTGATTTGCTTTCATTTTGTATCTTTGACATATTGATAAACAACCTCCTGATGCTGGCGATGGAGGTACTGCAAGTTGTGATTTGCTTTCATTTTGTATCTTTGACATATTGATAAACAACCGTGTTACAGATGAATCTTTATATTGGGCTGTTGTGATTTGCTTTCATTTTGTATCTTTGACATATTGATAAACAACTGGTGAAATAAGCGGTGGACAGACTATAATGTTGTGATTTGCTTTCATTTTGTATCTTTGACATATTGATAAACAACAATTTATTAATTAAATAAACAACGTCTTTAGTTGTGATTTGCTTTCATTTTGTATCTTTGACATATTGATAAACAACTAAATTTAAGAAATTGAAATTGTTTAGGTAGTTGTGATTTGCTTTCATTTTGTATCTTTGACATATTGATAAACAACTTATCAACAATTATTGCAGCTGGATATGCTGTTGTGATTTGCTTTCATTTTGTATCTTTGACATATTGATAAACAACATTTAATTCGTTATATTCTGCAATAAATCAGTTGTGATTTGCTTTCATTTTGTATCTTTGACATATTGATAAACAACGCAGTTAAAACAGGTAGTAAAGTTTCAGGAGTTGTGATTTGCTTTCATTTTGTATCTTTGACATATTGATAAACAACATACACTTGAAAAAGCTATTTCAATAGCAGGTTGTGATTTGCTTTCATTTTGTATCTTTGACATATTGATAAACAACTGCAGTATGCAATTTTCGCCCTTTTGGCTGGTTGTGATTTGCTTTCATTTTGTATCTTTGACATATTGATAAACAACTGCAAGTGGTTGTGTTATTGGCTACGCTTAGTTGTGATTTGCTTTCATTTTGTATCTTTGACATATTGATAAACAACGCATTGGAATGAAGCGTGAGCATTTCATGGGTTGTGATTTGCTTTCATTTTGTATCTTTGACATATTGATAAACAACTGCAGTATGCAATTTTCGCCCTTTTGGCTGGTTGTGATTTGCTTTCATTTTGTATCTTTGACATATTGATAAACAACGCATTGGAATGAAGCGTGAGCATTTCATGGGTTGTGATTTGCTTTCATTTTGTATCTTTGACATATTGATAAACAACTCGGGTGCAAAATTATGTGAACCCATTGTAGTTGTGATTTGCTTTCATTTTGTATCTTTGACATATTGATAAACAACACAGCCATTAAAAATACTTTACGGCTCTTTGTTGTGATTTGCTTTCATTTTGTATCTTTGACATATTGATAAACAACTACGTAACGATTTGTGTAATATTCAGCTTAGTTGTGATTTGCTTTCATTTTGTATCTTTGACATATTGATAAACAACTTTTAATATATAATATCGCAACTAATGACTGTTGTGATTTGCTTTCATTTTGTATCTTTGACATATTGATAAACAACTTGTTGTATATTGAAAATCAAGCCAAAACAGTTGTGATTTGCTTTCATTTTGTATCTTTGACATATTGATAAACAACTTGGGGACACGTTACAACATCGAATAACAAGTTGTGATTTGCTTTCATTTTGTATCTTTGACATATTGATAAACAACAAATCAGTCATAAATAAACCGCTATCAGATGTTGTGATTTGCTTTCATTTTGTATCTTTGACATATTGATAAACAACCTTCACAACAGAGGTAAAAGTTCGCACAAAGTTGTGATTTGCTTTCATTTTGTATCTTTGACATATTGATAAACAACAACAACGAAAATAAACCAGATATTAAATAAGTTGTGATTTGCTTTCATTTTGTATCTTTGACATATTGATAAACAACTAGTTTTTCTTGCGACTTGATATTACTATGGTTGTGATTTGCTTTCATTTTGTATCTTTGACATATTGATAAACAACTAAAAGAAGTTTAATAACATTTGCACCATAGTTGTGATTTGCTTTCATTTTGTATCTTTGACATATTGATAAACAACATATAAATTCCCTTCACTATCTTCCATTAAGTTGTGATTTGCTTTCATTTTGTATCTTTGACATATTGATAAACAACAAAGATACAATATTTCCAGAAGTGTATATGGTTGTGATTTGCTTTCATTTTGTATCTTTGACATATTGATAAACAACTCAAGGAAGTTGTGCACACTATTGCTCTCCGTTGTGATTTGCTTTCATTTTGTATCTTTGACATATTGATAAACAACAAACAGTTAGGGCTGTCATTGCAATAGTGCGTTGTGATTTGCTTTCATTTTGTATCTTTGACATATTGATAAACAACAAATCCTTTTCGTTTTTTAATCTAACTTCAGTTGTGATTTGCTTTCATTTTGTATCTTTGACATATTGATAAACAACAGATTTAATTTAAACAGAAGTACTTATGCCGTTGTGATTTGCTTTCATTTTGTATCTTTGACATATTGATAAACAACAAGAAAACCAAGCCATTAGAGGTTTTTGTCGTTGTGATTTGCTTTCATTTTGTATCTTTGACATATTGATAAACAACCCAACAAATCCACATCACGTTGTTATTGATGTTGTGATTTGCTTTCATTTTGTATCTTTGACATATTGATAAACAACCAATAAACTCGTTTGAATAACCTTTGGCTTGTTGTGATTTGCTTTCATTTTGTATCTTTGACATATTGATAAACAACAGCGCCGTTGCTGTGCATTGCTCTCGCTCTGTTGTGATTTGCTTTCATTTTGTATCTTTGACATATTGATAAACAACCAAGCGACAGGGCAACTTAAAGGCGAATATGTTGTGATTTGCTTTCATTTTGTATCTTTGACATATTGATAAACAACTTAAAAAGTTTAATACAGCAAAAACAAAGCGTTGTGATTTGCTTTCATTTTGTATCTTTGACATATTGATAAACAACATTATAACAACAGCGGGTAAAGTTGGTGGTGTTGTGATTTGCTTTCATTTTGTATCTTTGACATATTGATAAACAACTTAAAGCTTTACGGTCTTTAATATAAGTGTGTTGTGATTTGCTTTCATTTTGTATCTTTGACATATTGATAAACAACTCCCTACGTATTTTAATTGCCTTTCTAATTGTTGTGATTTGCTTTCATTTTGTATCTTTGACATATTGATAAACAACATATATTGTTGTAATACCAATAAAACTAATGGTTGTAGTTGTTTTTATCAATAAAAAAATTGCTTGTTTATCATATAAAAATCCGAGAATATCTCGGATTTTTTAATTCTATTTTATTTGTGATACAAAAAATAAAATATATCATTTTCGCTTTATACTTATTCTCAAAATTTATGACAATATTTATAAATAGATGTTTCGACTTCGCTCAACATGACATTAAGTAATGTGTAGTAAATAAGTTCCTACAAGGCGCATAAAAATTTTAAACCGCAGCATACTAAAGTATGTGAGGATTTAAAATCTTTTATAGCAACGCAGTAGGAGCTTATTTAATGCACGTTACTAAAATAATTCTAATTGTTGTGGTGTGTCGGGTCGTTGAGCAAGTTTTTGTCCGTAATATATTTCCATCATACCAAATTGCTTGTCGGTTATTTGCAATATACCCACTTTTCCATATTCGGGTAAACTTGCTTTTACTCTTTTTTTATGAACATCAGCATTCTCGGCACTCGGGCTATGTCTTAAATACATACTGAACTGAAACATTGTAAAACCATCTTTCATTAAATCTTTCCGAAACATTGCAGCAGTTCGTCGCTCTTTTTTTGTTTCGGTTGGCAGGTCGTACATAACTAATGTCCACATAACTCTATAGGCATTTAAACGTTCGGTATTTATTGTCATAACACATTGTTTATGTACTTATTAATTTTGTAATTATTTAATTTAGTAATGTGTAGGAAATAAGTTCCTACAAGGCGCATAAAAATTTTAAACTGCAGCATACTAAAGTATGTGAGGATTTAAAATCTTTTATAGCAACGCCGTAGGAGCTTATTTCATGCACGTTACTTAACAATTTCTACGAAGTTTTCTTTTACTTCATTATTCGATATTCGTTATTCATTATTCGATATTTTTTTAAAGTTAAATTAATAATTAGATTGTTTAGTGCCTCGCAATGACGAGTTACAAAAATTCAGGATAAACCAATTTTCTTTGCTCTCCGTTAAAACATTTTACCAAACTATTTGCAGTTCGTTGTGTTGCAATTAACAAAGGACTTTTTTCGTCGAACATTATTACATCTATTGCCGGTATTGTTAAAAGCATTGCTTTTATTTCTTTTGTTAAATCTTCTTTTAAGCCATGTTCTTTTATAACATTCAACACAACTTTATCAATATATGGGCGGTATGGTTCCATTAAATCGTCGGCTAAACAATAAGCATTATATCTGTTATGATGAAAAATACCAAGTGTTGGCAATAATCCTGCACATACTATACTTCGGGCCATAGTTCCTCGTAAAATAGCATAACCATAATTTAAATAATTATTTGGAGGATTGCCTTCGCGTAAGCGTTTGAATTTTAAATTATTTTCTTCGTCGGTGTTAACAGCTTCATTATTATTATCTGAACTTTCTTCGCTTTTTTCAAAATTTTTTAAATCGAAATCCGAGAAAATATGCTGCCAGTAATAAAATGCAGCAGTTGCTTCGCAATTATTGGTATCGCCGCTATTTACATTTTTATATAATGGAATTAAATAACTGTTATTTATACCAATACTCTCTAATAATGCTGCCTGGTTTTTTATTTTCTGACTTGCAGTTTGAGCCCAAAGTTGTTTTTTTAATGGCTCGGTAGCATCAATTTGTGCTCTGAATCGTTCGCTTTGAATAGTGTTTCCGCTAAGTGGTAACAATAATCCTACAGGTAAATGTTTACTGTTACATGTTATTAATGCAACATTGTTTTCGAGTAACGATTCAATAAGTCCTTGTGTAATTGTTATTTGTTTGTTGTCTAAAACAACTATGCCAATATCTTCAACAGGTATTGTTGCTTTTGATTCTTTTTTATACTCTGTAAAACCATCAAGTATTGCTGCTGACTGGTTTTCTGTTTCGGCTAAATGAACAATCATTTGCTCATCTTTTAAATTAAGGTAAGCCGGATTTCCAAAATAAAGAGTTCGTTTAATCATTTTCGAAAGTTTTTTATTTTTCTAATCTTAAATCGTTCGTCAGGTTTGCTTTTTTAGTATGTAAATATTTAAAGTTTTCTAAGTTATCAAACAATGAAACTACATATTCTTTTAAAACAAAAGTCTCTTTATTGTTAATAATGTCATTGTATGATGAAAATTTCCATTGTGTTGGGTTAGTTGTAAAGCCATGCTTAACAGGATTATTGTGAATATAAATAACAACCTGCTGTAAATATTCCTGCGAAGTAATTTCTTTTCGTTTAAAATTGGGAACAAAAAGACTGCCTCTGCGGTTATATACTTTGTTAAATGATTTAGTATAAGAGTTGAAAAGATTACTAAATTGCTGGCTTATTAATTTATTATAAATCACCCCTAAACCCTCAAGGTTTTGCAACGGCTTTGGCTCGGTTAAACCTTGAGGGTTTTTACCACTCAACACCCCACTCAATTCTTCTTCGTTTTTAATTTTTATTAATAAATGAAAATGATTTGGCATCAGGCAATAAGCCAGAGTGTCTGCAATATGCGAAATGTAAAGATTAAACTTTACTAAAAAAAAACGGTAATTTTCATCAGATATAAAAATATTTTCAAACCCATTTGCATGGTTATAAATGTGATAATATTTCGACGGTTTGAGCGGTACGTCCATAATTTTTTACTTTAATAGCATAATTAAATATTCTGTTAATAATTATTTATCCATGAAAATCGAAAATAATACTTTTGAATTTCATGGATAATTATTTTATGTTTTTTAAATATATGCTCAAAAAATCTGATAAATTACAAATATTTATTTTTTCTTTTGATTGATAATTGTCGCCTGCTGGCATAATTAAAAAATTGTTCTTTGTTTTTAAATCAGTAATTGATTGTAAAAACCCTTTGCTAATTTGTGGTGCGTTTGATAATTTTATTTCAATACATGCAACTGGCTTTATACCTTTTACTAATACTAAATCGGCTTCTGTTCCCTGATGGGTGCGATAAAAGTATAAATCTAAATTTTCGGGTTTTAATTGTCTTATTTGTTCAATAACAAATCCTTCCCACGATGCACCTACGCATGGATGTCCGAATAAATCGTCCATATCTTTTGTTTTAATTAAAGTATGCAAAATACCTGTATCGCGAATGTATATTTTAGGTGCTTTTACTAATCTTTTTTTTGAATTGTTATGCCATGGCAGAAGTCGTGTTATTAGAAATGCTCCTTCCATATATTCTAAATATCGGCCAACTGTTGGAGCTGTAACGCCTAACGATTTGGCGTAGTTTTCTTTGTTCCAAATATTACCGTTGTTATGCGCAAGCATACTCCAGAAATTGCGAATTGTTACCGACGAAAAATCAACGCCAAACAATTCTTTTATGTCTTTTTCGGTGTACGATTTTATTAAGTTGGCATACCAGTTATAAACTGCAGAGTTTTGTTTTAAATTTAATGCAGTTGGAAAGCCACCTTTAAGCCATAATGTATCTTGTGATATTTTACTTTTTTTTGCTTCTATAAGGTTTATTCCTCCCAAATCAAGATATGCAATTCTTCCTGCTAATGATTCCGATACTCCTTTAATTAAATTTGGTGACGATGAACCCAATAATAAAAAACGTGCAGGTTTTCTATCAATATCAACTAATGCCCGTAACAAAGCAAAAAGTTTTGGCATTCGCTGCACTTCATCAATTATTATAAGTTTATGTTTATTTTTTAATAAATAACTTTCGGCATCGTTTTGCAAACGGTTAAAATGGCTATCTAATTCCATATCCAGATATAATGTTTCTTTTTTTGCCTTATCTGAGTATAGTCTGGCAAGTGTGGTTTTGCCTATTTGCCTGTTACCCAGCAATGCCACAACAGGATTTAGTTTTAATAAATTAGTTAATGTTTGTAATTCTAATCTCTGTATCATTTTGCAAATATATAAAATTATCCATGAAAAAACAAAATAATACTTTTGATTTTCATGGATAAAATTAGTTTAAATTATATAATGGCGAAATTAAAGATTTTAATATTCAACTTTCCGAAAGTTAGCCCGGCTTTTGGCTTGGCAAACTTTCGGAAAGTTTTATCACCATCTCTCAACACCCGCTCAATTCTTCTTCGCTTTTAAAAATATTTTCGAAACCATTAGCGTGATTATATACTTTGCACGGGTTAAATTATTACATTTGGGTTTCAGGTAAAAGGTATAAGGGTATAGGGTATAACCCGCTCTTCCTAATGCCTTTATACCTTTATACCTTATACCTCTATACCTTTTTGTATTCATGAAATGCGGAAATTTATCCCGTTTGCTGTATAAATGTGATAATGTTTTGAAGGTTTGTGCATTTTTATTTTAAATTTATTTCAAAAATATTTAAAATTATACAAAATGTATTATACAAAATGTATAATTTTATTTGTTTGTTATCAAATACATTAAAAATTTATCGGACACCTCAAAATAAGGATTCTCAATTGCTGTGTTGTAATAAATTAGTTCTTTTTCTAACAATGACTCTATTACTCTTTTTACATTTGCAGAGTTTCCTAAGTTATATTTAAAAATAAAATTTTGTGCATAGGGCTGTGCTAATTTTTTTTCGATGGCAATTGCCTTTAGCAAGTTCCATTGCGATGTTGTTATTAAATTTCGGTACTGAAAATAAACAGCTTCATTGTCAGTTGTTATTTCATTTATTGTTTGAAAAACAATACCAGCATTTATCTTTTTATTCAAATATAACTATACACAATGTAATATACAAAATGTATAATGTAAAAATATTTTTATTGCTACATTTTTGATATTGAAATATTATTGAAACCATTTGAGTGGTTATAAATATGATAGTATTTTGAGGGTTCGTGTGGTATTTCCATAAATTATTTTCATGGATAAAATTAATTGAGCGCTAAATTTAAACTTCTAATATTCACCAACTGATACAATTTGACCGATATGATTTATTCGAACTTTCAAAATATTAATAATTCCATTTATTCCAAGTCTTTTCCATGTTAAATCTTTTGTAGTAGTAATATTTTCAACATTTGTTTCTAAATGATGTCTAAAAAAATAATCCTTTGTTGCAATTTTTTGTACTCTAAACAAATTAGGACTTATTAAATGATAATTTTCAGGATTTAATAAATCTATTTCGTTGGAGTTAAATCCTGTTTTCTCATTAGGAAATACAAAGTATTCATTTTGTTTCATGCTAAACAAAAATTGCCACCCTTCATTTTGTTTATATGTTTTATCAATAATTGGTATGCCTTGGTTTACACGCTCAACTGCTTCGTAAAATGTTATAACATTTTCTTGTAAATTGCCTTTTTCATCTTTATAAATAGCAACATGATGATTGTTTCCGGTATTTACAAAATCTACTGCTTGCTTTTTCCCTTGATTATCTAAAATGAAATTTCCTTCTTTATCTTTTTTATCATGCAAAGCAATGGCATTACTAATTCCTGTTATTGTAACACGTTTAATAGAAATACCTTTTTCTTTGTTAAGCCATATTGGCTTTTCGTCTAAATTTGAAAATGCTTTTTTAGCATCACCATTAAATTCTTTAAGTCGTAACTCTAAAATATTCTTTATTTTTTTATCAACTACTTTATCAATTTTTAAATCTGGATTAATATCTTTTCGAATAGTGTATATTGTTTCTGTTGTTACTGTTTTAACCTTTTCGGGAACTTTATATGTTTTAATAGTATCAATGTATAAAGGATTTTTATTCAAACTATTTTTTCGGGTAAACGCTTTTTTAGGGTCGTTATCAAATTCAATTAATCGTTTTAATAAAGCTTCGCGACATTTTTTATTAGCTACTTTTTCGATTAATTCTTTATTAAAGTTTGCACCCACTTTTTCTTCTTTTGTTACATATTGTTGAATACTGCCATAAATGGTTTCTAAATGTAGTTGACCGCGAGGGGTTAGTTGTTTCTTCTTATTTTCCCCACCTTGCTTTTTAGTATTATTAATATTTATTGTAGCTACTTTATTTTTAGCTTTTATAGAAACCAATGTGTTTTCTAATTGTTTTTTTGCTTCTGCTCTAAAATCATCTAATGGAATAGGTGGTTTAAAACGAAGTTTATTGTTTTTATCGCGATAAAGTTCCTTTTGTTCTATTCCATAAATACTGCCTGATTTATCACTTCGAGCGTTCAAATTATTTAAATATTGAATATAGCTTCTTTTAGTAAATGCTATTGTAAGTGCATCCATTGCATGATGGCGATGGTCGTTTCGTTTTGTCCAATCTTTTATTCTATTAATTTTATGCCCATCGTTATTTTCAATAACTTCCGTAAGACCAAGTTTGTCATATTTATCCCAATTAAGTTCTTTCATAATATCAATTAACTGCCAATCTTCTCTTAATCTATCTGTAATTGAACCACCTGTAGAAACAACATCTTTAACTAAATCTTCCAAAATAGATTTCGCTTTTTTTGAAATGTATTGCGTGTCTCTTAAGTCACGAGCAATAAAATCGCTTGGTATTTCATCGCCTTTCATCTTAAGTTTATTGTACTTTGTTTTTGAAATTTTACCGTTATTAAATAAATCTTCAATGTTTTTTAAATAATCTTTTAACCCGACTTCACCATTTTTATTTGAAACGTAGTCAAATGCAGTTTCGTTTCCTTTTTCAATATTTGCACTTCTGCTTTCAATTGTTTTGTTAGAAAAAGAATCATCAAATAATCGTGATTGAGGAATAATGTGTTCAATATCAAATTCCTTGCTAAATAGCTTATTCGGTTCTATATAAGTGTTCGAATAAAGCGTGTGAAATCCATTATGTTCTAACTCTAAATAAAGTTTATAACGTATGATATCGTTTCTGCTTACATTAGATAAACCAAATTCTTTTTGGAGTAATGCTTTATATTTCTCATGGTCGAGAGTTGACTTATTTATTGCATTTGTTAAATCTTCTCTTTCTTTCGCACTTTTTTTAAGTTCACGTGCTAATTCAATTCTTATTTCATCAGGTTTTCCGTATGTTTCAATGGTAGCATTAACCACATTAATCATTTGATTTAATATTTTTTCAACTACAGGATTTCGTAAACTATTTTTAGGTAAAATATCGATTTTGTCTTTTAATATTTTTTTATTTTTTTCTTCTTTGGTTAATGAATTTTTTGAATGTCTGTATCCAGCGTATTCACAAGCCAGACTAAATTCAATTCCTTCTTTTAAATGTGGAAGTATTTTACGAATAGCTTTTGTGCTTAGACTGCCATAATCTGGTTGAAAGCTTATGTTGGCAATGATAATAGCGTATTCTCTTTCAAAACCATATAATTCAGAAATTTTTTGAATTAATTTTTCATTTCCAGTATTTGAATTATCACCTTCAAAAGAATATAACAAATGCCATAATTGATATACTGCTTGTTTTTCAAAATCTTTACCTTTTAAATTAGAGTTAAACTGTAATAGATTAGTGTTGAAACCGAATCCTTCAAAAATAGGTGTAACTATTTCCAAAATTTCATCAGTTTTTATTTTTGAAAAATCAGATACCTCATGTCCACTTAATTCAATAATGCTTTGAAAAGCTTTTAAGAAAGTAGCTTGTGTTCTATTTCCTTCTATATTTTCTTTGAAATTAAAATCTAACTCTTTATAGTTTTTGTAAAGAATTTTTAAAGCATCGGTTTTTGAAATTTTATCTTTAAAATTTAATTCTTTAAACAGAATCTCTTTTTCATCTTGTTCTAAAAATTTAGATTTACCAGTAGATTTTTCAATTACTTGTATATTGTTTAATATTTGCCAAATTTTAAATACCTGAAATAATGGCGATGATTTTGGACAAACTTTTGAACCAACCGTTTTTAATTTTTTCTTTCCATCAATGTTAATTTCAATTTGTTTGCTTTCAAATTCACAAAAACTAATTAATCCTTTTTGGCTTTTTAATTTTCGTTGATAAAAAATAATAATATCACGAATTTCTTCTTTTAATTCGTTAGTTAGCTCTTTGTGAAATTTTGCTTGAGTTTCCCAAATAGTATTGAATTCATCTAAATAATCCTGACGATAAAACACTTGGTTTTTTAACTGAGTATGTGGATTTTCTTTAAGTTGGGCAATTAAATACTGGCCGACAGTTTGTTTGTTAAAATACAACTCTTTACTTCTATCGCTTATTGAGCCCAAATAACCACTTGAATTGCTGATGATTCCATTTAAATCACTAATAACAAATGCTAATTCCTCTTTTGTTAGTTGATTTGTTAAAGCTTCAACCCGCCAATTATAAGCTTGTGATTTTTTATCTGCGCCTTTATTGTCAATTGTGTATATGCCATATTTTGCTAAAAATATTTTTGTAGTATTTACTTTGCCTTTACCAATTATTTGTTTATTAAATTCTTCTGTTAAAATATCAGGATTAAATTGTTTTTGAAAACTCCAAATTTTATCAAATTCTGCTTGTAAATCTGATCTGTAAAAATCGGGAATGTATTTTTTGCCTTCTTTTAATATCTGAAAAACAAATTGTCCTGGAGTTAAATTGTCATTGTATAATTTTTTGGCAATTTCCATTCCATCAATTAACTGTCCTTCATCTTGTGATTTTGCTTTTCTACTGCTTTTATATCCTCGTTTTTTATTAATCATTAACAGAACTCTTGCAAATTGTTCTAAAGTAATTTCTTCAGTTGCAGATTTTGCTCTTAAATTGTATGTCTCGAATGTTGATTTATTACCGTTCTCTGATAAAATAGTTTCATCATTTATGAATTTTTGTTTTTTCAAAATTTCAATAAGGTTTTCTTTACGAAGTTTAAAGCGTTGTAGATTCCTTCGCATACTTCTTTTAAGAGTCCTGTCAGCGTTAGTTGTAATGCTTTTGCCCTTTTCAAAATTTTGTTGTTCGTCAACAGTTAAAGGATTTACTCTTACCCCTATCTTAATAATAGATGATTTTTCTCTTTCATTATCAGCTTCATTTACCAACGCCCACCCAATAGAGTTAGTTCCCAAATCCAATCCTAATATTTTTTTCATATTGTAAATTATTTTAAAAAGTTTTGCAATTTAAAAAAAAATATTTATTTTTGCAAAACAAAATGAGCAAATCACAATAAGGATTATTCCGTTGTGAAAACATTTAAAGCGGGAGGTGACTCTCGCTTTTTTTTGTTTGTTCGTAATCAAAGATACAATTTTTTTTAATATTATCTACTTTAGATTATCTACTTTAGATAGTGCTGTATATTACACATAATCAGAGTTATAAACTTCATTTTTTAATTCAAAATTGTTATAATAAAATTTCGTTTTTAAACTTTAGAGGGGATTCTAAAAATTAGATTTTTCGAGACGGACAAGATTTTAAAACCGTAGTTTACTGTTGTAAATGAGAACTTAGCGAAGCGATCTCACGAACACCTTGAAAATAAAATTAAAATGTGAGTAATTTTGAAAAATAAGCATAACAAAGAAAAAGCAATTTTTAGAAGTCCCGATATGTTATTTTTTTTCTTTATCTAACACTTCAAATTTTATAGATAATGTTTCACCGTTTTCGTCAGTTAAAGTTAAAATGTGCTTTCCTGGCAATGGATTTAAAGCTGCCTGATGTAAATCTTTTGTTTCGCAAATAAATTTTTTATCTATATACCAATAAATAACAATATCCGATTTACGATGGGCTACTTCAAAAACTGCACTTCCGGGTTTGCCGTCAAGTTCTTTTGGGATATAAATTTGTGTGAGATTTTTCGGATAAATTATTTCCATAACTTTATTAGGGTTTGTGATAAGTTTCTCTTTGCAATCTACTCTAAATGGGGGTAGTGTTTTATAATAATTGTTTTTGCTTTTAAAATAATATTCAATTGTTGGAGGTAGCACAAACCACGATTTATTAATAATTTGCGAAGGTTCTTCGCAATCGGTATTAACCTGAAATTTTTCGGTTTTATCTAAATGAATAAGTTTGTGATAAGGGCATTTTTTAAAATTAATACCATTTGCAGGAATTAACATTTCTTCGGTGTCGTCGCAAATATCTGATGTTAGATAACCGCTCTTTTTACAGATATTTGCTTTTACCATATTTGAAGTTGGTTTGTTAAACCACTCGTTTTCATTAGGTAATAAACTAAATAAATCGAATAATACAGGTGCTGCGGTTTTTATTCCGGTAAGTTCGGGGCGACCTTCACCATCTGCATTGCCCACCCAAACGCCAACAACATATTTTGGATTAATTCCAATTGCCCATCCATCGCGAAAACCAAAACTTGTTCCTGTTTTCCATGCTATTTTTCGTCCCGACGAAAACATTTGCCAGTTGCTTTCTTCGGGTGGACGGTCAACATCGAGCATTGCCTGAAAAGTGAACCAAATGGCAGAGGCATTAATAAATGAACTTTTATCATTTTGTACTTTGTTATTTATTTTTTGAAATTTGAATATTGGTAGATGAATATCATTTTTCGAGTATTTATTGTTATCGTTATAATGATTTAATATTCTTGCCATTGAAGCATACATCCCGGCAACTTCGAAAAGTTTTGCTTCGCAACCTCCTAAAATTAAGGATAATCCGTAATCATTTTCGGAACGTGTTATTGTTGTTAAACCAAGCTTTTGAAGCATAAAAATAAGTCGTTGCACTCCATAACTTTGTAACATTTTTACAGCCGGAATATTTAATGATTTTGCTAATGCTCTATTTGCTGGCACTGCTCCGTCGTATCCTCTGCTATAATTCTTAGGCGAGTAACTTCCAATCTGAATTGGAATATCAGGAACAAGCGTGTTGGGTAAAATTTCTCCTGAACTTAACATTGAAGCATAAAGAACAGGTTTTAGAATACTTCCTGTGCTTCTTGGTGCATTAATAATATCAACCTGACAGCCATCTTTTGTGTCGTCTAAATTATTGTAATTTCCAATATAAGCGAGTACTTTACCTGTTTCAACTTCCATAATTATTGCAGCAGCGTTGTTAATACCATTGCCAATTAAATTTGGTTTGTATCTTTCTAATACTAAATATGCGTGATTTTGAAGTTTTTCGGAAATTGTAGTTTTAACAATATTATGCATGTTGTTATTTGATTCTTTCATTATTCTGTCTAAAAGGTGAGGTGCTTCCTGTGGAAAATCATTTGGCTTATCAGGAATTAATTCTTCTTTCGATAAATTCGAGGTTTCTTTATTAATATAGCCCAACATAAATAATCTATTTAAAAGCACATCTCTTTTGTGTTTCAGAGCATTTCTGTTTTTGCCAATATGTACTAGTGACGGGCTATTCGGTAAAACAGCAAGCATACAACTTTCGGCCCACGAAAGTTCATTTGGCATACGCCCAAAATATCGCCACGATGCCGCTTGCAAGCCTACTACGTTTCCACCATAAGGAGCATTCGATGAATAAAGCGAAAGAATTTCATCTTTAGAATAATAAATTTCGATGAGCCAAGCTAAAAATATTTCGCGGGTTTTTTGAAATATTGTTCGGGGTTTATTTTTTTGCGATAATCTTGCAATTTGCATTGTAATTGTACTGCCACCACTAATTATCTTGTTGTGTTTAATGTTTAAATATAATGCCCTTGATAAAGCATATATATCAACTCCGTTATGAAGATAAAATCTTTTGTCTTCGAAAGTTGTAATTGCAATTTTAAATTTAAGCGGTACTTCTTTTATTTCGGGAAATCTCCATTGTCCATCGCTGGCAATTTTTGCATTCAGCAAATTATTGTCTTTGTCTAAAATTACAAAACTTAAAGGATTATTAAATAAATTTCCTGAAAAATGTTTTGTAATATATGCAAAAGCAATAAATAATATAAATAAAATAATTAAATTTCGTTCAAATTTTCTCACAAATGGCTTGTATGCTATAAAAAGTAAAGTTAATTAAAATTAATAAATAAATTATATTTTTTATTGTTTCACAAAATACTTTAATTATATTTGTTTAACATATTATTTTATTTAATTTGCTGTTTATGAGAAATATAATAATTTTAATATTAGTATTTTTTCCATTATGGGGATTTTGTCAGGATGTTAGCCTTGAGCAACTCGAAGAAAGGGATAATAATATATTTTATTTAATTTCATCTGGAGAAGCATATACAGGCATTTGCATTGGCAAATATTCTAATGGACAAAAAAAATACGAGGGCTATTTTAAAAAAGGTATTCCCGAAAAATCATGGACTGAATATGACGAAGATGGGTTTAAAATATTTGAAGCTACTTATAAAGATGCTAAATTTAATGGAACAGGAACTTATTATTACCCTTATGGACAAATTAAAGAGCAAGGAACATATAAAAATGGTCGCAAAATTGGCAAATGGGTTGAATGGGATGCTTATGGTAAAATTAGTAAGGATAAAAATTATGAAACTGTTTATGAATGGTATAGCAAAGATTTAAAAAAATCGGAGGGAACTTTAAAAGACGGAAGAAAACATGATAGCTGGAACGAGTATTATGAAAGTAAAGTGTTAAAACATCAGTCAAATTATTATGAAAACAAGAAAAACGGAAAAGAGGTTTCCTGGTTTGAGAATGGTAAAAAAGCATCAGAAAAAAAATGGAATAATGATACTTTAAATGGCAGTTGGGTTGAGTATTACGATAATGGACAATTAAAGATTTCAGGCAAAATGTTATCGAATTATCGTGATGGGAAGTGGTTCGAATACGATTCTAATGGTAAAGTTGTAAAAGAAACTGATTATAATACAATTGTAAAATTTTATTCGAATGGCGAAAAACAGGAATTACAATCTTATGTTAACAACAAAAAAGATGGTGAATTGTTTTGGTGGTACGAAAATTCTCAATTAAAATTTCGGGAAAAATACAATAATGGAGTTGCAGAAGGTTTATGGACAAGCTGGTACGAAAATGGTGAGAAAATATCAGAAGGAAATATGAAAGGTGGGAAAAAAGATAGTGCATGGACCGAATGGTATTCGAATGGTAAAAAGCAAAGCGAAGCATTTTATAATGCAGGGGAATTAAACGGAAAGTTAATAACATATTACAGTAATGGTAATAAAAAATTAGAAGTAAATTACGAAAATAGCAAAAAAGTTGGAAGTCAAATTGAGTGGTACGATAATAGTCAAAAATATTTTGAAGGAATTTGTAATGATGGTAAATTAAATGGCGATGCTACTATTTATTACGAAAACGGAAAAATTATGCAACAAGGTAAGTATGTTAATGACAGGAGAGAGGGTAATTGGAAAACTTTTGATGTAAAAGGTGTTGCAACAAATGATAATGTTTATAAAACTGTAATCGAAAATTTTCCAAATGGAAAAATAAGTTTAGAAGGCACTGCATTAGGCGAAAAGCACGATGGACTTTGGATATGGTACTACGAGAACGGTCAGAAAAAAGCTCAGGAAAATAATGTTGATTGTAAACTTAATGGTGAAAGCAAATCGTGGTACGAAGATGGCCGCGAAGCTTTTTCGGGCAATTATATTAATGGTAAAAAAGAAGGGCTAATTCAAAGCTGGTATCAGAACCGCCAAAAAAAGTCAGTTGAAACATGGAATAATGGTGTTCAGGAAGGGGAATATAAAGAATGGTACGAAAACAGTCAAATAAAAACCGAAGGAAATATTATTAATGGAAATAAAGATGGCATTTTCAAAACATACTACAATAATGGACAAAAAATGCTTGAGGTTAATTATGCAAAAGGAATGGCCGACGGTATATATACTGAATGGTTCGAAAATGGTCAGAAAAAAATGGAGGGTTCATTTAAAAATGGGAATAAAGAAGGAAATTGGACTGAGTGGTACGATAATCAACAAAAAAAGTTTGAAGGAAATTATACAGATGATAAAAAAGATGGCAAATTTTTAACATGGTATAATGATGCAAAAGCAATGTCGGAGGAAACTTTTAAAGATGGTTTACAAACAGGAAAAGCAACATTTTGGTATGCAAGTGGGAAAAAAGAATCAGAAGGATTTTATTCAGCAGGTTTAAAATCGGGCAACAGTATGCAGTGGTACGAAAACGGTAACAGAAAATCCGACGAAAACTATTCGGCAGGTAAACTTAACGGAGCTTTTTCGTATTTCGATGAGAACGGTAAGCCAAAATCTTCAGGTTCTTATGATAATGGAAAAGAAGAAGGGAAGTGGATAGAATATTTTGAAAGCGGTAAAAAATCGAGCGAAGGAAATTATGTAAAAGCTCAAAAGACTGGTATTTGGACTGAATATTACGAATCGGGTACAAAAGCATGCGAGGGTGGGTATAAAGATAACAAAAAACAGGGAATGTGGACTTGTTTTTACGAAAGTGGAACAAAACAAATTGAAGGCAAATACAATCTTGATTTAAAAGAGGGAATATGGATGCAGTTTGATGAAGGAGGTAATAAAACTAACCAACTTAATTATAGAAATGGGAACATTGTTAATTAGTGTCTGTCCATAATGTCCGATTTTTTCGTTATACTCGTTTTGAAAACAGTCATTTACTACAGTAAACTCCTTGGTTTTCAAAACTTCGTATGCCTCAAACTCGAACATTATGAATCAGACACTGACTTTAT